>Ga0207670_10000021_pt1 | contig 155646 bp, 136 predicted proteins | sample KBSS23HmetaG_FD_184339 | JGI IMG/M metagenome (GOLD analysis project Ga0207670, IMG submission 184339) | Switchgrass rhizosphere microbial communities from Kellogg Biological Station, Michigan, USA - KBS S2-3H metaG (SPAdes) (version 2) | ecosystem: Host-associated > Plants > Roots >...
ACGAGATCCACCGCTTCAACAAGGCGCAGCAGGACGCGTTCCTCTCGCACGTCGAGCGCGGCGACATCGTGTTCATCGGCGCCACCACCGAGAACCCGAGCTTCGAGGTGATCTCGGCGCTGCTCTCACGCGCGCGCGTGCTGGTGCTGCGCGCGCTCGATCCGCCGTCGATCCGCGCGCTGCTCGGGCGCGCGCTGTCCGACGAGCGCGGCCTCGCCGGCCGCGTGGCGGTGAGCGAGGAGGCGCTGGAGCTGCTCGCGGCCGCCGCGGACGGCGACGCGCGGCGCGCACTCACGACGCTCGAGATCGCTGCGGCCACGGCCGAGGCGGGCGGGCGGCCGATCGGCGTCCGCGAGGTCAAGGGGGCGCTGGCGCGCCGGCACCTGCGCTACGACCGCGCGGGCGACGAGCACTTCAACCTGATCTCCGCGCTGCACAAGAGCCTGCGTGACTCGGACCCCGATGCGAGCCTGTACTGGTTCGGGCGCATGGTCGCGGCCGGCGAGGACCGGCTCTACATCGCCCGCCGGCTGGTGCGGTTCGCGAGCGAGGACGTCGGTATGGCGGACCCAACCGCGCTCCACCTGGCGGTGGCCGCGTTCAACGCCTACCACCAGCTCGGGAGCCCGGAGGGGGAGCTGGCCCTGGCCCAGGTCGTGGTGCACCTGGCGCTCGCCCCCAAGTCGAACGCCGTCTACCGCGCCTACGGCGAGGTCATGGACGAGATCGAGAAGACGGGCTCGCTGCCGCCGCCCAAGGTGATCCTCAACGCCCCGACCCGGCTCATGAAGGACCTGGGCTACGGCGCGGGGTACGCCTACGCGCACGACGACCCCGAGGGCGCCCGGGTCCAGCAGCACCTGCCGGACGAGCTCGCGGGCAGGAAGTGGTGGCGGCCACAGGGTTAGGCCCGCGCGGATCGTGAGCGACGCCGGCACGCTCGCCGCGCGCCCGTCGCAGCGGGCATCGATAACGCCAAGCGCGGCAGCGCGTTGATCGCATCCGGCTCGAGCCCGGCCCAAGTGGTCGCCTGCGCATCTCCGCGCATGGGAACCACTTGCGGCCCTACTGCACGTGGATTCCCATCGCATTGCAAAGTGCGAAGTGATAGCTTCGCCGGGCAGCAGAGCGCATTCATCGGTTTCGGCGTTCCCCAGACTTGCCCCAGACTTGCCCCAGGAGACCCCCTATGAAGCGTGCGGCTACCACTCTGATCGTATCGCTCCTCGCGCTCGTGGCATCCGCGACCTTCGCCAACGCGGCTCTGCGCGTTCCCCAGGTCCCGGTGGTCGGCGGCGGACTGCAGGCCTACCTCATCAGCGTCGGCGAGAGCATCAACGTGAACACGGACCAGGACGCCAACCAGACCTGGTCGCACACGATCTCCGGCACGACCACGTACACGGTCCAGTTCCAGAGCTCGCCGAACGCCAACATCCAGCAGTTCGGCATGTACAACGCCTCGGCCGTCATCCCGCCGCTCTTCTTCCTGTTGAGCGGCTCGGTGGGCCCGCTCGGCTTCAGCACCGCCACGTTCAAGCCGGGCAACATCCTGGTCGTGAACCGCTTCGACGCGCTCGCGAACTTCCTGAGCACGACGACGTTCGGCGGCGTCGACCCGAACAACTTCGGCTTCTACCTGTCGGTCCAGGCGGGGACGGTGTTCACGCAGGACGGTCGCAATCCCGGCGGTCTCGCGCGTGCCATCACGTTCCAGGGCACCGGCGCCAACGCGGGCACCTGGTGGCTGTGCTGGGACGAGCCGCTCGCCGGCGCGCCCGGCGACCAGGATTTCGACGACCTCGTCGTGATGATGGAGTCGGTGAACCCGACGCCGGTGAGCAAGACGTCGTGGGGCGAGCTGAAGACGCGCTTCCGTTGATCGCGCGCTGACACCGAACCGATGGCGAAGGGCGGTGCTCTCCGGAGCGCCGCCCTTCTGCTTGTCCTGCGGGATTCGCCGGAGCGAGCCCGGGTGGCTTCCTGCACGAAGGCTCTTCGGCGATCGGCCGGCGAACGGTCACGGCATCGCCAATTCCCCCATCCCGATGCGCACGCGCGGCTTTGACGGCTCATCGCATGGGGCATACTCTGATGTGTTCCGCTTCAGGAGCGCGGGCGCCCGGAGCGCACCGCGGGTTCGGAACGGCACCGCGCCCGCGGCCAGCCGCGCGGCGGGAGGTCATGATGCGAGCTGAAGTCGAAAACGTCATCCAGCAGTTGCGGCCGATGGTGCAGTCGGACGGCGGCGACCTGGAACTCGTGGACGTGACGCCCGAAGGCGTGGTCACGATCCGGCTCCACGGCTCGTGCAGCGGCTGCAACAGCTCAACGACCACGCTCAGGAACGGTATCGAGCGCTACCTGCGGTACAAGCTGCCCCAGGTGACGCAGGTGCACGCCGAGTAACACATGCTCTATGGCTACGGGATCGTGATCGCCGGGTTCCTGATCGGCGGCACGGTGCTGCTGGCCATCGGGATCAATCGTGCCCGGGAATGGTGGGAGGGCCGCCGCGGTCCGCGGCCCTGACTCCCGGGCCGCGCAGCCAAGGAGCCGCCGCCCACGTGATCAAGCCCGAAGCCGTACTCGCCGCGCTCGGCACCGTGAACGACCCCGATCTCCACCGTGACCTGGTCACGCTGGGGATGATCGAGGACGTCGCGGTGGACGGCGGCGCGGTCGCGTTCACGCTCGTGCTCACCACGTCGGCGTGTCCGCTCAAGGCCCAGATCGAGGACGACTGCCGCCGCGCGGTGACGGCGGTGCCCGGGGTCAGCGACGTGCGCATCCACACGATCAGCCGCGTGCGCAAGCCTCGCGACCCGTCCGCCGACCGCAAGGCGCTCCCGGGCGTGGGCCCGGTGATCGCGGTGGGCTCGGGCAAGGGCGGCGTGGGCAAGAGCACGGTGGCCGCGAACCTCGCGATCGCGCTGGCGCAGACCGGCGCCCGCGTCGGGTTGCTCGACGGCGACATCTACGGCCCGAACCTGCCGCGCATGCTCGGCGTGCAGCGCCAGCCGTTCCAGAAGGACGGCAAGATCGTGCCGCTGGAAGCACACGGCATCCGCTTCATGTCGATGGGCCTGCTCGTCGAGTCGGGCGAGGCCGTGGTCTGGCGCGGCCCGATGCTGCACGGCGCGATCAAGTCGTTCCTCTCCGACGTGGACTGGTCGGGCTCCGACTATCTCATCGTCGACCTGCCGCCCGGCACGGGCGACGTGCAACTCTCGCTCATCCAGCAGACCGTGGTCAGCGGCGCCGTCATCGTGACCACGCCGAGCACGGTGGCGATCGAGGACGCGGTCAAGGCCATCCGCATGTTCGACAAGCTCTCGGTGCCGGTCCTGGGCGTGATCGAGAACATGAGCTACTTCGTCTGCGACCACTGCCAGACGCGACACGACATCTTCTCCTCCGGCGACGCGCAGACGCGCGCGCTGGCGATGGGGCTGCCGTTCCTGGGCGCGCTCCCGCTCGAGGCTGCGGTGCGGAAGGGCGGCGACACCGGCGCGCCGATCGTGGCCGTGGATCCCACGTGCGAGACCTCGCGCGCGTTCAAGACCATCGCCGGCGCGCTGGCACAGCGGATCAGCATCGCCACGATCGGCGCCTCGGTGGGGAGCCCGGCATGAGCCCCGGCCCGGACCGCATCTATGCCGACCACGCCGCGACGACTCGGCCCGCGGCCGAGGTGGTGGCGGCGATGCAGCCGTGGCTCGCCGAGCGCTTCGGCAATGCCTCGAGTGTGCACTCGCGCGGCGAGGCGGCGCATGACGCGATCGAGGCCGCGCGGCTCGAGGTCGCCCGCCTCGTGGGCGGGCAGTCCGAGGAGATCGTGTTCACCGCGACCGGGAGCGAGTCCAACAACCTGGCGCTCCGGGGCGCGCTGCGCGCGGCCTCGGGCCGCAACCGGCTCGTCACGACCGCGATCGAGCACGCCTCGGTGCTCGCCACCGCGCGCGCGCTCGAGGCGGAGGGCTTCAAGCTCACCGTCATCCCGGTGCGGCCGAACGGCGTCGTGGACCCCGACGAGCTCGCCGCCATGCTGGCCCCGGACGTGGCGCTCGTGAGCGTGATGGCGGTCAACAACGAAACCGGTGTCATCCAGCCGCTCGAGGAGCTGGGCCCGCTGGTCAAGGAATGCGGCGCCCTGTTCCACGTCGACGCCATGCAGGCGCCGGGCAAGATCCCGATCGCCGTCGACGGCTGGCACGCAGATCTCACGAGCGTGGCCGCGCACAAGTTCCACGGGCCTCAGGGCGCGGCGGCGCTGTTCGTGCGCCGGCGCACGCGGCTCGAGCCGCAGATCCACGGTGGCAAGCACGAGCGCGGCCGGCGCGCGGGCACCGAGAACGTGGCCGCGATCGTGGGGATGGGCGTGGCGGCGCGGCACGCGCACGAGGCGCTGGTGAGCGGCGTGCCGCAGCGCATCGCGGGGCTGGGCGAGCGGTTGCTCGCGGGGCTGCTCGCGGGCGTGCCGAACACGCGGTTGAACGGCGACTTGAACCAGCGCGTGGGCGGCATCGTGAACGTGTGCTTCGCGGGCGTCGACGGCGAGGCGCTACTGCACGAGCTGGACCATGCCGGCATCGAGGTCTCGACCGGCAGCGCGTGCAGCAGCGGCGAGACGGGACCGAGCCACGTGCTGCTGGCGATGGGACTCGACGCCGAGGACGCGCACGCGAGCGTGCGCTTCTCGCTCGGCGAGGAGACGACGGAGGAAGAGGTGGCCCGGATCGGAGCGGCGACGCCGCCGCTGGTGGAGCGCCTGCGCGCGCTCGCCGGGCCGGGGATCGGACGCGCGGTCTGAGACGCGCGGGAGCGAGGAGGAGGATGTGGTCATGAAGCGCACGAAACAGGCCGGGCGCGGGAACGGCGACGGTGCGGCCAGCGACGTGGCGCCGGGCCCCGGCGCCGAGGCGTTCCGGTTGAAGGTGGGTCTCGCCGAGATGCTCAAGGGCGGCGTGATCATGGACGTGATGAACGCCGAGCAGGCGAAGATCGCCGAGGACGCGGGAGCCGCCGCGGTGATGGCGCTCGAGCGCATCCCGTCGCAGATCCGCAAGCACGGCGGCGTGGCGCGCATGAGCGACCCGTCGATGATCCAGAAGATCCAGAAGACCGTCGACATCCCGGTCATGGCCAAGTGCCGGATCGGCCACATCGTCGAGGCGCAGATCCTGCAAGCGCTCGAGATCGACTTCGTCGACGAGTCCGAGGTGCTGACCCCCGCCGACGAGGCGAACCACGTCTGGAAGCACGACTTCAAGGTGCCGTTCGTGTGCGGCTGCCGGGACCTGGGCGAAGCGCTGCGCCGGATCGGCGAGGGCGCTGCGATGATCCGCACCAAGGGCGAGGCCGGCACCGGGAACGTGGTCGAAGCGGTGCGCCACATGCGCGCGGTGGTTTCGCACATGAAGCGACTCACCACGCTGACCGCCGACGAGCTGATGGCCGAGGCGAAGAACCTTGGTGCGCCGTTCGAGCTGGTGCGCCACGTCGCCGCCACCGGGAAGCTGCCGGTGCCGAACTTCGCCGCCGGCGGCGTCGCCACGCCGGCCGACGCGGCGCTGATGATGAAGCTCGGCGCCGAGGCCGTATTCGTGGGCTCGGGCATCTTCGAGGTGGGCGAGGGCAAGACCGCGCACGTGGACCAGACGAAGATGGCCAAGGCGATCGTTCAGGCGGTGGCGAACTGGGACCGGCCGGACCTGCTGGTCGAGTACAGCAAGGACCTCCCGCAGGCGATGCGGGGCATCTCGCTGGAGACGCTCTCGGAAGGCGAGCTGCTTGCGAAGCGTGGCTGGTAGGCGGAGCGGGCGGCACGCCAGCGGCGGGCGGCCCGACCGTGCGTCGGGCGCGCGCACGCGTTCCCCGGCGGCCCGGCGTCGTCCCGCCGCGGAACCCGCTCGCTCCGGACCGGCGGTCCCGCCGGCGTCCGGCGCGCGCGCGCGCATCGGCGTCCTGAGCCTGCAGGGCGACTTCGCGCTCCACGCGGCCGCGCTCTCGGAGCTGGGCTGCGAGCCGGTGCGCGTGTCGCTGCCCGAGCATCTTGATCTAGCACTCGCTGCGCTCGTGCTGCCTGGCGGCGAATCCACCACCATGCTTCGATTGCTCGAGTCCACGGGGCTCCGCGTGCCACTCGAGGCGTTCGTGCGTGAGCGTCCCGTGCTCGGGACCTGCGCGGGGCTGATCCTGCTCGCGCACGACGCCGACCGGCTCCCGGCGCCCACGCTGGGCGTGCTCGACGTGACCGCGGCGCGGAACGCCTGGGGCCGGCAGGTGCACTCGTTCACCGACCAGGTGGAGGCACCCGCGCTCGGCGGCACGCTCACCGGCGTGTTCATCCGTGCGCCGCGCATCACGCGCGTGGGGCCTGGCGTCGAGGTGATCGCGCGCTACCACGACGAGCCGGTGGGTGTGCGCCAGGGGCACGTCGTCGCGCTCGCGTTCCATCCCGAGCTGACCGGCGACCGCCGCGCGCACGCCTGGTTCCTGAACGAGGTCGTCGCGCCCGGGAAGCGCGCCGCCTCGTGAGCCGCGCGCCGTCGAGCCCCGAGCGGGCCGCGCTCCACGCGTTCATCGCCCGGCACCAGCGTTTCCTGCTCACCACGCACGTCAACCCCGACGGCGATGCCATCGGCAGCGAGGTGGCGTTCGCGCGCTGGCTGCGCGCCGCCGGCAAGACCGTGCACCTCGTGAACGATTCTCCGACGCCGCGCGCGTTCGCGTGGCTGGCGGACGAGGGCCCGGTGGAGGTCTACACCGAAGCGCTCGCCGAGACGCGCTTCGCCGAGGCCGACGCGCTCGTGGTGATCGACACCGGCAACAAGCAGCGGATCGGCCGGCTCGCCGAGCACATCGGGCGACATGCGATCGCGGTCGCGATCGTCGACCACCACGTCACGCACGACGGTTTCGGCCAGGTGAACGTGATCGAGCCCGAGTGCGCGGCGGCCGCGGTGCTGGTGTACGAGCTGATGCGCGAGGCGGGCGCGGCGATCGACGAGGTGTCGGCGATGGCGCTCTACGTGGGGCTCGCCACCGACACCGGGAACTTCCGCTACTCGAACACCGACGCACGCGCGCTGCGCATGGCGGCGGACCTGGTGGAGCAGGGCGTGGACGTCTCCGAGGTGATGTCGCGCGTCCACCAGAGCGCGCCGCCGGGGCGACTGCGCTTCTTCGGCGAGGCGCTCTCCGCGCTCGAGATGCGGCACGGCGGCCAGCTCGTGGTGCTCGAGGCGACGCCCGAGCAGTTCCAGCGCCACGGGCTCTCCGGCGCCGACACGGAAGGGCTCGTGGACCTGCCGCGCGCGATCGAGGGCGTGGAGGCGGTGGCGCTGTTCAGCGAGGTCGAGCCCGGCCGCGTCAAGGTGAGCCTGCGCTCGACCGGACGCGTGAACATCGACGGTGTGTGCGCGCGCCTGGGCGGTGGCGGCCACCCGCACGCGGCGGGTGTGATGCTGCGGGGTACGCGCGAGCAGGCGCGCGCGCGCGTGCTGCCCGACCTCGAGCGCCTCCTGTCCGAGCTGCCGCCCGCCTCGGCGCAGGCGGCCCCCGCGCGCGAGGCCGGCGCGTGACCGAAACGGCCGCGGTCCGCGTCGGCGGATCGAAGCTCACGCATCGCTACGGCCGCCGGGCCACCGGCGTGCACGATCTCGACTTCGAGTTCGATGCCCCCGGCGCGGTGGCGGTCACCGGACCCAACGGCAGCGGCAAGACCACGCTGCTCCGCATCCTCGCCGGGCTGCTGCGCCCGAGCGCCGGGGAGACGAACGTGAGCGTCGCCGGCCGCGACCACGCGCCGAAGCAGCGCCGCGCCGTGCTCGGGCTCGTCACGCCGGAGCTGGAGTTCTACGAGGAGTTCACCGCCACCGAGAACCTCGTCTTCGCCGCCGAGGCGCGCGGCCTCGCATCGCCCGCCCGCGCCGCGGCCACGGCGCTGGAGCGCGTGGGGCTCGCGAGCCGGTCCGCGGAACGCGTCGCCGGGTTCTCGAGCGGCATGAAGCAGCGGCTGCGGCTGGCGTTCGCGCTGCTGCACGAGCCGCCGATCCTCCTGCTGGACGAGCCCGGGAGCCACCTGGACGAAGCCGGTCGGGAGGCCGTTCGCGATGTCGTCGCGCGCTTCGCGGCGCGCGGCCTGGTATTGCTCGCCACCAACGAACCCGAGGAGGTCCAGATTGCCGCTCGACGCCTCGAGCTCAACGGCCACGGTCTGGGCGATCCTTCGTAAGGAGTGTCGCAGCGAGTGGCGCACGCGTTACGGGTTGAACGCCGCGGTGCTGTTCGCGGTGACCGCGCTCACCGCGGTCACGTTCGCCGCCGGCCGCATGCCCGACCAGCCCGGCATGCTGGCGGCGCTGCTGTGGATCACGTTGCTGTTCGCCGCGCTCTCGTCCATGAGCCACGCGTTCGTGCGCGAGGTGGAGAGCCGCACGCTGCTGCTGCTGCGCCTGGTCGCGAGCCCGACCGAGATCGCGCTCGGGAAGCTGCTCTTCAACCTCGTGTTCCTGTGCGTGGTCGAGGTCATCACGGTGCCACTTTTCCTCGTCTTGACCGGGGCGCCGCCGGTCCGCTGGGCGCCGTTCCTGCTCATCCTCGGGCTGGGCACGCTGTCGCTCGCGGCCTCCAGCACGCTGGTCGGGGCGGTGATCGCCCAGACGCGCAGCCGCGGGGCGCTGTTCGCCGGCGTATCGCTGCCGCTGCTGCTGCCGGTCCTGGCCTCGGGCGTGGCCGGCACGCGCGCGCAGTGGGACGGGATGCCGATCGACGCCGACGCGCGGCTGCTCGCGGCCTACGCGGTGGCCCTGTTCGGAGTGAGCCTGTTACTCTATGACCATCTCTGGGAGGACTAGTCCGGGGCGCGTTCAGTACCGCCGGACCCGTCGTTCAGGCGGGGCCCGGACCCGGCTCGACCGCCGGGGGCCCGCGGGCGGATCACGATGATCTGGCGCATACTCATCTTCCTCTGGATCGCGACCACGATGGTCGTGGCCCTGCTGGGCGCCCCCCTGGTCCCCGTGCTGCAGGAGACCACGCGGGTGCTCTACTTCCACATCCCGTCGGCCTGGGTCACGGTGCTGGCGCTCGGATGGTCCATGATCAACAGCGTGCTCTACCTGATCCGGCGCGACATGCGGAACGACGACCACGCGGCCGCCGCGGCCGAGCTGGGGCTCGTGTTCTGTATCGTGGCCACCGTGACCGGCTCGATCTGGGCCAAGTCGATGTGGGGGTCGTGGTGGAACTGGGACCCGCGCGAGACCAGCATCTTCTTCGTGCTCCTGATCTACGGCGCCTACCTGGCGCTGCGCGGCAGCATCGAAGGGGAGGAGAAGCGCGCGCGGCTCTCGGCCGTCTACTCGATCGTGGCGTTCGTCGCGGTGCCGCCGCTGATCTTCGTCGTCCCGCGCATCTACTCGACGCTCCACCCGGACCCGATCATCAACGGCAGCGGCAAGATCGACATGGACCCCATGATCCGCTGGTGCTTTTTCTCGATGCTGCTCGGCTTCACGTTCCTGTTCACCTGGCTCCAGTCCCTGCGCGTGCGCGTGTCCCGGCTCGAGCGGCGGCTGGCGACCTGATCCCAAGGACCTGACATGGACCGCAATTGGGTCGTACTCGGCGTGTCCCTGATGCTGTGGGGGCTGCTGTTCATCTGGATCCTGCGCGTGGAGCGCCGGGTCCGCGACGTGGAGAAGCGATGAATTTCAAGGTCGTCCTGGCGGTGGTGCTGCTCGCGGTGGCGGCGACCGTCGGCTACTCCAGCTTCAAGAAGACGATGACGCCGTACATCGGCTTCGCCGAGGCGCGCACGGCGAGCGGCCTCGTGCAGGTGAACGGCAAGCTCGCGGACAAGGACTATGTCCTCAAGGCGCAGGAGCAGTTCCTGCGCTTCAACCTGCGCGACGAACAGGGCACGGTCATGCCGGTCGAGTACCGCGGCGTCATCCCCGGCAACTTCGACCAGGCGGTGAGCGTGGTGGCGATCGGCAAGTACCAGGGCGACCACTTCGAGGCGCAGCAGCTGCTGGTCAAGTGCCCGTCCAAGTACCAGGCCGAGGCCGAGAAGGCCGCGAAGGGCAAGGCATCGTGAACCGTACCTCGCTCACGACCGCGCTCGCGCTCGTCGTGCCCTCGCTGCTCGTGGGCGGCGCGCTCGTGGCCGGCGGCGTGCTCAACTGGGGCCAGGTGGCGTGCTGGATCGCCTTCTTCAGCGCGCTCACCGCCGGCTTCGCCTGGTTCGCGACGCTGCTCGGCCGCGACGGCGCGGGCGCGATCGCACGCGCCGCCTACCGTGTGCAATGGCTGGCGCTCCTCGGCGGCGCCGTGTTCCTGTGGTGGATCCTCTTCAAGCACCAGTTCCAGTACCAGTACGTCCACGACTACTCCTCGCGCGACATGCCCGCGAAGTACGTGTACGCGGCGTTCTGGGGCGGACAGGAGGGCACGTTCCTGCTGTGGGCGCTGCTCACCACCACGCTCGGGCTGCTGCTCATGAGGCTCAAGCACGCGCTCACGCAGCCGTCGATGTTCTTCCTGAACCTGCCCGTCATCATGCTCACGTTCGTGGGCGTGGTGCGCGGGCCGTTCCTCGCGAGCCGCGAGGCCTACGTCGAGGGCGTCGGCCTGAACCCGCTGCTCCAGGACTGGTGGATGACGATCCACCCGCCGGTGCTGTTCACCGGCTTCTCGTCGTTCGTGGTGCCGTTCGCGATCGCCTGCGCGGCGCTGCTGAAGCGCGACTGGGATGGCTGGGTGAAGGTCGTGATGCCGTGGGTGGTGCTATCGACCGCGGTGCAGGCCACCGGGTTCATCATGGGCGGCGTCTGGGCCTACAAGGTGCTGGGCTGGGGCGGCTACTGGGGCTGGGACCCGGTCGAGAACGGCTCGCTGATCCCGTGGCTCGCGAACATCGGCCTGCTGCACGGCCTGCTGGTCCAGCGCGCGACCGGCTCGCTCCGGCGCACGAACTACTTCCTCGCGGTCACGAGCTACGTGCTCGTGCTCTACGCCTCGTTCCTCACCCGCAGCGGCGTGCTCGCCGATTTCAGCGTGCACAGCTTCGCCGCGAGCGACGAGTGGCGCATCCCGGGCGGCCTCGGCGGCTTCCTGCTGTCGCTGATCGGCATGGCCTCGATCACCGGCTACGGGCTGCTGCTGTCGCGGCTGCGCGAGATCCCGAAGGCCACGCAGGCGCTGGGCGCGTTCTCGCGCGAGTCGTTCATGTGGCTCGGCCAGCTCGTGTTCATGCTCATGTGCGCGCTGGTCGCGGTGGGCATGAGCGCGCCGCTCATCACGCGGCTGTTCGGCCCCCCGAGCAACGTGCAGACGAGCTACTACAACCTCGTGAACGGCCCGCTGGCGATCGCGTTGGGACTCCTGCTCGGCATCGCCCCGCTGCTGCGCTGGCGCCAGCACGAGCCCGAGTCGTTCGTGAAGGCGGCGCTCCCGGCGGCGGCATTCGCCGTGCTGGGTGCGATCGTCGCCGTCGTCGCGGGTGTGCGGCAGTTCATCCCCGGCGCGATCGTGTTCGCCATGGCGTTCGCGCTGGCGGCGAACTTCATGGTGACGCTGCGCGGCTTCAGGTCGGGCTGGAAGCACGGCGTCGCCTACCTGGGCCACATGGGCGCCTCGGTGCTGCTCATCGGCGTCATCGCCTCGAGCGGCTATGGCCTGGCGACGCAGGTGCAGCTGCCGCGCGGCCAGCAGAAGCACGCGCTCGGCTACGACCTGGTGTTCAGGGGCATGGAGCGCGACCAGGAGGGCAAGGACCACGCCATCATCGCGGTCAACGGCGACGGCCGCGCGTTCACAGCGAACGCGAAGTTCTACTGGAGCGAATACAACCAGGGCTACATGAAGAAGCCGCACATCGAGCGCTTTCTCACGCACGACATCTACATCTCGCCGCTCGAGATGGTCGGAGGGGACGCCGGCGGCGGGACGTGGTTCGGCGTCGGCGAGACGAAGAAGGTGGGCAACATCATCTACACATTCCAGAGCTTCCTGCCCGAGCCCGGCGAGGGGAGGATGAAGCTCACGGCGAACGTGATCGCCGACATCGGCGGGCGCACGGTGCCGCTCAAGCCGAGCATGGAAGTGTCGATGGCGAGCGCCCAGCGCACGATGACGCCGGCCTACCTGCCGAGCGGCGGCACGGTGTCGATCATCACCGCCGACCCCAACAACGGCGGCCGCGTGATGCTGGCGCTGCCGGGCACGGAGCGCGATCGCGCGAGCGAGACGCTGGCCGTCGAGGTGAGCACGAAGCCGTTCATCAACCTGGTGTGGCTCGGCGCCGTGGTGATGCTCGCGAGCGCGTTCCTGTCGATGATCCGGCGGGTGCTGGACCTCAAGCGGGCGCCGATCCAGGTGCAGAAGGCGGACAACGCGGCGTGAGGCCGCGAGCGCGTTCACGCACTTCCACAGACACTCCGTTCGCAGTGACTCGCGGTAAGGGAGCATCCCGGTGAGCGAAGTAGCGCTGGTCGAGCGTTTGGCCGCACATCGCACGGTCGGGTCGGTGCCGCGCGAGCAGCTCGAGTGGCTGGCGACGAAGGGCAGGCTCCAGCGCATCGAAGTGGGCCAGGTGATGGCGCGCACCGGCGATCCGATCCGGGATCTCTACGTCGTGCTCGCTGGCCGCTTCTCGATCCGCGTGGACCGAGGCGCCGGCCCGCGCAAGGTTCTCGAATGGGGCCCGGGCGACGTGGGCGGATTGCTCCCGTTCTCGCGCATGCAGAAAGGCCCCGGCGTGACCACGGTGGACGAGGCTGGCGAGCTCCTCCTGGTGGGCAGCAGCTGCTTTCCCGAGATGATCTCCCGCTGCCAGGAGCTCACCGCCGCGCTCGTCCACGTCATGGTGGATCGCGCGCGGCGGTTCACGTCCAGCGACAACCAGTTCGAGAAGATGATGTCGCTCGGCCGCCTCGCGGCCGGGCTGGCGCACGAGCTCAACAACCCGGCCTCGGCGCTCGCGCGCAGCGCCCGCGAGCTGGGCGCGCGCGTCTTCGAGCTGGAGGCGAGCGCGCTGGCGCTCGGATCCATTCGGCTGTCGGCGGAGCAGCTGGCGGCGATCAACGCCGTGCGCCTGCGTTGCCAGAAGCCCGGCGCTCGCGCGTCGCTCACGCCGCTCGAGCGCGCCGACCGCGAGGAACAGATCACCGCCTGGTTCGCCGACAGCGGCGTTCGGGGCGTGACCGCGGACGAGGTGGCCGAGACGGCCCTCACCGTCGAGGACCTGGAGGCGCTCTCCGGAGCGCTGGGCGAGGACGCGCTGGGCTTTGCGCTCCGCTCGCTCACGGCGGGACAGCGGACGCGCGCGCTCGCCTCGGAGGTCGAGATCGCCGCGGCACGCATCCACACGCTGGTGGCGGCGATCAAGGGCTTCACCTACATGGACCAGTCGAGCGCCCCCAAGCCGGTGGCGATCGGGCAGGGGCTCTCGGACACGATGGCGGTACTGGGCGCCAAGGCGCGCGGGAAATCGGTGAGCGTGACGGTCCAGGTCGCCGACGACCTGCCGCTCGTGGATGGGCTCGGGGGCGAGTTGAACCAGGTGTGGGGGAACCTCATCGACAACGCCATCGACGCCGCGCCCGAGTCGGGCCACGTCGAGGTGACCGCGGCGGGTCGGCCCGACGCGGTCGTCGTCACCGTGGCCGACGACGGCCCGGGCGTGCCGGCCGAGCTCGTGGAAAAGATCTTCGACCCGTTCTTCACCACCAAGCCCGTGGGTTCGGGCACGGGCCTGGGACTGGACATCGCGCGCCGCATCGTGCGCCAGCACGACGGGCACCTCGAGCTGGAGTCGAAGCCCGGCCGCACGGCGTTCCGCGTGATCCTGCCCCGATCAAAGGAGGCCTGACTTGCCGAAGTTCCTGATCGAAGTACCGCACGAAGCCGACACGCTCGAGTGCACGCGGGTCGTGCACGTGTTCCTCTCCACCGGCTCCCACTTCCTCACCAACGCCGAGTGGGGCTGCAAGAGCGGCGTGCACAGCGCGTGGATGCTGGTGGACATGGACACCAAGGCCGACGCGCTCGCGATCGTCCCGCCGGCGTTCCGTGCCCACGCCCGCATCGTCGGCCTGACCCGGTTCACGCTGGCCGAGATCGAGCCAGCGCTCCGAAAGCTCGAGGAACGCGCGCGCCGTGGCTAAGCCCGTCCTGCTCGCCGTCGACGACGATCGCGAGGTCCTGGGCGCGATCGAACGCGACCTCCGGCGACACTTCAGCGGCGAGTATCGCGTGCTCACGGCCTCGTCGGGCACCGAGGCGCTCGCCGCGCTGGAGCAGCTCCGGCGCCGCGGCAGCGCGGTCGCCCTGTTCCTCGTGGACCAGCGCATGCCGGGGATGACGGGCATCGGCTTCCTCACCGAGGCGCGGAAGCTCTACCCCGAGGCCGCGCGCGTCCTGCTGACGGCGTACGCGGACACCGGCGCCGCCATCGCCGCCATCAACGAGGTCGGCCTGCATCACTACCTCATGAAGCCGTGGGATCCGCCGGAGGAGCGGCTCTACCCGGTCCTCGACGACCTGCTCGCGGGATGGGCGCGGCGCGTGCGTCCGACGTTCGAGGGCATACGCATCGTCGGCTCGAGGTGGTCGCCGCAGAGTCATGCCGTGCGCGAGTTCCTCGCGCGCAACCAGGTGCCCTACCAGTGGATGGACATCGACGAGGACGGCTCCGCGCGCGAGCTGGTGGCGTCCGTGGCGGCCGACACGGCGCGCCTGCCGATCGTGCTGTTCCCGGACGGCCGCCACCTGATCGCCCCCGGCACGGCCGAGCTCGCTGAAGAGGTCGGCCTGCAGACGAAGGCGACGCGGCCGTTCTACGACCTCGTGATCGTCGGCGGCGGACCCGCGGGGCTCGCGAACGCCGTCTACGGCGCCTCCGAAGGATTGAAGACGCTGCTGATCGAGCAGCACGCGCCGGGCGGCCAGGCCGGGAGCAGCTCGTTCATCGAGAACTACCTCGGGTTCCCGGGAGGGCTCACGGGGGCGGACCTGGCGCAGCGAGCGGTCGCCCAGGCCCGCCGCTTCGGGGCCGAGATGCTGGTCGGGCAGCCGGTCGCGAACCTGCGGCGCGAGGACCCGTACCGGATCGTGACGCTCGCGAACGGCCACGAGGTCTCCTGCCACGCGCTCGTGCTCGCCGCCGGGATGGCCGTGCGCGAGCTGGACCTGCCCGGGGTGAAGCCGCTGATCGGCACCGGCATCTACTACGGCGCCGCGCTCTCGGAAGCCGTGCACTTTCGTGAACAGGACGTCGCGGTCATCGGGGGCGCGAACTCGGCCGGCCAGGCCGCGCTGTTCTTCTCCCGCTACGCTCGGAGCGTGACGATGCTGGTGCGCGCGACGTCGCTGAGCCCGAAGATGTCTCGGTACCTGGTGGACCGGATCGAGCTCACGAGCAACATCCACGTGCTCACGGGCACGACGCTGACCGCGGCGTGCGGAGAGCGGCAGTTGAAGCAGCTCGAGCTCTGCGACGCCGCGACGGGGAAGCCGCGCGCGCTCGACATGGCCGCGCTGTTCATCTTCATCGGCGTGGCGCCCCGCACGGAGAGCTTCGCGGGGTTCGTGGAGCTGGACGCGAAGGGATTCGTCCTCACCGGCCCCGACCTGCCGCGAGCGAGGACGGCGTGGCCGCTCGAACGCGATCCGCTGATGTTCGAGACCAGCGTGCCCGGCGTGTTCGCCGCGGGCGACGTGCGCTCCGGGGCCAACCGCCGGATCGCCGCCGCGGTCGGCGAGGGCTCGGCGGCGATCTACTCGGTGCACCGTTACCTGCAGACGGTGTGATCGCGGGGAATGAACCGGGGTGCCGGCCCGGCGCCTGGTCATGGTGCTATCCATGCGCCATCGCGACATTTGCATACTGCCCATTTGTGCAGTAGCTTCGTTCTCGGTGCCAGACCATGAGCCGCGACCATGTTCGAATCCCACAACGATCCCGTGGACGTGCTGACCGCGTTCGTGGACGGGTCGATGCGTCCCATCCGGTTCCGCTGGCAGGGGCGCGTGGTGCGCGTGCGCCGGGTGACGGGGCAGTGGGCCCGGCGCGAGGGGCAGGCGGTGCTGCGATACTTCGCGGTCCAGGGCTCGCGCGATGACAGCTACGAGCTCTGCTACGACGCGCGCGGGCCGTCGTGGGTGCTGAGCCGCGCCTGGACCGGACCTTCCTGAGACGTCAGCCATGATCCTGCTCGTCGACATGGATGCGTTCTTCGCCTCGGTCGAGCAGGCGCACCACCCGCACCTGCGCGGCAAGGCGGTGATCGTGTGCGGCGACCCGAGCCGGCGCGGCGTCGTCACCGCCGCGTCCTACGAGGCGCGGCCGTTCGGCGTGCGCGCGGGCATGCCGCTCGCCGAGGCGAAGCGGCTGTGCCCGAACGCGGAGTACGTCGAGGGCAACCCGCGCAAGTACGTGGAGAAGTCGCTCGAGCTGCTGGAGATGTTCCTCGAGATCACGCCCGACGTGGAGCCGTTCAGCGTCGACGAGGCGTTCCTGGACCTGAAGCGCCTCCCGGGCCGCGGCCAGACGCTCGAGTCGGCGAGCGAGATCGCGCGCGAGCTGCAGCGGCGGATCGGGGACACGCATGGCCTCGGCGCCTCGATCGGCGTCGGCACGAACAAGCTCATCGCCAAGATGGCGAGCGGCGTGCACAAGCCACGTGGCATCACGGCGCTCGACGAAGAGAAGTTCCGCGGCGTGTTCTGGCCGCAGGACGTGCAGGCGCTCTGGGGCGTCGGCCCGAAGATGAGCGAGCACCTGAAAGCCCTGGGGATCGCCACCGTGGGCGACCTCGCGCACGCGCCGCGACCGGTGATGGAACAGCGCTTCGGCGTGGTGGGCGAGCACCTGATCGAGGCCGCCTGGGGCCGCGATCGCAGCGCGGTGATCCCGTACCACGAGGGCGTCGACCCCAAGTCGATGGGGCACGAGGTGACGCTGCCGGAGGACTGTCGAGACCCGGAGTTCCTCGAGGGCACGCTGCTCCGGCTCTCGGACCAGGTCGCGCGACGTCTCCGCACCGACGGCTTCCGCGGGCGCACGGTGACGTTGAAGCTGCGCGACTACCGGTTCAGGACCATCACCCGCCAGCGCGCGATCGGCGTGGCGATCGACGATCACGGCGGCATCTTCGAGGTGTCGCGCGGCCTGTGGCGCGAGAACTGGAGGGGTGAGCCGCTGCGGCTCCTGGGCGTCTCGGTCTCGGCCCTCGAGCACACGAGCGAGGCGCAGCAGGAGCTGTTTTCCGAACGTGAGCGAGCGAAGGCGCTTCAGGATGCGCTCGACAAGGTCCGGGACAAGCTGGGCGAGGCCTCGGTCGTGCCCGCGGGCTCGCTCGCGCACCGGCGCGGCGTGGGCAACATCCCGTTCGGCGCCGTGCGGGGCCCGAAGCCCGCCGAGCGGGACTCGCGCCGCGAGGAAGGCGCCGGCTACGCCGACGGCGCCGATCCATCGGCGCCCGATCCGACGCAGCTCAAGCCCCGGCTGCCGCGAGACGGGTGATGGCCGTCGCCCCCGAGATCTTCATCGGCACGTCGGGCTACTCGTTCGCCGACTGGGTCGGCCCGTTCTATCCGCCCGGCACCCGGAGCGCCGACTTCCTCGGCTACTACGCCACGCAGTTCAACTGCGTCGAGGTGAACTCCACGTACTACGGCATCCCCGAGCCGCGCGTGCTCGCGAACATGGAGAAGAAGACCCCGGACGGTTTTCGCTTCATCGTCAAGTTGAACCAGGAGATGACGCACGAGTACTCGAGCGATCGCGCGCTCTATTCGAGATTCCTGGCTGCCGTGGCGCCGCTGAAAGCCGCCGGCAAGTACCATGGCCTGCTGGCGCAGTTCCCGTGGGCGTTCCGCCGCGACGAGCGCTCGAAGGCGCACCTCGAGCGGCTGCGCACGCTGCTCGAGGACGAGCCGCTGTGGGTGGAGTTCCGCCACGACTCGTGGATGCACCCGAAGCTCCCCGCGTGGCTCGGCGAGCGCTCGCTCGGCTACTGCGTCGTGGACGAGCCGGCGCTCCCCGGCCTCGTGCCGCCGGTGACGCACGTCACGAACGGCATCGGCTACGTGCGCTTCCACGGCAGGAACGCGACGCACTGGTGGGATACGGCGCGACGACAGCGCGGGGGCGCGGCGGCGGACGCTCTGCCTAGCGCGCCGCAGCCGAGGGGTCGGGGGGACCAGTTGCGGTACGACTACAATTATTCGGAGCGCGAGCTGATGGAGTGGGTGGCGCGGATCAACGAGCTGGCGAAGCAGGCCAAACAGACGTATCTCTTCTTCAACAATTGCCACGCGGGCCAGGCGGCGCGGAACGCGAAGTTGATGGAGGAGCTGCTGCGCCGCTCAGAGCGGCTCATCTGAGCGGCGCAGCAACCTGCCCCGGCTGCAGCGGTTCATCCGAGCGGCGGAGGGCCCGAAGGAATGGACGGTGCAATTGCACCCCCCTGATGGACCCGAGCGCGATGTGGTACGGCGGGGCCCCCTCGATTCGGACGACGAGTTCATCCGCTTCCAGCCGCACGCGAGCGGCCTTTCGCCACGCGATCCAGGTACGCCAACTCTCGTACGAATACCCCACCATCTCTGCGGCGGGGTATTGATCGGAGTCCTTGTCCGGTTCCATCGTCCCCCCGTGCAGCGACCGGAGCTGCCCTCGAACTCGAGTCTAGCGCCCTCACGGTGAATGTGGGCAGGACACGTCCTCGAGGACGAGTCCCGTTGACGCTGGCTCGGCCCCGCCGCTAGCCTGCCGCGCGACACGCTCGCAGCGCCCCCATCGGAGGTCGCATGGATCAGGGACCGAAATCGTACTGGGCCGAGTTCCTCGGCACGTTCACGCTGTGCTTCGCGGGCCAGGGCGCCATCGTCATGCAACAGGCCGCGGGCACGAACAACCTGCTCGTCGTCGCGGTGGCGCACGGCCTGGCGCTGGCCGTGATGATCTCGGCGCTCGGGGCGTGGTCCGGCGCCCACTTCAATCCGGCCGTGACGCTGGGCTTCTGGTTCACGCGCCGGATCTCGCTGACGTCGGCGATCACCTACTGGGTGTCGCAGCTCCTGGGCGCGATCGCCGCGAGCTTCCTGCTGCGCGCGGTGGTGCCGGGCGAGCCGGGTGCGGCGGTGCATTTCGGCGTGCCGATGCTGGCCCCGGGCGTCTCGGTGGGGCAGGGGTTCCTGCTCGAGTTCGTGATGACATTCTTCCTGGTCACGGCCGTATGGGGCACGGCGGTGGACGAGAGGGGTCCGAAGATCGGCGGCTTCGGCATCGGGCTCACGGTGTGCATGGACATCCTGTTCGGTGGGCCGCTGACCGGCGCGGCGATGAACCCGGCCCGCGCGTTCGGCGCGGCGTGCGCCTCGGGCGTGTGGACCGACCACTGGCTCTACTGGGTGGCGCCGATGGCCGGAGGCGCGGCCGCGGCACGCGTGTACAAGAGCCTGATGTCTTCGAGATAGAGGGCGCTGATGTCTCGCCCCGCCGACCTACCGCGCCCCTCGGCGCTGATCACGCGGCCGCCGATGCGCGTTCTGTTCCTGTGCGTGCACAACTCGTCGCGCAGCCAGATCGCGGAGGGGTTCGCGCGCGCACTCGCGCCGGCCGGCGTGGCCGTGTGGAGCGCCGGCACCGAACCCACGGGGGTCCACCCGCGCGCCGTCGAGGTCATGAAGGAAGCCGGGATCGACGTCGCCGGGCAGCGCTCGAAGCACCTGCGCGAGGTGCCATGGGCCGAGTGCGACACCGTGGTGACGCTGTGCGGGGAGGCCGCGGAGACCTGCCCCACGCTCCCCGGCCACGTCCGCCGTGTCCACTGGCCGCTGCCGGATCCGAGCGCCGTCCAGGGCCCCGGCCAGCTGGACGCGTTCCGCGAAGCGCGCGACGAGATCCGCTGGCGCATCGCGAGCCTGTGGCCGCGGATCGGTTGAAAAGACGACGGCGCGGGAGCGATCGCCCCCGCGCCGTACGTCGTGCGACGAACTAAGGCTTCGTGACCGCCGCCGCGGTCGCACCCGAGCTACCGGGCCGGCACGCGGGCGTGCACTTCGACGGATCCGCGCACGCCGCTTCCTTTCCGGTTGCGGGAGTGGAGGCGGTGACCGCCGTCGCCGCCGACTTCGAGCCCAGCGGGCACGAGCCGAACGGGCAGTGCGCCGCGTCGGCGCAGGTGGCGGCCGGCTGAGCCGGGACCTGGCCCGACTTCGCGGCGTGACGCCTGGCGAGCGCCATCGTCCCCGTCGCCAGCGCCAGTGCGGCGGCGAGCGCCATCACCGACAGGATGCGCTTCATGGAACTCTCCTTGAGTGAGCAGACTGCATCCGGCCGCGGGGTGTCTCCCCGCGGCGTGAACGCGTGTGCCTCAGATCGAAGGAGGTCCCCGGACGGGCGGGCGTCTCGCCCAGTCCCCGGTCGGCGGCCGGGCGTCCGCCTGCGCCTCGATCCGGCCGCGCTCGTGGGACGCCTCAGGAGCCGGTGGCTCCATGGCGGGGAGTGCGAGCGGGAGGTCGGGCCGGCGGGTGTCGGGCGCGAGCGGGCGGAGCCCGGGTCCGCCCATCGGTGCGCCGATACAGTACGTCCGCGACGAGGTCGGCTGGAACGGGCAGCCGCGCCCGGCCGCTTCAGGCGTGCCGCATCCGGCGTGCCCGCTCGCGCAGGCGGGCGCCGCGGGCGCAGCGGGTGCCGGGCGCGCGTCGTCCAGCAGGCAGTCGCGCAGCGTCACCCGGGCCCCGAGCGGGCACCATTGGACGAGCGGCAACGCCGCGGCGAACGCGAGCGGGATCGCGCCGGCCACCGCACGGCGCCACGTCGTCGTGCCGATCCGCATGCTGACCATCATCGGCCGCGATCGTATCGGAGGTGTCAGCCCCGGGTCACGTGTCCGGCGACTACCGCACCCGCCGCTCGCTGGTCACGTGCGAGTGCTTCTCCTGGACGAACGTCTCGGCCTCGGAGACGTCGATCGAGCTGCCCAGGAACAGCGGCGTGCGCTGGTGGAGCGCGCTCGGAGCCAGCTCCATGATGCGCTGCTTCCCGTTGCTCGCCGCGCCGCCCGCCTGCTCGGCCACGAACGCGAGCGGCGCCGCCTCGTAGAGCAGGCGCAGCTTGCCGTTCGGGTTCTTCTTGTCGCCGGGGTAGATGTAGATGCCGCCGTAGAGCAGGTTGCGGTGGAAGTCGGCGACCAGCGAGCCCACGTAGCGCGCGCTGTAGGGCCGGCCGGTGGCCTTGTCGTCGCACTTCAACCAGTCGACGTAGCGCTTCACGCCCTCCGACCAGCTCACGTAGTTGCCCTCGTTGACGCTGTAGATGTGCCCGCGTTTCGGCGTCTGGATGTCCGGGTGCGAGAGCAGGAACTCGCCGATGCTCGGCTCGTACGTGAACCCGTGGACGCCGTCGCCGGTCGTGTAGACGAGCATCGTCGACGAGCCGTAGAGCACGTAGCCGGCGCACAGCTGCCGCCGGCCGGCCTGGAGAACGTCCTCGTGCGTCCCGCGGCCCGTGCGCGTCAGGCGTGGCAAAATGGAAAAGATCGTCCCGATGTTGACGTTGGCGTCGATGTTCGACGAGCCATCGAGCGGGTCGAAGTTCACGACGTAGCGGCCGATCGGCGCGCCGTCGCGCACCTGGACGATGTCCTCGTCCTCCTCGGAGGCGACCACGGCCAGCTGCCCGGTGGAGCCCAGCACCTTCATGATCGTGGCGTGCGCGAAGCGATCGAGCTTCTGCACGCGCTCGCCCTGCACGTTCGTGTCGCCGGTCTCGCCGAGCACGTCCACCAGGCCGGCGCGGATCACGGCCTTGTTGATCATCTTGGCTGCGAGCGCGATGTCCAGGAGCAGGCTCGTGAACTGGCCGCTCGCCTCCGGGTGCAGCCGCTCCTGCTGCAGGACGAACTGCGCCAGCGTGATGCCGCGCTCGCTCATGGCGGTCTCCGTGCTCAATCCGACAACCCGCTCACGTCCTCGGGGCCCTTTGCGGCCCCGAGCGCCTCGTCGAACACCGGGAAGGAGCCCGGCACGAACGGCGCGTGTTTTTCAGCCAGTGACCGCGTCCCCTGGACCGCCAGCTGCGTGAGCAGGAACGTGAATCGCTCCTCGAGCGCCTCGCCCAGCGCGCCGCGCGTCTCGCGCGGCAGCGACCACAGCTCGAGCTTCTTCGCCCCGAGGGCCTTCTTGCGCACCTTATAGAAGAACTGCTCGTCGGTGTCGGTGGGCTTGCGTTCGCCGGCCTCGCTGACGCGCAGCTCGTCGTAGATCGAGCGCTTGAGCTCGGCGGGGAACAGCGGGTGATCGAAGATCATGTTCTGGAACTCGGTCGCGAGGTGGATCTCGCACGCCCCGCGTCGGGCGAACTCGGTGAACAGCTCGGGCGGCAGCGTGGACGCGCCGTGCTGGACCGCGCCGGCGAAGCCGTACTTCTCGCGCGAGAGCTTCGACAGCGCCTGCAGCGTGTCGAGGTCGAGCTTCACCTTGGCGATGGTGCCATCGGGGAGCGGCACGCCGCCATGGCTGGTGCCGGTCTGGATCGAGATCTTGCTCATGCCGGGCTTGCCGGGAGCGAGCTTCGTGAGCTCCCTGCCGTAGACCTCGACGAACGCCGTCAGCTCCTCGGCGGTCGAGTTCTTGCCGCCGACCTCGCCGATCTCGCCGCCCACGGACACGGTGACGCCCTGGGGCTCGTGCTTGCGGATGTAGGCGGTGATCTCGGCGCAGATGCGGCCGTTCAGCAGCTGCTGCTCCGCGTGGGTGGGCTTCGACAGGTCCACGAGCGTGGAGGTGTCGACGTCGATGTTGTAGAAGCCGGCCTTGATGGCCTCGCCGGAGAGCTCCAGCACCGCCTGCACCTCGGCGGTGGGGCCGGTGGCGTACTTCTTGGCGTTCACCTGGAAGTGGTCGCCCTGGATGAACAGCGGCCCGGTCCAGCCCTCGCGCAGCGCCGCGGCCATGACCACGAACGTGTACTCGGCCGGCCGCTGCCCGGTGTACGAGATCTCCGAGCGCGCGATCTCGCAGATGACGGCTCCGGCATCGAGCTTCTTGCGGGCGCGGAACAGGGCGCGAGCGGTGTCGTAGGCGAGCCCGCGGATGTTGATCGCCGGCACGGTGAACGTGGCCGGCGCCTCGCCGCGACCGCGCGCGATGTAGAGGCCGTGGATCGAGGCGGGGTAGAGGCCCACCGAGCGGCACTGGTCGAGCACGCCCTGGCGGGCGGCCTCGCGGACGCCCGGGGGGCCGAACACGCCCGCCCACACCAGGCGGTCGAGGGCATCGCCGTTGCCCGTGGCGAGCACGGCGACGGCCTGTCTGACTTCGTCGAGCGACTTCAGTCCGGTCGACATCGCGGTGGGTTCCTTCCACGCCCGCGCGCGGGACGGCCAGCCCGGTGCCGGCGGCCCGGTTCACGCGGTGAGGAGAGCTTCGGGAGGGAGAGAGAGGGATGGGCTTCGGATCGAGTATAGCCCGCGCCCGCGGCGCGGGTAAACGGCCGAATCAAAGGCGCCCGGGGCCCCTGCTCATCCCGCGGCGACGCCCAGCGACACGATGCCGTCGCGCGCCTCGCGCACCTCGGCGAACCGCTGCGGGTCCAGCGACGAGATCGCGGCCGCGCGCTTGAACGCCAGGATCTCGGCCAGGTCCTCGGTGCACGCGGTGGCCATGGCCATGCCGTGGCCGGTGAAGCCGGCGCAGATCGCCAGGTGGTGCGCGGCGTCGAGCCAGCCCACGAGCGGCCGGCCGTCGCGAGCGAACCCCATCGTGCCGGCCCAGCGGTGCTCGATCCTCGCGCCGGTCACGCCGAGGTCGGCGAGGCCCTGTTCGATCGCCTGCTGGATCCCGGTCGTGGTGTTCGTGTCGTAGCCGGTCTCGGCGTCGAACGCGGTGTTGCGCCAGCCGCCGATCACCAGCCGGCCGTCGGCGAGCTGACGCCAGTACTGATAGCCGTAGTTGCAGTAGGCGGGACGCGGATCGAGCTTCAACTCGACCGGCGCGGTGGAGAGCATCTGGCCCCGCCTCGGCACGATCAAGGGCTTGAGCGCGGGCACGAGGAACGGGGCATAGGCGTTCGTGGCGATCACGAGCGTGCGCGCGCGCACGCGGTGGTCGTTGGCGAGCGCTTCCCACGAGCCCTCGTGCCAGCGCGCCCCGGTCACGCGGGAGTGCTCGTGCACGCGCGCGCCGCGCTTCACCGCCTCCGCCGCGAGCCCGTGGATGAAGCGCACCGGGTGGACGACGCCGTCCTCGGGCACCTCGAACGCGGCATGGAACTTCCCGCGCGCCGGAGCCGGCAGCACGTCGGCGAGGGCCACCTCGCGCATGGGGAAGCCGTCGTGCCGCAGCTCGGGCAGCGAGCCGCGGAGGTCCTCGGTCTCCTCCTCCGAGCGCGTGAGCCGGACACTGCCGGTGATGCGGTGGTCGCACTCGATGCGCAGCGCCTGCGCCAGGTGGGCGATGCGCTGCTGCGTGCGGCGGCCGAGCTGGAGGTACGCGCGCGCGCCCTCGCGGCCCCAGATGGCGATGCGCTCGGCGTAGGGCTCGGCCGGGATCGCGAGCAGGAACCCCGCGTTGCGACCGCTGGCCTCGCAGGCGATCCGGCCCGCCTCGAGCACCGCCACGGTCGCGCCCTGCTCGACCAGCGTCCAGGCGAGCGTCACGCCGGCGATGCCACCGCCGACGATCGCGACGTCTGCCTCGAGGTCAGCAGCGAGCGGCGGGTGGGAAGGCCCTGCCTGCGTCCACCAGTACGAAGGGACTTCCGGGAGTGTGTCCGCCATGGCCGCATTGTGCGGTCGCGCGCGCGGCCGGGCAAGCGCGCGATGGCGGCGGACGAGCACGCTCGCGCGAGTCGCGGCTTTGACACTCCTCGCGCCAGCGGCTTCAATCTTCGTTCGCGAACGACCGCGTTCCGTGGCCCGCGCTTCCCGGGAGTGCCTTTGGAGCCCAGCCCCTCGCACATCTGCCGGTTGCACGTGAACGGCGACGAGCGGTCGTGCGGCGTCACGCCGCACACCACGCTGCTCGAGGCGCTGCGCTACGAGCTGGGTCTGACCGGCTCGAAGCAGGGCTGCGACAAGGGCGACTGCGGCGCCTGCACCGTGCTCGTGGACGGCGCGCCCGTGCTGGCCTGCATCACGCTGGCGCTCGCCACCGAGGGCCGCGACGTGCGCACGGTCGAGGGCCTCGCCGAGGGCGCCACGCCGCACCCGCTCCAGGACGCGCTCGACCGCACCGGCGGCGCCCAGTGCGGCTTCTGCACGCCGGGCATCCTGATGAGCGCGGCGGCGCTGCTCGAGCGCGAGCCCGCCCCCTCGCGGGAGGCGATCGCGCTCGCGCTCTCGGGGAACCTCTGCCGCTGCACCGGGTACACGAAGATCTTCGAGGCCGTGGAGCTGGCCGCGCGCGAGCTGCGCGAGCGCGGGGCGCGAACGCGATGAGCGAGCGCGCGAAGCCCCGCAAGGCGACCCCCGACCCCGGGATGGCGATCCCCGAGCCCGGGATGGCGATCCCCGAGCCCGGGATGGCGATCCCGGAGGGTCGCCAAATGCCAAAAACCCAGCGCCTGACGCCACCGGCGTGGCAGGGCGGACGCGCCGTGCCGCCGAACGGCGATGCGTTCCACCTGATCGGGAAGCGCAGCCGCAAGCTCGAGGGCCTGGCCAAGGTCACCGGCCGCGCGATCTACGCCGACGACATCGCCCTGCCGCGCATGCTCCACGGCAAGCTGCTGCGCTCGATCCACGCCCACGCGCGCATCGTGGCCATCGATGCGAGCGCGGCGCTCGCGATGCCCGGCGTCCATGCCGTGATCACCGGGAAGGACCTGCCCGAGTACTTCGGCATCATCCCGTGGACGCAGGACGAGCAGGCGCTGTGCGAGACCAAGGCGCGCTACGTGGGCGACGCCATTGCCGCCGTGGCGGCGGACTCGGAGCGGATCGCCGAGGAGGCGCTGCGCAGGATCAAGGTCCGCTACGAGGTGCTGCGCGCGATCACCTCGATCGACGAAGGGCTCGAGCACCCCGACATCCAGGTGAACGAGAAGGCGTCCGCGGGCAACGTGTCCAAGCACGTCCACCTCGCGTTCGGCCCGGTCGACGAGCTGCTGGCGAAGAGCGACGCGGTCGTGGAAGCCGAGTACTGGTACGAGGGCAGCACGCACGGGCCGATCGAGCCGCACTGCTGCGTCGCCGAGTTCGACGCGACCGGCTTCCTCACCGTGTGGAGCAGCACGCAGGTGGCGCACTACCTGCACCGCGACCTCGCCAAGGTGCTGGGGCTCCCGACGCAGCGCATCCGCGTCATCCAGCCCGTCGTGGGGGGCGCGTTCGGGGGCAAGAGCGAGCCGTTCTCGCTCGAGTTCTGCGCCGCCAAGCTGAGCATGATCACGGGCCGGCCGGTCAAGTTCCTGTACACGCGCGAGGAGGTGTTCTACGCCCACCGCGGTCGCCACCCCATGCGCCTGCGCTACCGCACCGGCGTCATGAACGACGGCACGCTCACCGGGACCGACGCGAAGATCCACATCGACGGCGGCGCCTACTCGAGCTTCGGCCTCGTCACCACGTACTACTCGGGCCAGCTCCTGACCGCGCCGTACGCCATGCCGGCCTACCGCTTCGACTCCACGCGCGTGTTCACGAACAAGCCGTGCTGCGGTCCCAAGCGCGGCCACGGCTCGGTGCAGCCGCGGTTCGCCTTCGAATGCCAGCTGGACAAGCTCGCCGAAAAGATCGGCATGGACCCGATCGCGCTGCGGCGGAAGAACCACATCGGCGAGGCGACGCGCACCGTGAACGGCATGCGCGTGACGTCGAACGGGTTCCTCCAGTGCCTGGAAGCGGTGGAGAGCGCCTCGGAATGGCAGCGGCGGTGGCGGAAGCTGCCGTACGGCCGCGGGCTCGGGGTCGCCGGCAGCATGTACATCTCGGGCACGAACTACTGCATCTACCCGAACGAGATGCCGCAGTCGGCGGTGCAGCTCAAGCTCGACCGCTCGGGCCGCGCGACGCTGTTCTGCGGCATCAGCGACATCGGCCAGGGCGCCGAGTCGGTGCTGGCGATGATCGTGGCCGAGGAGCTGGGACTCGACCTGCGGGACATCCGTGTCGTCGCCGCGGACACCGACCTCACCCCGGTGGACCTGGGCAGCTATTCCAGCCGCGAGACGTTCATGTGCGGCAACGCCGCGCTCGATGCCGCGCGCAAGCTGCGCGACCTGGTCGCCGAGACGCTGTCCGAGCGCTGGGGCGTGCCGAAGGGCGACGTGGTGCTGGCGCAGGGGATGGCGGTGGCGGCGAGCGACCCCAGGCAGCACGCGATGACGGTGCGGGATGCGTTCCAGGCCGCCGAGGCGCGCCACGGCACGCTGGGCTCGGTGGGCTGGTACCAGAGCCCCAAGCTCGGCGGCGACTATCGGGGCGGCACGATCGGCGCCTCGCCCGCCTACTCGTTCACCGCGCACGTGGCCGAGGTGGAGTGCGATCCCGAGATGGGCCAGGTGACCGTGAAGAAGATCTGGGTCGCGCACGACTGCGGCCGCGCGCTGTCGCCGGTGGCGGTGGAAGGCCAGATGGAGGGGAGCGCCTACATGGGCTTCGGCGAGGCGCTCATGGAGACGCACACGTTCAAGCCCGAGGCCGTGGGCCATGGCCCCGGCATCCACCACGGCCCGAGCCTGCTCGACTACCGCATGCCCACGTCCATGGACACGCCCGAGCTGGAGTCGATCATCGTCGAGTCCGTGGATCCGGAAGGTCCGTACGGCGCCAAGGAGGCCGGCGAGGGACCACTCCACCCCAGCATCCCGGCGATCGCGAACGCCATCCACGACGCGCTGGGGATCCGCTGCGACCGGCTGCCGTTCTCGCCGCCTGCGGTGCTGGCGCTGCTCAAGGCCGGCGATGCGCGCGCGGCGTGGGAGCAGGCGCGCGCGTCGCTGGCGGTAACCCCCAAGGCCGCTCTGGGAACTCCCGCGGGCGCAACGCGCCCGCGGGCTGGCAAGAACTAATGCTCACGCTCCCCGTCTTCGAGTACGTGCGGCCGTCCACGGTCGACGACGTGCTGCGCGAGCTCGCCGAGCACCCGGGGGAGTGCCTGCTGATCGCGGGCGGCACCGACGCGGTGCCGAACCTGAAACACCGGCTGCACGAGCCGGCGCGGCTGGTGTCGCTGGCCGGCGTGGCGGAGCTGAAGACCGTGCGCGAGGACGCCGCCGGCCTGCACCTGGGCGCGCTCGTCACGCTCACCGCGCTGTCGCGGCTGCCCCAGCTCGTGCGCGAGTTCCCGGCCACGGCGCACGCCGCCTCGCTCGTCGCCTCGCCGCAGATCCGCAACATGGGCACGCTCGGCGGCAACCTGTGCCTGGACACGCGCTGCACCTACTACAACCAGACCTACTTCTGGCGCGAGGCGCTCGGCTTCTGCCTCAAGAAGGACGGCGTGCGCTGCCACGTCGTGCCGCAGGGCAAGCGCTGCGTGGCCGCCCACTCGTCGGACGTCTCGCCGACGCTCATCGCCTACGGTGCCGAGCTGGAGATCGCGAGCCCGCGGGGCCGCCGGAGCGTGTCGTGCGACGAGTTCTTCGTCGGCGATGGCATCCACAACAACGTGCTGAAGCCGGACGAGCTGGTGACGCGCGTGACGCTGCCCGCGGCCGCGCGCGGCCAGCGCGGCGCCTACCGCAAGCTCCGGCCGCGCGCCGCCATCGATTTCCCGATGCTGTCGATCGCCGTCGCCGCCCGGGGGAGTGCGGCTCGGATCGAGTCGCTGCGCGTGGTGGTGAGCGCGCTCGGCGCCAAGCCGCGGCTGCTGGGCTCGCTCGACCCGCTGGTCGCGAACCAGCCCGCTTCCGAACAGACGTTCGCCGCGGTGGCCGCCGCGGCACACAAGCAGTGCCGGCCGCTCATCAACGTGGCCTATGACGACGACTGGCGCCATGCCATGGTGCCGGTTTTGGTGACGCGCGCGCTCCGCGACGCGTTCGTCGCAAGGGAGTGACAGGGGGTGGGGTGATGAAGTCGAGAGACGGACAGGAACCCAGACCGGAATCGCCGAAGCCCGAGCCGCCCTTCGACGTCTGGGGGACGATCGCTCACTGGCGCGCGCAGGGCCGCCGGTTCGCGCTCCTGACGGTGGTGGAGTCGCGCGGGTTCACGCCGCAGAAGGCGGGCCGCCACATGCTCGTCGCCGACGGCGGCGAGACGGCGGGCACGATCGGCGGCGGCGCGATCGAGCACGAGTGCGTGCGCGAGGCGAAGGAGATGCTCAGGGCCGGCGGCGCCACGCGGATGGTGAAGAAGCAGCTCACGACCGAGCTGGGCATGTGCTGCGGGGGCGAGATGGTCGTGCACCTGGAGACGCTCGAGGCGCTGCCGCGGCTCATCGTCTTCGGCGCCGGCCACGTGGCGCGCCCGCTCGCGGCGCTCGCGGCCGCGACCGGGTTCGGCGTCACCGTCGTCGACGCGCGGCCCGAGTGGCTCACCTCGGAACGCTTCCCGGCCGCGGCGCGCGAGCTGCGCGATCCCGAGGCCGCGGCGCGCGAGCTGAAGCTCGAAGCCAGCGACTCGGTCGTGGTGACGACGCACGACCACGCGCTCGACCAGCGGGTGGTGCAGGAGCTCCTGAAGCGCACGCTGCGCTTCACGGGGTTGATCGGCAGCTTCGCCAAGCAGCGCAAGTTCGCGCTGCGATTGAAGGCCCGCGGCTTCGACGACGACGCCATCGCCCGCGTGCGCACGCCCGTGGGCCTCGCGATCGGCGCCCAGACGCCGGAGGAGATCGCGGTGAGCATCGTCGCCGAACTGGTCGCGGTGCGGCGCGGCGCCACCCCCGAGCGCGGCTGGGTGCCCCCGGCGCGCGTGCACGCCCACACGTCCGACCCATCGCCAGCGTCCGGCTCGAGCGCAAGCGAGAGCCTTTCCAAAGGTGCTTCCTCATGATCGTGGGCGTGCTGTTGGCCGCCGGCGCGTCGACCCGGATGGGCAGTTCCAAGGCGCTGGCGCGCCTGAACGGTCAGTCGTTCCTCGTGCGCGGGGTGCGCGCGCTGTGGTCGGTGTGCGATACCGTCATCGTCGTGCTCGGCGCCGACGGCAAGCGCATCTGCCGCGTCGTGAACGAGGAGTTCGCCGAGCTGGTGGCGAAGGGGCTCGCCGCACCGGACCTCCGCGGCGGTCCCAAGCATCGGAGCGGCGAGCTGGAGGTGCGCTTCGCGTTCAACCCGCGCTGGCCGGAGGGCATGCTGTCTTCCGCGCGCGTGGGACTCGCGCAGGCGCTGCGGTACAAGCCGCGCGGCGTGCTGCTCATGCCGGTCGACCAGCCCGAGGTGAAGCCGGTCACGGTGCAGGCGCTGGGCGCCGTGCTCGACCAGGCGCTCACGTCATTCGCAGGGCGCTCGGCGAACGGGTTCGCCTACGGCCTCGTGCCGCGGCATCGCGGGCATCGCGGCCATCCGATCGCGCTGTCCGCGGCGCTCGCTGCGGCCGTGCGCCGCGACCGCGCCGCGCGCGATCTCGCGGACGGGATCCGGCGCAACGCGCAGCTCGTCGGCTATCTCGACGTGGCCGACAAGGGCGTCACCGCGAACCGGAACACGCCCGCGGCGGGAAAGGGCCGGAGCGCGCGCTGACGCTCCGGCCATTCACTCAGGCCGTCTTCTCCGAGCCGCCGCCCGGCGTGCCGTAGTCCTCGAGCACCTCGACCTTGAGCGGCGCGCACTCGCTGTTCAGGCAGCGGCCGCTCTTGAGATCGAAGTCGTAGTGGTGCGCGCCGCACTGGAGGATCCCGCCGGGCAGCACCTCGCCGGTCTGCAGCAGGTCGTTGCCGGCATGTGGGCAGTAGCGCGACACCTTGTAGAGCCGGCCCTCGGAGTGGATCGTGATCCACTCGTCGGACTTCTCGGCCGTCTCGAACTCCTCCACGGCCTGCAGCGCTTCGCGGTCGGCGAACTTGAGCAACCCGAGCAGGTGGTCGTTGTAGAGATCGGGTTCCCGGCTCGCCTGGAGCCGCAGCGAGAGCAGGAAGTCCTCCCACGGCGTGCTGCCGTCGATGAGCATGGGCAGCCAGCGGGAGTGGAACCTGAACTTGTAGCCGAAGCCGTTGATGCCCTGGCTCACCTTCTCCTGGCCGTGGCGGAAGTCCACGGTCCACTCGCCGCCGCCCGGGCCGACGATCTCGAAGCCCACGGGCATGTTGATCTTGCGGTTGAAGTACGGGCTCAGCGTGAGCATGTGCTCGAAGTGGGCCTTGAACGGCTCCCACAGCGAGCTCGTGGGCACGGGATGGCGGGCCAGCGCGGTTTCCACGTTCTCGCGCCGACGCTTCGCGTAGTCGGCGAGGTAGCGCTCGCGGTCCTTGAACGAGAACTTCTTCCAGTGCGGGTCCGGGAGCTTGACGCGCAGGTCCAGGTCCCAGGCGTCACCGGGCAGCAGCACGACGTTGTTCGGCGAGCCCTTCTCCGCCATCCAGTCCACGACCTGCTGCTGGTCGGGGAAGATGCCGAAGTCCATCTCGGCGTTGAACGGGTAGAGCTCGGGGTCGAGGAACGCGGGCGGGCCGGCGAACGGCACGCCGACGATCGGGTTCACGACCTTCATCGCCCGGCGGCAGTACGCGAACTTCGCCAGCCGTTTCTGGCGCGACAGCTCGCGCGCGCGCTCGGCGGGGTAGTCGTAGCACATCGGGTACCACGAGGCGCCGGCCCCCTGGTAGCCGAACATGTCGATCGTGCCCCCCGCGCGCTGCTGGATCTCCTTGAACTGGATGGGGAAGAGCCGCGCGTCGTTCATGTTGAGCAGCGTCTGGCCATCGGCGCTCACGATCATCGCGGAGTCGTGGTTCTGCGGCGGCTCCGAGACGAAGTAGATCGTGAGTCCTTCCGCGATCTCGTGCGTCTCCCACTGCGGCAGCTCGATGATCCGCCGCGGCCCGCCCTTGAGGATCTTCTGCTTGAGGACCGGCGAGGGGTAGCGCGGGATGATGACCGGCACGCTCGCGGGGACCTTGGCGAGGAACCAGGGGTCGATGTGGTCCAGGTGCTCGTGGGAGATCGCGATCGCCGTCGGGTTCGTGATCTCCGGGGTCAGCATGTGCGAGTTGTCGGGATACACGAACCACGACGCCTGGAACGTGCCCTCCGGCGAGAACCACGGGTCCATCAGCAGCGTTGCACGCGCGGTCTCGAGCTTGAGTCCGGCGTGGCCGAGTGCGGTCACCTTCATGGCTGGGCTCTCCCTGAAGAGGATGCGCCACGGCCGGCGCGGGTGTCGGGATGCTGCGGCACGCAACCCAGGGCACCGGGCGTGGCGTTTTGTCGGGGGTTATCGGCCAACGAGTGTGGTCACCTGAGGGCCGGGGCGTCCGAGCGCGGTCCCTCCTCGAGCCTGCCGCGGATGCGCCCGGTTTCGATGCCCGCGCTCAGGCCATGATCTGTCGTTGCACCATTGGCCGGAGGATCCCGGCCATGCGGCGAATGCCGTTCTCGATCTGCTCCTCGGTCATCCCGCCGAAACCCATCACCAGCCCGCCGCGACCGCCGGGCCTGAGCCGGAACTCGGACACCGGCAGGCAGGCGAAGCCCTCGGGCTGGAGCGCCGCCACGGCGTCCGAGTCGGAAAGCCCCGGCGGCAGCCACGCGACGCGGTTCAGTCCCCCCTCCAGCTCGGCGACCTCGAGCAGGTCCGAGGCGTGCTCGCGCACGCTTCTCATGAGCACGGCCAGACGCGTCGCGTAGACGGTTCGCATGCGGCGGAGATGGCGGGCGAAATGACCCTCGGCCATGAAGTCCGCCATCACCGCCTGCTGGATCCCCGACGACTGCCGGTCCATGAGCTCGCGCGCGCGCACCATCGTCGCCACCAGGTCGGGCGGCGCTACCAGGTAGCCCAGCCGCAGCGCGGAGAACATCACCTTGCTGAAGGTTCCCGCGTAGAGCACGCGCCCGTGGGGGTCGATCCCCTGGAGCGCGGCGAGCGGCCGCCCGTGGTAGCGGCACTCGCTGGCATTGTCGTCCTCGAGGATCCAGCCGCCGTGCGTCTCCGCCCACTGGAGCAGCGCGCGCCGTCGCGGCAGGCTCATGGTGACGCAGAGCGGATTCTGGTGGCTCGGGGTGACGTAGGCGAGCTTCGCGTTGGGCGCCGACTGCACGGCCGCCGCGACATCGAAGCCGTCCTCGTCCACGGGCACGGGCACGAGCCGCGCACCGGCGGCCTCGAACACGCCGCGCGCGGCGAAATAGCCGGGGTCCTCGAACAGCACCTGGTCGCCCTCGTCCACGAGCACGCGCTGGGTGAGCGCGATGGCCTGTTGCGAGCCGGAGCAGACGAGGATCTGGTCGGGTGAGCAGCGGGCGCCCCGCGCCGCGGCGAGGTGCCCGGCGATCGCCTCGCGCAACGGCCGATAGCCCTGCGGCTCGTCGTACGCCAGCGTCTTCACCGAGGCGAGGCGGATGCGCTTATCCGTGAGGCGCCGCCACGTGTCCATGGGGAACTGGTCGAGCGCCGGCAGCCCGGCGCGGAACAGCATCGGCCCGCTCGGGAGCGGCGGCCATTTCCGGAACGGCATGTCGCGGAGGCGCTCGCCCTCGCGCGTGAGACGGCGCGCGCTGCGGTCGGCGGCCGGCAGCGGATCGATCGTCGGGCCGGTGAGCACCTGGTCCGGCAGCGTGCTCGCCACGTAGGTCCCCGAGCCCGGCCGGCTGTCGATATAGCCTTCGGCGATCAATTGATCGTACGCACTCAATACGGTGTTGCGGGACAGGCCCGTCACTTGAGCCAACTCACGACTCGCCGGCAGGCGACACCCCGTTGGCAGCCGCGAGCCGAGGATCGCGGTCCGCAACTCGTTGTAGAGCTGGCGGTGGAGGGGCTCTTCCGAGCCGGGGTCGATCGAGAACGCCCTGAAGCTCGAAAAGTTGTGTCGCCTGGGCATAGCGGGGGACCTGCCTGGTTCAGACGTTGTCCAAAAGTGGTTCCGGAAGTCTAAGGGCCGGTGGCCCCAGAGCCAAGACCAGATTCAATGCAATTGTATTGCACCGGCGGGCCTCTTACTGACCCGGCCCACAAGCCCGCCTTCCCAGCCCTCGGTCGGCTCGTCGCCAGAGGGACTTGCGGTCGCGTCGCGGAGCGCTGTGGCATGATGCCGGCTCCCCCCGAATCCCGGAGCCGCTCGCGTGCCCACGCCTCTGCACCGCCAGCCCATCGTGGCCGTCTTCGGCAGCAGCACCGTGCGCGAGCACGACGCCGGCTGGCGCGAAGCGCATGCCCTGGGCGCTGCGCTCGCCGGTCGCGGCGTGGCGACCATGAGCGGTGGTTACGGCGGCGCCATGGCCGCGGTCTCTCGCGGCGCGCACGAGGCGGGCGGCCACGTGATCGGCGTCACCGTGGACCTGTTCGAGCGTCGCGGACCGGTGAACCCGTGGGTGCGTGAGCGCGTGCACACGCCCGACCTGTTCGAGCGCCTTCGCCACCTCGTGAACTCGGCCGACGGCTTCGTCGCGGTGGCGGGCAGCATCGGCACACTGACCGAGCTGTTCCTCGTGTGGACGCTGGTGAGCGTCGAGGGGCGCGCCGCGGCGCCGATCGTGCTCATGGGTCCGCAGTGGCACTCCTGGCTCGAGCTCCACCGCGGGCCCGCGTTCGTGCCCGCTCGGCTCCACGGCCTGATCGAGGTGGCCGAGACGCCCGAGCTGGCGGCGGAAGCCGTGGTCTCGGGCATCGGGCGTCTGCGCGGCACGCCCACCGAAGCCGTCACGCACGGCTCCCGAGCATGACCACACCGCCGATCGCGCCGTCAGCGCTCGACCCGCTGCTGGCGTGGCGGACGCGGTTCCCGAGCGTCGAGTCAGTACTCCACTTCGCCTCGCACACGCTGGGCGCGATGCCGGCCGAGGCCGAGTCGGCGTTGATCGAGTACACGAGCGCGTGGGCCGGCCGCGGCATCCGCGCCTGGGAAGAGCGCTGGATGCGCGTGCCCTCCGAGCTGACGGGCGCGCTGGAGCAGCTGATCCAGGCGGAGCCCGGCAGCATCTCGCTCCACGGGAACGTCACCATGGCGCAGGCCGTGGCGCTCTCGTGCCTCGAGTTCCAGCCGCCGCGCACGCGCGTCGTGTGCACGGCGGAGGACTTTCCCTCCGTGCTCTACCTCTACGAAGGCCTCGAACGCCGCGGCGCCGAGCTGGTGCGCGTCGGTGCGCGGGACGGCCGTCGCATCGACGAGGCCGACATTCTCGCGGCGATCGACGAGCGGACCGCGCTCGTCGCCGTGTCGCACGTGCTGTTCCGCACGTCGCAGCTCCTCGATCTGGGTCCGGTGCTCGCGAAGGCGCGCGCCGTCGGCGCGCTGTCGATGGTGGACGCCTACCAGTCGGTGGGCATCGTCGACGTGGACGTGCGCGCGCTCTCACCCGACTTCCTCACCGGGGGCAGCATCAAGTGGCTCTGCGGCGGACCGGGCACGGGCTATCTCTACGTGGACCCGCGCGTGCACGCGAAACTCCATCCGGCGCTCACCGGCTGGTTCGGGCACGAGTCGCCGTTCGCGTTCGAGCCGGGTCCGACGCGGCTCCACGCCGGCGAGCGGCGGTTCTGGAACGGCACCCCGTGCATCCCCGCCTACTGCGCCGCGCGGCCGGGCGCCACGATCGCCGCCGAGATCGGCGGCGAGGCGCTGCGCGAGAAGTCGCTGCGGCTCACCGGCCGGCTGCTCGCGCTCGCCGACGAGCATGGGCTCAAGGTGGGCTCGCCGCGCGAGCCCGCGCGCCGCGGCGGCACCGTGTGCCTGGACGTGCCGGAGGCCGAGAAGGTGTGCGCCCGGCTGCTCGCGGAGGACGTGCTGCTCGACTTCCGTCCCGGGGTCGGCATCCGGCTCGCGCCGCACCACTACACGCGCGACGACGAGGTGGACGAGGTCATGCGCCGCGTCCGCCGCGCGGTGGACGCCGAGCGCTGAAGCACGCGCCGCCCCGCGGTGACGCGCGCGGCGACCCTGCGGTACTGTGGGCGGATTCCACGCAACCCACGACACCCTGTGCCCAAGGAGCAGCCATGGAGACGGCAACCGCGGAGCGGAAGACGCTCAAGATCGTCCGCGAACCCAAGGTGTACCTGGTCGGCCGGCAGGTCACCGACGAGGCCGCGCTCGCGAAGTTCCTCGCCGACGAGCACGTGACGTGGCAGACCGACACCGAGGTGGGCGCCGAGAAGCTCGCCGAGGTGGCCGGCCGCGTCTGCTACATGAGCTATGGAAAAGGCCGAAAGACCAACAAGGAGTTCATCGGTCACATCATCGAGGTGGGCCACGGCAGCGTGCTCGAGCACGGCGTGTGGAGCTTCCTCGTGACCGGCGTGTCGCGCTCGTTCACGCACGAGCTGATCCGCCACCGCCACTTCTCGTACTCACAGCTCTCGCAGCGCTACGTCGACGAGAGCGACTCGGACTACATCGAGCCCGACGTGATCGCGAACGACCCCGAGCTGCACCGCGTCTGGACCGAGGCGGTGAACGCCGCGCGCCACGCCTACGACGAGCTGGTGAAGGGGCTCGAGGCCCGCTTCACCGACGTGCCCGAGAAGACGCTGCGGCGGAAGATGGCGCGCCAGGCCGCGCGCTCGGTGCTGCCGAACGCCACCGAGACCAAGATCTTCTTCACCGGCAACGCCCGCGCCCTGCGGCACTTCATCGAGCTGCGCGGCAGCGAGCACGCCGAGGTGGAGATCCGGAAAGTGGCCGTGCAGGTCCTGAAGATCATGCAGCAGGAGGCCCCGAACCTGTTCGGCGACTACACGCTCGAGCTACTGGCGGACGGCACGTCCGCCACCCGGACGCCCCACGTGAAGGTATGAGCCGCGTGGAGCACGACGCTGCGATCGCCCGGCGGCCGGTCACGCGCGTGACCGGCCGTTCGCGTGAGACGCGCGACGACGCGCTCGCGGTCGAGCGAGCGCTCGAGATCCGTGTGGACGGCCGCTCGCTCGCGGTGACGTTGCGCACACCCGGACACGACCGCGAGCTGGCCGTGGGCTTCATGGCGGGCGAGGGCGTGCTGCACTCGGCCGCCGACGTGGTGTCGGTGCGCGAGACGCCGGCCGATTGTGTCGACGCGCCCGACGTCATGGATGTCTCGCTCGCGCCGGGCACGGTCGTCGACTGGACGAAGCTCGAGCGCCACTTCGCGGCGACGGCCGCCTGCGGGCTCTGCGGCCGCGCGCACCTGGACGCGCTCCGGGCCGGACTCGTGCCCATGGCGCCGGGGCCGCCGATCGACGTGGACGCGTTGCTCGCGCTGCCGGCGCGCGTGCGCGGCGACCAGGCCACGTTCGAGGCCACGGGGGGACTCCACGCCGCGGTGTGGTGCGACGCGCACCTCGAGCCCCGGGTGCTGCGCGAGGACGTCGGCCGGCACAACGCGGTGGACAAGGTGTGCGGCTGGCTGCTCGGGCAGGGCCGGCGTCCGGTGGGCGAGGGCCTGCTCTGGGTGAGCGGCCGCGCCGGCGCGGAGCTGGTGCTGAAGGCCGCGCGCGCCGGCATCCCCGCCATGGCCGCGGTGGGCGCGCCGTCGTCGCTGGCCGTGGAGCTGGCCGAGGCGGCGGGGATGACGCTGGTGGGATTCCTGCGCGAGGGGCGGATGAACGTGTACGCGGGGGAGGGAAGGCTGGGGGGGTGAGGCTTGGGTTCAGACGTCCTAGTTCAGTGTTGCATCTGGCGCCGGCCAAGCAGAGCATGAATGTACGTCCACCGCAGCGTTCTCATCGCCCTCCAGCCGGCGCTCCCCCCATGCGACACACGACGGCTCGCAGACTGACGCGCAACGGCCTTATCGCTGCTGCGTCCCTTGCCGCTGTCTGCGTGGGCCCCGGTCGAGATGGGGGCCTCGCGGCTTCGACGGCCCTTGCCGAGGAGTGGCACCAGATCGTCGTCGCGGCCGGCCCACAGGAACGTCGTCAAGAGGGCCTGATCGTGGATCCTGGTGCCGATCGGCTCGTCGTCGTTGGAGGTGAGCACTCCGATGGCGGGACGTGGGCGCTCAACCTCACGGGGCCTCCCTCGTGGGTCAACATTGGGGCTGCCGCTCCGGATGGGGCGGCCGACGTCGTGCGGGCGGTCTACGACGCCCAGGATCACAAGATGATTCTCGTGGTCCCGTCCATGGCGGTCTATTCGCTCGACCTGCAGAACCCGGCCGGGTGGACACTGGTGATCGGGGAGGGCACCGGCCCTGCGCCACGCAGTTACCCTGCGATCGCGTATGACAATCTGCGGAATCGACTTCTGGTATTCGGAGGTGGCCCAGACGGCGCCCGTTCCGACACTTGGGCCCTCGACCTTTCGGGCACTCCGACCTGGCATCAGCTGTTGCCCACTTCAGTCCCGGAACCGCGCTGGGCCGCCGTCGCGGTCTACGACGAGGCTAATGACCGTTTCGTCGTGACCAGCGGCAGCGGCAACGGTCTGAAAAACGACGTCTGGGCCCTTTCACTGGCCGCCCCTACGGAGTGGGTGCAATTGCTGCCCTCTGGATCGCTGCCTCAGGCTCGTTACCTCGCAGCCGCCGCATATGCCCCGAGCGTTCACAAGCTCGTTCTGTTCGGGGGACACAACGGCTCCACTGGCCTGAATGACGTCTGGAGCCTGGACCTCTCAGACCCGATCTCGTGGGAGTCGCATGCCTTCGCCAATCCGACTCCAGCCCCGGTGTGGTCGCACATGGTGGCCTATCGCCCGGTTGGTGCGGAACTGATCACCTACGGCGGTTGGGACGCGAGCGACCACTACAGGTCCCAAGTCTGGGCGCTGCCGCAGGAGCCTCCGACGGGTCCGCCATCCATATTTGGATTCTCTCCCCTTGGCGGCAAGGTGGGTGATGAAGTGCTGGTGTCGGGCGCGCGCTTGGATTCGCCGACGCTGGTCACCATCGGGGGCGTCGAGGCAGCTGTCGTGTCGTCGTCCTTCGGTTCCCTGCGAGCGACGGTCCCGGTCGGCGCGGCAACCGGGCCGGTCACCGTCACGAACTCGTTCGGGACTGCCACGAGTTCGAGCGACTTCTTCGTCGGCGAACCGCCCCAGGTGATCTCCTTCTCGCCCGACTCCGGAAAAGCGCGGCAAGAGGTCGTGATTCAAGGCAACCACCTCGGCTCCACATCGCGGGTGTCATTCGGCGGAACCGGCTCCGCGGAGATCCTGTCGATCACGGATACCGAGCTTCACGCGGTCGTGGACTCGCTCGCGTCATCGGGCCCGATCCTGGTGACGACATTGGTGGGATCCACGGCCAGCTCCGCGTCCTTCCTGGTGATCGCCGACGATCCACGTCCCCAGTTGCTGTCCGTTCGCGACGTGCGCGGCGACCAGGGCGGCAAGGTGATGCTGCGCTGGCGCGCGAGCGACTTCGACCAGACGCGCTACAGGCAGATCACCGGCTACCGCGTGTGGCGGCGCGCGCCGCTCACGGACGCAACCGCGTCCGCCCGGCCGGCGAACCCCCAGCACGGGCTCCCGCAGATCGGCCCCGACGTCTTCTGGGAAAGCATCGCGGACCTGCCGGCCGCGTTCCTCAAGGGCTACGCCTTCGCCGCGCCGACGCTCAGCGATTCGAGCGAGGCCGGGAATCCGTACACCGCGTACTTCGTCCAGGCGCTCACCACGAACCCGTTCGTGTTCTACAACTCGAGCCCGGACAGCGGGTACTCGGTCGACGACCTATCGCCTCCCGCGCCCTCGCCACTCGCCATCCAGTACGGGCCGGCCGCGAACGCGATGCACTGGCATCCTTCCGGCGCGGCCGACCTACGAGGATACGAACTCTACCGCGGGACCTCGTCGTCGTTCGTACCGTCGCCGGCGACGCTCATCGCTGCCACCGCCGAGACGAGCTACACGGACGGGCCCGGCAGCCACTACTACAAGCTCGCCGCCGTCGACGTGCATGGGAACAGGAGTCGGTTCGTGGCGGTCGCTCCGGACGTCCCGGTGGGCACGCTGGCGTCGCTCGTTCACTCCGAGCGCCGGCCCGGGCATGTCCAGCTGTCTTGGTATTCGGGCGGCAACACGGGCATGCAGGCGCATGTTCAGCGGCGAACGGAGACCTCCACCTGGGCAACGCTGGGCTCGCTCACCGTCGATGGCAGCGGCTTCATCCGCTTCGACGACACCTCTGCCGAGGACGGTCTGCGCTACGGTTACCGGCTGGCGATCCTCGATGTCGAGGGCGGGGAGGACTCGTTCACGAGCGAGTCCTGGATCGAGCCGCTGGCCGCCGGGCGTTTGTCGCTGGCACTTGCCGCCAACCCGGTCGTGGGGGGTCGCATCCCGCTGGTGCTCACACTCCCCAACGCGGCGCACGCGACGGTGAGCCTGTTCGACCTCGCGGGCCGCGAGCTCGAGCGCCGGGACATCCTGTCCAGCGGCGACGGTCGTGCCGACGTGACACTCGGCGTGAGCACGCGGCTGCGTCCGGGGCTCTACCTGATCCGCGCGAGCTACGGGGACGCCATCGTCACACGGCGGGTCGCGGTGATTCTCTAGGACCTCGATACTCGTTTCGGTGGAGCGCTTCCCGCGCCGTCAGTGCGCGTTCGCCCCCTTGGGCCTCGCGTTCCAGATCGTCAGGCACAGTACGAGTCCGACGACCGCCACCGGGAGCATGGCGCCAGGCCACACGGCCCAGTTCGCCGGCTGCGATGCCGCCGGGCCCTGCGGCAACACACGGCTGTACAGGAACCCCTGGACGCCGGTGCCGAAGTACACGAAGCCGTCGATGATGCCGGTCACGATGCCGGCGTTCTTGGTGCCGCCGAAGTCCGCCGAGGCCGTGCCCGAGAGCATGCCGTGGACACCGATGACGCACAGCGACATGAAGATGACCGACCACGCCAGCGCCGGCTGCCCGATCGTGAAGAACGCGCCCAGCGCGCCGAGCAGCATGCCCGCGTAGAGCACGCCCGAGACCGGTCCGCGCCGGCTGCCGAAGACGTGGTCGGAGATGAAGCCCGCGAACACGCCGCCGAGGATGCCCGCGATGCAGAGCAGCAGGCCCCAGTTCTCGTAGACGAAGCCGGTGTCGCCGACGGCCTTCGCGTAGAGCCGGTACTGCTTCATCACCGACTGGCGCAGGAATCCCGAACAGAACTCGATCGCGACGATGATCCAGATGACGCGCTGCGAGAACATCGAGCGCGCCACCTGCGCCAGGCTCATGCGGCCGACCTGCCCGGAGGTGGCATCGCCGGTGTCGAAGTCCTTGAAGCCGGCGGTGCCGGGCGTGTCGCGCACGATCACGAACGTCACGACCATGCACACGGCGAGCACGGCGGATGGCACCCAGAACGCCATCGCGTAGCCGAATGACTTCTGCAGCAGCAGCGACCAGTCGTACGAGAAGTAGAGCCCGAGCGAGATGAGGATGCCGAACAGTCCTCCGAGCACGCCGCGCTCGCGCACGTGGAACCACGGCGCGTTCACCTTCACGATGCTCACCGCGCCGAAGCTCTGGAAGTACATGTTGACCGCATTCAGCAGCAGTAGCTTGTGGTGGATGGCCGCGGCATCGGCGCTCGACGACGCGCCATGGAACGTGAGCCCCATGAGCAGGTTGACGATCGCGGAGCCCGTCGTCGCCAGCAGCATCGTGAAGCGGCCGCCGAAACGGTCGGTGAGCGGGCCGTTGATCAGGAAGCCGAGCCCGTAGACCGTTGCGCCGAGCGCATCGATCTCGTTGAACGCGGACTTCGACAGCAGCCCCGCCTTGTCGAGCTCGCCGGCGATCGCGGACAGGTTGTAGCGACCGAAGTAGAGGAACGCGTAAGTGAGACCGAGCGGCACCCAGTTGAGGATCCGGCGGCGCTTGAACTCTTCGGAATGCCCGACGTCGACCTTCGGCAGCCGGCGCAGCACGATGGCCACCGCGACCAGCAGCCCGAGGATCGGCAGGAGCTTCGGCACCCACTGCGGCATGCGGCCTCCATCGCGAGGGGCTGGACCGCCCGGCGGCCGGGCGGGTCGAGAGTCTCGAGCGTAGCAAAGCCCGCGCTCGCCGCGGGGTCAAGGTCCCGGCGGCGCGACGGCCTGGGCGGGTGCGGGCGCGAGCGGCTTTACCGTCCGCGAGAGGCGTGCGCCGAACCACCGGAGTGCCTGCTTCACGCGGTCTTCGAGTCGCGCGTCGGCCATGTCGCGGCAGCGCTCCACGGCGATGCGGGATTGTGCCTCGCTGCAGCCGAGCTCCCGCAGCCAGGGGATGACCTCGAGCTGGTGAGGCTGCAGGCGTGACGCCTCCCGCTCCGCCGCCTTCTGGGCTTTCGCGCGCTCTTTCGCAGCTCTCGCCGCCGCTCGCGCCTTCGCCGCCTCCTCGCGCTTCTGTTGCATGAAGCCGGCGCCGTACGTCTGCTCGGCGGTGTGCTGGTTGTGGCCCCTGCACCGCAGCCGCAAGTTCTCCACCGTCGGCTGGCCGCCCCGCGCAAACTCCACGACATGATCGAACTCCACGTCGCCGCGGGCCTCGCAGCGCCGGCCGGACGCGCTCTCGTACGTGCACTGCCCGCCGTCTCGCTGCCACACCGCGCGCTTCACGTCGTTCGGGATGTATCGGGCGTACGGGTTGGAACGCTGGCGCCCCGTGCGCGGGTCGGTGCACTTGCCGAAGCGCTTGCGCTCCATCCGCTCGACCAGCTCACGGACTGCCAGCGCATAGACCTTGGCGATGTCGCCGCGCGGGACCTGGTGCCCGAGCAAGTCTTGGAGATAGCGGAACAGCTCGTGGTCTTCCCGGCTCTGTGTGAACTGGACGGCGTAGGCCTCGGCCGAGAGCGGGGCGACGCGGGCGCCAGGGTGCCGCGCGGCACCTTCGCTCATTGGATTCGCAACGACTTCCGGGCCTGGAACGTGCCCCGGGGCACCCTCGTCGGCTGTCGCGGGTGCCACCGGGTCCAGCCTTGCGGCGACGCCGGGCCGCGGGTAGCGCTTCGCCAGGAGCTGCTGGATCTCGTCCATGGACTTGTGCGTGGCGGCGGCGAGCAGCTCCTCGGCGTTCTCCGGGGAAAGGCGCGGCGCGAGCAGGCGCAGGCCGGTCAGGTGGACGCGCCCATCGGCGAGCGCCTCGAACACCGCGGGGCAGTCCCTCCCGACGCGGGCCACTTGGATCCGTTTCTTGGCGGAATCCTCGGAGAGCCCCAGCTCTCCGATGCAGTACTTCAACATCGATTCGTAAGCAGCCGGTAGGTACAGCTTCCGATCGTCGAACTCCGCGATGTGCGCCAGGCTTCTCGTTCCTGGACCTGGTGGCGAGTTCCCTCTGCAGTGCGTCATTGCTCAGGTGCGTCAGCGAGAAGCGGTTCACGCGTCACCTTCGACGGGGGCGGGTGGTCGAGGGCCGACGCAGGAACTCTACAGCGCGAGAATTCAGCGCTCATGGCTGCCCGCACGCCGCGCGAATGCGATGACGACAGCAATTCGAATGGACCGCACGCTCTAGTTCAGCGCACGCGCCGCAAAGGAATTCTCCGGCCGTGCCGCGCAAGCAGTCTCGAGTTCGCGCAACTCGCATTCGAATCGCGTCAATACAAATCGTCGTCAAGCCCGCGCGTCTCGTCGCGTGCAGCCGCACATTCACGCGACACGAGCGTGACCGCCGCGCAACCGGTACCGCGGCGGATCGCGCTCCCCGTCGCCCCGCCAAGAGGCCCCGTCATTCCGTGGCCCGCTACGCCCCCAGCCGCTCCTTCACCGCGCGCGCCCTCGACCGCGACACCGGCACCTCGGTGCGCCCGGCATCGTCGAGCTGCAGCCGCCACGTGCCGGCGAAGCCCGGCCGCAGCGCCGCGGCGTGGTCCAGGTTGGCGATCGCCGAGCGATGCACGCGGACGAACCGCGCGGGGTCGAGCTTTCGCTCCAGCTCGTCGAGCGTGAAGTTCACGTAGTGGCGGTCGGCGAGCGTGGCCGCGAACACCAGCTTGTCCTCGGCGCCGAACCACAGCACGTCGTCCGCCCTGACGATGAGCTGCTTCTGGCCGATGCGCACCGTGAAGCGCTCGAGCGTCTCGGCGCGGTCCGCCCGCGCCGGGCCGACGCTGGCCAGGATCTGCTGCAGCTGTCGCGCCAGCTCGTCCGGGCGCGCGAGCACGCCGCGCACGCGATCGATCGCGGCCGCGAGACGTTCGGGCCGGAACGGCTTCAGGAGATAGTCGACGGCGTGCTCCTCGAACGCCCGCACGGCGTAGTGGTCGAACGCGGTCACGAACACCACCGCCGGCCGGTGCGCGATGCGCGACAGCAGCGCGAAGCCGTCCTCGCCCGGCATCTGCACGTCGAGCAGCACGAGATCCGGCCGCAGCGAGTCCACGAGCGGTGCGGCCTCGGGCACGGAGCCCGCCTCGCCGATCACGTCCACGCGCTCGATCGCGCCGAGCAGCCGGCGGAGCCGCGCGCGCGCGAGCGGCTCGTCGTCCACGAGCAGCACGCGAAGCGGCGCCGTCATGCGCGCCCCTCGCTCGGCAGCGCGGGTCCGCACTCCGGCGCGGGGATCGCGCGTTCGAGCCGCGGCAGTGCGGCGGGCGCGAGCGGCAGCGTGATGCGCACGCGCGTGCCCCGGCCGGGCGCGCTTTCCAGCGCGAACGCATGGTCCTCGCCGCCCAGCCGCAACCGCTCGCGCACCGAATCGAGGCCGACGCCGTTGCCGCGCGGGCGGCCGCCGGGGGAGAAGCCGGGGCCGTCGTCCGCGATCTCGGCGGTGAGGGTCTCGCCGGAAGGGTCCCGCCGCACGCGCAGCGTGATCGTGCCGCCCTCGGCCCGCGGCGCCACGGCGTAGCGCACGGCGTTCTCGACCAGCGGCTGGAACAGCAGGCCCGGCACGGGCACGTCGTCGAGCCCGGGCTCCACGTCCTCGACCACGCGCAGCCGGTCGCCGAAGCGCACGCGCTCGATCGCGAGCCACGAGCGGAGGAACTCCAGCTCGTCCGCGAGCCGCGTGTGCTCGCGGCCGCTCGCGGTGAGCGCGTGCCGGAAGACGTCGGCGAGCCGCGTCACCACGTCCTCGGCGGCGGCGGGGTTCTCGTGGATCAGCGCCGCGATCGAGTTGAGCGTGTTGAAGAGGAAGTGGGGATTCACCTGGGCGCGCAGGGCGCGCAGCTCGGCGCGCTCCAGCTCGGAGCGCATGCGCTCCAGTGCCACCGCGCGTGCCAGCGCGGCGCGGTAGAAGACCCGCGCGTAGATGATGCCGCCGACGAGGATCGAGAACGTGATCGCGAACAGGCCCGACATGAGCCAGGCGCGCGGCGAGCCGAGGAAGCCCGGGACCAGGAAGCGGTTCACGATCCCGGCGGCGAGGAACGAGGCGCTCACCGACACCACGAAATACGTCGCCGCCTCGGGCAGCCAGCGTCGGGCCTGCTCCGGCTCGCGCGCGCGCAGGATGGGGATGAGCAGGCGCTCGGCGAGCACCGTGGCGCCGCGGATCACCAGCGCGAACACGAGCGACACGACGTAGGCCCAGCCGTAGCCGCCAAGGTCGGCGTTGTAGAGCGTGCCGAAGAACAGCGCGAACGGCACCGCCCACAGCGCCGGCGCCACGACCAGGGACATGAGCAGGTTCGAGCGATAGGGCGCGGGCAGCGCCGGCGGTCTGGTCATGCGTCCATCCCACCGCATCGCGGCCGCGCGCGCCACACCGCACCCGATGAACGGTCGGATGGGGCCGACGAACGGTGACCGGCGGCCGTCCGCGGACTTCGACTCACGGCGCGAGCCGGACGCGCTTCCAGCGGACGCCGGCGCGCTCGTAGCGCAGGCGATCGTGCATGCGGTCGGGGCGGCCCTGCCAGAACTCGACCGCACGCGGCACGATCCGGAGCCCGCCCCAGTGCGGCGGGCGCGGCACGTCGCGGCCTGCGAACCGGGCGCGCAACGTCTCCAGCCGGCGCTCGAGCGCCGCCCGTGACGGCAGCACACGGCTCTGCGGCGACGCCCAAGCGCCCAACTGCGCCCCGCGGGGCCGCGTGGCGAAGTAGGCGTCGGATTCGGCGGCGCCGACGCGCACCACGCGGCCTTCCACGCGCACCTGGCGGTGGAGCTCCGGCCACCACAGCACCAGCGCCGCCTGCGGCCGCCCCGCGAGCTCGCGGCCCTTGGCGCTGCGCAGGTTCGTGTAGAACGTGAACCCACGCGCGTCGGCCTGCTTGAGGAGCACCATGCGCGCGCGCGGCCGCCCGCGCGCATCCACGGTGGCGAGCGTCATCGCGCTGGGTTCGAGGAGGTCGTGGCGGAGCGCATCGCGGAGCCAGCGGCTGAACAGCGGCAGCGGCGCGGCGGGGGCGCGCGACTCGAGCAGCACCGGGCCGCGGTACTCGCGGCGCACGCGGGAAAGGGGCATGGCGCGAGCCTAGCGTCACGTGCGCTCGCGCGCGAACGCCGGAGCGCGGTGAAGCCCGGCGAACTCTAGAAGCGGACGCTCAAGCTGGACGCGAGCAGGTCGTCCTGCAGCCGCTCGGAGGCGAACGGGTAGCGCCGCGTGCGCTGGAACGCCAGCTTCACGCGCACGCTCTCGGTCACACGGTAGCCGGCCACGGCCTCGTAGCGGTCGACGTCGTCGTCCCACGCCCGCGTCACCGCGGCGCTGGTGGTGACGTCGGAGTAGCGCAACGCCTCGCCGCGCGCCGCGAGCCAGGCGCCGTTCGGCAGCAGCCAGCGCGCCTCGGCGTAGCCGCCGTCCACGTCGAGCGTGCCGGTGAGCGCGGTCTCCCAGCGCCGGCGCACGCCCTCGCCGCGCAGCTCGAACGGACCACGCATGAACTCGGCGTCGACCATGACCGTGGTCTCGTGGTAGTCGCGCACGTCCTTCCCGGGGGGAAGGACCATCGCGTACCACGACGGCATCCACGTGCCGTCCGCGCCCGAGACACCGAGCCGCACGCCGGGCATGGGCACGAGCCCGAGCCGCCCGAGCGTCGTGGCCCCGGGCGTGTTGTCCGGCCCCGGCGACGGCCAGCCCGGCGACCCCTGCACGACGCCGAGCGAGAACTCGAGCGGGCGCTGCGAGCCGACGATGACGGCGCCCACGTCCCACCAGCGCTCGTCGACGACGGGCAGGTAGGGATGATCCGCATCGTTCAGGAACTGCCCGGTGCCCGCCTTCGCCACCTGCTCGTCGACGGAGAGCGCCGGCACGTCCCAGCGGAGGCTCGTCCGGTACTGATAGATGAGCGGCGTGCCGACGAACGCGTTCTCGTCCGAGTACGTGCGCGGCGCGTACGTGCCGATCGCCCACGGGATCTTGCCCGCCTCGAGCGAGAGGTCGCGATCCAGCCACGGCGTCCACAGCGCGTACGCGCCGTCGGCGCGGATGACCTGCTGAAAGCCCTCGTGCAGGATCGTCTGCACGTGCAGCTCGAGGTTCGGCGACAGTTGGGCGTCGAGGAACAGGCGCAGGCGGTAGGGATCGAAGTTCGAGTCCCCGAACGTGAGCCGGTTGAGCGACGTGCCCTCGACCGACGACACGAGCCCCAGGTCCAACAGGCCGCGGAGCTTCATCGCCGGCGCTGCGAGCGACACGCCCGGGAGCAGCGCCAGGCACAGGAGCCCGCGCGCGATCGTCCGCCTCACGCGGCTCTCCCGTGCTCCTCGCCGGTCGCCCGCGCCCCGGGGAAAACCATCGTGAACACGCTGCCGCGGCCCGCGTGCCCGTCCACGAGCAGCCGCCCGCCGTGCGCTTCGACCACGCGTCGCACCAGCGCCAGGCCGAAGCCCATGCCCGCGACGTTGAACTCGAGACCGGTCGCGGTGTGGTGGTGGCGCGAGTCGTGCGGCACGTAGGTGTCGTCGAGCAGCCGGGCCCGCGCCTCGTCCGAGAGCCCGATGCCGGTGTCGCGCACCTCGATCGAGAAGTCCTGCCCCGTGGCGCTCGCGCGCACCGTCACCGACCCGCCGTCGGGCGTGAAGCGGATGCCGTTCCGGACGAGCGCGTCCAGCGCGTGCAGCACCTGGCCGCGGTCCAGGATCGCGTGGTGGGCTCCGGGTTCCACGTCCACCTGGAGCGACACCTGGCGCTCCGGGGCGATCGCCGTGGCCTCGCGCAGGGCGTCGGCGAGCAGCGGTTCCACGTCGCAGAGCGTCGGCGCGGGCGGGCCCTCGCTGCCGTCGCTCTGCGCCATCCGCGTGGCCGAGACGGCGATCTTCTCCAGCGACTGGCAGGCGCGACCGATCGCGTCCAGCCCTTCGACGAACGCCTGCGTGCCGGACTTCACGAACTCCCAGCGCAGCAGGTCCTCCCAGCCGCGGATGATGCTGATCGGCGTGCGCAGCTCGTGCGAGGCCACGGCGATGAACTCGCTCTTGGCGCGCGCCACCTCCTGCAGGCTGCGAACGTAGTTGCGCTGGCGGCGTCGCATGTCGTCGAAGCGACGCGCGAGGTAGCCCATCTCGTCCTCGCGGTCGCGGTCGATCGTCACCTCCCACTCGCCGCGCTCCATCGCCGAGGCGGCGAGCACGAGCTGGCGGATCGGGTGGGTGATGTGGCCGGCGATGAACAGCGAGGCCGCGGTCACGGCCGCGAGCAGCAACAGCCCGAGCTCCACCAGGTGGCCGCGCACCGAGCGCAGGAACGCCGTCTCCGCTTCGAGCGAGCGCTGCAGCACGTAGACCTGGCGCGCCGGATTCGCCGCCATCGGCAGCGGCCGCACGAGCGCCACCCAGCCGGCGTCCTGGACCGGATCGGAGCCGGCGAGGGCGGGTCGCGTCGCCGCGCGGCGCGCCACCTCGCGATCGTCGGGATCCTCGACCGTGGTGCGGGTGATGAGATGGTCGGAGAGGAACGTGACCTCGCTGCTCGTGAGGTCGCGCAGCTGCGCGGCGAGCGCGCCGCTCACCTCGCGGCCGAGGAGCAGCGCACCCACCACACGGTTGTCCGCCACGACCGGCGTGCCCACGAGCAGGACCTGCGCGCCGCGCTGCGACACGGCGCGCTTCTCCGCGCGGCCGGCGAGCGCCGAGGTCACCAGCGTGTCGCGGCCGATCGCGACCATCGTCATGCGGCCCACCGACGCCATGACGTCGCCGCGGCTGTCCACGATCTCGAATACGTCCGGGTGCGCGAGCTGCTGGAAGTCCTGCGCCACGCCCGCCACCGTGGCGAGGAACTCGCGGTCGTGCCGGCCGTGAGGCAGCGCCAGCACCGAGAAGAAGCGCGGGTCGCGCACGATCACCGCGCCGGTCACCGACAGCTCGGTCGCGCTCGCCGACAGCATGTTCTCGAACAGGTCCGCGGCCCGTCGCAGGTCGCCGGCCAGGTCCTCCTGGCTGCGGGCCGAGACGCCGCGGTCCACGAACCACAGCGTGGCGCCGGCCAGCGCGAGCAGCGGCAGAGCGGTGAGGAGCAGGATCTTCCAGCGCAGGCCGATGCGGAGCATCAGAAGCCCACGTCCAGCGTCACGTCGCCGGTGGCCGGCACGTCGACCTCGAACTCGCGCGCGGCGAAGTCGGGGTGCCAGGCGCGCACACGGCAGCGGCCCGGCGACAGGCCCGAGACCGCGAAGCCGCCGTCGGCCGCGGGGCGCGCCCAGTGGTCGTTCGGCACCACGAGGACGAACGCGGCCATGTCGCTGTGGATGTCGCAGAACACGTTCACCTGGCCGACCTTCGAGAACTGGATCGAGCGCGAATGACCGCGCGGGTACTTTCCGAGGTCGAAGCGCCGCGGCGGCGAGACGCTGAACACGTTGTGGTAGATCGGGTCCAGGTTCGGGAAGTCCACCGTTCCGCCCACCGGCACCACGACGACGCGCGGTTCGAACGCCTGGCCGCGCTGGGCGAGTCTCGGGCGACCCGGCGGCGCGGACCCCGGCGCTTCGGTCGCGGGCGACTCGACGTAGATCACCGCGTCGGTCACGAGACCGCGCGGTGGTCGCTCGGGCGCGGGCAGGCTCGACGCGCGGCCCGCATAGGGCTTGAAGTGCACGTCGGCGGCGGGGGCGGGCGGCACCGTCACGCGACCGCGGAGCTCGCCGGACTGTGCGGTCGCGGCGAGCACGAGCAGCAGCGCGAGCGTGAGCGATGTCCGCATCGCATCTTGCGTCGCATCTGGCATCGCATCTTCCCTGAAGCGGTGGACGGCCTGCGGGCTGGTTCCCCGGAGTTATCGACCATCGGCGCCGCGCGCTGCACGCTGCGCTGCGTCCTGGCCCGCGGCCGCCGGGCGCGAGGGGGCCGACCGCCAACGCAAAAGGCCCGAGCCAGTTAGCCCGGGCCCTTCGCGTTCGCTGCGAGCGCGATCAGCGGTAGGCCGACAGCCCCGTCACCGCCTCACCCAGCACCAGCGTGTGGATGTTGTGCGTGCCCTCGTACGTGTACACGGACTCGAGGTTGCACATGTGCCGCATCACCGGGTACTCGGCCGTGATGCCGTTGGCACCCAGGATGTCGCGCGCCTCGCGCGCGATCGAGAGCGCGATCTCGCAGTTGTTGCGCTTCGCGAGCGACACCTGCGCGGGCGTCGCGGTGCCACGCTCCTTGAGGCGGCCGAGCTGCACGCACAGGAGCTGTGCCTTCGTGATCTCGGTCAACATCTCAGCGAGCTTCGCCTGCACCAGCTGGTACTGGCCGATCGGCTTGCCGAACATGATCCGGCTCTTCGAGTACTCGGTCGCCGAGTGGAAGCACGCCATCGCCGAGCCCACGACGCCGAACGCGATCCCGAAGCGCGCCTGGGTGAGGCAGCCGAGCGGACCCTTCAGGCCCTCGACGTTCGGCAGCAACGCGTCCTCCGGCACGTGCACATCCTGGAGGATGAGCTCGCTCGTGACCGACGCGCGCAGCGAGTGCTTGCGCTTCTGCTCCGGCGCGGAGAAGCCCTTCGTTTTCGTGTCGACGATGAAGCCGCGGATCCGCTCCTCGCCGCTCTGCTCGTCCTTCAACTTCGCCCACACGATCGCGACGTGCGACAGGGTGCCGTTCGTGATCCACATCTTGGCGCCGTTCAGCACGTAGCCGTCCGCGACCTTCTTCGCGCGCGTGATCATGCTGCCCGGATCGCTGCCGTGGTCCGGCTCGGTGAGCCCGAAGCAGCCGATCAGCTCGCCCTTCGCCATCTTCGGCAGGTACTTCATGCGCTGCGCTTCCGAGCCATAGGCGAAGATCGGGTACATGACCAGCGAGCCCTGCACCGAGGCGAACGAGCGCAGCCCCGAATCGCCGCGCTCCAACTCCTGCATCGCCAGCCCGTACGCGGTGGGCGACACGCCCGCACAGCCGTACTTCTCGGGCAGCGAGGCGCCGAGCAGGCCCATCTCGGCCACCTCGGGGATCACGTCGGTGGGGAAGTAGGCCTTCTCGTAGGCGTCCTCGATGAGCGGCAGGTAACGCTCCTCGACCCAGCCGCGCACGTGGTCGCGGATCTGGATCTCGTCCTCCTGGAGGAGCGAGTCGATGTCGTAGAAATCCACTCCGGTGAAGCGGGGCATGGGCGGCTCCGAAAGGATTGGGCGCGGGGGCGCGGGAAGGCACCGGCGGCGCATGGCGCGGCGCGGCCGCGACGCGTGCGGGTGCGAAAGAGCGCGGCGGAGTATAGGTGGCGCTCCGCGTGCCCACAACCACTTCGAGGGGCCGGCCGTTGCGGGAGCGCCGCGGCGCGGCGTAGGGTCAGCGCACATGCGATCCGATTTGCGAGGGTCCCCCGTCAGCCCCCAACCGAGGTACCGCCCATGCAATTCCGCCCGCTCCTCCGCACCGGCCTCGTGGCCGGCCTGCTGCTGGTGACGCTGCCCGCCGACGGATTCGACGCGTTCGCCGGCACGCCCGCGACCGGGCGCGGCACGGCCACGCGCTCGGTGGTCTACGCGAAGCACGGCATGGTGGCGTGCGCGCAGCCGCTCGCGGCCCAGGCAGGGCTCGAGGTGCTCAAGGCCGGGGGCAGCGCCGTGGACGCGGCGATCGCGGTCAACGCGTGCCTGGGCCTCATGGAGCCCACGTCGAACGGCATCGGCGGCGACATGTTCGCGATCGTCTGGGACCCGAAGACGAAGAAGCTCCACGGCCTGAACGCCTGCGGCCGCTCGCCGCTCAACCTCAAGGCGGAGATGATCCCGCCCGACACCGACGGCACGATCCCGCTCTACACGCCGTACTCGTGGAGCGTGCCGGGCACCGTCGACGGCTGGGCCGAGCTGCACGCGAAGTTCGGCAAGCTGCCGCTCGCCCGCGACCTCGCACCCGCCATCACGTTCGCGGACGAAGGCTTTCCGCTTTCGCCGGTGATCGCCTCCGACTGGGCGCGCGGCGCGGAGCGGAACAAGGAGAAGCCCGGTTTCGCCGCCGTGTTCATGCCCGGCGGTCACGCGCCCGCCGAGGGCGAGATCTTCAAGAACGCGGCACTTGCCCAGACGTTGCGCCTCATCGCGCAGAAGGGCCGCGACGCCTACTACAAGGGGTCGATCGCGCAGGAGTTCGTGAAGTACTCGAGCTCCGTGGGCGGCTTCTTCACGCTCGAGGACTTCGCCAAGCACCGCTCGGAGTGGGTCGACCCGGTGAGCGTCGACTACCACGGCTACACCGTGTGGGAGCTGCCGCCGCCGGGGCAGGGGATCGCTGCGCTCCAGCTCCTGAACGTGCTCGAGAACTTCGACCTGAAGGGCATGGGCCGGAACTCGGCCGACTTCTGGCACGTCATGACCGAGGCCAAGAAGGTCGTGTTCGCGGACCGCGCGCGCTACTACGCCGATCCCGACTTCGCGAAGGTGCCCGTGTCGCAGCTCCTGTCCAAGGACTACGCGAAGGAGCGCGCCGCGCTCGTCGACATGAAGCGTGCGGCGCTCACCGACCTGCCCGGCGAGCCGGCCGCGTTGAACCGCCGCGAGACCACGTACTTCTGCACCGCCGACGCCAGCGGCATGATGGTGTCGATGATCCAGAGCAACTACACCGGCTTCGGCAGCGGCTACGCCATCCCGGCGCTGGGCTTCGGCATCCAGGACCGCGGCAACCTGTTCGACCTGAAGCCCGGCAAGCCGAACTCGTACGCGCCCGGCAAGCGGCCGTTCCACACCATCATCCCCGCGTTCATGACCAAGGACGGCGCACCGGTGATGGCGTTCGGCCTGATGGGCGGCGACATGCAGCCGCAGGGCCACGCGCAGATCGTGGTGAACCTCGTGGACTTCGGCATGAACCTGCAGGAGGCGGGAGACGTCATCCGCTTCCACCACACCGGTTCCTCCGAGCCCACCGGCACGGTGATGACCGACGGCGGCGACCTGCATATCGAAGACGGGCTCCCCGAATCGGTGCTCGCCGAGCTCAAGCGCCGCGGCCACACGATGAAGAGCGAGGCGGTCGGCGCCTACGGCGGCTACCAGGCGATCTGGCGTGATCCCAAGACCGGCGTGTACTCGGGCGCGACGGAACGGCGCAAAGACGGCTGCGCGCTCGGCTACTGAGCTGCGGGCGGTGAGCCCGGGGCGCCGCGCGCTCGCGGCCCTGCTCGCGTGCGGGCTCGCGGCGTCGAGCGCCGCGGCGAGCCCGGCCGCCACCGTGGCCGCGCACACGTGGACGGGCGTGCGCACGCCCCACCTCGAGGTGATCACCGATGCGCCGCGCACGGTGGCCATGCGCGTGGCGCTGCGCCTCGAGACGCTCCACCAGTCCCTCGCCAGGCTGCTGCCGTCGCTGGTCGTGGCGGCGTCGCCCGTGCAGGTGATCGTGTTCCGGGATGCGTCGCTGGCGCAGGCCTACGCGCCGACCTGGCGCGGGCTCCAGGACGAGGTCGCCGGCTTCAGCCACGCCGGGCCCGACCGGCGGCGCGTGGTGTTCGCGGACGACGAGGGCCGCACGCCGAGCGTGGCGCAGCACGAGTACGTGCACAGCCTGCTCGACGTCGCCTGCCCCGACGTGCCGCTGTGGCTCAACGAGGGCCTGGCGGAGTACTTCAGCACGTTCACGTCGGACGACCAACGCGCCGTGCTCGGGGCGCCCGTCTACCCGCACATCGAGTGGCTCGGCGGGCACGACCTGATGCCCCTCCACCGGCTGTTCGCGATCGGGCATGACTCGCCCGAGTACCACGAGGGCGACCGGCGCGGGACGTTCTACGCCCAGTCGTGGGCGCTCACCCACCTGCTGCTCTCGGGATCCGAGCACGACGTCGAGCGACTGGGCCGGGTCGTGGCGTCGTGCGGCGAGGGGGCGCGCTTCGAGGCCGCGTTCGATCACGAGTTCGGCAGCGAGCAGGGCCTGCGCGACCGGTTGTTCGCCTACCTCGAGGCGGGCAACTGGTCCAGGCGCATGTGGCAGATGGAGACCCCCGCCGGCGCGGGCGCGCCCCGCGTGCGCGAGCGCGTGCCCGCCGCGGAAGTGCTCGCCTCGCTGGCGCTGGAGCTGCTCTCGCGCCCGGTGCCGCAGCGCGAGGACGCCGAGGCGCATCTCTTGAAAGCCCTCGCGTTGGACGCTCGGGCTCCCGATGCGTTGGCAGGCATGGGGTGGCTCGAGCTGCTGCGCGGCCGTCGCACCGAGGCGCGCGGCTGGTTCGACCGCGCGCTCCAGGTCCAGCCCACCTCGGCCACCGCCGTGCGCGTGCTCGCCTCGCGACTGCTGCTGGACGTGGGCGCCCGGCAGGCGCAGGACGAGCGCGAGGCCGTGGGCACCTATGCGCGTTCGGCGATCGAGCGTGCGCTCGCGGCGAGCCCGGACGACCCCGAGCTGCTGTGGTTGCTCGCGCGCTCGTGGGCGGTCTGGTACGGCGACGACCCCGAGCCCGGCTATGCAGCGGCCGTGCGCGCGGCGGCGGCGCTCCCGGGCCGGCTCGACGTCCAGCTGGACCTGCTGGCGCTCGCCGCCCTCACCGGCCGCGATGCGGAGGCGCGCCGGATCTACGACGAGCGCTTCCGCGCCGGCGGCGCGAACGACCTGCGCCACGACGCGCGCGGCGTGCTGCTGGCCGGCGCGGTCCACCGCGCGGGGCTCAGCGCGCGAGCGGGCGACGTCGCCGCCGCCGAGGCGACGCTCGAGGCGGCCCGGGCGCAGGTCGTCGACGACCCCGCGCTCGCGCGCGAGGCGCAGACGGTGCTCGATTCGCTCCACGCGTCCACGCGGCGCGTGGCCGAGACCGAGCAGCAGAATCGCGCCATCGCCGAGTACAACGCAGGCGTGGCCGCCAACAACGCCGGCCGCTACGCCGAGGCCGAAGCGGCGTTCCGGCGCGCGGCCTCGATCTCGGTGCGGCCCGAGTTCCAGGCGACGGCGCGCCGGCTCGCCACGCGCATGCGCCAGCAGCTGGACGGCGAGCGTGCGTTCGCGCTCGCCCGCCAAGGCCAGGTGACCGAGGCGATCGCCATCTTCGAGGCCATGGACCGGGCCTCGATGACGGCCGAAGACCGGAAGTGGCTGGACTCGAACCTCGCGCGCCTGCGGGCCCGGAAACCCTGACGCACCAGTGGTTGCCGCGCCCCGCGCGGGTCCGTTACATTCAATGATCGCGTCGTCATCTCACCGGGAGACCCCCCGCATGGCCACCGTCAAGCCCGCTGCCTCCGCCGCGTCCCGCTGGGGCGGGCTTACGCCGGAGGACCTGGTCGGGCTTTACCGCACCATGTTCACGTCGCGGCGGACCGACGACGAAGAGATCCGGCTCAAGAAACTGAACCTGGTGTTCTTCCAGATCTCGGGCGCCGGCCACGAGGGCGTGCTCGCCGCCGCCGGGCGGGCGCTCCGGCCCGGCCACGACTGGTTCTACCCGTACTACCGCGACCGCGCGCTCTGCCTGCAGCTGGGCATGACGGTGAAGGAGATGCTGCTGTCGTCGGTGGGGGCGGCCGAGGACCCGAACTCGGGCGGCCGCCAGATGCCGAGTCACTGGGGACACAAGAAGCTGCGCATCGTGTCGCAGTCGAGCCCGACCGGGACGCAGTTCCTGCAGGCCGTCGGCGCCGCCGAGGCCCTGGTCAAGTACAAGGACCTCGAGGGCGAACACCCGGAGTTGAAGGGCCGCGTCAAGGGCGACGAGGTCGTCTACTGCTCCGCCGGCGACGGCACCACGAGCGAGGGTGAGTTCTGGGAGGCGATGAACTCCGCATGCAACCTCAAGCTCCCGGTGCTGTTCCTGATCGAGGACAACGGCTACGCGATCTCGGTGCCGGTGGACGTGCAGACGGCGGGCGGCAACGTCGCGCGGCTGGTGAAGAACTTCCCGAACCTGTTCTGGGTCGAGGAGGTGGACGGCAACGATCCGGTCGCGTCCTACCGCGTGCTCACCGAGGCGGTGGCGTGGTGTCGCGCGCGGAAGGGTCCGGCGTTCGTCCGCGCGAAGGTGACGCGGCCCTACTCGCACTCGATGTCGGACGACGAGAGCAAGTACAAGCCCAAGGCGCACCGCGAGGCCGAGGCCGAGGGCGACTGCCTGCGCACGTTCGCGCGCCGGCTGGTGCGCGACGGCGTGCTGACCGAGGCCGAGCTGGAGAAGCTCCACGCCGACGTCGCGGCGGCGATTCGCAGCGCTTCCGATCAGGCCCAGGGCTCGCCGCAGCCGGCGGTGCACACCGCGACGACGTACGTGTTCTCGCCGGACGTCGACCCGGCGTCGGACCGTTTCGTCGCGACGCAGAAGCCCGATGCCGGCGCGCAGCCCGAGACGATCCTCCAGAGCATCAACTACGCGATGCGCGACGAGATGAAGCGCAACCCGCGCATCCTGCAGTTCGGCGAGGACGTGGCCGACGCCTCGCACGAGGAGGTGCTCGGCGACCTCAAGGGGAAGGGCGGCGTCTTCGGCGTCACCTGGGGCCTGCAGAAGCTGTTCGGCGGCAAGCGCGTCTACAACTCGCCGCTCGCGGAAGCCAACATCGTGGGTCGCGCGATCGGCCTCGCGACGCTCGGCTTCAAGCCCGTCGTGGAGATCCAGTTCTTCGACTACATCTGGCCGGCGATGATGCAGATGCGGAACGAGCTGGGCTACATGCGCTATCGCTCCAACAACGCGTGGAGCTGCCCGGTCGTGATCCGCACCGCGTACGGCGGCTACCTGGGCGGCGGCGCGCCCTACCACAGCCAGTGCGGCGAGAGCATCTTCGCGCACTGCCCCGGCCTGCGCGTGGTCCTGCCGAGCTGCGCCAGCGACGCCGCCGGGCTCATGCGCACGGCGCTGCGCGCCGACGACCCGGTGCTGTTCCTCGAGCACAAGCACCTCTACCGCCAGCCGTATGCCAAGGAGCCGTATCCGGGCCCCGACTACACGGTGCCGTTCGGGCGCGCGCGCGTGGTGCGGCCGGGCGTGGACCTCACGCTCGTCACCTACGGCGCGCTCGTCCAGCGCGGCTACCTGGCGGCGATGGACCTGGCGGAGGAGGGGATCGACGTCGAGATCCTCGACCTCCGGACGATGCAGCCGCTCGACTTCGACGCGATCGCGCGCTCGGTGAAGAAGACCAGCCGCGTGCTGATCGCGCACGAGGACACGCTGTTCTGCGGCTTCGGCGCCGAGGTGGCCGCGCGCGTGGCCAGCGAATGCTTCATGGACCTCGATGCGCCCGTGCGCCGCGTCGGTGCGCTGGACACGCCGGTCGCCTACGCGCCGAAGCTCGAGGACGTGATCCTGCCGCAGAAGGCGACGCTGGTCGCAGCGCTGCGGGAGCTCGCGGCGTTCTAGGCGTTTTTCAAGCCGGGTCCTTGCCCAGCAGCTCCTGCGGGAGTCGCAGCAGGAGCGCCCTCCGGCAGCTCTCGCAGCGGAACTCCATCCGCTCGCTCGCGCCGGCCTTGAGCTTGGGATGCTGCGCCACGCCGCACGCCGGGCAGTCACCGTCGGCGCCCAGCACCGTCACCCGCTCGCGCATCATGACCATGGCGTAGAGCGGTCCGCCCACGAGCAGCGCCGGGACGAGCACGAAGTGGAGCACGGGCAGGAACACGGCAGCGATCGCGGCGCCCCAGCAACCGGCCCAGGCCCGCGCGGCGCGACGGAGACGGTCGGGGCGCGCGTGTTGCTTCACGTTCACGGTCGCCGGGCCCGTACGGTCGTGATAGACGAACTGGGCGGCGACGACCTCACCTGCGGTCGCGGTCGGGCTCGATTCGGCGGTGCCTGGCGCGTGGTCCATCTACCCCGAAGCTAACTCCCGCGCCGGCTGCCGCCAAACGTATAGGGCCTTCTCTGGACACGCCCATCGTCACCAGTCAGTGACCGTCGGGTTCACGCTTCAGCGCGGCGACAGCGTCACGCGGTCGATGGCGACCTCCTCGATGCGCTGCGGGTCGAGATGCAGCGGCACGTAGCCGTGGTCGGCCCAGCGCCGGCGCAGGTCGAGGTCGCCGCGCGGCGGGAACGCGGCGGTGTTCCATGGCGGCACGACGCCGTAGGAGACGCGCGGCCGCGCGAGGTCCACGACGTGGCGGAACGCCGGGCCGTGCACCACCTCGAGGTTGAACGGCAACCGTGACGGCCCGACACTGGGCGAGGCGTTGTCGCCGTCCTCGGGCGTGAGCGGCGGCTCCCAGCGCGCGCGCGGATCGAGCGCCGAGAGCGCGTGCCGGAAGCGTGCCTGGTGCGCGCGAGCGTAGCGCCAGGTCGCGAGGTCGGGGTTCCCGAGCTTTGAAGCGAGCGTGTCGAGCGCCATCTCCAACGCCGCGGACGCGGCGATGGCCGGCGTCTCGGCCCCGCCCGACTTGCCGGGCGCGCGCAGCGTCCCCGGCGCGCGCGACGTGAGCGCGGCGAGCGCCAGGCCAGGAAGGCCCTCGACCTGCGAGCGGCGCTGGTAGGCGCCGAACCAGGCGCGGTAGAGCGTCGGCGCCACCTTCGATCGCACCGTGCGCAGGTCCCAGGCGCGCAGCGTGTCGCACGCCGCCTGCGCGCGCGGCGACAGTTGTCCGCGCAGCGAGTCGGCGCACGCGAGGAGCGGCGGCAGGTTCCGCTCGGCAGCGAGCGAGACCACGTCGTTCTGGACGCTGGCCGCGTCCTCGACCGTGATGCTCCGGTCGGCCGCGAGCCGCTGCGCGATCCGGCGCGCGCGGTCGTGCGGCCAATCGAAGCGCGGCAGCGCGTAGGGGTAGTGCGGGCCCGCCGGGCGATTGTTGCCGTTGACGACGAAGCCTGCGCGCGGCACGCGCCAACTGGGCATCGAGTCGGCCGGCACGAACCCGGTCCACTCGTAGCGGCCGTCCGAGGGCACCGGCCCCAGGCCCGGCAGGTGTGCGCGCACCGGCAGGAGCCCCACGCTCCGAAAGCGCGCGTCGCCGTCCACGTCGGCGGCGACGACATTGAAGCACGGGGTCACGATCGAGGCGAAGCGCTCGCAGACCTCGGCCGCGCTGCTCGAGCGCTCGATGCCGAGCATGCGGCGGAGCGTGATCGAGTCGTCCTCCATCGCGGACCAGCGTGCCGTCAAGGCCAGCCGCTGCTTCGTGTCCCACACCAGCACCGGCCCGTGCGGCGTGTAACGTCGCGACTGGAGCCACGGCGGGATCGGGAGCTGGAGGCCCATGACGCTGAAGTGGAGGTCGAACGGGTAGGAGCGCACCGGCGCCCAGTCCGCGCGGCCATCCGCCGAGTGCGTGCGCACGCGGGCGCCGTCCGCGGACAGCGTGTCGGCATAGACGTCCACCACGTCGGCCGAGAGCGCGGTCACGCCCCAGGCCGCGCGCGGGTTGCGTCCGACCACGATCGCCGGCAGCCCGGCCGCGCCGCCGCCCACGGCGTCCACGACGCCCGGGACCGAGACGTGCAGCACGTAGATGGGCCCCGGGGTCGCGAGCCCCAGGTGCGGGTCGTTGGCGAGGATCGGCATGCCGCTCGCCGAACGCCCGGCCCCGACCACGAACTCGTCGCTCGCGCGCTCGCCGCCCTCGCCGTCGCGCGGCGAGAACGCCTCCCGCACGCGCTCGCCCGCAGCCAGCAACGCCTCGGGCAGCCGCGCGCCGCCGCCCGACGCGCCCGCGTCGCCCGTCGCGGCACCCGGCCACATCCGGGCCGCCGCGCTGTCGGGGATGCTGTCGTAGATCCAGCGATCCTCGTAGCGCCGGCGGTTCGCCGCCCAGCCGGCGCCGCCGTTCGCTACTGCTCGCGCCTCGGCCAACTCGGGCAGATCGAGATCGAGCGTGATGCCGAAGCCCAGCAGCACGACGTAGCAGTCTTCTGGCCTCCAGTCTTCGGGCCTGAGCTTCAACCGCACCAGCTCCGGCGGCCACGCGCGCTCGCCGGCGCGGCAGCTCGCGAGCCAGGCATTGACGCCCGCCGAGTAGTGCTCGAGCGCCGCGCGCACCGCCGGATCGGCCTTCTCGCGTTCCCACAGCGCGTGCGCGCGCTCGCGCAGCCGGAAGAGCTGGGCGCCCCCGTCGGCGCGCAGCGCGTCGTTTCCGAGCCAGCGGTGCGTCTGCCCGTCGCCGGCCGTGCGCGTCCACACCATCTGCCACAGCCGGTCGCGCGCGCTCACCCAGCCCCACGCGTAGTAGAGGTCGTCGAGGTTCTCGGCGCGGACGTGCGGGATGCCCCAGCGGTCCGTGATCACGTTGGCCGGCTGCGACAGGCCCGCGGCCCGCACGTGCGTGGTCTCCGGCGCGCCCGCGAGCGGCCGCGCGAGCGCGCACGCCACGAGCACGAACAGCGTGGCCAGCGTCCGCGCGATCCGGGCGTGGGACATGGCGCGCGACTCTAGCATCCGGAGCTTGAACTTGGGCGGGTTGCGCCCCCGCGAGCGCTGCCGCTAGCGTTGGCCGCATGTCCCACTCCAGCCTGGTCGCGTTCGATCTCGGCGGCACCGAGCTCAAGGCCGCCCGCATCGCCGCCGGTGGCCGCGTCGAGCGCTTCACCCGCGTGCCGTCGATGGCCGGCGACGGCGAGGCGCCGCTGTTCGCGGCGATCGCCGCGGCCGCACGGCAGCTCGATGTGGCGGACAGCCCGGCCGTGGTTGGATTCGGCTCGCCCGGCGTGATCCATCCGGCGACCGGCATCATCGTGGACCGCACGCCGAACGTGCTCCTTTCGCCCGACTTCCCCATGCGCGACCGGCTCGAGCGGTTGTTCGAGCGCCGGGTCGTGATCGACAACGACGCCAACTGCGCCGCACTCGCCGAACACGAGGCCGGCGCGGCGAAGGGCGCGCGCGTGTCGATCACGGTCACCGTGGGCACCGGCGTCGGCTCCGGGATCGTCGTGGACGGACGGATCGTGCAGGGCGCGTTCGGCGGTGCGGGCGAGATCGGACACGTTCCGGTCGGGAGCGAAGGTCCGCCGTGCCGCTGTGGCGTCGAGGGCTGCGCCGAGCCCATGGCCAGCGGGTCGGGGCTGCTCGCGCGCGCGCGCGAGGCGGGGCTCGACGCGGAGAGCGCGCGCGACGTGTTCGAATCGCGCGAGGCCGTCGCGGCCGAACTGATCGCGCGGATGGTCGACCACCTGGCGCGCATCCTCGGGGCGGCGACGCAGGTGCTGAACCCCGACGTGATCGTGGTGGGCGGCGGCGTGGCGCAGGCGGGCGAGAAGCTCTTCGGCCCGCTGCGGGTGGCGCTCGAGCGCTACACGCTCGCATCGCATCGCGAGCGACTCAAGCTCGTGCCCGCCCAGCTCGGCGAGCAGGCGGGCGTGATCGGCGCGGGGCTCATGGCGTGGCAGGCGTCACGGACCGGCGCGCTCCGCGACGCCAGGACCGGCTGACCGGCCGGACTCCCCGACCGCAGCGCGCGCCGGCCGGCCTTACCTGAACGACAGCGTCATCGCGAACGCCGGGGCCGCGGGGTACTCGCTGAGCGCGACCTCGGTCCCGTCGTTGTCCTTGACGCGCAGCCGTCCGCTGGCCAGAACGCCGGCATAGAGGTCCGTCTTCCAGTGCGGGCCGAGCTTGCGCGAGATCCGCGCGAACATCGGGACGCTCGCGGTCTCGCCGATCAGCCCTGCGTAGGGCGCGTCGGCCGCGAGCCGATAGCGGTCGGAGCGGATGACGCCGCCGCCGGCCAGCTCCCAGTCCGGCGTGAGGGTCCAGCGCGCCTCGATGCCGGCGCCCCCTTCGGGGCCGGCGGGCAGCGCGTTCGCGATCCGGAACCGGTCGTTCCATTTCCAGTTGATGATCAGGAACGGCGACACCTTCACCGAATAGAACTGTCGGTTGACGCTCGCCCCGGCCCCGAGCGTGAGCCCGCTGTTCACCACCTTCACGGCGCTCAAGACCGCGCCGTAGGTGCGGGCATCCTCGATATCCGCTCCGCGTTCGCGCGCCCATTCGACGACGGGGGAGACCCCGACCAGGAACGTGCGCGATAGCGCGAGGCTGACATTCACGCCGACGTTGGAACGCTGGAGATCGCGCCACGGGGCCTGCCCCGCGTCCGTGCGCCATTCCTCGCTGATGTGGCGCGCCGAGAGACCCATCGCGAGCGCCGGGACCATCTGGCGCGTGACGCCGGCGCTGATCGAGACGGCGCCCCAGCCGACCTGTCCTCCGCCATCCAGGTCGGCATCGGTCTGGTGGATGCCGGTGACGGCGAGCGAGGTGCTCACGGTCCCCGGCGGCTGGCCCTGCGCGGCGGCAAGCGACGCCGCGAGCAGCGTGCAGGCGATGCATGGTTGAACGCGTGACAGCGCGAAGCGGCGCATGGGACCTCGCGGGGGATGTGGACGCTTGAAGAGCGGTCCGACGATCGACTGCGAGGACTGGCCCGGGGGCACGCGGTGACCGCCGCGGCCGCAGACTGAATGCAAACGCGCGCGAAGTCACGCTCGCCGCCATGGCGCGACGTTTGACGCGTACCCCGCACACGCCTAGCGTCCATCGCATCCCCCAACCATGGAGGGGAGGTCGCATGCCGAAGCCCCGCAGGCCCGCAGCGGGCGTGCTCGGCGTCCTTTTTTTAGGTGCGCTGTCGGCGTTCATCTCCGGCCGCGCCGCCTTCGCCGCGCCGCATCCCGCCCGTCTGCAGAACACGTCTCCGACGCTGCTCGCCACGAAAGCCGCGCCACGTCTTGCGGCCGCCGACAAGGCGAAAGTGCCGAAGCCGCCACCGCCGCCGCCGACGCGCACGAAGGGCGACGGCGGGGGCCAGTCGGACACGAAGAATTCTGACGACTCCGACTGCACCATGGACTGCGTGACCAGCTGTTTCTCGTTCGGCGATGCCCTGATGACGAGCCCGACGGGGCCCCCCGCCTCGAGCCCCACGACGGCCTTCGCATCCGAGGCCTCGCGCTGGTCGGTCGGATCGGAGGCGTGGATCGTGGCGCCCGCCGAGGCGGACAGCGTGGCGCTGTCGGACGCACCCGCGGACTCGGCTCACGAGGCCCTGCAGATCGGCACGCTGCCCCACGGCGCGCACGTCGTGGTCGTCGAGACGCACGCCATGGCGACCGGCTTCTGGACACGGGTCCGTCCGTTCGATGGCGTGGAGCCGAACGGGTGGATCCCGAGTTTCATCCTCTCGGCCGCGCCGGCACCCAAGCCGGCAGCCCCGAAGCCGCCGAAACCCGATCCGCGTTGGGGCCTGCGGGCGCTGCTCGCCTACGGTGGCCTCGGCCCGTCCGACCTCGACGTCGAGTACGGCAATGGCGGATGGCACGCCGACCTCCAGTACCTGAGGCTCGACCGGCAGTGGATCTCGGGCTTCGGGTTCGGCTACCGGGATTACTTCGGGCATCCGCCGCAGGCCTACCTGAGCGGGACGACGCTGGATGACCCGCAGGATTCGAAGCTCCAGATGTACGAGATCGGCGCCCGCGCCGGCCAGATGTATCGCGATCGGTCCGGCTTCCGGTTCGACTGGATGCTGGGCCCGACGCTCGCCTACGTGCACGAGCACGGGAACCTGCACGTCTTCACGGTCGTCCCACCGGGCACGCTGGTGCCCGCCGGCAGTCGTGACGACGACCTCGGTCGCTGGGCCGGCGGCGGCGAGTTCCGCGCGAACTTCGCATGGCGCTTGAAGGAAGACACCACCATCGAACTCCACGTCGGGACGTTCATGTACGCCTGGGAGGGTCACGAGCAACACTCGCTCGCCACGGATTTCGTGCACAGCAACATCCATGGTTGGGATGTCGGGCTCAGCTACACCTTCCTCCAATAGCCCTGGCGCCACCGGCGTGCGACGCGGCGCAGATCGGGTGATCCGGGTGCTCGCGACCGCGCTCCTGGCGCTGGGGTTGTCGGCGGGTGCGAGTGCCGCGCAGGGGGAGAGTGGGGCCGCGGCGCCCGACGACGCCGCGACCGGTGCGATCCGCGTCTACCAGCGCTACATCTCCGACCTGCGGCACGCGCGCTGTCGCTTCACGCCGAGCTGCTCCGAGTACGCCGCCCAGTCGATCGCGCGCTACGGGCTGATCGACGGCTCGGCGCGCGCCGCCGACCGCCTGATGCGCTGCAACGCGTCGGCCGCGGGCGCCTACCCGAGGGGTAAAGACGGCACGCTGAGCGACCCGGTGGGCGACGACCCGCCGCCCGCGGGCGTCGTCTGGGCGCCGGGGTGGTTGCGACTGCCTCCGGAGCCGGATGTCCCTCCGGTGGCCGACAGCCTCGGCCGCGATCACCGCGTGCGACTCGACGAAACCGTCGCGTTCGCACGCCGGCTGGAGCAGCGCGGAGATCGGGCGAACGCCGCGGTCGAGTACCAGCGCGCGGGGATGTTGGCGGGGCGGGTCGAGGCCGACGCCTGGGCGTTCGATCGCATCGGCGCCGCGGCGGCGCGCGCGGGCGATGCGCTGGGTGCGGAGGCCGCGTACCTGACCGCCGCGATGCTGACCCAGGACGAGGCGCACCGCGCCCGCGCCGTCTACCGCGCCGCGACCAGTCGTTTCGACGGCGGGTCGTTCTCGGCCTGCGGGCGTTTGCTGGCCGATCGCACGCTGGTCGCGTTCGACTCCTCGAGCGCACGCCCAGAGGGCTGGCCGAGCGCCGCGCACGTCGACGCGCTCGGCGGTCTCGCGGACATGGGACTCGGCAACTGGGACGAGACCCGCGCGCGGCTCACGAACGCGCTGGCGGCGCCGGCGACCGACACCACGACACGCCGTCGGATCGGAGCGCTCACGGGTTTCGTCGAGCAGGGGCCGCGGCTCCCGCAGCGGAACTCCACGCTCGCCGGCACGATGTCCGCGCTGGTCCCCGGCAGTGGCCAGATCTACTCGGGCAGGGTGTCCGACGGGATCCGGCACCTGCTGTTCAACTCGGTCATGATCCTCGCCACGATCTCGTTCGCGCGCGGCGAGCACGTGCCGGCCGCGATCCTCACCGGCGCGCTCGAACTGCCGTTCTACACCGGCAACATCCGCGGCGCGGCCGCGTCGGCCCGGCGCTTCGATCGCGATCGCCGGCTGGAGCTCCTCGGCGGGGCGATCGAGGCTTCCGCGCGGTGAGGACGTCCGTTCGCGCGCGGAGCCCGAACCCCGGCGTCTAGCCCGCGATCGACACCAGCGGCTCCGCGTTCGCCGCCCTCACCGACTCGCCCAGCAGCGTCACCGGCGTCGCGCCGACGACGCGCACGCGCCGCAGCGTGCCCGCGGCCGCGCCGTCGTCCGGCCAGACGACAGTCTTGAACTCGCGCGATTTCCCGTGGAGCTGGGGCACCGCCCCGCCCTTGCCGCGCCACGAGGGGCCGTCCACGAGCACCTCCACGTCGCGACCGATCCAGCCGTCGTGGATCTCGCCCGAGATCTGGTGCTGCTGGTCGATGAGCGCCTGGAGCCGCCGGCCCTTCTCGGCCTCGTCCACGGTCTCCGCCATGCGATACGACCGCGTGTCGGGACGGGCCGAGTACTTGAACAGGAACGCGCTGTCGAACCGGGCCCGCCGCATGAACTCCTGCGTCATGTCGAAGTCGTCCGAGGTCTCGCCCGGGAACCCGACGATGATGTCGGTGCTCACGGCGACGCCCGGGATGCGCTCGCGCAGCCGCGCCAGTACCGCCTCGTAGCGGGCCAGCGAGTAACTCCGCTGCATCGCCGTGAGGATGCGGTCGGAGCCGCTCTGGAGCGGCAGGTGGACGTGCGGCATGACGCGCTCGCACTCGGCGATCGCATCGATCACGCGGTCGCTCATGTCGCTCGGGTGGGGGGAGGTGAAGCGGAGCCGCAGCACGCCGGGGACGCGATCGGCGGCGCGCAGCAGGTCGGCGAAGTCATGGGTGCCGTCGTGGTACGAGTTCACGGTCTGGCCGAGGAACACGATCTCCCGGAAGCCCTGCGCCGCGGCGGTCGTCACCTGGGCCAGCAGCTCCGGCAACGGCAGGCTGCGCTCGCGGCCACGCGTATAGGGGACGACGCAGTAGCTGCAGAACTTGTCGCAGCCGCGCTGCACCGTGACCCAGGCGCGGACGCCGTGGCAGCGTTTGGGCTCGAGGTCGCCGTAGGTCTCGTCGCGGTCCAGGCGGATCTCCGCCGTGGGCACGCTCGCGGCGCGCCGCAGCAGGTCGGGGAGGTTGCGGTAGCCGTCGGGTCCCACGACCAGGTCGAGGACGCGCTTCTGGTCCAGCAGGCGCTTTCGCAGGTGCTGCGCCATGCAGCCGGCCACGCCCACGATCAGGTCCGGGTTGCGGAGCTTGAGATGCGCGAACTCGCCGAGCCGGCCCAGCACGCGCTGCTCGGCGTGCTCGCGGATGGCGCAGGTGTTGAGGATCACCGCGTCGGCGTCGTCCGGCGCCTGGACGAGCTCCATCCCCGCGCGTTCGAGGACGCCGGCCATGACTTCGGAGTCGGCCACGTTCATCTGGCAGCCGTAGGTCTCGAGGAACACGCGCTTCATCGGGGCACGGACACTAACACAGCGATGTGGGTTTGACCGGGCCCGGCGCGGGCCGGAGAGTAGGCACCCGGAAAGGAACGAGCCATGCCCAGCCAGCCCAGCCGCGCGCTCGAGACGTTCGCGAACCCGGCACCCGAGCGCGATTACTGGATTCGCCACGTCTGCCCGGAGTACACCGCGCTGTGCCCGGTCACGGGCCAGCCCGACTTCGGCACCATCGTCATCCGCTACGTGCCCGACCGGCTGTGCGTGGAGTTGAAATCACTCAAGCTCTACATCTGGTCGTTCCGCAACGAAGGCCACTTCTTCGAGCAGGTCACGAACCAGATCCTCGACGACCTCGTGCGCGCGCTGGCGCCGCGACGGCTCCGGGTGGAGGGCCGCTTCAAGGTCCGCGGCGGCATCACCACGCGCGTGGTGGCCCGCTACCGCCGCGAGAGCGACCCGCTCGTCGCGGCGAACCCCGCTCCGGGGCAGCCAGCGCGCTGACCGCTCCCAACGGGTACGGAAACCCCCGTAGGCCAACGGGGTATCACCCATGTTCGGCGTGACGGCCGGCCGCGGCCGCCCTATGCTCGACCCACCGGGACGGGCTTTCCACAGGAGACCTTCCATCGACGTTCGTCGCGCCGCCGCGGGCTCCGCGGTCGCGGCCGCATCCATCGCCCGAAGCTGGGCCCTGCTCGCCGCCGCCATCGGTCTCGCGCTGTTCGCGGGCGTCGCGCGGGCACAGGACCACGTGCCCGGGCAGCTCCTCGTCCGCTGGAAGCCGGGCCTCAAGTCGAGCCTGCGCGCCGACGCCATGGCGCCGCTCGGGGCCTCGCACCTCGCGAGCTACGACGTGGGCGTCGAACTGGTGCGCGTGGAGGGCGTCGCCGTCGAGGAGGCCGTGGCGCGGCTCGCGCAGGATCCGCGCGTCGAGTACGCCGAGCCCGACTACCTGTGGTCGATCGACCGCGCGCCGAACGATCCGCGCTACCCGGAGGAGTACGGGCTCAACAACACCGGGCAGACCGGCGGCATCGCGGGCGCCGACATCGGCGCCGAGCGCGCGTGGGACCGTTTCACCGGCGATCCGTCGTTCCTGATCGGCGACATCGACACCGGGGCCGACTACGACCACCCCGACCTGGCGCCCAACATCTGGACGAACCCGGGCGAGATCGCGGGCAACGGCGTCGACGACGACCACAACGGCTACGTCGACGACGTGCACGGGTTCGACTTCCTGAACCACGACGGCGACCCGCGCGACGACAACGGACACGGCACGCACACCGCGGGCACGATCGCCGCCGTGGGCAACAACGGCATCGGCGTCTCGGGCGTGGTCTGGCGCGCGAAGATCGTGGTGCTCAAGTTCCTGGGCGCGGGCGGCACGGGGCCGACGTCGGCCGCGATCGAAGCCCTCCAGTACGCCACGCGCATGGGCGTGCGCGTGACGAACAACTCCTGGGGCGGCGGCCTGTTCTCTCGCGCGCTCGAGGACGCGGTGGCTGCCGCGGGCGCCGCGGGCGGGCTGTTCGTGGCCGCGGCCGGCAACGCGCGCGCCGACACCGACCGCACGCCGCAGTACCCCGGCGCGCTGCCCGACGACTGCATCATCAGCGTCGCGGCCACGGACCACGGCGACCAGCTCGCCTCGTTCTCGAACTTCGGGGCCACCACGGTGGACCTGGCAGCGCCCGGCGTGGACGTGCTGAGCACGTTCCCCGGCGGCGACTACAAGACGCTCTCGGGCACGAGCATGGCGGCGCCCCACGTGACCGGCGCGGTGGCGTTCCTGATGGCGCACTTCCCGGGAATGGACGGGGCGCAGGTGAAAGCCCGGCTGCTCGCGTTCGCCGACCCGCTGCCCGGCCTCACCGGCCGCTGCGTCTCCGGTGGCCGGCTGAACCTCGATCTCTCCTCCGCCGACCCCGACAGCCTGCCGCCCGCCGGCGTCACCGACCTGGTGCTCACGCGGCCCGGCAGCACCTCCGCCGACCTGGCATGGACCGCTCCCGGCGACGACGGTGACCTCGGCGCCGCCTCCCGCTACGAGCTGCGCTTCGCCACGCACGCGTTCGGGCCGTCCGACTTCGAGACCGGCACGCGCGTGAGCGCGCCGCGGCCGGGGCTCGCCGGCACGCGCCAGACCTGGCACGTGACCGGGCTCTCGACGCGCCAGCGCTACTGGTTCGCGCTGCGCGCCCGCGACGAGTTCGGTAACGCGGGGCCGGTCTCGAACGTGGTCGACGGCGTCACGCTCGATCCGCCGCGGCTTGGGCTGTCCGCGACCGAGGTGAGCGCCGCGGCCACGACCGGGAGCGTGGTGTCGCAGACCGTGGAGCTCTCGAACGACTCGCCGGGCACGCTCGAGTGGAGCGCGCCGCCGCCGGCGCTGGAGTTCGCCGCGGCGCAGGCGCTGTGGCCCGACGAGCCGGCGGTGAAGGGGGCGGAGGGCGCCCCGCGCGGACCGCAGGCCGACGCCGCGGGCGGGCCGGACGCGTTCGGCTATCGCTGGAGCGATTCGAGCGAGCCCGACGGGCCCGCCTATCAATGGGTGGACGTGGTCCAGCCCGCGAACGCGATCGCGCTCTCCGGCGACGAAGGCCTCTCGGCCCCGGTCGCGCTGGGGTTCAGCTTCCCATTCTACGGGCACCGCTTCACGCAGGTGCGCGTGTGCACGAACGGCTACCTGCAATTCGGCAACGACAGCCCGCTGTTCTCGAACCGCGGACTGCCCACGACCGCCGGCGCACGCAACATGATCGCGCCGTTCTGGGACGACCTGCACTTCGGCTCGGGCGTGAACCGCGCGTTCTCGCACTTCGACGGCACGCGCTGCGTGATCACCTGGGACGCGGTGCCGCGTTACAACGACCTCCTCTCGGTGATGACGTTCCAGTGCATCCTCTATCCCTCGGGCGAGATCCGCTTCCAATACCGCACCATGCTCGGCAACGCGAACAACGCCACGCTCGGCACCCAGGACAGCACGCGCACGGTGGGGCTGACGGTCGCGTTCAACCAGGACTACGTGCGCGACAGCCTCGCCGTGCGCATCGTGCCGCTGCGGCAGTGGCTGTCCGTGGAGCCCTCGTCGGGGTTCCTGCTCCCGGGCGAACGCCAGCTCGTGCGGCTGAACATGGCCGCCGCGGGGCTCGGGAGCGCGACGTACGCGGCGCGCGCCCGCATCCTGAGCAACGACCCGGCCGCACCCGACACGGCGGTGAAGGTGGCGTTCAACGTGACCGGCGCTCCGGACATCGTGTTCTCGCCGCCCGCTCTGGATTTCGGCACCCACTTCACCGGGGCACGCGACACGCTCGGGTTCACGGTGGCGAACGTGGGCGTCGACCCGCTCGACGTCTCGAGTGTCGGTTCCGACCGCCCCGATTTCGTGGTCGAGCCGGGCGGGTTCCGGCTCCTGCCCGGGGAGGCGACCACGGTGCCGGTGGTGTTCGCACCGGGGTCGGTGGCCGACCTGAGCGGTACGCTGTCGCTCGCGAGCAACGACCCCGACCAGCCGGTGGCGGTGGTGGCGGTGCACGGCGTGGGCAGCGAGGCCCCGGTGATGGACGCCGCGCGCACGCTGCTGGCCGCCGCGGCGACGCCCGCGCTCACGCCCGACGCGGCGCGGCGCGAGCGCCACGTGCTCCTTCGCAACACCGGCGGTGCCCCGCTCGTGTGGAGCGCGACCGCCTACCAGGGCCAGATCGGCTCGCTGCCCGCGAGCGTCGCGGACGGTGCGGGGCACGCGCCGCGGCCGCTCGCCACGCCGTCCCCGGCGCGCATCGCCCAGGTGAAGGGCGCGCTCGGGCCCGGCCCGGCCGCCGGCGGGGACGGTGGCCCCGATGCGTTCGGCTACCGCTGGATCGACTCGGACGCTCCCAGCGGCCCGGTGTTCGCGTGGCAGGAGATCGCCGCCGTCGGTACGCGGCTCTTCGGCGGCGCCGACGATTCGACCACGCGCGTGGCGCTGCCGTTCGCGTTCTCGTTCTACGGCCGCACGTACGACAGTGTGTCCGTGTGCACGAACGGGTTCCTGTCGTTCGTGGGCCGCGACAGCTCGCTCGTCAACACCAACCTCCCGAACGCCGCCGAGGGCGTACCGCGCGCACTCGTGGCGCCGTTCTGGACCGACCTCGACCTGCGCTCCGTGCGCGGCGCGGGCCGCGTGTTCGCCCACTTCGACGGCAGCAAGTTCATCGTCGAGTGGAAGGACGCGGTGCACTTCTCCGGTGCGGGGCCGTACTCGTTCCAGGTGCTGCTGTGGCCGAGCGGCGCCATCGACTACATGTACCTCGCCCTCGGCACGCTCACCGCCATCTCCACGATCGGCATCCAGGACGAGTCCGGGACCGTGGGGCTGCGCGTGGCCTACAACGTGCCCTACGTGCATCCCGGCCTGCGCGTGCGGCTCTCGCACCAGGACGACTGGCTGAGCGTGCGGCCCGCCGCCGGCAGCATCCCGCCCGGCGGCAGCGACACGCTGCACGTGGCCTTCGACGCCCGGCAGTACAAGGACGGCGACTACGCGGGCGAGGTGCGGATCGAGAGCAACGACGTGCAGCTGCCGCGGCTCTCGGTACCGTGCGCGCTGCACGTGGGCCTGCTCACGAGCCCGGCGCTGCCACAACCCGGCCGCCTGGACGCGATCTCGGCCACGCCGCTCGTCCACATGCTGCTCGCGCCGCCGCCGTCCGCCGCCGTGATCCCCGGGAGCCTGCGCTTGAACGGCATCCCCGTGGTTCCGGCGGTGGAACCCGCGCGCGAGCCCGACGGCCGGCTGTCCGTGACGCTCGACGCGGTGGACGTGCTCGCGCGCTCGGGTGCCTCGCCGCGCGACACGGTGACGCTGAGCGGTGAATACGACGTGGGGGGCTGGTTCGCGGCCGATGCGCTGCTGCGGGTCACGCCGCCCGCACTGAGCGGCGGCCCGCTGCCCGCGTTCGCGAGCGGTGCGCGCGAGCGCAAGCTCGAGTCCGACCAGACCGTCGAGCTCGCCTGGAACGCACCCGCGGAGCCGGCCGATCGCTACGACGTCGCCTGGTCGGCCGACGGCGGCGTGCGTTGGACCACGCTTGCGAGCCCGACGAGCACGCACTTCGCGCTCGTCCTCCCGGACACCACGTCCGGCGCGCTTGTCGAAGTCGTGGCCAGGCATGGCGACCAGGTCGTGGGCACCTGGCTCTCGGCCCCGTTCGTCGTGCTCTCGGGACCTTCGGACGGCCGGCCCGGCCCGCCGACGCGCTTCGCGCTCCGGCTCACGAGCGCCACGCCGGCGCGCGACGGCGCGCGCCTCTCGCTCGAGCTGCCGAGCGCCGGTGACGCCGACGTGGCTGTTTACGACCTCGCCGGCGCACGCGTGGCACGGCTCGTCCACGGTCCGCTTCCGCTCGGCCGGCACGCGATCGTCTGGGACGGGTTGCGCTCGGACGGCTCGCGGGCGGCGCCGGGCATCTACCTGGTCCGCGCCCGCCACGCCACCGGATCGGCCACGCTCCGGGTGATCGCTCTGCGCTGAGACGACGCTTCGGGCGCAGCGTGTAACCGCTGTGCGCGCCATGGCTTGACTCGACGCGGCCCGGCCGCGACAGTCATCATCAGCGGGCAAGCAGTCGCGCCGCCCGTGCCCCGCACGCGCGCATCTCGCACGCCTCGACCTACGTATCTGCGGGGTCACCCCTTCGCGAGGCCGGGACGCACGCCGATGACGAACAGCTTTCACCTGCTGGCCACGGTGAACCTGGTGCTGGGCGGGCTCGTCTTCCTGCTCGGCTTCGTCATCCTGCGCGAGAACCCCCGCCAGCGCCTGAACCGCGTCGTCTCGATGATGCTGTTCTTCGGCGGCCTCGGCGCCGTGCTCGCGGCGCTCACGCTGCTCGTGCCGGGGAAGGGCGAGGGCGCCGGGCTGCAGACGAACGTGGCCTACGTCTGGGAGCTGTTCTTTCCCACGGCGTTCCTGCTCGCGAGCGTGTTCCCCGAGGAGCGCGCGTTCACGCAGACGTTCACGCTGCCGGGCGGCATGCGCTCGCCGAACTTCATCCTGCTCGTCTACGCGCCGCACACGTTCCACTTCCTGCTCGTGGTGGTCACGTCGTTCCTGCCCGGCGAGAGCGCAACGCACGCGAGCGTGGGCTTCGGCCGCTCGCTGCTCGACCTCATCACCGTGCTCGGCCGGCTGTTCCTGAGCGTCCACCAGTCGCTGTTCTCGCTCGTCGACCTGTTCTTCGGCGCCGCCGCCGTGGCGCTGCTCATCAACAGCCTGCGCCGCCAGCAGGCGCAGCGCGTGCGCCAGCAGCTGTTCGCGATCTCGGTCGGGCTCGTGAGCTGTCTCGTGCTCTACGCGTTCGCGACCACGATCCCGACGCTGTTCGGCCGGCCGCTCGAGCGCGGGATGCAGGCCTCGCTCACCACCGCGGCGCTCACGCTCGGCTCCGGCTCGATCGCGTACGCGATGGTGCGGCACAAGTTCCTCGACACGAAGCTCATCGCCCGTCGCGGCATCCTCTACGCGCTCGCCTCGGCGCTGTTGATCGGCTTCTACCTGACCGTGGTCGAGCGCGTGAACCGGATGGTCGCCGCCGCCTTCGGAATCGACGCGCGGATCGTCGAGCCGGTGCTGCTGATCATCGCGCTGACGCTGTTCCAGCCGGCGGTCTCGAAGCTCGAGGATTCGCTCGACCGCATGTTCCTGCGCGATCCCACCGACTACCGAAACGTGCTGCGCGCGCTGGGGCGCGAGCTGCAGACCACGATCGACCTCGAGGACCTGCTCAACCGCTCCATCCGCACGCTGACCGAGGCGCTGCTGCTGCGCTCGTCGTACATCGTGGCGATCACGTCGGAGGGCCCGGTGTCGCGCACCGGCGCGGGCGAGCCGCTGTCGCCGGAGTCGCTCGACGGCATCGCCGCGATCCTGACCCGGCTCTCGACCCAGTCGTCGAGCTACCGGCTCTCGGACCCGGTGGACGGCCTCAAGCGGGTGGACCGCGAGCTGCTCGTGCGCAAGCTCGGCGTCGAGTTGATGGTGCCGCTGCGCTGGCGCAACGAGGCGCTCGGCATCGTGCTGCTGGGGGAGAAGATCACCGGCACCGAGTTCACGAGCGAGGACGTGACGCTGCTCAACAACCTCGGCTCGCAGATGGCGGTGTCGCTCCAGAACGCGCTGCTCCTGCGCGACCGCCTCAAGGTCGCGCGGATCGAGGAAGAGCTGAACCTCGCGCACCAGATCCAGCAGACGTTCCTGAAGAACGATTTCCCCGCGCTGCCGCGCTGCGAGGTCTACGCGGTCAACCTGCCGAGCCGCCAGGTGGGCGGCGACTACTACGACGTGGTGACCGCGCCCGACGGCTCGTTCCTGGTCGCGATCGCCGACGTCGCGGGCAAGGGCGTTCCCGCCGCGCTGCTCTCGAGCATGCTGCAGGCCTCGCTGCGCACGCAGGCGACCTCGGTCGACTCGCCGGCGGCGATCCTGCGCAGCGTCAACTCGCTCGTCTACCGGAGCACCGCCGTTCATCAGTTCGCCACGTTCTTCCTCGCGCACGTGTCCGCGGACGGCAAGCGGATGACGTACTGCAACGCCGGGCACAACTGGCCCGTGCTGTTGCGCCGGAACGGCGAGCGCCAGTGGCTCAAGTGCGGCGGCACCATCCTCGGCATCATGGAGGACGTGGCCATGGAGGAGGCCGCGTTCGACCTCGTGCCCGGCGACGTGCTCGTGTTCTACACCGACGGCATCAGCGAGGCCACGAACGTGGACGGCGAGCTCTACGGTGAGGAGCGCCTCGTGGAATTCGTCTCGAACCTGCCGCCCGCGCTCCACCCGGAGGCGATCGCGCAGAGCATCCTGCGCGAGGTGGAGCGCCACCTGGGACGGCTGGAAGCGCAGGACGACCGCACGCTCGTCGTGCTGCGCGTGCAGGAAGCGGCGCGGGCCGGCGTGGAGAGCGGGCCCGAGCGCGAGGCGGTCGCCGCGCGCTGAGCCCGGCCCGGTGGGGTTTCCCGGCACCGCGGCGGTCGGGGGTGGTAGGCTTCCGGGGGCCCAAGACTCGCGCCCGGGCCCTCGCGGTGCCCCTGGAGCTCCCCATGCCCCCAGCCGACCGACGCTGCAACGCCTTCCGCCCGAGCGTCCTGTGCGCCCTCTGCGCGCTCGTGCTCGCGAACGCCCCCGCGGCGCGGGCGGTGCCGTTGTTCGCCGCCGACTACCTGTCGTTCGAGACCGGCGGGCGCCCCTTCTCGGTGGCGATCGCGGACTTGAACCGCGACGGTTTCCAGGACGTGGTGACGGCGAACCAGGCCACCGGCTCGGCGACGGTGTGGTACGGGCAGGGAGACGGCACGCTGTTCCCGCGCGCCGATTTCTTCGCCGGCAACTCCCCGATCACCGTGGCCATCGGCGACCTGAACGGCGATGACATCCCCGACGTGGTGGCCGGTGACCTGAGCACGGACAGCGTCTCGGTGCTGATCGGCTTCGGCGACGGCTCGTTCCGGACCAAGCGCGGATACCACACGCCCGCGGCGCCGTTCTTCGTGAGCATCGCCGACATGGATCGCGATGGCCACGCGGACATCGTGGTGGCCAACGAGCGCGCCAACTCGGTCTCGGTGCTGTTCGGCGAGGGCGACGGCACGTTCGTGACCCGGAGGGACTTCCCTGTGGGCCTGGACCCGGTCGCGCTGGCGATCGGCGACATGAACACCGACGGCAAGCTCGACATCGCGGTGGCGAACGCCACGTCGAACTCGCTCACCCTGCTGTTCGGCGACGGCAACGGCGGCTTCCCGACGCGCACCGACCGCGGCGCGGGTTTCTATCCGTTCTCGGTGGTGATCGCGGACCTGAACGGCGACCAGGTGCCCGACCTGGCGGTCGCGAACGAGGGCTCCAACTCCGTCTCGGTGTACCCGGGCACGGGCAACGGCGCCTTCGGCCTCGAGACGAACTACCCGACGAAGGAGCTGCCGATCTCGCTCACCGTGGGCGACCTGAACGGCGATGGCCTGGCGGACCTCGCCGCGCTGGAGTACCAGTCGGACGGGGTGCACGTCTGGCTGGGCAGTCCGACCGGCGAACTCCGGGAGCTCGGGGACTACAGCGCCGGCCTGCGGCCCGCCTGCCTCGGGAACGCCGACATGAACGGCGACGGCGTCCAGGACCTGGTGGCAGCGAACCAGGGCTTCAGCACCATCTCGGTGCTACTCGGCAACGGCAACGGCTCGTTCGGCGTGAACCGTGACTTCGCCACCGGCAGCGAGCCGAGCGCCGTCGTGGTCGCCGACCTGAACGGCGACGGCAAGCTCGACCTGGCGACCGCCGACTTCGGCGACAGCGCGGTCTCGGTGCTGCTCGGGAACGGCGACGGCACGTTCGCGGCGCGCGCGAAATTCATCTCCGACGATGGCCCCCACTCGATCGCGATCGGCGACGTGGACCGCGACGGCAAGCCCGACCTGGCGGTGGGGAACGCGATCGACAACACCGTCTCGGTGCTGCTGGGCACCGGCGGGGGAGCGTTCGGCTACCCCATCTCGTTCTTCTCCGGAAGGCTGCCCACGGGCGTCGCGATCGGTGACCTGAATGGCGACGGCGTGCCCGACATCGCGGTGACCAATTACGACGAGGACTGCATCTCGTTGTTCCGCGGCGTCGGCGACGGCACGTTCGGTCCGCGCACCACGATCCGCACCGGTTTCGGCCCGGTCTCGCTGCTCATGACCGACATGGATCTCGACGGCGTGCTCGACCTGGTCACGGTCGACCAGATCGGCAACACCGTTTCGATCCACCGCGGCGTCGGCGACGGCACGTTCCAGCCGAAGGCGACGACGACGGCTGCCGGCACGCCCGCCGGCATCGCGGTCGGCGACCTGAACGGCGACGGCAAACCCGACCTGATGGTGACGAACCGCACCACGTTCTCGGTGAGCACGATGCTGGGGAGCGGCCGCGGTACGATTCAGGGTAAACGCGAGGTCCGCGTCGGCAATCAGCCGATCGCGGTGGCGGTGGGCGACTTCGACGGGGACGGCGTCGCCGACGGCGCGGTGGTGAATGCATACGCCTACACCGTCACGGTGCTGATGGGGACCGGCGATTCTCACTTCACCGATCGGAACGACTTCGCCGTGGGCGCCCTGCCGCAGTCGATCGTGAGCGCCGACCTGGACGCCGACGGGCGGCTGGACCTGGTGGTGGCGAACTCGGACGAGAACACCGTCTCCGTGCTCATGAACATCGGTGGCGTGAGCACGCTGCCGCCGCCGCCGCCGCCACCGGTGAGCACGTCGCTCCATGTGCTGGCCTCGCGACCCAACCCGACGACCGGACTGAGCGAGGTGCGTTTCATGCTGCCGTCCGACCGCCTCGTGAACGCGGACGTGTTCGACGTCACCGGCCGCAACGTGCGCACGCTGCTCGCGAACACGCCGTTCACCGCGGGCGAGCACGGCGTGTCGTGGGACGGCCACGTCGCCGGCGGCGAAGCCGCACCCGGCGGCCTGTACATCCTCCAGGTGCGCGCCGGGGACGAGGTCAAGTCCGCGAGGGTGGTGCTCGTCCGGTGAGCGAGCTTGCGCGACTCGTCCGCGCGATGCTCCCAAAGTCGTAGCGACCGCCGTTCGCGCCGCCCTCTGGATGGTCCGATTGGCCCATTCGCACGTCGTGCGAATTGGAATCTGCGACGTTGCTGTTCACGAGCTGCAAGGTTCACGCTCGACGCGGAACCGAGGCTGATGGGGCTGGTATCTTATTGACGATGATCCCGTCGACCGCGCGCGGGATCGCGCGGTGGACTCCGCGATCGAGGTCGAACCCCACCCAGGAGGGACGACGCGTGAGGCATCCATGGACGATCGCCCTGGCCCTGGTGCTCGCCGCCGCGCCGGCGCCCGCAAAGGCGCCGAAGCCGGCCGCGAAGGCGCTGCCCGACGCACCGGCGTTCTCGTTGCCCGGACGCGGAAGTGACGTGACGCTCGCCTCGCTCCGCGGCAAGACCGTGCTCGTGGACTTCTGGGCCTCGTGGTGCGGGCCCTGCCGGCAGTCGTTCCCATGGATGAACGACCTGCAGCGCCGCTACGCCGCCCGCGGGCTCGCGATCGTGGCCGTGAACCTCGACAAGGACCGCGAGTCAGCGAGCGCGTTCCTGGCCGAGGTCCCGGCGTCGTTCACCGTGGCGTTCGACCCCACGGGCAGGACCGCGGAGCAGTACAAGGTGAAGGCCATGCCCACCACGTTCCTCATCTCACCCGAAGGCAAGCTGCTCGCCACGCACACCGGTTTCGATGCCAGGCACGCGCCCGAGTTCGAGGCGCAGATCGCGGAGGCACTTCCCCGATGACATCCAGACGACGCACATGGCTCGCCGCGTTGGTCCTCGTGGCGACGGTGATCCCCGGATGCGCCACCGTGCACCCCTGGGACCGTGACCTGCTAGCGAAGAAGAGCATGCGCTTCGCGCCGCTGCCGCACGAGCTGGCGGTGGACGACCACATCTACTTCAGCAAGGAAGGCTCGGCCGGGGGCATGGACGCCGCGGGCGGCGGGTGCGGTTGCAACTGAACCCGCCATCCGCCGCCGCGAGCGTGCGCCAGCGGCTGGGTGCGGCCGCGTGCATGCTGCTCGCCGGCACCCTGCCCGCGGCGGCACAGGCCCCGGTCGCGGCGGGCTGGCAGCTGGAGGCGACCGGACTGCTCTACGGCGAGCAGGCGCGCGCGCGCGTCGTGGAGCCGATGGGCCGCCTGACGCGGTTGTTCGCGAACGGCCGTGCGCTGTCGCTGGGGCTCGCCGTGGACGCGATCACCGGTGCTTCGCCCACCGGCGCGCTTCCCTCGGGGCAGGTCCAGACCACGACGTCGGCCTCGGGGGCCACGACCACGAGCTCGTCGGCGAGCCTCCTGCCCACGCACCCGTTCGAGGACCTGCGGACGGCGGTGGACGCGAGCTGGGTCGAACCGCTCGGCACGCTGCTGAGCGCCACGACGAGCGCGCACTACTCGCGCGAGCAGGACTACGCGTCGCTGGGCGGCGGGCTCAAGTCGTCGATCGATCTCCTCGGCCGCCGGGTCACGCTGACGGTGGGCGGCGGCTACAACCACGATCGCGTGTTCCCGACCGGCGGCACGCCCGTGGGACTCGCACCGGACAGCGACCCGCGCGTGCCGGGAGAGAACCCGAAGGAGGTCGCCACCGGCCTGGTCGGGCTCGCACACGTCGTCAACCGCCGCTGGCTCCTCGGTGTCACCGCATCCGAATCGCGCGAGCGTGGCTATCTCACCGATCCGTACAAGGTCGTGAGCCTCGTCGACCCGGCGACGCTGCTCCCGGACGCGCAGGTCACCGAGAAGCGGCCCGCGACGCGCAGGCGTGACGACGTGCTCGGCAGCTCCGTCTACCACCTCCAGCACGACATCCTGTACCTGAACTACCGCTACTACTGGGACGACTGGGGCGTGCGCTCGCACACGCTCGACTTCAAGCTCCGGCACGACCTGGGCGCGGCGGCGTGGGTGCAGCCGCACGTGCGGGTGTACGGCCAGGCGCCTGCCTGGTTCTTCGTCTACGGCCTCACGCACGGCCCGCCATTGCCGGCGTTCGCTTCCGCGGACGAGCGGCTCGGGCCGCTGCGCACCACGACGTTCGGTGGCACGTACGGGTTCCACGTGCCCGGCAGCCGCGGTGAGTTCACGCTGCGCGCGGAGTTCATGTACCAGTGGCTGGTCGGCCATCCGCCGGAAGCGGCCGGGACGAGCGGCGGCGGGGGCGGGGGAGACCACGACCTGCGCCGCGCGATCGCGGCGGAAGCCGAGGGCACGGAGGGCAACGGACGTCAGTTCGGGACCAGCATCGGCACGCTGCTGATCGGCTACTCGGTGCCGTTCTGAGCGACCCGCCGGGCCTGGAGCGGCTCGAGGACTACTTCCTCGGGCGCTTCCAGGCCATGGCGAGCCCGTGCGATGTGCTGGTCGACACCGACGACGAGGGCGTTGCCCGCGCCGCGGTCGAGGCCGCACGCGATGAGGCGCTCCGCGTCGAGCGGAAGTTCAGCCGCTACCGCGACGACAACATCGTCCACGCGATCAACCACGCGGAAGGCCGGCCGGTCGCGGTGGACGATGAGACCGCCGGCCTGCTCGACTACGCGGCCACCTGTCACGAGATCTCCGACGGGCGGTTCGACATCACCTCCGGCGTGCTGCGGCGGGCGTGGGTGTTCGACGGCCGCGAGCACCCGCCCGACCCGCGGGCGATCGCCGCCGCGCTGGCGCTCGTGGGCTGGTCGCGCGCGACGTGGCGCGAGCACACGCTCACGCTGCCCGCGGGGATGGAGATCGATCTCGGCGGCATCGGCAAGGAGTACGCCGTGGACCGCGCCGCGGCGCGCATCGCGGAGGTCACCGGGGCCGCCTGCCTCGCCAACTTCGGCGGCGACCTGCGGGCTCGCGGACCGCGCCGCGGCGGCCGGCCGTGGTTCGTGGGCGTCGAGAACCCCGCGGCCCCCGGCAGCGTACCGCTGCGCCGGCTCGAGCTGGCTCACGGTGCGCTCGCGACCAGCGGCGATGCGCGGCGTTTCGTGCTCGTGAACGGCCGGCGACTCGGTCACATCCTCGACCCGCGTACCGGCTGGCCGGTGGAGGGAGCGCCGCGTTCGGTGACGGTCATGGCCGGCTCGTGCATCGAGGCGGGAACGCTCGCCACGCTCGCGATCCTGCGTGGAGCCGGCGCCGCGCGCTTCCTCGAGGAGCAGGGCGTCCAGCACTGGCTGATCGAGTGAGGTAGGCTCTCCGCGACGGTCGCAACGGTCGCAATCGTCACGACGGCCGCGATGGAGAACGCCATGCGCATGCGAACGCTGGGAAGCAGCGGCCTCGAGGTGTCGGCGATCGGGCTCGGCTGCATGGGGATGAGTTTCGCCTACGGCCGCCCCGAGGATCGCGACGATCGCGAGTCCATCGCCACGATCCACCGCGCGATCGAGCTGGGGATCACGTTCCTCGACACGGCCGAGGCCTACGGCCCCTACACGAACGAGGAGCTGCTCGCGCGCGCGCTCGTCGGCAAGCGCGACGGGGTGGTGATCGCGACCAAGTTCGGGTTCACGTTCGACGCGAAGGGCGGCATTGCCGGCGTGGACAGCCGGCCAGCGCACATCCGCGACGTGGTCGAGGCCTCGCTCCGCAGGCTCAAGACCGACCGCATCGACCTCCTCTACCAGCACCGCGTCGACAAGACGGTGCCGATCGAGGATGTGATCGGCACGCTGGCCGAGTTCGTGCGCGCCGGGAAGGTGCGCCACCTCGGGCTCTCCGAGGCCGGCGAGCAGACGCTGCGGCGCGCGCACGCCGTCCACCCGATCGCGGCGCTCCAGAGCGAGTACTCGCTGTGGGAGCGCAACCTCGAGCCCCGCATCATCCCGCTGCTGCGCGAGCTGGGCATCGGCCTGGTGCCGTTCGCGCCGCTCGGCCGCGGCTTCCTGACCGGCGCCGTGAAGCGCGCCGAGGACTATCCCGAGGGTGACTACCGGCGCGGTGACCCGCGCTACCAGGGCGAGAACTTCGACGCCAACGTCCGCGCGGCCGCGGCCGTGCGCGAGCTGGCGGCGAAAAAGGGCGTCACGGCTGGCCAGGTCGCGATCGCCTGGCTGCTCCACCGGGGCCCGGACGTCGTGCCGATCCCCGGGAGCAAGACCCGGAAGCACCTGGAGGAGAACGCCGTCGCCGTGGACGTGTCGCTCACCGCGGCCGAGACGACCGCGCTCGATGCGGCGCTCACGAACGTGTCCGGCCCGCGCTACAACCCCCGCCAGATGGCGATGGTGGATCGCTAGTGGCCGTGCGTCGCGCGCGGCGCCGAGGCGAATCGGGAGCCGGCATGCGCATCGGCATCCTGGGCTCGGGGCTGATGGGTGGGAAGCTCGGCACGCTGTTCGCGCGTGCCGGCCATCACGTGGTCTTCAGCTACGCGCGCGACGCGCGCAAGCTCGAACGCCTGGCCCGCGGCGCGGGGTCACGCGCGAGCGCCGGGACGCCGGCCGAGGCCGCGCGTGGATCCGACGTGCTGCTGCTGGCCGTCCACTGGTCGCGCGTCCCCGACGTCCTCGAGCAGGCGGGAAGCCTTCGCGGCAAGGTCGTCGTCAGCTGCTCGCTGCCCATGAACGCCGACGACACGCGGTTGGTCGTCGCGCATATGTCCTCGGGCGCGGAGGTGCTGGCGAAGCGGCTGCGCGGCGCCCATTTCGTGGCCGCGTTCGGCACCGTGCCGAGCGAGGTGCTGTTCGGAGTGTTCGCGCGCCGGCGCCGTGCCACGCGGCCGTCGCTGCTCTTCTGCGGCGACGACGCGATCGCGCGACGGGTGGTGACGCGGCTCATCCGCGACGTCGGCTTCGAGCCCGTCGACGCGGGCCCGCTGCGTACCGCGCGCTTCATCGAGCCGTTCACGCTGCTGGTCGCGCAGCTCGCCTACGAGGGCAGCCGCGGGCCGAAGCTCGCGTATCGTCTAGAGTGGCGTCGATGATCCGCCCACTCGTGTCCACGGCTGCGATGCTTGTAGGTGTCGCCACAGTGGCCGCCGCCCAGGCGCCCGACTCGCTGGCCGCGAAGTCACGCCCGCGGCCGGTCGCGAGCGCGCCCACCTGAAGCGGCTGACCCGGCGAGGGCGCGCCGCTCCGGGGGAGCGGCCTCCAATCGAAGTGGGTGTTCTCGGTGCGCTATGTCGACACGACGCTGGCGCGGCCGAGGTGGCGCATGACCGCTAACGTCCGCGTGCTGCCGACGCTCCAGCTCGGCGTCGAGAGCAACCCGGCCGCGGGCGAAGTGGGACCACTCGTGACCTGGTTCCTCCTCACCGAGACCGAGCGCCGGCCCGCGGTGTTCGTGGGCACGAGCTCGGACCGGATCGGTTCGCCGGAGGGAACGCAGGCGTACTACGTGACCACGGCCAAGTACCTTCCTCGACTCCACGCGTCGCCTTACGTGAGCCTGAACTATTCCGAATGGGATCAGGGCTTGAACGTCCCGTTCGGGGCGAACCTCGAGCTCGGCCATGGGATCTCGGTACAGCCGATGTACGATGGCCACCGCACACACCTGCTCGGCAGCGTCACCGTCGGGCGCTGGAGCGGCACGCTCATCTGGGCGTGGCTCGAGCGCTTCGGTGTCGCGGTGGCGGCCGGGTTCTGAACGAGGAGACACGATGAAGAGACTCGTGCTGCGCATCCTGCTCGCCGCCGGCCTCGCGGCACAGCTCGCCGCGCTCGACCACGCGACGGCCGCCCCCACGACCGCCGTATGCCCCGTGTGCCGGGTGACGAAGGGCGAGGTCGAGGAGGAGCCGGTGAAGGCGGTGCGTACGCACGCGGGGCAGGAGTACGGGTTCTGCTCGGAGCGTTGTGCCCAGACGTTCATGACCGACCCGGCGGCGTACGTCCCGCCCGTGTTCCCGCGCGAAGCGCCGGCGTTCTCGCTCGTGGACCTCGATGGCCGGCCGGTCACGAACGAGAGCCTGCGCGGCCGCGTCGCGCTGCTCGATTTCTGGGCGACGTGGTGCGCGCCGTGCCGGAAGTCGATGCCGGAGCTCCAATCGCTCCACAAGAAATACGCGGATCGTGGCTTGAGCGTGGTGGGCATCTCGATCGACGAGGGTGGACCCGCGAAGGTGCGGAAGTTCGTCGAGTCGAAGAAGTTCACCTACCCGATCGCGGTGGACTCGGACAAGGCTCCCGCCTGGGACGCGTTCCGCGTGAAGGCGGTCCCGGCGGCATTCCTGCTCGATCGCGACGGTCGTGTCGTGGCCCAGTGGACGGGGGCGCCGGCGGACGCGCGCGCGCTCGAACAGAAGCTGGAGGAACTCCTGCGTGTCGACTGAGCCGGTGTTCTGCTAGGCTCGATACGCACGACGGCGATGGAGTTCGCCGGAACCGCCCGGTCCCCCGGGCTGATGACTCCTACCGGTGACGGTGGGGGTCATTCTCGTTTCAGCGGGGAGGGACGATGGAGAAGGTGCTGCTGGTCGGTACGGGCGGCTTCCTGGGCTCGGTGTTCCGCTACGCCGTCGGCCGCTGGGTCGGTCGGCTCAAGGCGGGATGGGCGTTCCCGATCGAGACGCTGTCGATCAACGTCGCCGGCTGCCTGCTGATCGGCTTCCTCGCCGGACTCGGCGAATCGCGCGGGATCTTCTCGGGCTCGGCGAGGGCGTTCCTGTTCATCGGCCTGCTCGGCGGGTTCACCACGTTCTCGACCTTCGGCGATGAGACATTCCAGCTGATGCGCGGCGGACAGTGGCCGGCGGCTGCCGCTTCGGTGGCATTGCACATCGGGCTCGGGATCGGCGGCGTGTGGGCCGGCAGCGCGTTGTCGCGCCTGGTCGCGTGAGGCAACAGAGACGGGGCCGCGCTCACGCGCGGCCCCGCGTTCCGCCCCAAACGTCGTTTGGGCTCAGCGCTCGGTGATGAGTTCCCGTTCCGCCGCGAGCCAGAACTCCACGTCCCTGCCCGCGGGACATCCCGAGTCCTCGTAGAGCTCGTAGGCGCGCTTCGCGATCGCCTCGTGCGTGGGCCGGAACGGCGTCCGCGCCACGACCTTCGGCGCCGGTTCGCGCTTCTCTTCGATCAGGTTCGACATCCAGTTGGGCTTGTCCATGACGGTCCTCCTGAGTCTATCCGCGGCCGGCTCACGGCGTGAGCAGGCGTGTGGGTTGTTCGCGAGTTGCCCTCGACGTCCTGCGTCGTTGCCGCTCGAGCCACGATTCCAGCCGGGCCGGGGTACCGAGGTCCGTCCACCCGGTGTCGTGCACGGTGACCACGCTCAGGTGGGGAACGGACCGCTCCAGGACGTCACGGCTGAAATCGGTGAACGGCAGCGACGAATAGCATGCTTCCAACGACTCGCCCGATCGATCGCGATCGGGCATCTTCCACAGGTAGGCTTCGACCAGCCGGGGGACGAACTTGAGGTAGAGCCCGAGCAAAGCCCGGCCTGAGACGGCGAAGATGAGGCTGTTCCACAACCCTCCCGCCTGCATCAGCGCAAAAGCGTCGCGCAGCGAGGGCTTTTCCTCGAACCGGTGGACCGCACGCGCGATGCCGGGCCCGCCACGCGCGGGAACGATCCAGCCGTACTGCGTCTCCGCGGTCCCGGGCACGATGCCGAGGAGGACGAGGGGCCGCTCCGGTGCGTTCGCAGCGCGGAGCGCGCGATCCACCGCGCGGTGCAGCGGGCCCTCGTCATCCACGCCGTGATCGCACGGGTAGACGACGAGCAACGGATCGTCGTCGCGCACGAGCATGTGAACGAGCGCGTGGAGGATGGCGACCCCCGTGCCGCGGTTCTGCGGCTGGACGAGGACGTTCACCCCGGGGAGGTGGCGCAACTCGGGCTTCCACCACTCACGGTGGTGGTCGGCGACCACCGGCAGGATGCGCTCGGGCTCGGCGACGTGCCGGGCACGCTGCAGCGTCGAGCCCAGCAACGAGTCATCTCGGCCGAACCGGCAGAACTGCTTCGGCCGGTCGACGCGCTCCCCGGCCACCGTCGCGCCGAGCAGCCGCGTACCCTCCCCGCCCGCGAGAAGCACGGCCCACGCGCGGCGGAAGGAACTCGGCTCCGGACCCCGAACGCCGAGGCGAACGGGATCCGCGACCTGATTCATCCGGGCGAGTGCATTGCGCGACATCTTCGCCTCCGTGCGGGCGGGCCGGCTTCCGCGGGAACATCTCACCGCGACCTGCCCGCGCACATGGTCCGGAGGGATGGGGTGGGCCCTGGACCATCGGTACCCCTGGAGGGCGGGGAACCCAGTCCCGAGTGGGTGGGCCGGCGTTCAGCGCGCCACGAGCTTCCAGATCTTTCCTTCGTAGCCCACGACGTACAGCTCGCGCTCTGCGTCCTCGCCGAACGACGACACGCTGCCCAGGTTCCCGACGTTCCACGCGGTCTGCTCGCTCGCCTTTCCGCCCTTCCACCGGAACGACCGCAGCCAGCCGGCGCAGTAGTCGGAGTAGAAGATGGTGCCCGCGAGCGCCGGCAGGGCGCGGCCGCGGTAGGCGTAGCCGCCGGTCACCGAGCAGCCATCGGGGTGCTCGTACTCGATCGCGGGCTCGACACGTTTCGGCGGTCCCGGCCGCGGGAAGCCGTAGGCATGCGCGCCCTCGCGCACGTTCCAGCCGTAGTTGGCGCCGGCGCGCGCGGCGTCCACCACGTCGATCTCCTCGTACCGGTTCTGGCCCACGTCGCCGATGATCAGCAGTCTGGCCGTGAAATCGAACGAGAACCGCCATGGATTGCGCAGGCCCGTGGCCCAGATCTCGGCCCGGCCGTCGTTCGGGCGATCGCGGAACGGATTCCCCGGCGGGATCGCGTACGGGTCGCCGTGGTCCACGTCGATCCGCAGCATCTTGCCGAGCAGCGTGCGCAGGTTCTGGCCGTTGCCGAACGGGTCGCCGCCCGAGCCGCCGTCGCCCATGCCGATGTAGAGCATGCCGTCGGGACCGAACGTCACCATGCCGCCGTTGTGGTTGGCGTACGGCTGCACCACGGTGAGGATGCGCTTGGCCGAACCGGGCGCGACGGAATCGCGATCCGCGCGCGCGGTGTAGCGCACCACCTGCGTGTCGCCGCTCCGGTCGGTGTAGTTGACGTAGAGGAAGCCGTTCGTTGCGTATCCCGGATGGAACGCGAGGCCCAGGAGTCCCTGCTCGCCGCCGTAGCGCAGGAGCGGGCTCGCATCGAGGAAGACGCGCTTCGAGGGCCGGCCGTTCTCGATCCAGCGGATGCGGCCCGGCTGCTCGACCACGAACAGCCGCCGATCGCCGGGTGCGGCGCACAGGAACAGCGGGTGGTCGAAGCCGTCCGCGACCACCTGCACGCCCAGGCTGTCGCCCGGTGCGGCCAGCGCCACGCGCGCCATGGGCGCGGCGCCGGCGAGCGCCGCCGTGGCGAGCGCCGTGAGCCAGGGGCGGGTTCGGCGCGTGAGCCGGGGGGCGCTCATGCGGGCGAGCCTAGCAGAGCCGATCGAGCCCGACCGGGGGGCGATCGCTGCGCGGATCCCACATCGCGCAAGTTGCAATGCTGGCAGGCCTCGCGGGGCGCTCCGTGTGTGCCCGGCGGTGACTTCGTTCGCTGCGACCGTATATCATTGAGTGCCCGCAGGGCCGTGACGACCCACCGGCCCGGACCCACCGAATATCAATTCCATCCCCATCCATCCCCCACGATGAGCGACCGCGCCGGTCGCGTCCTGTCCTCGCTCGGAGACTCAAGCGCATGAGCCTTCACCCGGTCGAGCCCCTGGCCCCGGTCGCCACAGCCGCCAACGACTTCTCCCGTGCCCGCGCCGAGGGCAAGTTCCTGTTCGCTGGCGTCGAGAAGCTCTACGTGCGCGGCGTCACCTACGGCACGTTCCGGCCCGATGCCGACGGCCACGAGTACCCGTCGCCTGCCACCGTCGACCGCGATTTCGCGCTCATGGCGAGCCACGGCTTCAATGCCGTGCGCACGTACACGGCGCCGCCGCGCTGGCTGCTGGACCTTGCGCTCAAGCACGGGCTCCGGCTGCTCGTCGGCCTCGGTGGCGAGCGCACCATCGGCTACGTCTGCGAAGGTCGCTGGAGCCGTGAGCACGAGGACGCGTTCATCGCCGCCGCGCGGTCGTGCTTCGGCCACCCGGCGCTGCTCGCGTTCGCGGTCGCGAACGAGATCCCGGCGCCGATCGTGCGCTGGATCGGCGCCCGCCGCGTCGAGCGCCACGTCGAGCGACTGTGCGCGCTCGTCCGCGAGCAGGATCCCGGCGCGCTGGTCACGTACGTCAACTATCCCACCACCGAGTACCTGCAGCTGCCGTTCCTCGACTTCCACTGCTTCAACGTCTACCTCGAGGATCGCGACCGGCTGGAGGCCTACCTCGCCCGGCTCCAGAACCTCACCGGCGATCGACCGCTGGTGCTGGCCGAGATCGGGCTCGACAGCATGCGCAACGGCGAGCTGCGCCAGGCCGAGACCCTCGCCTGGCAGGTGCGCACCACGTTCGCGTCGGGCGCAGCGGGTGCGTTCGTTTATGCGTGGACCGACGAGTGGCACCGGGGCGGGGAAGACGTCCACGACTGGGCGTTCGGCCTCACCGACCGCGACCGCGCGCCCAAACCGGCGCTCGCCGCCGTCGAGCGCGCCATGCGCGAGGTGCCGTTCGCGACCGACCACACGTGGCCGCGTATCTCGGTCGTGGTCTGCAGCTACAACGGCTCGCGCACGCTCCGCGACTGCCTCGAGGGGCTCGCCCGCATCGAGTACCCGGACTTCGAGGTGATCGTCGTCGACGACGGTTCCAAGGACAACGTCTCGGCGATCGCGTCGGAGTACGACGTGCGGCTGATCCGCACCGAGAACCGCGGCTTGAGCAGTGCGCGCAACACCGGGATGCGGGCCGCGACCGGCGAGATCGTGGCCTACACCGACGACGACGCGCGCCCGGACCCGCACTGGCTCCACTACCTGGCCGATGCGTTCCGGCGCGGCAACGACGCCGGCGTCGGCGGACCCAACATCGTGCCGCCGGGCGACAACTGGATCGCCCAGTGCGTCACCGCTTCGCCCGGCGGGCCCGCGCACGTGCTGCTCGCCGACCAGGATGCCGAGCACATCCCGGGCTGCAACATGGCGTTCCGGAAGGCAGCCCTGCAGGCGATCGACGGCTTCGACGTCCGCTACCGCACCGCCGGCGACGACGTGGACCTGTGCTGGCGGCTCACCGAGCGCGGACTCAAGCTCGGCTTCCGCGCCGGCGCGATGGTGTGGCATCACCGCCGTGGCGAGCTGCGCACGTACTGGCGCCAGCAGGTGGGCTACGGTCGCGCCGAGGCGCTGCTCGAGGCGAAGTGGCCCGAGCGCTACAACGCATTCGGGCACACGACGTGGGCGGGGAGCATCTACGGCGCCGGCCTGTCGCGCGCGTGGAACCCCCGTCGCCCGCGCATCTACCAGGGCTCGTGGGGACTGGCGCCGTTCCAGCGCCTCTACGAGGCGCCGGTCGGCACGTTCGACTCGTTGATCCTGATGCCGGAGTGGTACCTGGGCGCAGCGCTGCTCGGCGTGTTTGCACTGGCGGGCGCGTTCTGGTCGCCGCTGCGCTTCGCGATCCCTGCGTTCGCGCTCGCCGCCCTGGCGCCGCTCGCGCTGGCGGTGACGAACGCCGCCCGCGTGCGATTCCCGTATCCGGCCCGCGATCTCCGCGAGCGGCTGCTCAGGCGCCCGCTCACCGCGTACCTGCACGCCATGCAGCCGCTGGCGAGACTCCACGGCCGGCTCAAGCACGGACTCACGCCGTGGCGGAACCGGAGCGACGTCCGCTCCGCCGCACCGCTGCCGTGGTCGCGCCGCGTCTGGTGCGACCGGGGACGGCCCGCCGAGGAGCGCATCGACATGATCGAGCGGGACCTCAAGTCGCGCGGCGTCCGCGTGCGGCGCGGGGGAGACTACGATCGCTGGGACCTCGAGCTGATCGGTGGCCCGTTCGCCGCGGCCCGGATGCAGGTGGCGGTGGAAGAACACGCCGGCGGCAGCCAGCTCGTCCGCCTGCGTGCCTGGCCGCGCATGTCATGGGCCGTGGGCGCGCTCGTGTTGCTGTTTGCCGCGCTCGCCGCGATGGCGGCTCGCGACTCGATCGTGGCGGCAGCATTGCTCGGTGCGCTGGCGATCGGCCTCGGCGCGTGGATGGCGCACGGCGCGGGCGCCGCGCTGGCCGCGAGCCGCGCGGCCGCGGGCAGCGCCGAAGCTCGCTGGAAGTAGGCGGCGCGCGGCGCGACGCCGCGAGGCCGTTGGCATAGATTCCGCGGGCGCCGGGTCAGGAGGACCCCGCCCGTGCCGGTGGTGCGTTCCAACTCCACCGTGGCGAAACCGGTCCAATCGTCCGGCCGTACTGCGAACGTCCCCCTATGCCCTCGCCCGCGCGCGCCCTGGCGCTAACCTGCCTGTTGTCGAGCACCGCCCTGAGCGCACCGGCGGTGCCGACATCGACGCCTACCGCCAAGGCTGTCCGCGCGCCGGAGCCGGTGGTGATCGACGGCCGCCCCGACGACGCCATCTGGCGCTCGGCCCCGGTCATCGAGGAGTTCACGCAGTTCGCGCCCTCCGAGGGCGGGCCCGCGCGGTACAAGACCGAGGCGCAGGTCGCCTTCGACGACCACACGTTCTATGTCTTCATCCGCGCCCACGACCCCGAGCCGGCGAAGATCTCCACCGTGCTCGCCCGGCGCGACGTGAGGCCGCCCACCGACCAGCTGAAGATCGTCATCGATGCGTTCCACGATCGGCGTTCGGGCTTCGAGTTCGCCGTCAGTCCCGGGGGCGTGAAGCGCGATTTCGCGATCTACGACGACAGCAACGAGGACGGCTCGTGGGACGGCGTCTGGGACGTCGCCACGCGCGTGGACTCGCTCGGGTGGACGGCCGAGTTCGGGATCCCGCTCTCCCAGCTTCGCTACCCGTCGTCACCCACGCACACGTTCGGGTTCGCCGTCTGGCGCGACATCGAGCGCTACAAGGAGCGCGTGTCCTGGCCGCCGTACCGACCGTCGCAGATCGGCTTCGTTTCGCAGATCGGCGATCTCACCGGCATCGACGGCATCCCGGCCCCGTGGAAGTTCGACGTCATGCCCTACCTGGTGGCGAAGAACGAGCCGCGCGCCACGGCGGAGGGATTCGAGCGCCACCAGGGCTTCACGGCCGGCGCCGACTTCAAGTACGGCGTGACATCGAACTTCACGCTCGACGGCACCGTGAACCCGGACTTCGGCCAGGTGGAGCAGGACCCTGCGGTGCTCAATCTCACGCAATTCGAGACCTTCCTCCAGGAAAAGCGGCCGTTCTTCCTCGAAGGCACGGGCGTCTACCAGTTCTCCGTCAACAGCAACGAGGTGAACAACACCGGCGAGGGCCTGTTCTATTCCCGCCGCATCGGCCGGGCGCCGCAGCTCGCGAACCGGTACGGCGACGCGGCGTCACCGACATCCACCACGATCCTCGGCGCCGCCAAGCTGACCGGCCGCTCGGCGGGCGGGCTCACGCTCGGCGCGCTCGAAGCCGTGACGAGGCGCGAGGTGGGCGTTTCGGACCTCACGATCGAGCCCGCCACCAACTACGGCGTGTTGCGCCTGCAGCAGGACCTGAACCACCACCACAGTGGGGTGGGGCTGATCCTCACCTCCGTCTATCGATCGCTGGACACGGCGTCGAGCGATTTCCTGCGCCGCTCGGCGTTGGTCGGCGGGCTCGACGCGCGCCATCAGTTCGGCCCCGGGAACAACTACCAGCTCACCGCTGCCGTGACAGGGACGGGAATCGCGGGCAGCCCTGCCGCCGTCACCTCCACGCAGACCGAACCCGCGCACCAGTACCAGCGGCCCGACGGACCGCTTCGGGTCGACACCACGCGCACGACGCTGGCCGGCGACGCCGAGACGGTCCACCTCGCCAAGTACGGAGGCGTCGTCAGGTTCGAGACCAGCTACCAGCGCATCTCGCCCGGGTACGAGATCAACGACCTCGGGTTCCTGAATCGCGCCGACTGGCAGGACCAGAGCACGTGGGTGGGGCTCCAGTTCCTGCGGCGGACGAAGCTCTACGACCAGGCGTTCTGGAACTTCAACCTGTGGCAGGACTGGACGAGTTCCGGTGACGTGCAGCTCGAGCGCGCCGTGAACACCAACGTCCACGTGCAGTTCCACAACAACTGGTTCGTGCACGCGGGGGGCACGCTCGGCCAGCTCGGCGCCACGTTCAGCGACCGCGCCACGCGCGGCGGGCCGGCGCTGCGGCAGTCGTCGTACGCGGCGCCCTGGGTCGAGATCCAGGGCGACCAGCGCTTCGTGCTCTACCCGGACGTGTTCGCGCAGATCCTGGCCACCGACGAAGGACGCACGCGCCGGGTCTCCGTGAGCCCGTCCCTTCAGATCCGGCTCTCCGCGCGCATGACCCCGTCGCTGGGCTTGAGCTACTCGCGCAACCGCGACAACACCCAGTTCTTCGACAACTTCGTCGACTCGACGGGCGTGACGCACTACACGTTCGCGCACTTGGACCAGACGACGGTCAGCCTCACGTTCCGCCTCGACTACACGGTGTCGCCCACGCTCACGCTGCAGATCTATGCCAACCCGTTCGTGAGCAGGGGCACCTTCTCGGATGTGCGCGAGGTCGCGAATGCGCGCGCCGAGAAGTATGCCGACCGGTTCGCGCCCTACGGCGACGCGGCGGTGACCGCGGATCCCGGCGGTTTCAACGTCCGCGAGTTCAACTCGAACACCGTCCTGCGCTGGGAATACCGTCCGGGCTCGTCGCTGTTCATGGTGTGGACGCAGGGACGGCAGAACTTCGCGCCCGGCGAGGAGTCGCCCGCGTTCTCCGACGACCTCGACCAGCTCTTCCACGCCCATCCCGCGAACACGTTCCTGATCAAGGTGGTGCACTGGTTCGACTGGTAGTCTGCGCGGCCCGTTGCGGCAGCGGACCGCTTCTGACAGCATGCTCAGCGTCGTGAACCTGCCCATCCTGCACGCCCGATTCGCGAGCGCACCCCCGCGCCGCCGTCTGTTCCGCACGGGCTTTGGCTGAGTGTCCACCCCAAGGATGGCGGGTCCCATCCTCAGCCGATAAGTCCGCGGTGCCCGGACGTTCCGTCCGAACGCAGACTTCGCAGACCCCCTATCGACCATTGAGTCGGGGCGTACGTCGCCGGCCGCGCACGCGCCCCACGCGTCACCTTCGTCCCGAGGGGGCACCATGTCGCACCCGTACCGTCTCGATCCCAAGGCAGCGGAGGCCGTCGCCCTCGCTACCCAGCTCAGCGCCGAGGTGCTCGCCCGGTGGGCGCCCGAAGTCGATGCTGCCGGCCGTTTCCCGCGCGAGAGCGTGGAAGCGATCGCCCATGCAGGGCTGCTGGGCCTCGCGGTCCCCGCCGCGCTCGGCGGACAGGGACTCGGCATGCGCGCGTTCGCCGGCGTCACCGAGGAACTTGCCAGCGCGTGTGGCTCGACCGCGATGATCTACGTGATGCACGTCGCTGCCGCGCAGGCGATCGCCTCGGGCGGCCAGCTTGCGGAACGCGACTCGCTGCTGCGCGAGATGTCCGCGGGAAAACACCTCACGACGCTCGCGTTCTCCGAACGTGGATCGCGTTCCCAGTTCTGGGCGCCGGTCTCGAAGCTCGAGCCGAACGGCGATGGCTTTCGCCTGCGCGCCGAGAAGTCGTGGGTGACGTCGGCCCAGCACGCTGACTCGTACGTCGCCAGTGCCCAGCGGCCCGAGGCGGGTTCGCCGCTCGAATCGGTCGTGTTCCTCGTTCGCCGGGCCGCTCGGGGGGTCACGGTGGCGGGCGCCTTCGACGGGCTGGGACTGCGCGGCAACGAGTCCTCGCCCGTATCGCTGGTCGATATCGGAGTCCGTAGCGCGGACTTGATCAGTGCGGTCGGGGAGGGAGCCACGACCATGCTGCAGGTCGTGCTGCCCTGGTTCAGCATCGGCACCGCGGCGATGAGCAACGGCCTGTGTCGCGCCGCCGTCGCAACCACGACCGCGCATCTCGCCGGGTCGACGTTCACCCACACCGGGTCGCAGCTCCGCGATCTGCCGAACCTCCGGGCCCGGCTCGCCGAGATGGCCGTGCGCACGGAGCAGGCCAGGGCGCTGCTCGGGCACACGCTCGACCACCTCGAGTCGGGGTCAGCCGCGGCGCCGCTGTTCGTCCTCCAGACCCGGCTCGCCTCGCTGCAGGCCGCGAGCGACGTGACCGATCTGGCGATGAAGGCCTGCGGGGGCGCCGCGTTCTCGAAGCAGCTCGGGCTCGAACGTGTGTTCCGCGACGCTCGTGCGGGCTGGGTCATGGCGCCGACCGTCGACCACCTGCTCGAGTTCTCCGGTCGGGCGCTCACCGGCCTGCCGTTGTTCGGATAGCCACCATGCCGACCGATCGTGAACCGTCGTGCGCGGTGCGCGGGCGATGGGATGCCCGGGGCGAGGTCCGGGTCAGCGGCCGTCATTTCACGCTGGACGCCGTCGGGTCGGCTCATCTCGATCATGACGAGGCTCGACCATCGGCGCTCGAACTGCTGGTCTCGGCACTGGTCGCCGACCTGCTCGCCGGTCTCGGCCGCGAGTGCCAGCGGGCCGGCGTGAGGATCCACGACGCCGAGATGGCCATCTCCGCGTATCTCGACAACCCGCTGGTGGCGCTCGGCGTGGTGGGTGAGGCCGGCACCGCTGCGGTCGCTTCACTCAACGGTTCGCTCTACGTCAGCAGCGATGCCGATGCCGAGGCGCTCGCGTCGCTGTGGAACCTGGCTCTCGAGCGTGCGCCAGTGCACGCGACGCTCCGACGTTGCGTCGACCTGGACATCGAGCTCAAACCCGTGATCTGAAGGGGAATCAACGTGAAACCGATCCTGATAGGTGCAGTGATCTACGACCCCAAGGTGGCGACCATCTGGGACATCATCTCGCGCTTCTTCCGCGATCGCGGCTGCCCCATGGACTGTGTCTTCTACACGAACTACGAGCTCCAGGTGGACGCGCTGCTGGCGGGCCATATCGACATCGCCTGGAACTCGCCGCTGGCGTGGGTCGACGCCCAGCGGCGCACGGGCGGCGCCTGCCGGGCCCTGGCCATGCGGGACACCGATCGCGACCGGCGCACGCACCTCGTCGCGCGCACCGATGGCCCGCTGCGCTCCGTGGCCGACCTGTGGGGGACGACGGTGGCCCTGGGGGCCAGTGACTCGCCGCAGGCAACCCTGCTGCCGATCCATCATCTCGCGCAGCAGGGTTTCCAGCCGGGCCGCGACTTCACCGCGCGGAGGCACGACGTCATGGTGGGCAAGCACGGCGACCACGTGGGGGGCGAGCGCGACGCGCTGCAAGCCGTGCTCGATGGCTCGGCAGCCGCCGCCGCGGTGCTCGACCTCAACTGGCTGCTGTGGAGCGCCGACGGCACCGTGGACCCGGCCGGAGTGCGCGTTCTCGACACCACGGCCCCGTTCGATCACTGCAACTTCACGGCTGCACCGGCGTTCGATCCCGCACGGTCCGCGGATTGGGTACGCGTGCTCCTGACGATGAACTACGCGAATCCCGAGCACCGCGAGATGATGGACCTCGAGGGTCTCAAGGCATGGCTGCCCGGCCGGACCAGCGGGTACTCCGCGCTGGAGACAGCGACGCGCGAACAGGACTTCTTTGCCACGGTCCCAGCGCGATGACCCTGCCGCTGTTTCCGGTCACGACCGTCGGTAGCTGGCCGCGATCGCCCGAGCTGCTGCGGGCCCTGCGCGAGCGACGTCGCGGCGAGATTCCCGAGTCCCGGTTCCTCGAGATCGCGCGCATCGGTGTCCGCGAGGCGCTCCGCGCCCAGCTCGAGGCCGGCGTCGATCTCGTGACCGATGGCGAGCAGACCCGCGACAACTTCTACTCGTTCGTGGCCGGCAAGCTCGACGGAGTCCGGCTGATGACGCTCGCCGAGATGCTCGACGTCGTTGAGGACAAGGAGGGCTTCAGCCGGCTGCTGGAGACGCTGGACGTGCCCGCGTTCGCGATCAGCAATCCCACGTGCGTCGGCAGGATCCGCTTGCGCGAGCCGCTTGCGGAAGGCGATTTCGGTTACCTGCGGACCCTGACCGACCGCCCGATCAAAGTCACCTTGCCCGGTCCCTACTTGCTGACGCGGGCGATGTGGGTGCCGGAAGCCTCGCGGGCAGCCTATGCGGACAAGGAGTCGCTGGGAGCGGACGTCGTCGCCATCCTGCGCGACGAGATCGCCCGCCTTGCCCGTGTCGGGGCCGACTTCATCCAGCTCGACGAGCCGGTACTGACGGAGTTGGTGTTCACGCAGGGGCGGACGCGGACGTTCATGTGCGCCGCGCTGGCGGCGCGGCGTGATCCCGCCGAGGAGCTGGAGTTCGCGATGAGCCTGCTGTCGAAGGTCCTCGCGACCGCCGGCGATGTGCGCACAGGTCTGCACGTGTGCCGCGGCAACTGGAGCCGCGACGAGCGCACGTTGCTGGCCGGCAGCTACGCTCCTCTGGCGGGGTGGTTCGAGCGCGCGCCCGTTCGCCAACTGGTGCTCGAGTACGCCACCCCGCGCGCCGGTGACTTCGTTCCGGTCGCGGGGAAGGAGATCGGGCTCGGCGTGGTGAACCCGCGTTCATACGACATCGAGGACCCTGCGGCGATCTGCCGTCGGGTCGAGCGGCTGCTGCCCCATGTGGAGGCTGGCCGCATCTTCCTCAACCCCGACTGCGGGTTCGGCACATTCGCCAGCCGTCCCATGAACGCTGCGCCGGTCGCCGAACGTAAGCTCGCCGCGATGGCGGCAGCGGCCAAGGCCCTGCGCGAGAAGCACGGCGTCAGGGAGTCCTGGGTGGGAGTCGACCGATGATCGTGCACCTGATCGATGGCACCTACGAGCTCTACCGCCATTTCTATGGTCTCCGCCGCCGCGGGCCGGGCGCCGACGCTCCCCTCGGAGCCGTGGCCGGCATCCTGCACATGACGCTCAAGATGATCGAGGACGGCGCCACGCACCTCGGGGTCGCGACCGATCACGTCATCGAGTCGTTCCGCAACGACCTGTGGCCCGATTACAAGACCGGCGAGGGCATCGAGCCCGCGCTCTGGAAGCAATTCCATCCCCTCGAGCGCGCGCTCTCGGCGATGGGGGTCGTCGTGTGGCCGATGGTGGAGCTGGAGGCCGACGACGCGTTGGCGTCCGCGGCGAGCCTTGCCGCGGCGGATGCGCGGGTCACGAAGGTCTGCATCTGGACCCCTGACAAGGACCTCTCCCAGTGCGTCGTCGGCGAGCGTGTCGTCCAGATGGAACGGCGGAGCGGGAAGATCATCGATGAGGAAGCGGTGCGGGCCAAGTTCGGCGTCCTGCCCGCTCGGATCCCCGACTACCTCGCGATCGTCGGCGACTCCGCGGATGGCTACCCGGGACTCGCGGGCTGGGGACCGAAAACCGCGGCGCAGTTGATCGATCGCCATGGCCCGCTGGAGAGCTTCCCCGACGAGGTCCTCTCGAACCGCCGGGACCGGGCGCTGCTGTTCAAGCGCCTCGCCACGCTGCGACGCGACGCACCGCTCTTCGCGGACGTGGAGGAACTGCGCTGGCGAAGGCCCACGCCGTCGTTCGACGCGATCGTCGAGGAGATCGGTGACGCTCGGCTGCGCGACCGGGCCGCGGCACTGGCGCGGAAGTAGATAGCTGTTTGACGGTGGCCGGGACGGGGGTAGGCTCGCGGGAGCGTGATGGGAAGCTCCTGTCCCAAGGATCAAACAATGGCCGTTCTTGGTCCAAGCCGGTGGTTACCGTTACTTCTTCTGATCCTCACGGTCGTGTGCCCACGGCCTTCAATGGCCGAACTTGGGACACGGTGGGAGATAGGGCGATAGACGCCGAAACCCAGCTTGCGAGCTACTTCGCGAAGTACGAGCCGGCGATCGTAAAGCTCGGAAAGGCGCTGCGCGCGAAACTGCGTGATCGGCTGCCCGGTCTGTTCGAGGTCGTCTACGTGTACGAGAACCAGGATGCGCTCGTGATCACGTATTCACCGACCGAGAATGGCTACGAGGGTGTGTGCTCGATCGCGCTGTACCCGCGCGGGGCGAAACTGTTCTTCGCGCAGGGCGCACTCTTGTCGAAGGCGGATCCGAACAAGCTGCTGCAAGGTGGCGGCAAGACGGTCCGTCATGTCGTGCTGAACACGGTTGCGGACTTCGACCGCGCCGAGATCGAAGTGTTGATGGCGGCCGCGTTGAAGCTCGCGAAGTTGCGTCTCGATGCGAGCGCGAAGGGCTCGGTGATCATCAGGGCGGAGGCACAGAAGCAGCGCGCGCGACGCACGAGTAAAGCAGCGCGACCGGCCCCTGCGCGGCGGACGGCGAAAGCCCGGCGCTGACCCGCGAGGAGGATGTCGGCTGAGGCGGTGGCGCTGCCGGCTAACCCGCCGCGATCTCCAGGATCCGCGCGGCCACCAGCTTCGAGTCAAACACCGACTCCGCCAGCTCGCGCGCCGCACGGCAGTGCCGCGCGTAGTCAGCGTTCATCGCTTCGAGCGCGGCCGCGGCCTGCTCGGGCGTGCTGAAGCGGAACATGCCCTCGCCGCTCGGCAGGAGGCGGCTTGGACCGGTGTCCTGCACCACCACGGGCCGACCGCTCGCGAGGTAGCACAGCGTGCGGTCACTCACCCACGCGTTCTGGAAGTACATGCACGACGGCTTGGCGCACGCGAACTCGCCGCGCGAGCGGCGGATGTAGTCGCGGTAGGCCTGCGGCGAGCCGGCCACGTCGTGCGATCGCCGAACGCGCCAGCCGTGCTCCGTCATCATGCGGGCGTCCGCGTGGTCGGCCGCGATGTCGAGGAAGAGCGCCAGCTCCAGGGGCTGTTGCGTGAGGCTCGGCAGGTCGCGGAACGGCATGAACGCTTCGCGCTTCGAATTGTCGAAGCGGATGCCGGCGGCCCGGTCCACGATCCAGTCGCCGGAGCTCCACGCCGAGACCGTTGTCATCGCTTCGCCACCACCGCCGTTCGCGCAGGACCATTGCTCGACGCACACGGCGGGCGGGATGTGGGCCCACGTGAGCCCGCAGTCCGGGAACAGCGCGCCGGGTTCGCCCACGGTCTCGCCGGTGGTGAAGTAATGATCGTGCTTCGGCACCTGAAGCTGGCCGCGACTCAGCCAGAACTGGAACAGGCCGGGATCGATGTCCACCATCGCCGTGCGCCGGAAGCGCGCCAGCAGCTCGGGCTCGATCGCATAGTGGAAGTTCAGGAGCAGGTCGGCGCGCTCGAACACGCGGCCGGCTTCCGCCTCGGACAGGCCCAGTGTCTCCATCGCGGCGCCGTCCGGCCCGCCGGTCGCGCGCAGGATGAGCTTGCCCTTCATGCCGAGTGAACCGAGCCTGGCGAAGAACGATTCGATCGCGGCGGCGTCGCGTTCGGCGTCGTTGCCGCGCCGGAAACACTCGAGCCAATAGACGTCGCAGCCCAGGCGCTTCAGGCCGAACACGTACTGCATGTACACCCAGAGGTGGCCACCGCCCTGCGGGAAGTTGGCGACGTTGTAGGCGCAGAGGACGACGGTCTTGTTCATGACGCCGGCCCGGTCAGGAACCGGCTCACGTCCTCGAAGCTGGCGGGCCGGATGCCGTGCACGGCGAGCGCGCGCCGCACGTCGGGGTCGCAGAGCGTGGCGCGCTCGACCTCGCGCTCGAGCAAGTAGCTCGAGTCGAGCGCCTCATCCACGTACGCCGGGTGGCAGATCAACTCCGTGATCCCGGGACCGATGTTGCCGAGCATCCGGAGCAGGCTCTCGACACCGACCTGCTCGGGGTGGCTCTCGCCGTGCCACTGGCCGTAGAAGCTCGGCAGCAGCCGCACCGCGGAGTGGCCGCGGAGCGGGATGCCCCAGCGGCTCGCGAGGGCTTGGAACTCCGGCAGCGCGACGGGGTCGAGGTGGGAGTTCCGGTGGGAATCAAGATGCGTGGGCGTGCGTCCCATGAGCGCCACGAATCGCTCCGCCTGGCGCTCGAGGATGCGGCGAACGCCGGCCGCATCGGCCGGCGGCGTCCGGCCCAGGTCGACGTGGAGTCCGATCGCCAGCGCCGGCGCCTCGCGGCTCGCCTCGGCGGCCTCGGGCGCGGCCGGGGCCTCGACCATGAGGCTCGTGCTGGTGACGATGCCGCGCGCGTGGGCCTCGAGGATCCCGCGATTGACGCCGGGCGTGGCGCCGAAGTCGTCGGCATTCACGATCAGCAGCTTCGCCCCGGGCAGCAGCACGTTCTCCTGCGCACGGCCGGCGCGCGGGGACGCGACCGCCCGGTGTGCCTTGGGTACGTCGAGAACGGGCGCGATCGCCTCGAACCAGCTCTCGACCTCGGCCAGCTCGGTGAAGCCCCACGGGGTGTTCCCCTCGGCGATCGCCCGCGCCGGCCAGATGACACGGTTGGCGTAGCGCGACAGCTCCGCCGTTTCGAAGTTCATGGCGAGCGCGCGCCGCTCGAGCGGCCGGCCGCCCTCGGCCACGATCGCGCGATCGTATTGCTCCAAGATGAGCGGCCGCTGCTCGCGCGGGAACCGGAGCAGGAACGTGGACAGGTCGTAGCTCTGCGGTCCCACGCCGACGTGGTCCCAGTCGAGCAGCCTGGCCTCGAGCCCGGCCTTGGTGGGGCCGACGACGACGTTGGACGTCCATAGATCGCCGTGGAGCAGCGTCGGGGCCGCTCCCGCGTCGGCGAGCGACCGGGCGCGCGCCGGGGTTTCCGCGTCCAGCCGCACGAGCCGTTCGAGCACCCGATCGCGCAGCGCCACGTGCTCGCGCTCCCGGAGCGCGGGATGGCCGCGCAGCGCCTCCAGGGCGTGGATGGCACCGCGCACGTTGTCGACGAAGTAGGCGAGCCCCAGGTCGTCCGACGCGGCACGGCACTCGTGGAGCAGCGCGTGCGACGAGAACCGGGCGTGGAGCCGGGCGATCAGCCGCACGGCCGCCTCCACGCGGTCGGACGTCGGACTGCGTTCGAGCGTTTCGGCGCCCAGGTCCTCGTAGACGTGCCATACCCAGCCGCCGGCCGGCTCGGACGCCGCGACCAGCTGCGGGGCGGCCGACGCGAGGTCGCCCGCCGGCAGCCAGCGCCGCGCGAGCAACTCGCAGCGCCGCGCGACCGCGGTCTCGAGGCGCTTCGCCACCACGGTGCGTTCCACGTTCCCGACGCGGAAGCGCAGGCGATGGACGCGGGACTTGAGCGAGTGCTCTTCCACACACGCCACGGAAACCACGGACGCATCCAGCGCGCGGTCGAGCGCCAGCCGCAGCTCGGCCAGCGCCGGCTGGCCGCTCGCCGCGAGCACTCGCTCCAGGCTCGCGCTCATTGAATGCTCTTCGCTTCGCTCATCGCAGCCACGACTCGGCGTGCTCGAGCCCGGCCGTGAAGTCGGGGTGCTGCGCGCGGATCGACGAGATCGGGTCGGACAGGAACAACGGGTCTTCGAAATGGAGCGAGAGCGACTCCCAGTCGATCGCCGCCAGCTGGCGGAACAGGAACCCGATCAACGACAGTCGCCGGATCGCACGGCGATCGAGCCTGGGCCCATGTCCCACGAGCGCGTTCGCGTAGGTCTCCGGGTCGATCTGGAGCGTTCCGAGCGAGTGGCGCGCGGGGGCCAGGTCGGCCACGGGGACGCCCCAGCCCGCCAGCTCCCAGTCGAGGGCGTAGAGCACGGGACCGCTCGGCTCCTGGCGGATACGCACGTTCTTGGGACGGAAGTCGCTGTGCACCACCGTCTCGGGGAGCACCGCGCAGGCGCGTTCGATCGCGTCCCATCGGCTCTCGACGCGATCCAGCGTCGCGAGCACGGTCAGGAGGAAGTCGCGCTCATCGCCCGTGATGCCCGGATTCTCGAGGTTCCGGCGCACCCGCGCGCGGCCGTCCCGGAGGTGCTGGAGGTAGCGCGGCGGACCGCCCTCGGGCAGTTGCCGGCCGGCTTCGATGTTCGCGCCGTAGCGGTGGAGCCGACCCAGCCAGCGCGAGGCGAGCGCGCGGTGCTCGGCCTCGTTCGCCGAGAACCGCTCGCGGCCCACGTCCTCGAGGAACAGCCAGCACGAACCGTCAGGCTCGTCGACGGAGCCGTAGTAGGTGGGGGAGGAGAGCTCGAGCCGCGGCACCACCTCTTCGTAGCAGCTTCGCTCCACCTGGCAGCTGACCGCATCGCAACGCTTGGCGAACACGGAGGAAGGGCCGCCATTCTCGAACTCGAGTCGATAGATCGAGGCGGGGTGGGGCTTGGCGAACTCGCGCCAGATCTCCAGCCTGGACAATGCCGCCGGCGGGGCCTGGGCGCGGTTCCAGGCTGCAAGCGCGGGGTGCCCGTGGATCGAGGCGTCGCGAAGTACGCTCCGGACGCGCGTCGAGGACTTGCGCATGGTGGGGAGAACCGGGGAGAGAGTGCCGGAGGCCGAGAGGGGACGGGGGAGGGAATGTCGATATTAACATCCCGATGCCCCGCCCCCGGCGGGTATTCAGATGCGGGCCTTCGTTCTCCCGGCCCCAACCCCGGGCCGACCGTGCGAAAGGCACGGTTCGGTCTCGCTCACCGGCTGGCGGGCATCGCGGCGGCGCCGCGGCCGCGTCAGAACTGCTGCTTCTCGGTCGAGTCCGCGAGCGCGCGCGTCGCCGATTCGCCGCCGGAGATGACCTCCTGCAGCACGTCGAACCAGCCGGTGCCGACGAAGCTCTGGTGCTTGACCGCGGCATAGCCCTGCGAGGCGGCCAGCTCGAACTCGCGGTCCTGGAGCTTCGCGTACGCCGACATTCCGCTTTCGCGATATCCCCGCGAAAGCTCGAACATGCTCAGGTTCAGCGCGTGGAAGCCGGCGAGCGTCACGAACTGGAACGCGTAGCCCATGGCGCCCAGCTCGCGCTGGAACTTCGCGATCGTCGCCGCGTCCAGCTTCTTCGACCAGTTGAACGACGGCGAGCAGTTGTAGGCGAGCCGCTTGCCGGGGAAGCGCGAGCGGATGCCCTCGGCGAAGCGCTTCGCCTCGGCGAGATCCGGCGTGCTCGTCTCGCACCACACGAGGTCGGCCCACGGCGCGTAGGCGAGGCCGCGGTCGATGGCCATGTCGAGCCCGTTGCGGATCCTGTAGAAGCCCTCCACGGTGCGGTCGCCGGTCACGAAGCCGCGGTCGCGCGGGTCCACGTCGCTGGTCATGAGCGTCGCCGACTGCGCGTCGGTGCGCGCGACGAGGATCGTGGGCACGTCGAGCACGTCGGCCGCGAGGCGCGCCGCGATCAGCTTCTGCACGAACTCGCGCGTGGGCACGAGCACCTTGCCGCCCAGGTGGCCGCATTTCTTCGCCGAGGCCAACTGGTCCTCGAAGTGCACGGCCGCTGCCCCGGCCTCGATCATCGCGCGCATCAGCTCGTAAGCGTTGAGATCCCCACCGAAGCCGGCCTCGGCGTCGGCCACGATCGGCGCCATCCAGTGCGTGTCGTGCCGGTTTTCCAGGTGCGCGATCTGGTCGGCGCGCTGCAGCGCGTGGTTCAGCCGCCGCACCACCGCGGGCACCGAGTCGGCGGGGTAGAGGCTCTGGTCCGGGTACATCTGGCCGGCCGTGTTGGCGTCGGCGGCCACCTGCCAGCCCGAGAGGTAGATGGCCTTGAGACCGGCCGCCACCATCTCCACCGCCTGGTTGCCGGTGAGCGCGCCCAGCGCGCGCACGGGCTCGCCCGACTGCATCATCTGCCACAGCCGCTCCGCGCCCTGGCGCGCGAGCGAGTGCTCCACGTGCACGGTGCCGCGCAGGCGCGCCACGTCGAGCGCGCTGTAGCGCCGGGAGACACCCTCCCAGCGCGGGTCCTGGGCCCACGACTGCTCGATTGCTGCGGCGGTTCGCGGCGTGGTCATCGGCATGTCCCTTTCAGTCGGGGTCGAAAGCGGCGTTCTCGATCATCCATCGGCTCTCCCGGGCCGCTTCCTTGAGCGTGCGTTCGTCCCCCGCGTCCTTCCCCTGTGGCAGCGCGGCCACCAGGGCATCCCGCTGCTCGTCGAAGCAGCGGGCGAGCAGCGCCGCGTCGTGCCGCACCGGCTGGCCGTCGTCGCCGGAAATGACCACGGCCCCGTCGTGGCGCACCCGCTGGGCCAGCATCAGCCGGTAGATGCGATCGGTGGCTAGGTCCTCCATGTAGCCGTCCAGGAGGCTCGCGCCCTTCCCGTTCAGCACGCCATTGCGGTAGCGGATGACCGTGCGCGCGGCGGCACGCGTGCCGGCCACCGTGGTGCGGCCGACGCCGGCCGGGACCGGGCGCAGGTCGGGATAGCGCGCCTCGCCCGCGTGCCGGGCGGCGAGCTGGTTGGGTGACGGGAACTGCGCCACGGCGATCGCGTTCTGGTCCGGGTGCCCGGTCCAGGCGCCGTCCATCCCGCACGCCGCCTCGTTCCGCTTGTCCTTCTCCAGCGTCGCCAGCGCGCGGGTGTTGAGCTCCGCGTCGGCGCGACTCGGGTAGAGCGCCGTCATGCCGCCGATCGCGAGCGCGCCGCGGCGGTGGCAGATGTCCACGAGCAAGGTCCGCAGGCGCTGGAAGAACGGCACGTCGTGCGGGATCGTGTTGCGGTCGGGCAGCACCCACGCGGGATCGGCCAGGTTCCAGTGGATGAGGCTCGCCATGTAGTCCCAGCGGCCGAGGTTCAACCCGACGATGTGGTCGCGCAGGTGGTGGAGGAACTCCTCCATCTGGTACGCGAGCGGGTGCGACTCCACCAGCGCCATGCACCGGATCCAGGTGCGCGGCCAGCCGCGCGCCGCGGCCACCGCCGCGAACACGTCGGCCCACCAGCGCGCCTCCTCGGCCGACTCGCTCTTGGGGATGTAGATCGCGAGCGGGTGCCGGAGCTGCTCGGGCTCCACGCGCCACGCGATGAGCGCCAGGTCGAAGAGCGACGCACTCGTGGTCTCGCCATCGACGACGCCAGCCTGCGAGAGATGGAGACCGCGCACGCGATTCCAGATGGCGACGCTCGAGGGCTCGATCGCGACCCGGCGGCCCCGCCGCTCGTCCTGGTACGTCAGCCGTCCCGCGAGCGCCTCGACGATGTTGTCCACGCCGCGCATCAGGTTCGGCCACGCGTTCGCCATCGAGTCCTCGAGGTCGAGCATCACGCCGGGCGCGCCCGAGTTGAGCATCTTCACCACCAGCTCGCCGTCGTCGGCGGGTCCCGTCATCTGGTTGCGCTGGTCGGCGCACCAGGCGGGCAGCTCGATGCGCCAGTCGCCGGTGGTGGCGGGCGAGGGCGGGAGGTGATCGGGCAGCGCGCCGCTCGCGTGTGCGCGCGCGAGCCGCTCGCGTCGCGCGGCGGCGAGCGCTTTCTGGCGCGATGCGAACTCGGCATGCAGAGCGTGGAAGAACGCGGCGAAGCCCGGCGGCAGGTCGCGCGCGACGAGGAAACCGGCGGGGGCGTGGTTCATGGGCCGCGTAGGGTGGCGGCTCCGCGTCGCGGAGACCAGCGCCACGTCGGCCGGCTCTCGTGCGGTGCCTGAAGCGGCAACCGCAAACTGTTGTCAATATGAGCCATCCGGGCCGCTGCTCGCGGACCACCGCAGCGCCCTCTAGACTCCGCCGCTCACTGAATCATTCGCGCTTTTCATGTCGCTGCCCTACGAGGAGGCCCGACTGTCCGCCACCGGCACCGCCGCACAGCTCGCCGCGTTCGCAGACATGGCGCGGGCCGCGATCAAGCGCGAGTACCCGGTGGCGCTCGTGGTCGTGCTCGAGCGCGACGAGGATCTCGGGCTGCCGAGAGAGCTCACGCCTGCGTTCCACGGCAGCTTCGACTGGCACTCGGCCGTGCACGGCCACTGGACGCTCGCGCGTTGCGCACGGCTCCACCCGGACGCCGAGTGGGCGGAGCCCGCGCGCGAAGCACTCGCGCGTTCGCTCACGCCGGAGAAGCTCGCGCGCGAGCTGGAGTTCCTGGAGAAGCGCCCGGGCTTCGAGCGCCCGTACGGCCTCGCGTGGCTGCTGCAGCTCGCGGCCGAGCTTCGCCGCTGGGATCACGTGCCGGCGCGGCGCTGGAGCGAAGCGTTGGCGCCGCTCGAGGAGCTGGCCGCCAGGCGCCTCATCGATTGGGCCGGGCGCCTGCCGTGGCCGGTGCGCTCGGGCGAGCACAGCCAGAGCGCGTTCGCGCTCGGCCTCGCACTCGACTGGGCGCGCGACGCGCAGCGCGGCGAGGCTCGCGAACGCCTGGCGGCCGATGCCTCGCGGCTCTATCACGCCGACACCGCGGCGCCGGTCGCCTACGAGCCATCGGCGCACGACTTCCTCTCGCCGGTGCTCGCCGAGGCCGACCTCCTGCGTCGCGTGCTGCCGCGCGAGGCGTTCGCCAACTGGATCTACAACTTCCTGCCCGACCCGCGCGAGGAGACGCTCGGGCGCTGGCTCACGCCCGTCGCCCCACCCGATCGGGCGGACGGGAAGTTCGCGCACCTGGACGGCTTGAACCTCTCGCGCGCGTGGATGCTGGAGGGGATCCTCTCCGGCCTCTCCGAGACGCACGAGTTCTACTCATTGCTCGAGCGCGCCTCCGCCCTGCACGCTGCCGCGGGCCTCGAAGGCGCGATGACCCGGGACTGGATGGGCACGCATTGGCTCGGGAGTTTCGCGGTCTACCTGCTGACGCGACGCGGCGTGGAGTGACGCCGCACCGCGCCGCCGTCGCGCGCTTCACGCCGCCGGCCTGGCTCCTGTTCGCGATGCTCGCGGTGCTCGCCACCATCGTGGGCCGGCACACGCTCGGCGGCTTCTTCGCGCTCGACGACCTGGTCCTGTTCCAGCAATCCGCGGGCATCCGCCCGTGGCCGCTCACGGCGTGGCGGTGGCTCTCGGGCTGGGCGTGGTTCCACGCCGTGGTCCCGCTCTGGGGGCACGCGCCGTTCCCGTACCACGCCGCAAGCCTGCTGCTCCACGTTCTCAACGCGATCCTGCTCTACCGGCTCGCGACGCGCTGGGGCGCTTCGCCGCTCGCGGCGTGGCTGGGGGCGGGGCTGTTCGCCGCCTCGAGGCTCCACTTCCCGGCGCTCTTCGCCGCGACCTCGATCGGCGAGCTCCTCGCACTGGCGTTCACGCTCACGGCACTGCTGCTCGCGGGTCCGGGGCCGCGCGCCTGGTGGGCGCTTGGCGCCTTTGCAGTGGCGCTCTCGGCCAAGGAGAGCGTGCTGCTCGTGCCGCTCGCGTCCCTGCTCGTCGCACCGGCTGCCCCCAACGTGCGCGAGCGTGCCCGCGCGCTCGCCCCGTTCGTCGCCGGCGGCGCGCTCCTCGGCGCGGCGCTCCTCGTGAGCGGGATGTGGAGCGGGCGGCTCGGCGGGCAGGCCTACACCGTCTCGCTGGGTGCGAACGTCGCCGAGAACATCGCCCGCCTTTTCGGCTGGACGATCGACCTGCGAGACCCGATCCCCGATCTCCACGCCACCACGAGTAGTACCGCCCACTGGCTCCTGCCGCTCATCGGGGTCACGCTCACGCTGCTCGCGTTCCGGCCCGGGCGCGATCCGCTGCTGCGCGCTGGGTGCGCCTGGTGGTGGCTCGCGGTGCTGCCCGTGCTGCCGCTCCCGGGGCGGACGTACCTGCACTACCTTTACACGCCGCTCGCGGGCGTGGCGCTGGTCGTGGCGGCACTCTGCGACCGGGTGCTCGCCGCGCGCGCTGCGGCACGGCCGGGCCGCGGCCTCCAGCGCTGGGTCTTTGTATTGCTCGCCCTGGTCGTCTACGCGGCGTGGAACGACGTGCTCCTGTCGGTGCGCGCCGACCTGCGCATGACCTCCACCGACTGGCCGCTCGATCCGGTGCTGAGGAAGAGCGAGATCGCCCGCCGCGGGATCGACGACACGCGCGCGGCACTCGCCGGCCGGCGGGCGAACGTGGCGATCCTCATCCCGTCCTCGATCTCGCGCGACGTCAACCTCGGCTCGGGCACGGTGTCGGCGGACACGCCGGTCAAGCGCTACGCGCTCGAGGACGTGCTCGATTCCGGCCGCTCGCTCCAGGCGCTCGTCCCCGAGACGGACTCGGTGGCGTTCGTTCACGACTACGAGCCGGGGCGCGCCGGCTGGCTGCTGCTGCTGTCGCGGAGCGACTCGCACCTGGTGCCGCTGGGCGTGCTGCCCGCCGCCCACGAGCGCTTCGTCGAGGCCATGCTCGCGAGCCAACTGCCCGCGGCCGCGCTCGACTACGCGGACAAGGCGCTCGCCGACCGGCCGGACGATGCGGCGATGCGCGCACTCCGCGAGCGCGCGGCCGCCGCCGTGCCGCGCTGAGCGCTCAGTGGGACAGCACGACGCGCTTCGTCACGGTCGCGTTCGCGTGCGTGAGCCGGAGGAAGTAGACCCCCGGTGAGCGCGCGCGGCCGGCACCGTCCAGCGCCACGTCGTGCGGACCCGCGGCGAGCTCCCCGAGCGAGCGCGCGAGCACGCGGCGTCCGGCCAGGTCCACCAGCTCGACGGTGGCCTCCCCGGCGGCGGGCAGCACGAACGTGAGCTTGAGGTCGTCGCGCACGGGGTTCGGGAACACGCGATCGAGGCTCAGCCGGCCGGCGCCCGGCGCCGGCGCATCCAGCAGCGCGAGCGTGCCGGTGTCGAACGCGGTCTGCACCACGTCGTCGTCCGCGCGCAGGCGCGCCACGCTGGCCAACCGGTCGTTGCCCTGTCCGACCAGGATCGCGAGCACGATCGTCTGGTTGCTGCCGCCGGACATGGTGAACGGACCTGAGCTCAGGAGGAAGCGCTTGTCCGCGGCGGAGGCATCGAGCCACCCGACAGACGCCACCGGATCGCCCGGGACCATGAACGTCGTGATGTTCGAGGACGGGTCGAGGATGGCGTTCCCGAAGCGGTCCTTCCCGTGCATCAAGTTGAAGCTCTCGTTGGCGCTGCCCGGATCGGTGCCGTTCGTGAAGCCGATGAACGCCGTCATCGGGAGCCGGTGGCCGAGCGCCGAGCTGAACGGCCCCTGCAGCAGGTCGATGCCCACCGCAGGCGGCATCTCGTCGTACTCGGCGTCGGCGTTGGTGGCGTTGTAGCAGTAGCCGAGGCTGCGCGTCGGGTCGCAGCCGACCAGGTCGTCGCTGAAACCGCCGAGGTCGGGGTCGGCCCACAGTCCCAGGTGCATGTCGGTGAGCAGGATCGGGCCACGGTTGACGATCTTGAACTCGATGAAGATCGAGTTCCCGGCTGGCCCCGGACGGTTGTACGCCCACGTGGTCTGCTGCACCTCGACCTGGAGCGGGTTCGTGGCCCCCGGGTAGCTGTTGTGCGCGGAGGCGTCGAGGTCGTTGCACACCGACCAGCACATCTGGTCGCCGCGGATCGACAGCGAGCCGTCGGGCAGCACGTTCACGGACGGTGCGCCGCGCGGGACCGCGTACTGGTTGTAGTCGGCGAGCGCGAAGTCGCGCGCGCCCGGGTCCGCGTACACGCGGTAGAGCTTGAACACGTGAAGCCACGGGCTTCCCGGCGGCTCCGGCATGGCGCCCACGGCGGCGCCCGGCTGGTACTCGAACGCGTACTCCGCCACGGTCACGCGCGGCGCGCCACCCACGAGCGCGCCGAGCCACAGGCCGGCGGCGAACATCACACTCGAGGGCGTGCCCCCGGGATAGAAAAGCCCCGGGCCGAGCAAGGTCGACTCGAACGCGAACGAGCCGACGTTCGTGAGCGACATCTCCAGGTTGTTCGCGTCGATCGTTTGTATAAGATCGATGTCGCTCGTGGCCGCAGGACGTGGGGGGCGGCCGGTCGCGGCGGGCGCCGGTGTCGCGGCCGGCGCGGGTGAGGGCGCGAGCAGCGCGCAGAGTGCGAGCGCGAGGGCGAGCTTCATGGCGCGGCCTCCCGATGGGGCGCGAACGCCCCGCGAGTGTTCTTGCCCGGTCCGCGACCGACGATAGGCCTCGGGGTCCGCACCCGCAATGCTGGAGTTCAGAGCCGCTACTCCGCCGTGCCACCCCGGAGCTCGCGATGGAGCCAGGCGCGCGCCACGAGCCAGTCGCGCTTGACCGTGGCCGGAGACACACCCAGCACTTCGGCCGTCTCCTCGATCGAGAGCCCGCCGAAGAAGCGCAGCTCGACCACGCGCGCCTGGCGCGCGTCCAGCTTCGCCAGGTCCTCGAGCGCGGCGTCCAGGTCGTCCGCGGCCACCTCCGCCGCCTCCGCGCCCGCCGCTCGCGGGTAGGGTCCCGCTCCGCCCTCGATCAGCTCCAGCGGCACGCGCACCGCGTTCCCGCCGCGCTTGGCGGCGCGATGGCGACGCGCGTGATCGGCGAGGATGCGCCGCATCGCCTGGGCCGCGAGCGCGAAGAAGTGGACGCGGTTCTGGACGCTCCCGGGGGGCAGCCGGAGCAGGCGCAGGAACGCCTCGTGGACGAGCGCCGTGGGCTGGAGCGTGTGCCCGGCGCGCTCGCGCCGCATGTACGCGTCCGCGAGCGAGCGCAGCTCGTCGTAGACGCGCGGCAGCAGGTCGTCGAGCGCCGAGGCGTCGCCGCTGCGCCAGCGCAGGAACGTGTCGGTGACCGGGATCTCTTCGGCCATGAGCGAGCCCGGCGGCGCCGGCTACGGCACCCTGGCGGCCAGCACCGGCACCATCCACACCGCGTACGCCTTCGGGTCGCGGATGTTCGCGATCATGCGCTCGAAGTAGCCCTCGGCGCGCTCGAGCGGCCAGCCCATCGCCTCGGCGCTGACGCCCGCGTAGCCGTCGCGCCACGCTGCGATGATGCGGGCGAACACCTCGCGCGGGCAGCGCAGCGTGTCGACGATGATGTAGTCGAGCGTGATGTCCTCGAGCCCCAGCCGCTCGAACGTGGTGAACGCGTGCCGGCCGATGAACAGGTCGGTGCCCGTCTGCCGGCCGAAGCGGTCGGGGACCGCGTTCCAGAACTCGCGCGGGTCGGGCGCGGTGCGCTGGAAATGGAGCATGTCGTAGTCCTCGGGGATCAGGTGCAGCCGGCCGCCGCGCCGGGTCACGCGCGCCAGCTCGGCGATCACCTGGTCGGCGTGCGGGATCGAGTGCAGCACGTGCCGGCAGGTGACGAGGTCGAACGAGCGCTCGGGAAGCCCGAGCTCGTAGATGCTCCGGTGCTCGAACGTGAGCCGCGAACCCACCGCCGACCCGCGGGCGCGGGCGAGCTCCAGGTGCTGGTCCAGGATGTCCACGCCGAGCACGCGCGCTCGCGGATAGAGCGCCGCGAGCCGCACCGAGGCCTCGCCGGTGCCGCAGCCGGCGTCGAGGATCGCGATGTCGTCGGCGAGCCCGTAGCGGCGAAAGAGCGGCAGCTCCTGCGGCCAGATGGCCTCGATCTGCGCCGTCAGGTTGCGGACCATGGACTCGTCCGCCATCTGGTTCACGTGAGGGTTGAGATCCGTCATGCGGAGGGCTCCACCGGCCTTGGGAATCGGGGTAGCAAGCGCGGAAATCGTAGCACGGCGGCTCCGTTGCCGCGTTCGCGCGAACCCCGGCTACGCGGCGAACGGCGCTCCGCTATCCTGCCGTCGCCGCACCGACCCGAGCCCTCTTCCCCGGAGGTCGTCATGAACCCGTCCACGAACCCAGCCCCGCCGACACTCGCCGGCCGCAAGCTTGTCCAGGTGGCGCTCACCACTCGTGATCCGGGGCGCTCGAAGCGCTTCTATCGCGACGTGCTCGGGCTGCCGCTGCTGTTCGAAGTGCCCAACATGACGTTCTACCAGATGGGCGAGCTGCGCCTGATGGTGGGCGCGGAGCCGACGATGACGCCCGGAGGCTCGGTGCTCTACATCGATGCGCCCGACATCGACACGCTCGGCGGCGAGCTGGAGAAGCGCGGCGTCCAGTTCCTCGGCGCCGCCTCGGTGGTCCAGCGCACGGACAAGGGCGAGCTCAAGCTCCGCGAGTTCCGGGACCCCGACGGTAACGCGTTGGCGTTGATGGGGTTCGTGCCGAACTGAGGAATCTTCGCCGGCCGTGTCGATTCCGGGCCGCATCGTTCGTCGTGAAGACAGAGAGGGGCGAGGGCCCGGCCGGAGCGGCCGGGGAGCCCGCCCCGCCGACCCTCAGACCAAGGAGCATGCGATGCGCGTCATGGTGATCGTGAAGGCGAACAAGGACACCGAGGCGGGGATCCTGCCGAGCGAGCAGATGCTCACCGAGATGATGAACTACAACGAGCAGTTGGTGAAGGCGGGCATCATGCTCGCGGGCGACGGCCTTCGCCCCAGCTCGAAGGGCGCGCGCATCCAGTTCTCCGGGAAGAAGCGCACGGTCGTGGACGGACCGTTCGCCGAGACCAAGGAGCTGATCGCCGGCTTCTGGATCTGGCAGGTGAAGTCGATGCAGGAGGCGATCGAGTGGGCGAAGCGCTGCCCGAACCCCACCGGTGACGAGTCCGTGCTGGAGCTGCGCCCGTTCTTCGAGGCGGACGACTTCGGCGCCGAGCTGACGCCCGAGCTGCGCGCCCAGGAGGAGCGGCTCGCGAAGCAGATGAAGGATCAGCAGTCGGTCAAGCGCTGACCGTGAGCGCGCCGGTCGGAGCGAGAGGCCCCGGGCGCCGTCGATCCCCATGACGGCGCCCGACCTCTCGCGCTCGATCGACGCCATCTGGCGGATCGAGTTCCCGAAGCTGGTGGCGGGGCTCACGCGCTTCACCGGCGACCTGGGCGCCGCGGAGGACCTCGCCCAGGACGCGCTCGTCGCGGCACTCGAACACTGGCCGCGGACGGGCGTGCCGGAGCGGCCGGGCGCCTGGCTCATGACCACGGCGAAGCGCCGGGCGCTCGATCAGCTGAGGCGGGGGAAGATGCTGGACCGCAAGCACGAGCAACTGGGCCGCGAGCTGGACGAGCGCCCCGACGCGCGCGCCGACGAGCTGGATGCATCACTCGACGACGAGTACGGCGACGATCTGCTGCGGCTGATGTTCGTCACCTGCCATCCGGTGCTCTCGAGCGAGGCGCGCGTCGCGCTCACGCTGCGGCTGCTGGGAGGGCTCACCGCGGAGGAGATCGCGCGCGCGTTCCTGGCGCCGGTGCCGACGATCGAGCAGCGCATCGTGCGCGCGAAGCGCACGCTCGCCGAGGCGCGCGTGCCGTTCGAGGCGCCGCGCGGTGCCGAGCGTGCGGAGCGGCTGGCCTCGGTGCTGCACGTCGTCTACCTCGTGTTCAACGAAGGCTACGCCGCGACGCGCGGCGACGACTGGCTGCGGCCGGCGCTGTGCGAGGACGCGCTGCGGCTGGGGCGTGTGCTGGCGGAGCTGGCCTCCGAAGAGCCCGAGGTGCACGGCCTCGTGGCGCTGATGGAGCTCACGTCGTCGCGGTCGCGCGCGCGCGTCGGCCCCGCCGGCGAGCCGGTGCTGCTCATGGACCAGGACCGCGCGCGCTGGGATCCGCTGCTCATCACGCGCGGGCTCGCGGCACTCGCGCGGGCCGAGGCGCTCGGCGGTGCGCGCGGCGTGTACGCGCTCCAGGCGGCGATCGCCGCCTGTCACGCCCGCGCGCGGGTCGCCGCTGACACGGACTGGGCGCGCATCGTGGCGCTCTATGATGCACTCGCGATGCTCGTGCCCTCACCCGTGGTGGAGTTGAATCGCGCGGTGGCCGTGTCGATGGCATTCGGCCCGGCGGCGGGGCTGGAACTGGTCGACGCGCTGGCCGGGGAGCCCGCGCTCGCGGGCTATCACCTGCTGCCCGCAGCTCGGGGCGATCTCCTGGACAGGCTGGGCCGGTTCGACGAAGCGAGGGCCGAGTTCGCGCGCGCCGCGTCACTGACGCGAAACGCCCGCGAGCAGAAGGTGCTGCTGGACCGCGCCGCCGCGTGCGGGGAACGGCGATGATCTCGATCCGTGTCGGGTTGGCCGCAGGGGCTGGCCGCGCTAGGCTCCGGCGTCCATCCCCGCTGTACCCGTCGAGGGCCCCTGGCCCGAGGAGCGGAATATGAGTGGTGTAAGGGTGCTCGTGGGCACGAAGAAGGGTGCGTTCGTCCTCACCTCGGACGGCAAGCGCAAGAGCTGGGACGTCGCGGGCCCGCATTTCGCGGGCTGGGAGATGTATCACGTGAGCGGCTCACCGGCGGATCCGAACCGGCTCTACGCGTCGCAGACCAGCGGCTGGTTCGGCCAGGTGATCCAGCGCTCGAACGACGGCGGCAAGACCTGGGAGCCCGTCGACAACAAGTTCGCCTACGACGGCGTTCCCGGCACGCACAAGTGGTACGACGGCACGCAGCACCCTTGGGAATTCAAGCGCGTCTGGCGGTTGGAACCGTCGTTGACCGACCCCGACACGGTGTTCGCCGGCGTGGAAGACGCGGCGATGTTCAAGACCACGGACGGCGGCAAGTCGTGGGCCGAGCTGCCGGCGCTGCGCACGGTGAAAGGCGACCTCTGGCAGCCCGGGGCCGGCGGCCTGGGCCTTCACACGATCCTGCTCGACAAGACGAAGCCCGGGCGAATGTACATCGCCATCTCGGCTGGCGGCGCGTTCCGCACCGAGGACGGCGGCAAGAGCTGGAAGGCCATGAGCAAGGGGCTGCTCTCCAAGTACGAGCTGCCCGACCCGGCGGCCGAGGTCGGGCACTGCGTGCACTGCATCGCCATGCACCCCTCGAAGCCGAACACGCTGTTCATGCAGAAGCACTGGGACGTCATGCGCAGCGACGACGCGGGCGAGACCTGGCGCGAGATCAGCGGCGACCTGCCGACGGACTTTGGCTTCCCCATCACGGTGCACGCGCACGAGCCCGAGACCGTCTACGTGGTGCCGATCAAGAGCGACAGCGAGCACTACCCGCCCGAAGGGAAGCTCCGCGTCTACCGGAGCCGCACGGGCGGCGACAAGTGGGAGGCGCTCACGAACGGCCTGCCGCAGCAGGACTGCTACGTGAATGTACTGCGCACGGCCATGGCCATCGACACGCTCGACGACTGCGGCGTCTACTTCGGCACCACCGGCGGACAGGTGTACGCGTCGGCCGACTCGGGTGACCACTGGGCTCCGATCGTGCGCGACCTGCCGGCCGTGCTCTCGGTCTCGGTGCAGACACTGAAGTGACGATCCGCGTCACGCTGCCCTACCACCTGCGAAACCTCGCCCGCGTCGACGGCGAGGTGACGCTCGACGTGCAGGGCCCGGTGAGCGTGCGCTCGGTGCTGGATGCGTTGGAGGCTCGCCATCCGATGCTGCGCGGCACGATCCGCGACCACGACACGCTCAAGCGCCGGGCGTTCGTGCGCTTCTTCGCCTGCGGCGAGGACCTGTCGCTCGAACCGGCCGAGGCCGAGCTGCCGAAGGCGGTGGCCGAGGGCCGGGAGCCGCTGATGGTGGTGGGGGCGATGGCGGGCGGCTGAGCGGCGCCGCTACGGGCGGAAGAACCAGTGGGCCACCGTGGTCTCGAGCCCGTGGAAGATCAGCCAGGCCGCGGTGATGTCGAACGCCGCGTGCGCGATCATCAGGAACGGGAGCGCACGCGTGCGCGCGAACAGCGTGCCGAAGACGAGGCCGGTGACCAACGCCTGCTCCACGCCGGGGACGCCCTGGTCGCCGTAGTGCGCTGCCGCGAACAGCGCCGAGGTGAGGATCACGGTCGCGACCGTCGCCATCGGGCCCCTGCCGAGCAGGTGACCGAGCCGCTCGAAGAGGTAGCCGCGGAACAGCACTTCTTCCCCGAACGCAGCGCCGAACAGGATCATGGGCACGATCGCGTGGAAGGCGGCCGGATCGCCCTCGAGGAAGCGGTACGCCTGGTTCACGGGCGGCGCGCCGATGAGCGGCATGACGACCGCCTTCATCGCCAGCTTGAAGACGACGCCCACGGCGATGGCGAGGGGCACGGTGAGGAGCCAGCGACGCGGGGCCACGAACCCGAGTTCGCGCCACGGCGTGCCCGAGAGCGCCGCCCAGCCCACGACCAGCAGCGCGCCCACGCCCGGTGAGAGCGCGGTCCCCGCGAGGATCACGAGGAACGCGATCCAGCTGAGCGGCCCCAGGCCGCGCAGGCGGACCGCGAGCGGGTGGTGGGCCGGTTCCATGGTCCGCGGCAGGATAGTGGATTCGCGCCGGGAGGAAGACCGGATGCCGATCCGCTACCAGGTGGACCACGAGCGCAGGGTGGTGTTCACCGAGGGCTCGGGCACGTTCTCGGACGCCGACGTGTCCTGGGGCTCGGGTAGCGCCACGACGCGCCATGCGAACGGCCCGCTCCTTCCGGAGCGGGCCGTCGCGTATCTACAGCGCGCGTTCCCGTCCTAGTGCGGCCTGAATACCCAGACGAGTACCGCGACGCCCAGGATGATCACCCATAGAGGGACCCACATAGTGACCTCCGCTGAGGTGGATCACGCGACGAGGCGGACCCAAAGCCGGACATCACGACGCCGACATCCACTGGGCCCGCCAGGAGCCGGGCTCGGCTCCTGTATTGCCGATGCCGCGGTCGATGCGGGGATTCTCGTTCAGGAGCGCGCCGCGCGTTCGTCGCTCCTTCTCCCACCTGCGTCAGGCGAAGGCCGCGTCCACGCGAAGGCCACGCGTGAACGACGTGACATGCGTACGTTGGGACCATGTGCCGCCCCCGCCGCGAGGCCGCGTTCCTCGTTCCGCTGCTGGCGCTGACGCTGGGAGCCTGGACCCCGCCGCCGCCCGCTCACACGGAGGTCGCACCCGGCGTTCACCTGTTCCAGACCCAGCCCTACGGTGACGTGGGGCTCGACGGCAACTCGGTCGCGATCGTCTCCGACGACGGCGTGCTCGTCTTCGACGCCAACGGCACGCCCGCCGCGGCGCGCGCGGTCCTGGCGCAGATTCGCAGGCTCACGAAGCAGCCGGTGCGCTACCTCGTCTACTCCCACTGGCACTGGGACCACTGGTACGGCGCGGAGGTGTATGCGGCCGCGTTCCCGGGCCTCACGATCGTGAGCCACGAGAAGACGCGCGCGCTCATGGCGGGGCCTGCGATCGCGTTCAACCGGCCCGGGCTCGAGACGCAGCTCCCGGCGCACATCGGCGACGTCGAGCGCGACGCCGCGCACGAGGACTCCGTGAACGCGGGCTCGGCCGCGGCGAAGGCTGCCGCCGAGCACCTCGAGCACGACCGCTTCTTCCTCGCGCAGAAACGCGGCGTGCACCACACGCTCGCCACGCTCACGTTCACCGACTCGCTGACGATCCGTCTCGGCGGTCGCGTCGTCCAGGTGCTGCACGTGGACCGGGCGATCACGCCGGGGGACGCGTTCCTGCGGCTGCCGGCCGAGAACCTGGTCGTCTCCGGCGACCTGCTCATCAACCCGATCACGTACGCGCTGTTCTGCTACCCGGCGGGCTGGATCCGAACGCTCGAATCGCTCGACGCCCTCGACGCCTCGGTGCTGATCCCCGGCCACGGGGCGCCGCTGCGCGATGAGACACTGCTCCACGCCACGCTGTCGCTGCTCCGGCGCGAGCGCGAGCTGGGCCTGGCGGCGAAGGCGAACGGCGAGCCGGTCGCGCAGGCGAAGGCCGCGATCCTCGCCGACACGGAGGTCCAGCGGCTGCGCTCCACGATCACCGGCGGCGACGCGAAGCTCGAGGGCTCGTTCGCGATCTACCTGGTCGACTGGTTCATTCGCCGCGTCTACGCCGAGGCGGACGCGCCGCTCGACGATTCGATCCCGTCGTCGCCCTAGCGATACACGGACTTGAGTCTGCCCCAGCTCGTCCGCCGGGCGGCGACCGGGGCATCCGACATGTAGCCGCGGCAGGACGTCAGACTGGCGCCGGAGGGCAGGCCGGTGAACTCGAGCAGGCCCTCCATCTCGCCGCGGCCCGAGAGCACCTCTGCGCGAACGGCGATGCGCAGGTGGAGCGGCGTGCCGGCGACCGCGGTGATCGCCAGCGGGAGCGGCTCGTTCACGAACTGGTCCGGCCCGGACGCCGAGTTCCAGTTCCGGGCCGCCACGTTGCTCGCGCCCTCCTGCAGCGTCCCGCGCAGGCGGAACCCGCCGCCGCCGCCGGGCGCATCGAAGTTGTGGGCCTCACCCCGGAGGTGGAGCACCGCGGTGAATGACGCCGGGGTCCCCGGCGCCAGCCCGACCAGCTGGAAGTCGTCCTCCATGATGGTCTCGAGGCCGGAAGGCGGGAAGAAGGACTCCGAGAAGCACGCCAGGTCGATGGACGCGATGACGAGCCCGGCCGGGAGGTCGTAGCGACCATGCACGCGGTCGCAGGGATGGATCGAGAACACCGTGTCCACGCGCGCGGCGAGCTTCACGATCGGAGTGGCTGGATCGAGAGCGCCGTAGAGGAACGTCGACGGCGGACAGTCCGCGTGCGCCGTGGTGGCGGCCACGAGCCACGTTGCCGCGACGAGTCCAGCGAGCTTCAGAGAGGAGCGCATGAGGGTCAGCTCCGAGGCGAGGGGGGTGAATGCGATCTAGGGCAGGAGTGCCAGCCTCCGGATGCGTTCTCCCGCGGGCGTGCGGACGCGGATGAAGTAGATGCCTGCGGGCGCCTGCCCGCCCCGAGCGTCGCGCGCATCCCACGTCAGCGAGAGCCAGCCTGCGCTCCGGACGCCGTCGCTGATGCGCCGGAGCAGCCGGCCTTGGGCGTCCACCACGTCCACGGTCACGTTCATGTCGCGGGGCAGGCCGAGCGACATCGACATGCTCGTGGCCATCGGCGACGGCGTCGGCTGGCCGACGGTGAGCGCGCCTGGAACGGGACGTCCATCCGTACCGGTTGTGTTGGAGGGGGTGAGTGCCGTCGCCGCGCCCTCGTTGCCGTGAACATCCAGCGCGGTGACGCTGTAGTGCGCGAAGTAGCCGGGCGAGTCGTTGTAGCCCGTGTTCGTTGTGGTGCCGATCCGGTGTGCCGCGTCGATCGGCGGTGCCGCATCGGCCGCGCGGTAGACCGTGTAGTGGTCCAGGTCGGGCACGTCGACGGCCGGCCAGAAGAACGTGGCGAATCCGGATGCGATGCTCCCGCTGACTGACGCCGGCGCGGGCGGCGCGAGATTGTCCACCGAGTGGCCCAGGACCTCGTTCGAGACCCACGACAGCGTGTCAGCGGCCGCAAGCGCCACCACGCGCCAGCGATAGTCGGCAGGGTCGCTCCCGGTCGAGTCCGCAGCCGTGTTCCCCGCGAGCTGGTAGAGCGGAGCCTGCACGGCCTGGTAGAGCTGGTTGTCCATCCACGCCGCACCCGGGGGCGAGAGCGGTTGCCGCTGGATGCGGTACCAGCCGATGAACCCCGGCGCGGCGGGGCCATCGAGCGGACTTGGATCCCAGGTGACGAGCACCATCGACCCTTCATCGCCGGGGAAATCGGTGACGCTCACCGTGTGAGGCGCCGCGGCCGGGTCCTTCTCGAACGTCGCGACGTAGTTGAGCGCATGCGTCACCACGATGTTGAGCGTGGGCTGTGTGGTGGTGGTGTCGCCCGACCACGCCACGAACTTGTCGCCGGGCAGCGGTGTCGCCGTGAGCGTGAGCGGGCTTCCAGGCGGGTACTCCGCCTTGATGCGCGACCGCACCACGCTGCCGCGGCCGACGACGCTCGTGGTCACCGCGAACCCCGCGGTGTCGGCGCCCGCGCAATTCCCGTTCGCGAACGGCACGATGCCGGTGCCGTCCTGCCAGAAGACGTAACTGCTGTTCATCGGATTGGCAGGCGTGTTGAGCGTCAGCGAGCTGTTCCCGCTATCGAAGTTGACCTTGAGCGAGGTCAACGCGATGCAGGCCGGGACGGTGCACCCAGCGCATGCGCCGGCTCCGACCGTCTTCTGGTTGTTGATGGTGAGGTTGAACGAGAAGTACTCCTGGTTGGCGGCCAGATCACTGTAACCGGAGATGGGCACCGCAACGACCACCTTGATCTGGGCGGTGTTCGGGCCCAGCGTGCCCACCGTGTAGGAACCGATGCCACCGGCCGCCATGCCCTGTGTCCAGTCCGAGCACACCACGTCGTTGGGATTGGCGCTGACGTTGAACGTCAACGAGGTCTGGCGGCAGGTGCCGACGTTCTTGAACTGCCACCAGGCCGGCAGCGTGCCCGCGGCGGTGGTCACGTCGAGCACCATCTCGTTACTGCTCACCAGCGGCAGCGGGTTGTCGAGCACGAACGAGCCCACGAGGATGTTGGTCCCGGTGTTCGCGGCGCACGCGAACGTGCGGTTCACCACGCCGCCGTCGCCGTAGCAGCGGGTCCAGCGCAGGTTGACGCCGCCGGCGCGGGCCGACGTGGCGAGCAGGGCGAGGAGAGCCAGGCAGGGAAGGGCTCTGCGCACGTTACCTCCGGGCGACGGCGGGACGGGTCGCCGGGCCGGGAAGATGTTAGGCCGGTGGCGACGGCCGGTTCAACGCCGAATCGCCGGCGTGCGCACGCTAGAACGCCTCCGCCACCGCGAAGTAGAGCAGGCCCTCGTTACGGCCCCACGCGTAGTCGAGCCGGAGGTGCATGGGGTAGTTGCGCGTCATCTGGTAGCGCACGCCCACCCCGCCGGCGGGGAGGACCAGCGCATCGGGAAGCTCGCCCATCGACGGCGCCACCTGTGCGAAGCCGGCGAACGCCGTGGCGCCGAGCCGGCCCGGCGAATGCCAGCGCGCCTCGGCCTGCGCGCCGACCAGTACCTTGTCGCGGTAGCGGCCCTGCTGGTAGCCGCGCAGCGCGTACTCGCCGGAGCCCACGGAAGGCAGCGCATAGAACGGCACATCGCCCGCGGAGGCGAGCAGGTTCGCGTTCGTGGCGATCACGATCCGCCGCTCGGGGAACCGCGTGTACCAGCACCAGCCCGCCATGTAGCGCTGGAAGTCGCGCGAGCTGCCGAGGCCGTCGCTGAAGAACCAGCCCTTCACCTTCGCCAACGAGCCGTGCGTCGGCCAGTAGTCGTCGTCGCGCGTGTCCAGCTCGGCCTGGAGTCCCGGCGCCACGAGCGTGGCGCGCGAGAGATCGCCCGGCGGCACCGGCGCGGCGGGTGACGACTTCAAATCCACCTTCGTTCCCATCGCCATGAGCGCGGCCCCGACGTAGAGCCCCGGCGCGACGCGCCGCAACACGGAGCCGACGCCGAAGTCCATCGTCTGCGCGAGCGGGATCGATCGCCCCGCGTTCCCCGCGTCCTCGCCGATGCCGAAGAAGTCGTAGTTCACGTCGATGTGGCTCGCGAGGCCGCGCAGCCGCCAGGTGTCGTGCGCGAGGCGGGCGGCCTCGATCGCCATAAGCCCCCAGCTGTCGTTCTCGGTGTAGAAGCCGCCGATCACGCCGGTCGAGGGCTTGATCGTGGTGTCGGCGTCGAAGCGATGGATCGCGCCGGCGAGGACTCCCAGTCCCCAGCCGAGCTGCGTGTTCTTGAACGGGATCGGGGCGAAGATCGGCGTCACCCGATCGACGCCGGGCGCTGGCGGCGGCAGCGCCTGCCCGGCCGGATCGACGCTCGGCATGCCGTCCGAGAACGGGTCGCCCGCGACCGGCAACACGGACTCGGTGGCCTGGCTCGCCGGCACGGCGACGAGCGTAGCGAGCAACACGACCGCCGTTGCTGCCGCGCGCGAGCGCTTCCGGGTCAGCGCGCTCACGACGAGCAGCACCACGATGTTCGCGATCATCGCGACGATGCCGACGTTCAGGTCGGTGATCCCCGACGGCCAGCTGGGAAAGAGCTTCGCGAGCGTCGTCCCCGAAAGCGACGTCCACGCGATCGTCGCGACACCGGTGACGATGCCCGCCATCACGCCCGCGGGGGTCGCGAGCGGCTTCGCGGGCAGGCTCAGGAGCAGGGAGGGGAAGAGCTGGGTGACGAAGTTGTAGCCGAGCAGGAGCAGCGGCACGATCGCCTCGCCGCCGCTGAGCGTGAAGTAGACCGCCACCAGCGCCACGGCAGGCACGAGCGCGCGCGCCAGCGTGGCGATGGCCTGCTCGCTCGCCCGCGGCGCGAGCGGCCGGTACACGTTCTTCGCCAGGATCGTGCACGCGGTCATGAGGATCATCGAGCCCGGCACGAGCGCCGTGAGCAGCCCGGCGGCGCCGATCAGCCCGACCACGAGCGGCGGGAACGCGAGCTTCGAGACCTTGAGCAATGACAAATCCGCCTGCGCGCCGGTGAGCCCCGGCACCTGGAGGATGGCGGCGAACCCGGTGAAGAACACGAACAGCAGCACCAGCTGGTAGAGCGGCATCACCGTGGCGTTCTTCCGGAACACGCTCTCGGCCTTGGCGGTGTACGTGGACGCGAACGCGTGCGGCCACATGTAGAAGCCGAGCGAGGTGAGGAGCACCGTGGAGACGAACCACGACACGCTCATGCCCTTCGCCGGGAGCGCGAGGAAGCCGGGTCTCGCCCGCTCGATCGCTTCGAACATCGGCCCGAGGCCGCCGTAGTAGCGCCACGGCAGGTAGAGCCCGAGCGCCACGGCCACGGCGAGGATCATGATGTCCTTGACCACCGCGGTCCACGCCGAGCCGTGCACGCCGGAGATGATCACGTAGACGACGAGCGCGGCGACGCTGATCCACACCGCGGCCGGCACCGAGAGCGCGCCGTACGAGGTCTCGGAGACGATGATGCCCAGCCCCTTCATCTGCAGGACGAGGTAGGGGATCAGCGCCGCCACGCCCACGAGCGACACGAGCACGCCGAGCGCCGGGCTCCCGTACTTGTGCACGAAGAAGTCGGCCTGCGAGTGGAGCTGGTGCGCGGTCGCGTAGCGCCAGATCACGGGCAGCAGGAAGTAGGAGATCGAATAGGCGATCGCGCCGTAGCAGAGGATGTAGAACGCCGGGGCGCCGCGCCCGTAGGCCCAGCCACTGCCGCCCAGGAACGTGAACGTGGTGTAGATCTCGCCCGCCATGAGCAGGAACACGAACAGCGCGCCGAAACCGCGGCCGCCCACGGCCCACTGCTCGAGGCTCATCGTCCGGCCGCGACGCGCGAGCAGCCCGAGCGCGAACGACAGGGCGAGGAAGAGCGCGATGACGACGAGCGCGGGGTTCAACCGGTGCGCTCCGCGTCGCGGCGGCGCTCGCCGGCGGCGTGCCGCTCATCCATCCGGCCCACGATCGCCATGACCAGCGCCGTGAGCAGCACGCAGCCGACGATCCACGCGAGCAGGAACGGCATCCCCAGCACGAGCCCGTGCACGCGGTTCGCGAACGGCACGCCGAGCAGGATCAGGAGCCCCGGGAGCGTGGCGAGCCAGCGGTGCAGGGGGACGCGGCGCATGGGCCGCGAGTATGGAGAGGACGGCGCGCGGGAGCAATCGACGGGCCCCACGCCCATGCGTGGGGCCCGGTGCGAACGTGAGGCTGTGCAAGGTAGAGTGGCGCGAACTACTCGACCCGGACCTTGCCCTCCTGCAGGATGCGGTCGAAGTCGGAGGTCACGAAACGGTCCTCGGCGCGCGAGTAGTCGGAGATGTAGAACCCCATTCCACGCATACCGCTGCGGAGCAGTTCACGATCCTTCTTGACCGCACCACGGAGATGATCGACCAGCACACGCAGCGCCTGCCACTCGGCGGCAGTGAACGAATTCCGATGCTTGGGCATGCACTCCTCCGGGTTCCTTGTGCGCGGGGCTTCCCTGGGGCCAGCGGGGCGGCCAGCACCCCGGGCGGACGACGGGAGGGTTATCGACCATGAGCCGCGTCGGCTTGATTGGCGGCCTCGGGCCGGAGTCCACGATCGATTACTACCGCCGCCTGCTCGAGGCCTGGGCGGCCGAGCGGCCGGGGAGCGCCCCGGGGATCGTCATCGACAGCCTGGACGTCCAGCACGTGGTCCCGCTGGTCGAGCGCGACCACCCGGGGCTGGTCGACTACCTCGCCACCTCGCTCCGGCGGCTCGCGGGGGCCGGCGTCGACTTCGCGGCGCTCACCGCGAACACCCCGCACCTCGTCTTCGACGAGCTTGCGGCCGTGAGCCCGGTGCCGCTCGTGAGCATCGTCGAGACCTGTGCGCTCGAAGCGAAGCGCCGCGGGCTCGTTCGCCCGCTGCTCCTCGGCACGCGATTCACCATGGAGGGCGCGTTCTATCCCCGGGTCTTCGCCCGGCACGGGCTCGAGCTGGTGCGGCTGGGGAGCGCCGACCTGCAGTGGACGCACGAGCGGTACATGGGCGAACTGCTGAAGGGCGACTTCCGTGACGCCACGCGCGAGGGGTTCGTGCGCATGGTCGCGCGGCTGCGCGACACGGAGCGGCTCGACGCGGTGATCCTCGGCGGCACCGAGCTGCCGCTGCTGCTGAAGGCCCCGGACGTCGCGGGCGTGCCCGCGCTCGACACCACCGCGCTCCACGTTCGCGCGATCGTCCACCGGCTGCTCGAGAGCGAGGGGACGCGTGCCCGCGACTAGACCCCGTGCGCGCCGGGCCCGCCGGCGCTCGCCGCACGACGAGGTCTACGCGCGCATCGGGCGCTCGCGCATCCACGGCGTCGGCGTGCTCGCCATCCGCGACATCCCGCGCGGCACGTGGCTCTTCCGGGGCGAGGACGAGCACGTCGTCTGGGTGCGTCGCGCCCGCATCCGCCGGCTCCCGCCGGAGCTGCGGAAGCTCTACACGGACTTCGGCATGGCCTGGGGCGAGCGGATCGGCGTGCCCCGGACGCTCAACATGCTGTCGGTGGGCTGGTACCTGAATCACTCCTATCGACCGAACGTCGAAGCCGATGAGGACGGGCGCTTCCACGCGTTGCGCCGGATCCGGAAAGGCGAGGAGCTGACGGCCGACTACCGAACGTTCTCGGACGACGACCTCACGTTTCGTTCGATGGGCGACCGGCGCGTGAAGCGGGGCGCGCGCTCAGCGCACTCCGGCGAGCGTCGCGAGCGTGTCGCCGCCGGCCCGCGCAAGGATCGTGGCCGCGCCCGGAGGATCGATGCGCGCAACGGCGCCCCACGCCGCGCGCGCACGCGTCGTATCGCCGAACGCTAGCTCCGCCGCGGCGAGGCGGAGCCAGGTCTGGGCGTCGGGGAGCGTGTTCGCGAGGCCGCGGAGCGTGTGCAGGCCGCGCACCGCGGCGTACTCGAAGCCGTCGGGCTCGCGCCCGAACCCGGGACCGATCTCGTAGAGCACGCCGAGGCGCGGCCACACGAAGCCCCCTTCCATTCGCATGGGCACGAGCGAAAGGGCGCGTCGCGTGAGCCCCGGGATCACGGCCGTGGTATCGAGCAGGAACGCCGTCCGCGGTCGGAGCATCGCTTCCGATGCGGAGAGGTAGAGCCAGCGCGCGCGCCCGCGGCGCGACGCCTCGGCCAGGCCCGCGAGATCGTCGGTCGCGGGATAGGCCTCGGTCTCGAGTCCCGCGAGCCAGCCCACGTGCGGCTTGCGCGCGATCACGCGCTCGCCGGGCCGCGCGAGCGACCTGAGCACGCGCGCGGACTCGAGCGCCTCGAGCGGTTGCTGCATGAGCACGGCGCGCTGGATCTTCACCGAAGCGCGGGCGGCGCCGAGGCCCAGGGCGATCAGGACGAGTAGCGCGGCGACCTGCAGCGCGCGTGCGGCGGGCAGTGGCATGCGCCACGGCAGCGCCACGCCATACGCCGCCAGCGCGACGTAACCGGGCAGCACGGCCAGCGCATAGCGGTCGTTGTAGCCCGCCGGCACGAGCGCCAGGTAGGACCACAGCGTCGCCTGCGCGATCAGCAGCGCCGGTCGCTCGCGGCGAACCGCCGTGATCGTGAGTCCCGCCAGCGCCGCGAGCATGAGCGCCGGCCCCGTGAGCTCGCGCAGGTCCGCCGTCGCGTGCGCGACGAGGTTGTGCGCCAGGTGGCGCAGGATGCCGCCCGGGTCGCTCGTGAAGACGAGCCACGGGTCGTTGGAGAAGCGCGGCCACACCTTCGCCAGGAACTCGTCCCACGGCATTCGATCGCGCGTGAGGTAGAGGTCGAAGAGCAGGAGCTGGTGGAACTGCACCGTGCCGCCGTGCGCGCGCGCGAACACGATCCACGGCAGCGCGAGCAGCGCGAAACCGCCCAGGAACGCGGCACCGCGAAGCGCGCGCTCCCGCCACCGCGTCGCTCCGGGCGTGAAGACCGTAAGTATCACGATACCAGCGGGTAAGAGCCATGCACTCGTGTAGCGGGTGAGGAACGCGAGCGCCGCCGCCGCGCCCGCCACCAGCGCGCCGCGCGCCCCGATCCGCTCGCGCAGCAACCGCCACATCGCGAGCGACTGGAGCGCCACGGCGACGGCGTCGGTCGTCACCCAGTAGGCCTGGCGGAAGAACACCGCGTTCGTGGCGAGCAGCGTCACGACCGCGAGGCCCGCGATGGGGCCGAACAGGGCGCGCACCCGGCTGCCCCAGAGCAGCATCGTCGCCAGCGCGCCGGCGAGCGAGAGCGCGAGCGCCGCCGGGAACGCGCCGCGCGTGACCGGCGTCACGATCGCCAGCAACGCGGGATAGAGCGGCCCGACGAATCCATAGACGGGCGGGAGCTTGCCCGCGGCCGTGAGCAGCCGGCCGTGCGCGAGGTCCGAGGCCGCGGGGGCGTAGCCGCCGTAGAAGTCGGTCTCCGCGTCCAGCCCGCCGATCCGGTGCGGCCCGGCGTTCACGGCGATCACGCACGCGGCGAACGCGAGGACGACGGCGAGCGCGAGCGCGTCGAGAAGCGGTTCAAGTCGAAAGGTGTCGCGCTGCGGAGAACTGCCCTTCAAGCGGACTTGGACTCGAGCGCGGCAACGCGCTCGCGAAGCCGCGCGATCTCCTCGCGCAGCTCGGCGATCTCGGCGGACAGCCCGGCGGGCGGGGCGGTGCCGGCGGCGGGCGCCCCCCGCGACTCCGCCTCACGGGTGAGCGGCGGTCGCGAGCTCTCCACGCCGGGATCGACGCGGAGCAGGGCTCGTTCCGGCTCGAGGTAGAGGTTGTGGCTCACCACCTGTCCTCGCCCGGCGGGCGAGAGCTCGATCATGAGCCCGCGCTCGAACAGGCCCGCGACGATGGGCTTGAGCGCCGCAAGATCCTCGATCGGCTCCATGCGCGCGGCGCGGCCGCGCAGCTCGCCCATCGCCTGCGCCCCGCGCAGCAACAGCTCGGCCATCACCGCCAACTCGGCGCGGTTCACGGCCAGCCATTCGTAGGCGTGGTGCTTCCACTTGGAGACGCGGCCCATCCAGTCGATCTCGCTCACCGCGCCGAGCAGGCGCAGGCCGTCGAGCGCGCGCTCCACCTCGATGTCGTCGAGCGTCATGAGCGGGTCGCGATTGTTCTTCTGGTTGCAGCCGGTGACGATGGCGTTCACCGACATCGGGTAGCCCGCGGGGGTGGTCTTCGCCTTCTCGACCAGCACGCCGAGCACGCGGCGCTGGTTCGCGTCGAGCGGCTTCCACTTCGGGGCGGCGGCTGCGGCGGGTGAGGGATCGATCATCGCGCGTGCAGGGTGCGGTCGCTCGGCGCCGAACGCAAGCTACGGCGCCGCGACCACGTGCGGCCGATACGGCAGCTCGAGCTGCGAGAAGATGAACGAGTAGATGTCCGCGTACTCCTCGTTGCGCGCATTGAGCGGCGCGCCGATGTGGCCGGTCGTCATGCTCGTGCGCAGCAGCACGGGGGCCGACGTGCCGCTCGCCTGCAGACGCGCCGCGAACTTGAACGAGTTGCTGGGGGTGACGCGGGGATCGTTGACGCCGGTGAGCAGCAGCGTCGCCGGGTACTGCACACCGTCGTGCACGTTGTGGTAGGGCGAGTAGTCGAGGAGCGCCCGGAACTGGGCCGAGTCGCGCACGGTGCCGTACTCGGTGGTGTTGAACTGGCCGTTGGGGGAGAGCTCCACCCGCAGCATGTCGTAGACGCCCACCTGGGAGACCACCACGTGGTAGAGGTCCGGGTGCTGCGTCAGCTCGGCGCCCATCAGCAGGCCGCCGTTGCTGCCGCCCTGGATCACCAGCCGCCCGCTCGTGGTGTAGTGCTTGTCGACGAGCGCCTGCGCACATGCGGCGAAGTCGTCGAACACGTTCTGCTTGCGGGTGAGCTTGCCCGCCTCGTGCCAGGCGTCGCCGTACTCGCGCCCGCCGCGGATGTGGGCCACCGCGTAGATGCCGCCCTGCTCGAGCCACAGCTTGCGCTGCGCACGGAACGAGGGCTTCTGGCTGATGCCGTAGCCGCCGTAGCCGTAGAGCAGCAGCGGGGCCGTGCCATCCAGCGCCGTGGTCTTTCGCATGAGGACGCTGATCGGGACGCGGGTGCCGTCCTTCGAGACCGCGAACTCGCGCCGGACCTCGACGTCCGAGAAGTCCGCCGGCGACTTGAGCGCGAGCGCCGTGGGATGGAGCGCGCCTTCATTCGGGTCGTAGCGCAGCCAACGGCCGGGCTCGACATAGCTCTCGCTCCGCACCAGGCATTGCTCGCCGGTGTAGCGCGTGAACCCAGTCACCGAGCTCATCGCGGGCAGCGGCATCTTGCCCAGCCCGTCGCCGTTCAGCGTGAACACCCGCATCTCGTTCGGGCCCCCGGCGATGTCCTCGACGTAGAGCCGGCCGCCGGCGACGTGGATGCCGTCGATCGCCGTGCGACTCGCCGGCACGATCGTCATCGCGGTGGCGAGCGAGGGTTTGTCGAGCGCGACGCGCAGCACCTCGCCGTTCGCGTCGCGCGCACGCGAGAGCAGCAGCAGCCTGCCGTCGGCGAACTCGGCCGCCACGACCTTGTCCTTGAACCCGGCGACCTCGGTGAGCGCGCCCTTCGACCCTCGCAGCCACCAGCCGATCTCGCCGCCGTCGCCATTGCGGACCAGGATCAAGACGTAGCTCCCGCGCTCCGAGCTCTCGAACTCGATCTCCGCGATCTTCGGCAGCTCCTTCCCGAGCACGTAGCGGTCGCTCGAGCGTGGCGTGCCGAGCTTGTGGAACCAGGCCTGCTGGAAGAAGTCGAGCTCGCCGGCCGGGCGCTCGCCGGGGGCCGGGTAGCGCGTGTACATGAGCCCCGTGCCGTCCGCGGTCCACGCCACGCTGCCGCCCGCGGTGCCGCCGTTGACGCGCGGGAGCACATCGGCGAGCTCGCGGCCGGTGGTCACGTCGAAGATGTGGAGGTCGCCCGACTCGGTTCCGCCGCGCGAGAGCGAGACCGCCACCTTCGAGCCGTCGAGGGACGGTTCGAAGAAGTCGATCGTCGTGCTGCCCGTGGAGTCGATCGCATTCGGGTCCACGAGCAGTCGTTCGCCGGTCAGATCGTCCACCGACGGGAGCGTCACCAGCATCGGCTGGTTCCGGGGCGGCTGGTCCTTCAATGCGAACAGCGTGCCCCCGCGGTAGACGAGCCCGTAGTAGTCGGGCGAGATGCTGCGCGACAGCTCGGCCACGCGGTCGCGGATCGCCGGGCGGGAGGGGATCTGATCGAGGACGCCGCGCGTGTACGCGTTCTGTGATCCCACCCACGACTTGACCGTCGTGTCGGACCAGTCCTCGAGCCATTGATAATCGTCTCGCACGACGGTGCCGAAGTAACGATCCTCGACCGTGCGCTTCGCCGCAGCCTGGGGTCCGGGCGGCGACGCCGCGAGCGAGCGTGGGGCCGCGAACGAGAGAACGAGCGCGGCCAGCAGCGCGGGGTTCCCGCGCGCGATCGAGCGTGACGGTGTGCGCACTCCGTCATTCATATGCATGTCTCTCCTCGAAAGAACCGTTGCCCGACGGATCGGCCCGAGCGACACCATACCATTGGTACTCGGTCCGTATTCCCGCGTAGGGCGATCGCCTAGCGTTTGTGCAGCATTGACCGTATGGACCACGTCATCGTCGCGTCCCTATTGTGGAACGTGCGCGGAGTGAGTCCTGCACCCCAGATCGCGGAACTCCGGCCGGCTTCGCGGCGCCACAGGAGCAAGACGTCCCACCCGAGCCCCGGGCGACGCGCGAGTGAACAGCGAACCGAGACCGACGCATCGGTGGTGGTGGGTCGCCAGCCTGCTGACCGGGCTGGGGATGGCCGCGTCGGCGTACCTGCTCGCCCGCACGTTCGCGCTCGTCGCCCCCGCGGGACACGTGTCGCCGGACCTCTGCTCGACGCTGTTCTCAGCGAGCTGTGACGCCACGTTGGCCGACCCGCACGCCTGGGTCATGGGCATTCCACTGGCGGGCTGGGGCCTGGTCTACTTCTCGATGCTGGCGACGTTGCTCGCGCTCGCTCGGTTCGTCGGCGGGGCATTCAAGGCCCACGCGCTGCTCTCGGGCTCCGCGCTGGCCTTCGCCGGCTTCGGCTGCGGGCTCGCGCTCATGGCCGACACGGTCATGGCGCACAAGCCGGTCTGTCCGCTCTGCGTGACGGTCCACGTGCTGAGCCTCGGGCTGGTCTTCGTCCTGCAGCGTGCGGTCTCCCGGCCGTTGCGCGATCAGTGGGCGAGCATCCGCGAGGCTTTGCGCGACGTGTCGGTTGCCGGAGCGCAGGCGGTCGAGACATCGCGCTGGCGGCTCGTGGGCTTCGGCTGCGTGGCGCTGGTCGCGACCATCGCCTACCAGTGGGTGTTCGTCGAGGCCGCGCTCAGGCGTCCGACCTCGGAGCAGCCCGCGAACCGCGCCGCGATCATCGCCACCTACGTCACCTCGCCAAAGCGCACGCTACCCGTCTCGGAGAGCGACCCGCATCGCGGACCGCTCGACGCACCCGTCAAGCTCGTGGTGTTCGAGAGCTTCCAGTGCCCGCACTGCCAGCAGTTCGCGGCCACGTTGCCACGCCTCGAGCGCGAGTTCGGCGACCGGCTGCTCGTCGTGTTCAAGCACTACCCGCTCTCGAGCCGGTGCAACGATCGATTGAACAGGGACATGCAACCCGACGCGTGCGAGATCGCGTGGGCCGCCGAAGCCGCGCACCGGCAGGAGCGCTTCTGGCCGTTCCACGACGCGATGCTTGCCGCCGGGAAGGGCGCGAGCGCGAGCGTCATCGAGCGGGCGGCCCAGGGCGCCGGGCTCGAGCCGGCGCGCTTCGAGGCCGACCGTCACTCGGCAGCCGTGCGCGAGCGCGTCGCCGAGGACATCGAGCTCGGCAATGAATTGAAGCTTCCCGGCACGCCGGCGGTTTACCTCGACGGCCGACTGGTGCGGCCGGCGTCCGCCGAGGTGCTGGAGATCCTCATCCGGCACGAGCTCGTCCGGCACGAGCTCGTCCCACGCGGGAGACCGGCCCCCCCGACCGATCGTTCCGCCAACCAGGCCGGCGCGCCCCAGCGTGGGCGTGGCTCGAAGGTGAACGGCTGAATCGTTCAGCCGACCCGATCCCAGGCCGCGGGGAGCAAGTAGATCTCGAAACCATTCAACTCGCGGAGGTTCCCATGTGGAGGTTGACGGCAGTCCTGATGGCCGTTGCGGCGCTGGTGGGTCTGGCGATGTTCCATGGCACCGTGCAGGCGCAGCCGCCGGGCAGGCCAGCGGCGGACAAGCAGCTCATCTGCCATGTGAGCGATGACAACGGAGCTCACATCATCGAGGTCGCCGAACCCGCCGTGCCGGCGCATCTCGCGAATCACGGCGACTGCATCATCAACTCGGAGGATCGCAGCCTGATCGGCGACCCGTGCGATCCCACGGACGCCAACAACAACGATATCTGCGACATCCAGCCGTAACGGAACGCAAACGCCAGCGCGATGGGGCGGGGCGGCAGGTCCCGCCCCCCGCGCGAGGCGCCGGGCCGGGTTCAGCTCCAGATCCGCATGCCGCCGCGGAAAGCGTTGGAGTTGTCGCCGCGCCGGGCGTGCGGCGGGAGCCGCCGGAGCTTCCGGACGTTGCCGCCGCCCAGGACGACGTGATCCGCGACCACCGCGGCGCGCAGCATCTCCGTCACGACGAGCACGTGCTTCTCCCACTTGTGCCGTCCCAGCCGCTCGAGTCCGCGCACGCCGAGGTAGTCCTCGAACGACTTCCCCTCGCGGTAGGGCAGGTGGGCGAGCTCGAGCGGCTGCACGACGTGGTCCTCGACCACGGCGGTGCCCAACCCGGTCCCGAGCCCCAGGAACAGCATGCGGCCGCCGTCGTAGCTGCCGAGCGCCTGCATCGCGGCGTCGTTCACGATGCGCACGGGGCGGTGGAACGCGCGCCCGAAGTCGAACCGGCGCCAGCCACGCCCGAGGTTGTGCGGCTCGGCGACCGGGCGGCCCTTGCGCACCGGGCCCGGGTAGCCGATCGCCACCGCGTCGTAGCGCCAGCCCGCCGTGGCGGCGAGTGTCTCGCCCACCATCACGGCGGGCGTGAGGTGGGGCCCCGAGTCGAACTTGACCGGCGCGCGCCGTCCCGTCGCCAGCAGCTTCACGTGCGTGCCGCCGACGTCGATCACCAGCACGTTCACTGCGGCATCACCCAGCCGCCCACGTTGCGCGTCAGGCGCTCGGCCTCGGCCGGGCCCCAGCTTCCCGGCGCGTAGGCGAACGGCGCCGCACAGTCGCGGAGCAGCGGGTCCACGACCTCCCACGCCGCCTCGACCGCGTCCTGGCGCGCGAACAACGTCGCGTCCCCGTCCATCGCGTCACCGAGCAGCCGCTCGTAGGCGTCCATCTCGTCGCTGGTGGGATGGCGCACGATCGCGAGCTCGATCGGCTGGCCCAGCATGCCGTCGCCCGGACGCTTGGCGCTGCAGCCCACGCCGATGGTCACGTCGGGGCCGAGCCGGAAGCGCACGTGGTTCGCCATCGCGGGCGCCGCGTCGTGGAACACCACCGCGGGCGGCGCCTTCAGCTGCACGCGCACCTCGGTCGCGGTCGTGGCCAGGCACTTCCCGGCGCGGATGTAGAACGGAACGCCCGCCCAGCGCCACGACTCCACGCGCAGCTCGAGCGCCGCGAACGAGGGCACGCGCGAGTCGCCCGCCACGCCGGGCTCGCCGCGATAGCCGTCGAACTGACCGAGCACGAGCTGGTCGCGCGCCAGCGGGGGGATGCTGCGCAGCACCTTGGCCTGCTCGTCGCGGATCGCCTCCTGGTACGAGCCGGAGGGCGGCTCCATGGCCAGGAAGCCGACGACCTGGAGCAGGTGGTTCTGCACCACGTCGCGCACCACGCCGACCTCCTCGTAGAACTTGCCACGGCCTTCGACGCCGAAGCTCTCCGCCATCGTGATCTGCACGTTGGCGACGAACTGCCGGTTCCAGATCGGCTCCAGGAACGCGTTCGCGAACCGGAAATAGAGCAGGTTCTGCACCGCCTCTTTTCCCAGGTAGTGATCGATGCGAAAGATCTTGGACTCGGCGAAGCAGCGGTGGAGCGTGGCGTTCAGCTCGCGCGCCGAGGCGAGGTCGCGGCCGAACGGTTTCTCGAGCACGACGCGCGCGTGACGCGAGCAGTCGGCCGCCTCCAGCCCGTCGATCACGGTCTCGAACAGCGACGGCGGGATGGCCAGGTAGTAGAGCGGGCGCCGCGCCCTGCCGAGCGCCCGCTTGAGCGCCGTGTACGTGGCCTGTGTCCGGTAGTCGCCCTGCACGTAGTCCAGCGCCCTGGCGAGTGCGGCGAACGCCGTGGCGTCCACGCCGCCGCCGTGCTCCTCGATGCTCGCCCGCGCGCGTTCGATCAGCGCCTCGCGCGTGTAGGCGCTGGAGGCCACGCCCACGACCGGGATCTCCAGCATGCCGCGGCGCGCCATGGCGTGGAGCGCGGGGAAGATCTTCTTGTACGCCAGGTCCCCGGTGATGCCGAAGAACACCAGCGCGTCGGAGCGCTCGACGCTCATGTCGCGGACTTCTCGGCGTGGCCGCCGAATTGCCGGCGCAGCGCCGAGAGCAGGCGGTCCTCGAACGCGCTCTCGCCGCGCGAGGCGAAGCGGCCGAACAACGACGCCGCGAGCACGTGCACGGGCACGCCGAGGTCGTTCGCCGCGGCCAGCGCCCAGCGGCCCTCGCCCGAGTCCGAGACGCGGCCGGAGTAGCCGGTGAGCGCGCCGTCCTCGGCGAGCGCGCGCGCGGTCAGGTCCAGCAGCCACGACGGGATGACGCTGCCACGCCGCCACAGCTCGGCGATCTCGGCGACATCGAAGTCGTAGCGGTAGTGCTCGGGGTGGCGGAGCGGCGTCGTCTCCGCGTCGGCCGCGCGCGCGTCGCGCCCCGCGCCGGCGTGGTGGAGCAGGTTGAAACCCTCGGCGTAGGCGGCCATGAGCCCGTACTCGATCGCGTTGTGCACCATCTTGACGAAGTGTCCGGCGCCGTGCGGCCCGCAGTGGAGCCAGCCCTGGTCCGCGGTGCCCGCGCCCGCGGCGCGTCCCGGCGTCGGCGGTGCGGCCGCGTGCCCGGGCGCGAGCGCCTCGAACACGGGCTTCAGGCGCGCCACCACGTCGGGATCGCCGCCGATCATGAGACAGAAGCCGCGCTCGAGGCCGAACACGCCGCCGCTCACGCCGCAGTCGACGTAGCGCAGGCCGCGCTTCGCCAGCCGCTCGGCGCGCGCGAGGTCGTCCTGGAAGTACGAGTTCCCGCCGTCGATCAACGTGTCGCCCGGCTCGAGCGACGCGGCGACCTCGTCGAGCGCCTCGTCCACGACGCCCGCGGGCACCATGAGCCAGACGGCACGGGGTTTCGCGAGCGCGCGCGCAAAGCCTGCCGGCGAGCCCGCGTCCGTGGCCCCGTCACGCACGAGGTCCGCGATCGCATCGCGAGAACGGTCGTGGACGACGCAACGCACACCGGCGCGCATCAACCGCCGCACCATGTTCGACCCCATGCGGCCGAGGCCGACCATGCCGAGTTCCACGCGGATCCTCCCGTGTCGATGACGGCCGCCGCCCGCGCTGCGCTATGCTGGACCATCGTGCAGGCGCGGCATGCACATTAGCATGCGCGCCGTTCCCGGGAGACCAGGCGCCGATGCCCTTGAAGCACGAGCCCGCCGTCGTGGTGGCGTTGATCCCCGCGCTCACCCAGCGCTGGGTGGTGCACTGCGTCGCGGCCGCGCGCGCGGCGCAGGCGGCACGCGGCCATTTCTCGCTCGCCGTGCCCGGGGGTTCGGTGGCGAAGACTTTCCTGCCCGCGCTCGTCGAGCCCGACATCGACTGGACACTCGTCGACCTGTTCACCTGCGACGAGCGCTGCGTGCCGCCGGAGAGCGACGACGCGAACGTCGCCGCGGTCGAGCGGCTGTTGCTCGCACCGCTCGGGGCGTCGGCGCCGCGCATGCATCGCATGGCGGGTGAGGATCCCGACCCCGAGCGCGCCGCGCGCGAATACGCCGACACACTCCGGTTCGTGCTCGGCTCGCCGCCGGTGCTGGACATCGCGTTGCTCGGGGTCGGCGAGGACGGCCACGTGGCGTCACTCTTCCCCGGCCGGCCGGCGCTCTACACGGTGGATCCACCGGTGCTGGTCGAGGACGCGGCGCCCAAGCCGCCGCCGCTCCGGCTGACGCTGTCGCTCGACGTGCTCGCGAGCGCGCGCGAGGTGATCGTGGCGGCGTTCGGCGTGTCCAAGGCTGCCGCCGTTGCCGAGGCGCTCCAGAACCCGGCGTCGGAGCTGCCGCTCGCACTGCTGCTCCGGCGCGCGAGCCGCGCGGTCGTCATGCTCGACGAGGAAGCAGCGAGCGCGCTGGGGAGGTGACCGGCGGCGCCTGGGCTCGCCGGAAACGACCCGGCGGCCACACCGCTCGCGCGGGTGGCCGCCGGGTCGAACGTTTGAGGCTTACAGCCCGAGCTTGTGCGAGACGCCCACGCGCAGCGCGAACTGGTTCACGTCGCTCACGATCCCGTACCAGGCCTCGGCGCGGAAGTCGTTCTTCGAGTTGAGGGCGGTGCTGATGCCACCGCCGATGTCCAGGCCGAGCTTGGTGTCACTGCCATCCGCGGTGACCGTGCCGAAACCGGGCACCGTCACCGACTCCTCGGCGTGCAGGAAGTGGAGCCCCAGGCCGGCGCCCGCGAACGGACGCACCTTCGGGTTGGCAACCTCGAAGTAGTACTTGCCGCGCATGCCGAGCGAGATGTCGCGCAGCGACGTCTCGACGCCGAACTCGTCGACCGACTTGGACCAGTACTCGATGTTCGGCTCGAGGCCGATGTTCGGCGCGATCTGGCCGATGTCGGCGAACACGCCCAGGCCGAACGTGCCGTCGACGTTCTCGGGGCTGACGAACGCGGCGTTGGCACCGATCGCCTTGAGGCCGATCTTCGACTGCGCCATGGCCTGCGACGCGGACAACATCCCCAGTGCGAGTAGCAGGAAAAGAGCCTTGCGCTTCATGGAGTCCTCCGTGGTTCCACCACACGCGCGGCCGCGGTTCGGGGGAAGCGGCCACCAGCTGCGGCGACCGGGTTATCGTCCGCGCGCGGCGCCCGCTTCAGGCGCGAACGGCGCCGCGAGCGCGGTCGTTGCGCTTCGCCCGGCGCGGTCCGGTCGCGGGGCATTTCGCGCAGCGTGGCACTAGACTGGTGTGGGATCCGCCGTCCAACGCCGTGGGGAAGAGGGCCGCATCGATGAGCGAAAGCCGAGCGTCGCGACGTGCGTCGGGCCAGCCTCTGGCGGCGTCTGCGCCCGGCGTGAACCCGCTCGCCACGCCGCTCCTCGGCTACCGGCCATCGTTGGACGGACTGCGGGCGGTCGCGGTGCTCGCGGTGATGAGCTGGCACTACGTGTTGCCCGGCGTGAAGGGCGGCTTCCTCGGCGTGGACATCTTCTTCGTCCTGAGCGGCTTCCTGATCACGCGGCTGCTCATCGAGGAGTGGGAGTTGAGCGGCCGAATCCACCTCGGACGCTTCTACCTGCGCCGGATGCTGCGGCTGTTCCCGGCGCTCTTCCTGCTCCTGCTCCTCATGCTGCCGTTCGTGCCCCGGATCTGGACGGCGTACTCGCTGCTCTACGTCACGAATTGGGGGATCCTCGCCGGGAAGCTCAGCTCGTGCGCGATCATGCAGCTCTGGTCGCTGTCGGTGGAGGAACAGTTCTACCTGCTCTGGCCGCCGCTGCTCCTCGGGCTCCTGGCGTTGCGCATGCCGCGCTGGGCGATCGGCGCCGCGGTGGCGCTGCTGGCCGCGGTCTCGGCCGCGTACAAGATCGTCGCGTGGCGCTCGATCGACAGCTGGAGCCGGTTCTACTTCGGCTCCGACGCGCGTGCCGACGAGCTGCTGATCGGCTGCGGCCTCGCGCTGCTCCTGAGCTGGAGCCGCGTGGCGCAACGATCATGGTTCCGGCGGGCGGTGCAGGTGGCGACGATCCCGGCGATCCTCTGGCTCGGCTACCTGATCGTGGCCTCCGCGGTCTACTGGCGGTTGCTCTACCAGCAGGCCGGCCTGACGCTCGCGGCGCTGGCGACCGCCATCGTCATCACCCAGTGCCTGATCGCACCCGTGCCCGGCGTGCGCACGTTCCTCGCCTGGCCTCCCCTGGTGGCGATCGGACGCATGTCCTACGGGATCTACCTCTGGCATGCGCCCGTCGCCTGGCTCACCGACGCGCGGCACTACGAATGGGTGCCGATCCTGTCGCGCCCGGTCCAGTTCATCGTGCGCGTGGTGCTCACGTTCGCGATCGCCGGCGCCAGCTATCGCTGGGTCGAGCAGCCGCTGCTCCGGCTCAAGCACCGATTCTCGCCGGCGGAACGCCGACCGTCGAGCTAGTGAGAGTAGTCGAGCGCGCTGGTGTCGATGGTCACCTTGTTGCGCGGGTCCGGAATGTGGATCGGTGCTTCGAGCGTGTTCGTGTACCGGTTCTGGCCCTCCGCGAACGTGCCCGCCGCGTTGATCGTCACGCGCACGGTGTAGTCCCCCTCGGGCACGCCGGTGATGTCGATCCACTGGCCGCTCAGCTGCTTGAAGTACCAGTCCCCCCAACCCGAGGTGATGCCCTGGTTCGCGCAGGTGTAGCTGTTGCTCTTCACGGTCTCGTACTTGAGGAGGTCCTCGAGGCAGAACGCCTGCTTGTGTCCGGGTGCCGCGACCGAGCCATCGGGCCGCAACAGCACGTAGTTCGAGAAGTCGCGGATGTGATAGTGCCGGTGACAGGTCGCGAAGATGAACCAGCTCGCGTAGGGGTTCGCGGGGTCGGAAGGGTTGCCCACCCGGAGATCGCCATCGCCGGAGTTGATGAGCACCGTGTCGAAGCGCAGGAGCCGCCGGTAGCCGGTGCCGCCGACGGTGCCTTCCTCGATCTCGCACGAGCCCGCCTGGAACTGCCGGTCCACGATCTCCATCTGCGAGGTGAAACGCTTGGGGTCGATCGTGAGATCGGGCAGGCCGCCGTTCGCATAGATCGGGACGTCGCCCGAGACCGACGTGCGTTGCGCCAGGGCCATGGACGGTGCCGCGAACAGGAACGCGAGAACGATTGAGGTTGCGCGCTTCATGGGGGCCTCCCGCGTCGTTACGCGGAGCGCGCGTCGCGGGCGCGGGGCGCACCTCCGCGTGGGGCCGCTGACGCTGAGCCGAAGGGCGGGCGGCGTCAAGGAGTTTGTCGGGCGAGCGCGCTCGGCCTCAGAAGTGCTCGTCCACGAGCGGCGGCGGGCCCGATCGCGCGGCGAGCAGCTTGTCCCACGGTGCGCGCTCCCAGTTGTCGTGCCGCTTCTGCGGATGCTCCCAGGGCGGCAGCTCGAACAGCAGGAACGCGCCGAGCGCGCGTGCGTAGGGTTCGTAGAGCAGCCGCAGCTCGGCCAGCCGCTGCTCGAACTCGCGCGGGCTCTCGGGCGCGAGTGCCGCGCCGATCGCGCGCGACGCCTCGGCGGAAAGACGCTCGCCCGCCATCGGCCGGTACTCGCGCACGAAGACCTGCGTGATGTCGACCAGCGCGTGCCGCGCCATCGCGAACGTCAGCCCGGCCTGCGACGCGCGCGGCGCACCCGGGCGTGCCAGCAGCACGGCGGTGGAATCGAGGATCGTGACCAGGGCCGCGAGCCACGACTGGTTGCTGTGCTGCGAGCGGTAGTAGGCGAGCAGCGGGTACGAGATGTGCGTTTCGAGCAACTGCGCCGCCCAGCGCTCCCACGCGGCCAGCACCTCGTCGCAGCGCCCGTCGGCGAGCACGCGGATCCGGCGCAGGAACTCTGCGGCGGTCGGCGGCGAGCCGGCGCGCGCGTCCATGAGCGAGATCTCGATCTCGCGTTGCGAGAACGCGGCGTAGATGGTGGGGAGGTAGCCCACCACGGTGCCGAGGAAGCCGAAGCCCAGGCCCGATTCGAGCACGGAGAGCATGCGACCCAACGCCGTGGTCGGCGTGAAGTCGCCGTAGCCCAGCGTGAAGAACGTCTGCCCGCTGGCGTAGAGCATGGTGCCGAAGCTCCTGGCCGCCGGCGCCCCCGGGGCGGCGACCGCGAGCCCGAGCAGCGTGAACCCGAAGATCAGCGCCGCGGCCCAGCACAGCAGCAGCAGGATGAGCGAGAGCGGCCCGTAGAACCCGAGCAGCGCCTCGCGCCGGGAGGGCCGGCGCTGCCGCAGCGCCATCGCGCGCCACAGGCGCCACGTCAGCATGTAGAAGTAGCGCGTGAGCCGGACGCGACGGCCGATCCGGCGCGGCACGAGGATGGTCTCGAACGCGTCCCAGATGACGATCGCGATGAGCGCGACGCCGGCGACGCCGTAAGCGAGCGAGGGGAGCGTCATGCGCGCGGCGATGGAGCGGCGGCGCCGGACCCGCGCAGCTGCGCCCGCGAGCGCGCCGGCGTGCTGCCCGTCCACCGCTTGTAGGCGCGATTGAACGTGCTCGGGTCGGCGAAGCCGAGGAGGTAGGCCACCTCCGCCACCGCGATGTCCGGCTGCTCCAGGTAGAGGCGCGCCGTCGCGGCTCTCACCTCGTCGGCCAGCGCATTGTACGAGTAGCCCAGGTCCTGCAAGTGGCGCTGCAGGCTGCGCTCGCTCATGCCCAGCTCGCGCGCCACGCTCTCCAGCGACGAATCGGCCCCGCGCAGCCGCTCGCCGATCGCCTTGCGCGTGCGCTCCACCAGGTCGGGGCCCTTCGGCAGTTTCGCGAGCAGCAGGTCCGCGTGCTCCTGGAGCACCCGCAGCACTCCCGGGTTCGCGGCTTTCGTCGGCGTTTCCCACGCCTCGCGAGCGATGGGCATGCGGTTGTGCGCGGCCTCGAAGCGGACCGGGCAGCCGAAGACACGCGTGTGCTCGCGGATGTCGGCCGGCGCGGCGTGCACGAACGTGAGCTCCTCCAGCGGGAACGGCACGCCGGTCACGCCGCGCACGTGCAGCAGGAACGCCGCGAAGCAGTACTCCGCGTACGGCCTCGTGATGCCCCGCGGTCCGGTCTCGTCCACGACGTCGAACGTGACCAGGTCGCCCGACTCGTCGATCGGCAACCGGATGGCGGTGTTGATGAGCGGGAAGTAGCGCGACGAATAGCGGAACGCCTCGCCCACGGTGGCGGCGTTGGCGGCCATGAAGTCGATGACCTTGTAGGCGCCGATCGGGCAGGCCTCGGCCGCGTGCAACGACAGGACCGGGTCGCCGGAGAGCTCGTAAGCCCTCGTCCACAGCGCACCCACCTTGGCCGCGTCGAGTCGCGCGTCCGGATCGTCGATGGTCGCGCGCGCGATCCCGACCGAGCGCAGGAGCGCCGCCGTGTCCAGCCCGAGTCGTTCGCAGGCGGTGAGCATCGCCCGGCTCGAAACCGACAGCACCGTCCCGCTGCGCGACCACATGGCTCACGAATCTAGCCCAAACGCGCCCGGATTGGCGTACGGGGCACAGACTCTGGCGCGCGCGGCAAAAACTCCCAGGTGCTTGGTGCCGTAGCATTTCCATCGCGCCGAATGGAGGCGCGGATCCCACTTCACACCCGCCCCTGGCGGGGGAGGTTCATGTCATGGCGAGTGCTCCCACAGTCCTGATCGCCCTGCTGCTGCTGGCGCCGGCGACGGCGCTTGCCCACGGGCCCAACGGCGTGATCGATCCGCCGCTGCACGTCGATCCCACGCTCGAGGAATGCTCCGTCATCTTCTCGGCCGACCTCACGCAGGATGCGTTCCGCCGGTTCACGCGCGAGTTCGGCTCGGTCTCGGCGTTCAAACCCGGCGCCACGGCCGCGCCGCTCGGACGTGGCGGGTTCACGTTCGGGCTCGAGCAACTCAACTTCGGGCTGGACGACCACTCGGATGCGTGGAACGACACGTTCGCGCACCCGAATGCCGACCACGAGCTCGGGGACCAGCAGTCGTTCCCGCTCGCTCGTGCCCGCGTCGGCGTCACCGACCGCCTCGACTTCGGCGCGTACTGGACGCGCAACCCGAAAGCCAACTACGGCTGGCTGGGGCTCGAGACCCGGTACGCGTTCGCGAACTCGGGCGGCGACTCGCCGGTGAACTTCGCCGCGCGGGCCGCGTACACGAAGACGCTCTACGTGCACGACATGGACATGCACGCGATCACGGCCGAGCTGGCCGGCAGCCGCACGCTGTGGAACCGGCTCACGCCGTACCTCTACGTTGGCGGCGACGTGGTGATCGCGCGCGAGCGGAGCGACGTGGTCGCACTCCACGCCGAGACGCAGGTGGTGCCGCACGTGGTCGGCGGCGCCGAGCTCTCGCTCTGGCACATGATGCTCGGCGGTGAGGTCTCGGTGGCGGCGCTGACGAGCTACCAGCTGAGGGTGGCGGCCGCGTTCTGAGGTGCGGTGACGGCCGGCGGCCCGGTGGGAGCCGCGGACGCGGCGACCGGGGGGGCTTCGGTCCCACCCGGCGCCGCGTCGGCCATGGGCGGCGGATCGTCGGCGTAACAGCTCCGGGTGCGATCGTAGGGCCGCGTGGTGAGGTGCAGGCTCATGCCGCCGAGGAAGCCCGGGAACGAGCTGGCCGAGCTGCAGCTCGTTGACGAACTCGAATGCAGGCTGGCCGCGAGCAGCACGTAGAAGAGCACCACGGTCACGAGCGCGCTCACCAGCACGACGCCCGCGACACTGCCCCCGGAGGGCAGCTCCACCGCGGCTGACTTGATGTCCTGCACGGCGACCCGCAGTGCGTTCGTCCATTGGTCGGCGCCGGTCCTCACGCCCGCGCGCTCGCCGAGCGCGATCGCTTCCGCCGACGGCAGCGAGCCTTTGCGGAACTCGCGCGTGAGCACCTTGGGCTGCACCCACGCGCCGTTCGCGCCACGGACCTCGCGCACGAACTCGAACGGCACGCGGCGCGGATCGGAACCCTCCGCACCCTTCAACAGCAGCGTCATCTCGCCGTAGCCGGCGAACGGCGCGGACCACTCACGCCCGTCACGGAGCGAGACGCGCAACGTCTCGCCCAGCGCGAACGGCACGAAGTCGGACGTGCGCGCGTACGCGGCGAAGCGCGGCGCGTAGAGCGCCGAGTCGAGGAGCGCCCGACCGAGGAACTTGCCCTGGACGACGCTGTCGTCACGCAGCCAGAGCTTGAGCGGGGTACCGGGCTCGAGCACCAGCGCCTGGCCGGCGGGGATCACCTGGGTTTCCGCCGAGGCGGGAGCGGGAGCGCCTGCCCACCTCAAGAGCTGCCACGTATCCGTGGCTGCGAACGAGACGGGGCCGAGCCACACGAGCAGCAGCAGGATCGCTGCTGCGCGAGCGGAAGCCGTGAAACGCCGGGACGGGCGGATGGACCATGGTCGGGCGAACGCGAGGCGGAGAGCCACGGAATGCTCCTGAAGAAGGCGACATCGCGAGCACGTGACGTGCTCGCCACCCAGAACGTCGCGTGAGCCCGCGGCGCGTGATAGGGCCGTGGACCCGACTTCACGCGGGCCGTCCGCACAACGGGGTAACCCACAGGCCAATGAGATGTTACGGCCATAGGCCCCGATCGGCCTTCAAGTGATGGATGAAGGGCTACGCGGGCTTCGCCAGCACGATCCGCATGCGATCGAAGTCGAACGTGACGCTGAAGCTTCGCAGGAACGAGTGGGAGATGAGGCCGTCGACGCGGAAGCCGAACGTCCGTTCGAGCGTCGGCGGAAACACGCCGAAGAAGCCGAGCAGGTCGTGCGCCTCGGCGGATCCCAGCGTGAGCTTTCGCACGCGGAACGGCGCGGCGTGAACGCTGCCGCCACCCCCGATGCCGCTCATGCCCTTGGCCGTGTCCGGGAGCGGGATGCGCGCATCCACGAGCGTGGAAGCCGGCGCGGTGAACGCCGCGCCCGCCAGGCCGGAGTCCACGAACCATGTCTTCGCGCTGCTCGAATCCACGGTCCCGGTCGCGACCATGAAGTGATCGCCGGCCATCCAGAACGGCACCTCGATCTCGCCGGACGCCTGGACCGGAGTCCCACGACGCGTGAGCACGAGCCGCGCGTGCGGATAGTCGATCGTCGACCGGAAGTGGTAGAGGAGCACGGTGCCGATGACCCCCGCGACCGGACGCCCGAGCGCGATCCTCGAGAACCGCTGGGTGTCGAGCAGCCCGACCGGCACGTCGTGGATCGTGAGCGGACCGAGCCCGAGCGAACCCACGCGCGACTGCATGACGGCACTTCGCTTGCCGCCCGCGAACGTGCCCATCTCCTCGCCGAAGCGCTCGAGCCCCAGCGTGTCGGCGAGCGAGGGGTCGAGCGCCAGCTCGCCGCCGCCGGTGTCGATGAGGAAGAAGAAGGGCCCTCTTCCGTTCACCGTCAGCGACACGACGGGCAGTGGATCCACCTGGACGAGCGGGAGCGAGACGCTGTCCGGGCCCTCGATCCGCCACGGCCGGGCCCCCGCGAACGACGCGAGCTTGCGCGCCTTGGCGTCGCGGCCCGCGGCCTGGAAGAGCGTCGCGGCGGCGGCGTAGTCGTCCTGGCGATAGGCGACCTCGCCCAGCAGAACTGACACGCGCACCGGCGTGGCGCCGGCAGCGCGGGCCTGCTCGATCAACGGCTTCGCCTCGGCGAGCCGGTTCGAGAACAACGCGATCTGGCCGCGGCGGATGAGCGCCAGCGTGTCGCGCGGGGACCTGGCGAGGATCGATGCGAAGCCGCGGTCGGCTTCGTCGAAGCGCAGGGCGACGAACGCCGACTCGGCATCCGCGCGCACGTTCTTCGTTGGCGCGGCTGCGGCTGCCGACGTGAACGCGAGCATGAGCGCGCAACCGCGGTGGAGCATTCGCATCAGCGGATCCCTCGGGTCTCGGGCATTGGCCGTGCGACGGAGCACGGATCGTGGGGGTTGACGTGCTGAGACAGCCGGAACGAACGCAGGGTTGGAGCGGCCACGGGCACGTCACTTGGAGCGGAGGATGTGCTCCGCGACGTTCGTCGCTGCCCAGCCGCAGCCGAGCAGCGTACCGGTGCCCGCCTCCCACATGCGATGGAGGCCGACGAAGTGGATCCCCGGCACGGGCGAGACGCCCTGCCGCTGGAACGGCGCGCCGTTCTCGGCGAGAACACCGGGCACGCGAAGCCACGAGAAGTCCTGGCGGTAGCCCGTGGACCAGATCACGGTGCGGATGCCTTCGGCCGCGAGGTCGATCGTCGCCGGCGGCTCCAACCGCTCGAGCTCCGCGTCGCGCCAGTGGCTCTGCAGCTCGGGCTCGGGCACGTCGTCCCCCCGGCCGCGCGCGAAATCGCGCACGCGACGGACGAACTCGCGTGCGACGTTGTCGCCGGCACGCAGGAGCGGAACCAGGTCGGGCGCGAACGTGGCGCGCGTGCCGTCGACGCCCACCAGGTGACCGGCGAGGCGCACGCCCGACTGCCATGCCGTGCGGACGTTGAAGTCCTCGCTGCCCCAGCGCGCGAGGAACGTGAACGGGTAGTCGGCCTTGGGGCGCTCCGCGTGGCCGACCACGGTTCGGTAGTCGCCGTTGTCCATGCGCCACCACATCTGGTCGCGGCCGTAGACGCGTCGCGGGACCCAGCCATGCGTTCCCACCGCGACGATCACCGAGCGGCCCGCACGCGCCAGCTCGTCGGCGATCTGCAGTCCCGACTGGCCCGCGCCCACCACCAGCACGCCACCCGCCGGCAGCTCCTCGGGCGCCCAGTAGTCGTCGGTGTGGAGCGAGCCGATCGCCGGCGCGAGGCTCGCGGCCAGCGCGGGCACGTACGCGCTCCCGAATGCGCCCGTCGCGATGACGACGTGGTCGGCGTGGAGCGTCGCGTCCGCGGTATGGACGAGATGCCCGCGGCCGTCCATCGCCCGCACGGCCTGGACCACCGTCCGCGTGCGGACGGGGGCCTCGAACGACGCGGCGTAGCCCTCGAGGTAATCGAGCAACGCGGCGGTGTCGGAGAAGGCGTCCGGCTCGGGGCCTGCGTACTCGTAACCCGGCAGCAGGTTGAGCGAGTTCGGGCTCACGATGCGGAACGAGCGCCAGCGCCGCGTGCGCCACGTGTCCCCGATCGCACCGCGCTCGAGGACCATGTGCTCGATGCCGCGTTCGGTCAGTTCGTGGCTGGCCGCGAGCCCGGCCTGACCGGCGCCGATGACGACCGCTTCGATCCGTTCCATGCGGCGCAGTCTCTCACGGGTTCACGGCCAGGTCCCGGTCCGCGGAGTTCTGTGGTGGCTCGAGGCATGCCGGGCCGCGTAGACTGGGAGTGGCCGTACATCCTCGATCCGACTCCACGAGGCCGGACGAAGCGGGGGACCTGCGGAAGCCACGATGAAGCCTGCGGCGCTGCTGTTCGTCTGCCTCGCGCTCTCAGCCTGGCCCGGCCCCAGCCGGGGCCAGGGCACGCCGCCGCCGTTCCACACGAACTCCGAGATCCACCCCACGTACTGGGTGTATCACGACCCCGACGGGGACGTGTCGGTCAAGGAGTTCGCGTTCTTCCGCAACGTCGTGACGCACGCGGACACGACGTACCTGCCGGATTCGATCGTCGTCACGGTGCGGCTCCGCGAGCTCTTCCACCTGGTCTACCAGCGGAGCGGCGGTCTCCATATCGCCGAGCGCACGTTCGGCCACGCCTGGTCGCCCGACCTGCTGCACTGGGCGGTGGACACGCTGGCGTTCGCCGTGGACACGACGTGGTGGAACCGCAGGCACGTGTGGTCGCCAAGCCTGATCGAGGCGAACGGTCGCACGTACATGTTCTACACGGGCGTGGACGATCAGGAAGACCAGCGGATCGGCTACGTCTCCACCGCCGTCCTCGACACGTCGAACACGGTGTGGGATCCGCCCCGCGTCATGGTGTGGGAGGCCGCCAACACCGGCTGGGCCGTGCCCGATCCGCCCGTCTACAGCGGCCAGTCACAGTTCCGGGACTGCTACATGATCCACGACCCCGATCGACCCGGCTGCCTGCTCATGTACTACGACGCGCACGATTCGGCCGACACCCAGCTCAACCGGGGCGGGCTCGCGGTCGGCGTGGCCCGCAGCGACTCGGGCAGCGTCGACACGTGGCACGACCTCGGCTACTTCCCGAAGACGCTCCGGAGCTTCACCGGGATCCAGCAGCTCGAGGGCCCGCACGTCTTCTCCGCGAACGGCTCGGGAACAGACTGGCGGCTCATGTTCACGAACGCGGGCTCGCCGCCCGGCGAGAACGGTCACACGACGATCCGCTTCGAGGCCCTCGCGCCCGGCGCCAGCGTGGCGGACACGACGCCGGCCAACTGGAGCGCGCCGATCATCCTCGAGCAGTACCTGAACAACGTGCCCACGGCGTTCGGCTGGAGCGGCAGCGAGGAGCTGCACATCCCGGGCGCGGACTACCTGGGCGGGTTCACCGCGTGGTCGACGGGCTCGACCGGCATCGCGTTCACGCGCCTGGACTGGAACGGGAGCGACTTCAAGCTCGGCGCACCCAGTGTCGTGTCGGTGGACGAGTACCGCTCGCCGGCGCGCGGCGTGAGCCTGGGCCTCGCCGGGCGCAACCCGGCCGCGCGGCGGGTGACGTTCGTGGTCGATTCACCGGTCGCGCTGACCGCGAAGCTCGACGTGTTCGATGCCCAGGGACGGCGGCTGGCGACGCCGTTCGCGGGCACGCTCGGGCCCGGGCGTCTCGCCGTGACGTGGGCGCTCACCACGACCGCCGGCGCGCGGGTGCCGAGCGGCGTCTACTACGCGAGGCTCGAGTTCGCGGGCGGGAGCCGCACCGTGCAGGTCGTGGTGGCGCGGTGAGAGAGCGGTTCGCTACAGCTCTTTCTTGAAGAACTTGAGCAACTCCGCCCACGACTTCTGGTCGGCCGACGCATCGTAGGCGAGCCCGGGCACTCCGGACTTGTCGGCATTCGGGTTGGTGAAGCTGTGCTTGGCGCCGGGGTAGGTGATGATGCGGTAGTTGGCGCCGGCCGCCTTCATCTCCTTGTCGAATGCAGCCACGGCGTCGGCGTTCACCATGGGATCGGCGGCGCCGGTCTGAACGAGCAGCTTCGCCTTCACCTTGCCGGCCTCGGCGGGGTGCTGCGTCGCGAGCGCGCCGTGGAACGTGCCGACGGCCTTTAGATCTTCGCCCGCGCGCGCCATGCCCAGCACCACCGCGCCACCGAAGCAATAGCCGATGGCGCCGATGCGCGAGGCGTCCACGTGCGGATCCGCCTTGAGCTGCGCGAGCGCAGCATGGAAGCGCGTCGGGGCCGCCTCGGCGTCCGACATCGCCTCGGCCACGAACGCCTGGGCGGAGTCCGGATGCGTCGTCACCTTTCCCTTGCCGAACATGTCGAGCGCGAACGCCACGTAGCCCGCGCTCGCGAGCTTGTCGGCGGCGCGACGCGCATGCGCGTTGTGGCCCCACCACTCGTGCACGACGATCACGCCCGGGCGTTTGCCCTTCGCGGCGTCGTCCCAGGCGAGGTAGCCCTGGAGCGCGACGCCGTTCGCTTCGTATTCGACCACCTTCGACTTCACGGCGGCGTGGGAGTTCACGGCAGTGACGGCCAGGAGCATCGCGGCCGACGGCAGCAGCAGGCGCATGCGCATGGGGACCTCGACGGGTGGGGAACGGTGAGCGAGGATGGCGGCCGATTCCGGCGGTGGAGCGTAGCAGAGCCCGCACCGCCCGTGGGCAACCCTCGCTCGGGAGCGGACATGAGACGGATCCTGCTCGCTGGAACGGCACTCACGCTCACGCTGACGTCGATCGTCCCCTCGACCGGGCTCGCGGCCGTGCGTCCGGGGGTCGAGCTGGGCGTCAACGTGTCGTCGCTGAGCTTCGACGACCCCGACATCTTCCCGCTCGTCTACTGGGACACGAGCTGGCGCCCGTCGTTCACCGGGGGCCTGTCGCTGGAGGTTCCGTTCCAGGGGCGCTGGTCGCTCCACACCGGTCTGCGCTACGTCCAACAGGGGAATCGCGTCGAGTTCGACCTGGGGCCGGTTTCGCCCGGCTTCACCGGCAAGTTCCGCTTCGTCCAGCACTACGTGTCGCTGCCGATGCTGCTCGCGTGGCGACCGCTGCCGTCGAACCGGTTCTTCATCTCGGCGGGCCCGGAGTTCGCGGTACTGCTCGCGGCCGAGCTCGTGACGGAGGAGAACTCGCTCGCGCCGGGGACCAGCTCCAGGGACATCAAGGACGACCTGGTGAGCACGAATCTCTCGCTCGACGCGGGGGCCGGGTACGAGTTCCCGCTCGCGAATCACCTCGGGACTGCGGAGCTGCGCTACTCGCACGGTCTGACCGGCGTCGCCCGGGAGCAGCAGTGGGTCAGCGACTGGAAGACGCGTGGCATCGAGGCGCTGGTCGGAGTGAGGTGGTGAAGCGCATCCGCCTGCTGCTCGCCGGCTGCCTGCTGGCGTCGCTCGCCACGGCGCAAGCCCCGGGCGCGGTGTGGCAGCCCGCACCGGGCCACACGCAGGTGCCGATCTGGCCGGGACCGGCTCCGCTCGCGCAGCCCGCGGCCGGGCCCGAGACCGTGGCCACGGTCGCGCGACCGGTCGCGGGCAAGCCGTGGACCGCGGTGATGCGCGTCGTCAAGCCCACGATGACCGTCTATTCCCCGGCGACCGGGAACACGGGCGTCGCGGTGGTCGTCTTTCCGGGCGGCGGCTACAAGACGCTGGCGATCGATCTCGAGGGAACGGAGATCTGTGACTGGCTCGTGTCCAGCGGGATCACCGCGATCCTCCTCAAGTACCGCGTGCCGGATTCGGGGCCGCACTGGGACGCGGACGTCCGGCACCACGTGGATGCCAGGACCCCGATGGCGCTGGCCGATGCCCAGCGCACCGTGGGCCTCGTGCGTGCCCGCGCCGCCGAGTGGCATGTCGACCCGCACAAGATCGGCGTGCTCGGCTTCTCGGCCGGCGGCCACCTGGTGGCGGACATCAGCACGCACTTCGACAAGCGTGCCTATCCGGCCGTGGACGCCACGGACACGGTGAGCTGTCGGCCCGACTTCGCCGTCGCGGTCTACCCGGGGCACATGCTGGAGCACACGACGCAGGAGTTCGAGTTGAACGCGACGCTCCCGGTCACGGCCCGCACGCCTCCGACGTTCCTGCTCCACTCGGTCGCGGATCCCACGGACCCGGTCGAGAACTCGCTCGTCTACTACATCGCGCTGAAAAAAGCCGGCGTTCCCGTGGAGCTGCACCTGTACGCGCAGGGCGGTCACGCGTTCGGGCTGCGACGCACAAAGGCTCCGGTCACGCGCTGGCCCGCGCTCGTGGAGGCCTGGCTCCGAAGCATCGGGATGCTGCCGGAGTAGGCGCATGCCTCGGACCTAGTGGGCGACGTGTGCAGCCCTGTTCACCGTCGCGCCCCGGCCGCCTGCGCGGTCAGGAGCATCTGGCGGAGCCGCGCGTCCTCCGGGTAGGCAGTGCTCGCCGCGCCCAGCAGGTCCTCGGCGAACAGGCTCTTGCCGCTCTGGATCAGGAGCTGGCCGAGCCGCAGGTGCGCCTCAGGGCCCTGGCCGAAGTCGACGATGTCGCCCGCCGGCGAGTTCGCGCACAGGTCGAAGTCGGTGTACGCGGGCGACCAGCGGCGGACGAACGCCACCGAGTCGAGCCCCGGGATCAGCGCGCGCAGGGCGCGGCCCTCGTCGAGCACGCGCACCATCAGCATCTGGCTCAGCTCGAGCGTCGTGTCGGCGTAGACGCGGCCCGTGAGCTGATCGAGCCGGTTGGACGCCTCCGGTGGCATGTAGAGGACGATCCTCCGCGGCGTGCCCGTGCGCCGCAGACCCTCGGTGGCACGGCGGACCATCTCGCTCTTCCGGAGCTGCCGGTCGAAGGGCAGGTCGATGCTCTCGACGCGCCGGCCCACGCGCTCGCCAAGCAGCCGGTCGCTGGCTACCGCGGCCGCGACGAGCAGGACCGTGACGGTCACCCAGACCGCGACGCCGGCGGGCGGTCGGGCGCTCGGAGCGCGCTCGCGCACGGCCCGCTCGCTGCGCGCCGGTTGCAACGTGGCGACGAGCGACTCGAGCCCGGCACCGATGGCGAGCGCGAGCCCCGCGAGCGGCGTGTAGAGGTAGGTGGCGTACGTATGGTGGGTGAGCGGCAGAACGGGCGCGATCGCGAGCGCGGCCCAGGCGAGCCCGATCGCGGGCAGCAGCGTTCGCCGGCGCGTGAACCATGCGAGCGCGAGCAGCATCGCCAGCACCGGGAGCCCCACGCGCCAGGCCGTGAACGAGATGCCGCCCGGGTCGTCGAAGAACGGGCTGCGCGCGTCGAACGCCCACGACACGTAGGTCATCAGGTTGTGGAACATCGTCGAGCCGAAGGCCATCGCATAGGCCTCGCCGCCGAACGCGCGGTTCCTCACGTTGCCGATCACGAGCACGAGCGTCGCGGCGAGGCAGGTGACGAGGAGCGGCGCCGCCACGCGCAGTCGCTCGCGCCATGCGGCGGCCAGCGTCCAGCCGGCGGTCTCGCGCGGCAGGAGCAGCACGAACGGAAGCAGGAGCACGGCCTCCTTGGAGAGCAGCGCCGCGGCGAAGAGCAGGACGGAGGCCGTCCGCCACGCAAGCGAGCGTCGTTCGCACGCCATGAGTGCGCCCGCGCTGAGGCCGAACGCCAGCAGCTCACCGATTCCCACGGCCTGCTGCAGCACGCTGAACGCGGGGCGGGCCGAGCCGAAGAGCCCCGCGGCCAGTGTCGCCGCCGAGCTCGGCGCTCCCAAGCGGCGGGCGAGGGCGTAGAGCAGCACCACGTTCGCCACGTGAACGACCGCATTGAGCACGTGGTAGGGGAACGGGTCGGTCCCGAACACGCCCAGCGCCGCGGCGAAATACACCTTTCCCGAGAGCAATCGCCACAGGCCGAAGTCCGGCGAGGGGAGGATGCCGCGTGTCCATTCCAGCGAGATCAGGTCATCGGGATGGAAGTAGACACCGAGCGCTCGCCGCTGCGTCCACAGCGCCAACGCCGCGCAGGCGAGGGCCAACCCCGCGTCCAGCGCGACGGGCGTTCCCTGGCGGCGCGGAGTCGATGGGCGCGGTGAGCGGACCAGACGCCTCACTCCCAGCGGAAGAGAGCGAGCGCGGCAAAGAAGCTCGCCACGCCCCAGGCGACGAGGATGCCGATCGGCGCCAGGACGCCGGCGAGGCCGGCGCCCTCGTTCATGATCAGGCGCAACGCATTGTTCACCGCGGTGAGCGGCAGCGCCTGGACGAACCACTGCATGGCGTCGGGGAAGCGGTCCGCGGAGAAGAAGCTGCCCGAGAGCAGCCACATCGGCAGCATGCTCACGTTCATGAGCCCCGACACCGCCTCGATCGTGCGCGCGCGGCAGGCGACGAGCAGGCCGAGCGCGGAGAACGAGAACGCGCCGATCAGCGTGACGAGCGTGAACGCGAACCAGTCCCCGCGCACCTGGACGCCGAACGCGAGCATGCCGAAGCCCAGCACCGCCACGACTTCCATTGCCAGCCACACCAGGCGCGCGAGCATGTGGGAGAGCAGGTAGTCGGAGCGGCGCATCGGGGTGGAGAGCATGCGCTTGAGGAGCTTCTGCTGCCGGGCGGTCGCGATCGGGAAGCCGATCCCCCACATCCCCGTGCCGAGCAGGTTCAAGCCGATGAGGCCCGGAATGAGGAAGTCGATGTAGCGCGACCCGGCGCGGATCCTGGTTTCGAGCGCGGGGCCCACGACGTCGCGACGGCCGGCGGCGCGCTCGAGCGCCTCGACCGTCGCGAGCTGGGCGAGCCGGGTCTCCGCGCGCGTGGGATCGCACGTGAGCGCCGGCGGGCCGGAGCTCTGCGGTCGCACCAGCACCGCGACCTTGCCGCGGCCCAATGCCCGCTCGGCCTCATCCGCCTCGACGCGGATCACCTCGAGGTCCGGCGAGGCCTCGAGCGCGTCGGCGATCGCCGCCGCCCCGGGGCCTTCGACCACGCCGACCCGCGAACGGGGCGGGCCCGAGGTGCGGAAGGCGATCCCCAGCGCGAGCGCCATCAGCACCGGGAACGCGAACACCCAGAACACCGCCTCGGGCTCGCGCAGGAAGCTGATCATGCGCACGCGCGTGAGCTGCCAGAGCGGAGAGTGCGCGAGCGCGCCGCGATCACTCATCGCGCAGCGTCCGGCCGGTCATGCTCATGAACACGTCCTCGAGCGTGGCGTGATGCGTGGTCAGGCGCTGGAGCTCGACCCGCTGGCGCGCGAGCTCGGCGAGCAGCGCCGGGATCGCGACATGGGGCTCGCCCACGATCAGCGCGAAGCCCGCCGCTTCGCGGCGCGCCTGGCGCACCGAGGGCAGGCGCTCGATGCCGTCGAACTCGAGCGCGCCCTCGACCGAGAACTCCACGACGTGCTCGGCGCCGAGGCTCGCGATCAGCTCGCCGGGCGTGCCGAGCGCGATCACGCGTCCGTGGTCCATGATCGCGACGCGGTCGCAGAGCCGCTCGGCCTCGTCCATATAGTGGGTCGTGAGCAGCGTGGTGCCGCCGCGTCCCCGGAACGCCTCGATCAGGTCCCAGAGCTGGCGCCGCGACTGCGGGTCCAGGCCCGTCGTGGGCTCGTCGAGGAACAGCAGCTCCGGGTCGTTGACGAGCGCGCACGCGAGCGACAGGCGCTGTCGCTGTCCGCCCGACAGCTTGACCACCCAGGCGTTGCGCTTCTCCTCGAGCGCCACGCGCCGCAGGACCTCCTCGGGCTCGGGGCCCCGGCGGTAGAAGCTGCGGAAGAGCTCGATGGTCTCGAGCACGGTCAGCTTCTCCTGCAGCTTGGTCTCCTGGAGCTGAATGCCCAGGCGCTCGCGCAGGGCGCGGTCGGCACCGCCGCTCCAGCGGCGGCCGAGCACCTGCACGTCGCCTTCGTCCGGCCGGTTCAGGCCCTCGAGGATCTCGATCGTCGTGGTCTTTCCGGCGCCGTTCGGCCCGAGCAGGCCGAAGCACTCGCCGCTTCGGATCTCGAGATCGACGCCGTTCACCGCGACCACGTCGGCGTAGCGCTTGACCAGCCCGCGCACCTGGATGGCGGGATCGAGGCGGGGCAGGGCAGGCGGGGCCGCCGGCGCCGGGTGCAGGCTCACTTCCGCCCGCGCGTCGCGAACCACACCGCGGTGGTCCAGCTCGGGAAGATGTCGAGGCCCGGCACCAGCTCGGCCACGAACGAGGGCAGGAACGCCCAGTGCCAGCCGACGAGCCACACCAGGACGATGCCGACCGTCACGTCGAGCGCGTCGTTGAGGGGTGAGACGGCGCCCGCGCCGAAGAGCGGCAGGAACACGATCTGGACCGCGTCGGCCGCGAGCGCCAGCAGGCGTGCCGTCCACACCCGCGACCTCGGCGAGCGCACCGTGCGCTGGGGAAGCCGTTCGATCGGAGGCTCGAGTACCGGATCCGCCGGCGCCGGCCTCGGGTCGCCATCGGGCTTCGAAGAACTCACGCGGGGTCCCCGGGGGTAGGTTCGCAGCGCAACACGCCGGCAGCATCCCCGAGGCCGTGTCTCGGAGGCAACCCGCGCTCGGGCAGCCTTTTGTCCGCACTCGTTGGCGTCCGGCCAGCCCAGGAGGGCGGTGGAGTAACCTTCGGCCCGGGTACCGCGTAGGGCTCATTGACGCCTGGAGGCGCCCGAGCTCTCGCATCCCGGAGACCGTCGCATGCTCAAGAAGAAACTCGTCTGGGCCGCCACCGCCGTGCTGGTGGTGGTCGTGGCCGTGCTGGTCATGGCCTCGCGCTCGCGCGGCAGCAAGGGCCTCGAGGTCCAGACCGCCAAGGTGACGCGGCAGGAGATCGTGCAGAAGGTGAGCGCGACCGGCCGCATCCAGCCGCGCACGCAGATCAAGATCAGCGCCGACGTGAGCGCCAAGATCAAGCGTCTCGGCGTCGTCGAGGGCCAGCACGTCGAGAAGGGCGCGCTGCTGGTCGAGCTGGACCGCGAGCGCTACCTCGCCGCGGTCGAGAGCGCCGAGGCGAACGTCCGCTCGGCGCAGGCCAACGCGACGCTCGCCCAGCAGAACTACGCCCAGGCCGAGCGCGAGTTCACGCGCGCGAAGGGGATGCTCGAGCAGCATCTCCAGTCGCAGGCGGAGTTCGACGCCAAGCAGACCGCGTGGCAGGTGGAGGAGGCCCGTCACAAGTCGGCGGTCGAGCAGGTCGAGCAGGCGCGGGCGGCGTTGAAGCAGGCCCGCGACGACCTGTCCAAGACCACGATCTACGCGCCGATGTCGGGCACGGTCAGCGCGCTCAACAAGGAGATCGGCGAGATCGCGCTCGGCTCGCAGTTCCAGGCGGACGTGATCATGGTGATCGCCGACCTCCGCGAGATGGAGGCGCAGGTCAACGTCGACGAGAACGACATCGTCTCCATCCAGCCGGGCCAGGCGTCCGAGGTCCAGACCGACGCGCTGCTTGCCACGCCGTTGAAGGGCAAGGTGTCCGACATCAGCAGCAGCGCCAACACCGCGGCCGCCGGCAGCAGCGAGCAGAAGACCGAGTTCGAGATCAAGATCGCCATCGACGACCCGCCGGCGACGCTGCGCCCGGGCATGACGGCGACCGCCGACATCATGACCAAGACCAATCCCAGCGCCCTGAGCGTCCCGATCCAGTGCGTGGCACTGCGCACGATCGACCAGCTCGCCCGGAAGGGCGAGAAGCGCAGCGACGCGGAGAAGCGCTTCAAGGCCGACCGCGACGGCTTCGTCGAGGTGGTGTTCTGCGTCGAGGGCGGCAAGGCCGTCGCCCACCAGGTGAAGACCGGGATCCAGAGCGACGAGCGGATCGAGATCCTCGAGGGCTTGAAGGAAGGTGACGAGGTCGTGTCGGGCAGCTACCGCGCGATCTCCAAGGACCTCGACAACGGCGCCGTGGTGCGGATCAACAACGACAAGAAGGCCGACACGTCTGAAGGCGGCGGCAAGCGCGGGTAGGAGCGCGGGCACGATGCGATCGCTGTCGGTACTGGTCGAGTCCCTGCGGATCGCGCTGCGCGCGCTGTGGGCCAACAAGGTCCGGGGCTCGCTCACCACGCTCGGGATCATCATCGGCATCGTGGCCGTGGTCACGACGATGACGGCGGTGAACGGCCTCAAGAACAAGTTCCGCGAGAGCTTCTCGGCCGTGGGCTCGGACGTGATCTACGTCTCGCGCATGCCCTGGGTGGTGATGGACGACTTTTTCGTCTTCCGCAACCGGCCGCGACTCGACCTGCGCGAGGCCCGGGCGCTCGAGGCCCGGTTGCGTGGGCGCGCCCTGGTCAACCCGTCGCTCGACAGCCGCGCGGACGTGAAGCACGGCTCGGAGACGCTCGAAGGCGTGATCATCATCGGGACCAGCGAGAAGCAGTCGCTGTTCTCGCTGGCCCAGCCCCAGCAGGGGCGCTTCCTGATGCCGTTCGACCTCATCAGCAAGCGCAGCGTGTGCGTGATCGGCAGCGATATCCGCGACCGGCTCTACAAGGGCATCGACCCCGTGAACCGCACGCTCCAGATCGGGCCCAACGAGTTCCGCATCATCGGCGTGATGGAGAAGCAGGGCGGGAGCTTCATGGGCGGGCCCAACTTCGACCGCCAGGTCTTCATTCCGATCACCACCTACGTGCGCGTGTTCGGCGGGCGGCGGGGCCACGTCGACGTGAACATCGCGGTGAAGGCGCCCTCGCAGGCGGCGATGGCCGATCTCGAGTACGAGGTGAAGGGCGAGATGCGCAAGGTGCGGGGCCTGCGACCGGCCCAGGCCGACAACTTCTCGATCAACAAGCTGGACACGTTGGTCGGCACGTTCAACAACGTCATGGGCGTGATGCTGCTGGTCGGACTCGTGGTGACGAGCTTCTCGCTGTTCGTGGGCGCGGTCGGCGTGATGAACATCATGATCGTGTCCGTCACCGAGCGCACCCGCGAGATCGGCATCCGCAAGGCGATCGGCGCCACGCGCCGCAGCATCCTGCTCCAGTTCCTGTTCGAGTCGTCGGCGATCTGCCTGCTCGGGGGCGCGATCGGCATCGTGCTCGCGGCGGGCGTCACCGCGGTCCTGAACGCGAGCGTGATGCCGGCGAGCCTGTCGCTGCCGATCGTGGGCATCGCGGTGCTGGTGTCGATCCTGGTCGGCCTCATCGCGGGCGTGGCGCCCGCGTGGCGCGGCGCGCGGCTCGATCCGATCGAAGCGCTGCGGTACGAGTGAGGCCGGGGCCATGAATCCACGGGACCTGCTCGCGATGTCGCTCGGCGCGATCCTCACGAACAAGCTCCGCAGCGTGCTCACGCTGCTCGGCATCGTCGCCGGGGTCGCCTCGATCATCTCGGTGATGACCGCGATCGCGCTCGTCCAGACCACGCTCGAGCAGGAGATGAGCGTGCTGGGCGCGCAGAC
>Ga0207670_10000022_pt1 | contig 145904 bp, 131 predicted proteins | sample KBSS23HmetaG_FD_184339 | JGI IMG/M metagenome (GOLD analysis project Ga0207670, IMG submission 184339) | Switchgrass rhizosphere microbial communities from Kellogg Biological Station, Michigan, USA - KBS S2-3H metaG (SPAdes) (version 2) | ecosystem: Host-associated > Plants > Roots >...
CGAGACTATCGCCAGCGTAACCCGACGCGCCGAGCTGAACGACTGGCTCACCCACAAAGTACGGCCACTGTTCGCGCAGCGCGTTCTCGCCGTCACAGAGGACATCATGTTCAAGTGGCGTCTTCTGGTCGAAGACGGGCGAAAGGTGGGGCACACATTCTCGCAGCCAGACCTCATCATTGCCGCGACTGCCCTACATCACGGATTGACCGTCGTATCGCGCGATGAAAGCGATTACGAGCAGGCTCGCGTCCCGATCTTCAATCCATGGGATTGACCTGATTCTGAGATCTGCTTCGAGCCCGTCCCCTCGCGAACGAGGTGGGATCGTGGACACGAGATGCGGTCCACCGACCGAAGACCGGCTTCCCTCGCAATGGCGCCGGGGGTGGACGGGACTTTCCGCAGATACGTGTGACAGCGCCGCATTCACCCGGCGTTCCGGGGACTTATCTTGCGGGGTGGACGGGACTTGAACCCGCGGCCTCCGCCGTGACAGGGCGGCGTTATAACCAGCTTAACTACCACCCCAATTTTCAACCGACGGTGCTGCTGTCGGACGCTTGGGCTGTCGAAAAACGACCGCCTCGACGCGCGGCTGATCTACCTACGAGGGACCAGCGTGTCAACGCCCTGGTTGTTTTTTTGCCATGCCGACCACCGCGGCTCCGGCGTTTCGTGTGGTTCCACATTTTTTGATACCGTGGGCCGCCGAACCGACCGCCAAGGAGGCTTCTCGATGACGATCCGCCGGCTTTTTCCCACGACCCTGATCCTGTCCGCGTCTCTTGCGTTCGGCGCCGGCTATGCGCGCCAGGCCCTGGCCGACAAGCCGACGGCGGCGGCCGGTGCGGGAGGCGCCGGGGGCGCCGCCGCAGCGCCGACCAACTGCAAGGCGTTCGGCAGCGCGAAGTGCTGCGATCCCGCGGTGACCGCCCACCTGCCGAAGGAAGCCATCTTCAAGTCCTGCGGCGAGTCCGACGCGACCTTCCTGGGCGAGGCCGGCTCGAAGGAGACCTGCAAGTACCATTTCAAGGTCGAGGGTCAAAAGCCGGAGGACACGTTCATCCAGGTCTACGCCCCCGCCCAAAAAGAAGTGCCCACGGAGCCCAACGATCCGTTCTTCCAGTGGAAGAAGGTCGGCAAGGCCTTCCTGACCGAGAAGGCCAAGTCGCCCAAGGCGGCCCCCATGATGGTGAACTCGACCGGCCTGTGGATGCCCGGCAAGGGCTTCTTCGTCAGCGTGAACGCCTCCACCAAGGTGTGCTCGAAGGCCGAGACCACCAAGCTGGCGTCCAGCCTGAAGTAGGCGTCGAAGGAGGCGGCGGTCGGTCAGCGAACGGGCGGCTTCTCGCGCGTCCGCAGCACGACGTCCGCCAGCGGGATGGTCACGTTGAAGTTGACGTGCGCCATCCGGCGCAGGGTGTGATGGTGCGCATGATGGGCGCGCAGGCGCGCAAAGATCCCGTTCCCCCCGATCCCCCAGCGAGCCAGCGCGGCCGGGGGCAGGTGATAAAGCGCGTGCAGCGTCTCGTAGAAAACGAAGTAGCTGAGCGCGCCCACGTAGAAGATCCCGGCCAGCGGCAAGCCCCCCACCAGCGCCGCCAGGATCGCCGCCGGTGACGCGCCTACCAACAGCATCACGATGGTGTACCAGGGCATCATGATTAGCCACAGCTCGCGCGCGTTCTCGATCGGCATGTCTTCATCGGTGAAGGCCCCGTGATGAACCAGCGCGTGGTTGCGGTACATGATGCGCGGCTGCAGCGGCCGGTGCATGGGGAACCGGTGCACGGTCCACTCGAAGAAGTTGGCGAACAGCCAGAACGCCGGGAGCAGCAGCCATGCGCGGGGGCTTGCGTTACGAGCCACCCACAACGACACCGCCAGCAGACTGACCGCCAGGGTCGCCGTGCGCGCGATCTGGGCCGCCGGTGAGAATGACGCGGGGATCTTCTCGGCCCGGTTCGAGCGCGGTCGGTGCTCCGCCGCGACGGAGGCGTCGCCTTCCAAGGTCATCGATGCGGAGCCGGCACGCGAGGACATGTTTAAGGGTACCATGCGCAACGCGGCGTCGCCGGGCATGGAAGGACGATTTGGACCGAGCGCGGCGACGGTCGAACCATGTTAGAAAGCCGCGTTCCTGAAACGTGACAGGCCATATACTGGAGGGGGCACGGGTGAGCTCGCACGGGACCACATATGGGTATTCGCGACGACATCGCGCAGCCGAGATTGGGTCAATCGCGGCGGTGATGATCTTCCTGCTGGGTTTCGCCTGGCGCGTGGGTGTGGTTGTCCGTTCCCCCGCGGCCTGGACGACCATGGTGGTGACCGTCCTTCTGGCCTATGTCGCGGCCGACGTGATCTCAGGCATCGTGCACTGGGCCGGTGACACCATCGGTGACGAACAGGTGCCATTTCTGGGCCCCAACTTCGTGCGCCCCTTTCGCGAGCACCACGTCGATCAGAAGGGCATCACCCGCCACGACTTCGTCGAGACCAACGGCAACAACAGCATCGTGGTGCTCGGTCCCCTGGCGCTGGCGTTCTTGTTGATGCCCATGCGTGAGAGCTTCGGGTTCTTCGCCGCGGTCTTCGTGGCGTTCCTGGGCCTGTTCGTGCTGGCCACCAACCAATTCCACAAGTGGGCCCACGCCGACCACCCGCCCCTCCTGGCGCGCCCGCTGCAAAAGCTTGGTTTGATCCTGTCGCCTCGCCATCACGCCATTCACCACGCGGTGCCGCACGACACGCATTACTGCATCACCGTCGGGTGGATGAACCCAGTGTTGAACAAGCTGCGCTTCTTTCGCGGCATGGAATGGGTGGTCGCGCAGTTTCGCCCCCATTGGCTGTTCATCGAGGAACGCACCCGCCATGCGGCGGCGCTGGCCGAGGCCAGCCGCGCGGCCGAGAACAAGATCGCCTCTTAAGGATACCGACCGATGCCCTCGTTCGACGTCGTCTCGAAAGTGGATCTGATGGAGCTCGACAACGCGCTTCACACCGCGCAGAAGGAGCTGACCCAGCGTTACGACTTCCGTGGCACCAACACCGTCGTCGAACGCGGCCCGGACGGGATCACCATCCGGACCTCGGACGAGCCGCACGCCAACGCGACCCTGACGGTGCTGCGGGAACGCATGGCCAAGCGGGGCGTCTCGCAGCGCTGCCTGGACCCCGGCGACGTGCAAGCGGCGGGCGGCATGACGGTCCGCCAGCTGGTCAAGATCAAGCAGGGCATCGAGACCGAGACCGCCAAGAAGATCGTCAAGGCCATCAAGGACGCCAAGGTCAAGGTTCAGGCGCAGATTCAGGGCGAGGAGCTGCGGGTCACCGGCAAGAACCGCGACGATCTGCAGGACGCGATCAAGCTGATCCGCGGCGGCGACTTCGGCATCGACCTGCAATTCGTGAACTTCCGCGACTGACGGGCGCCGCGAACTCGCGGGCAGCGCCCGGCCGGCTATGCTGGAGGACGTGACGCTCCCGAGAACCCTTGGTGCGCGCGGTGCGCTGACCTGCTTCGTGATCGTGACCCTGGGTCAAGGCGCCTGCGGTTCGCACCGGGGCGCGGGCACGACCCGCTCGCCGGATGGTGGCGCCGGCGGCGCACCAGCAGCGACGCGACCGATGCGCCCCGCCCTGGCCCCGCTGGCGGTCAACGAAGCCTACGTGTACGCGGACGCCGACACGTCGGCGCGAAAGATGACCATCGACGAAGCGCACGCGGCCGGGTTGCTGGTCGTGGACCTCAGCGACGGGTGGGCGCCCTTCATCTTTCAGGATGGCAGCGACGCCGTCGCCGACCCGCCCAAACCGAACGCCTACCGGCAGACATTCATCGATCTGGCCAACGATCGCATCAACGACGATGGCGTGAAGCTCAGCGGCACACAGCACAACTTCCTGGAACCGTTCGGCATTCCCCCGGCCCTCTCGAGGGTGCGCGCGCGCATGGAGGCCGATACCTCGCCGGACCGGGCCGCGTGCGAGGCCAAGGTGGATTGGGACGGCCTGCGGGCGTTCACCGGCACCGTGGGGTACGTGGATCGCGAGCAGACCAAGCGCGAACAGAACGAGGCGCGAACCGATCCCGAATGGCTGGAGAAGGAGATCGCGCGCCGCGAGGACGCGCGTCGCCAGGCGACTGCCGATGGGGGCGCGCCCGCCGACGGTGGCGCGGCGCTGGCGTCGGCGAGCGGGGGCGGCAAGGCGACCGGAAAACACGCGGCGGTCGCCAGCCCGGCTCCTCCCGCGACCTGGCCGGTTGGCGATCGGGCCGCGGCGGTGCAGGCCCTGGCCGCGGATCCGGAACCCAAGGTGCGCGCCCGCGTCGAGCGCACGTTGCGCGGTCAGGAACGTCAGCGCGCGGTGCGCGCGGCCCAGGCGTTTCTGCTGTGTCAGCAGGTCCTGTCACCCCGCGCGAAGCTGGCCCCGGGAATCTTCGACCTGCCCACCCACGAGGCGCTGGCGAGCTGGGAACGCAAGAACGACATCTTCGGCTGGGGGCAGCTGGGTGGTGACACGCTGGCCGCCATGCTGCGCCCGCCGGCCGAGCTGGTGTACGAGACCTTTCGGCGCGTGCTGGACGAACGCGTCGCCGAAGCCGCCCGGATCGTCGAGGATGGCTCGACGACCCGGCGCAAGCTGCCCGCCAGCTACAAGGATGCCGCTGGGCAGGTCCACGTGGTGCCAAACCTGATCGACGACCACACCAAGGCGCTGCTGGCGGCCATCCACGTTGCCAATGCCGACGACATGCTGGATTTTCTGCGCCAACACGGAGACGCCGGGCTGGCCACCTTGCGTGTCGCTTTCACTCCACCGCCCTTGCCGCCCTACTACCCGGCGTTGGGGCAAGGCCCGATGGATCTGTCGGTGGAGATCGATCGCGGCGACGTCTGGTACGACTTTCCCTTCAATTCAAAGGGCCGTCCGGTCGAACAATCGCGCACGCATTTTCCGCACCTGACGCTGTACACCCACTGGCATGGTCAGCGCATCGCGCTGGTGTCCTGGCGCACCACGATTGGATCTTGGCGCAGCGAGATGCACGAGAACGGCCGCGTCTACTACAGGTACAAGAACAGCGACGTGGGACCACGCGACTGGAAGCACATCGTGGCGGGTCCCGTCTGGGTACCGCCCGAAAGCACCCCGGCCAAGGATCTGCTGACCCGCAAGGTGTTCACGCGCGAGAAGGGCCCCGAGACAGTGGTCAACACCGACGTGATGGGGCCGGGCTTTCAGTCTGCCTACGGGCTGGTGATGGCCATCCACGTCGACCACGGCGGCCGCGACAATCAGATCCGCACGCACGGTTCGGTCGACTACACCTCGATCGCGCGGCGGTTTTCTCATGGGTGTCACCGGCTGGTCAACAATCGCGCCGTGCGGCTGTTCGACTTCGTGCTGTTGCACCAGGCGTTTCGGCGATTGGGGTCGATGCCGCTCCACCTGAAACGGCGGTTCACCGTGGACGGTGAGTCGTACCGGTACGCGCTGGAGACGCGCGGTTATTATTACGAGCTGCAGAAGCCAGTGCCGGTCAACGTCACCGAAGGCCGCGTGATGGGGCAGGTGAAGAAGCCCATCGTCGACTATGTGCGCAAGCTGGGCGTCGACTACCAGGATGTCGCGGACAGCGACAACGCCGCCGATCTGACCCCACCCAGCGCGGCGGCCCGGAAGGCCGCGGCACGGCGGGCGCAAGTCGATGCCACCAGCTCGGATGCCGCCACCAGCGTCAAGGCGGTCGGGGGCAGCCACGCGGCGTCGCAGACGCCCGCGCCCGAGCCAACGTCGGACGCTCCGTGACCGCGCGGAGCCGGCGCGTGCAGGGATGCCTGGCTGCCGGCTTGGCGTGGCTGGCGCTGGCGGCCAACGTGCGGGCCGCAACGGCGCCAACAACGCCTGCGGCGCCGACCATGGCGGATGTGCGCCCGCACCTTACGCTCTCGGCTTCGATCGATCCCCGGCGCGGCGCGCTCACGGGAACCGCGCACTGGACGTTCGTCAACGGCAGCGCCAGGCCGCTCGACGCCTTGCTGTTCTGGCTGTACCCGAACACCCTCAGCCAGCGCCCCACGACCCTGGACGACGTCAACTTCCATTGGTTTTACCCGCGGGGCTTCTCGCCGGCCGCGATGACCGTGGGGGCCGCGCGCGTGCAAGGGGCCGCGCGCGCGTTCACCCTCGAAGCGTCGGCGGCGGGTGTCAGGACGCTGCTGCGGGTGGCGCTGCCGGCGCCGCTTCCGCCCCACGCGGCCGTCGAGGTCGAACTGGACTTCGCGACCACCCTGCCCGACCGCCTGGGAAACTTCGGCTGCGCCCGCGGGCGGTGCCGCCTGATGGGGGGCTTCTATCCCTTCCCCGTGGCCGTGGACGCCGTCGGGTTCGCGCTGGAGGCTCCCCCTGCCCGGATCGACTTTCACGCCCGGGTGCAAGCACCGACCGGGGCCGACGTGATCCTGGGCGACGTCACAGGCCGTACCGGCCTGGTCACCGCGGACGGCACCAACGCCCCGCATGTCACGCTGGTGATCGACCGCGATTTGAACACCGAGGTCGTCGCGCGTCCGGGCATCACCGTGCGCTATCTGCATGGGGACCGCCGGCCGCCTTCCTCGGCGGGAAACCTGCTGCCCTACGTGCGCGAGGACCACGTCGGCCAGGTGCTGGCCACCGTCGAGCAAGCGCTGGACTTCCTGAAGGCGCAAGGCGTGGACCCCGCCGCCGACGGCCCGCCGGTGACCGTCACCCTGGTGACCGCGCCCTTGCGTCACCAGCTGGTCAGCGTCCACGGGTCGGTGGTGCTGGTGTCGGAGCGGTTGTTCGAGATCTTTCCGCTGGCGCGCGTCCGCCGGTATCACCAGCTCGAGCTGTTGCGCGCGGTGATGATCGCGGTTCTGGACGCGCGCCTGCGTCCCGTCGAAACCGACGCCGACGTCGACCTTTCGGCCGGAGCCATCGCCGCGACCTGGGCCGAGGTCTTCACGGTCCGGCGTTTCAGCAAGCTCGAGTTCGCCCGGGACCTGCTGCGACCGTTGTCGTTCTTGCCCGCGGTCGATCAATTGATGTACGCGCCCTTGGTGGCATCGTCGTCGAGCTACTTCGGCGACGCCGACGAGCGGGGCGCCCTGCGTGACGACGTCCGTCGGTTCGCCCACCAGCGCCCCAGCGCGCGTTTCGTGACCGCCAAGCTGGTCGACCTGCTGACGCCCGCCGGTGCCATCGCGATGGCCAACCTGATCGTCGCGGAGCGGATTCCCCTGCGCCAGGCCGCCGAGCGGGTGTTCGGTGGTCCGCTGGATTGGTTCTGGCGCCAGTGGGCGGAGGGGCCTCCTCCCCGGGTGAACTACCGCCTGGACACCGTGCGTGTCACGCCGCTAAAGCCAGGCGGCGTGCACGCCGTGATCGAGGTCCAGCGCCAGGGACAGGCCTTGCGTGAACCGGTCGAGGTGCTGATCGTCGATCGCGACGGGGTTGGCCACACGTTGGTGTGGAACGAACCCGGTGATCACCATCGTTTCGAGCTGGATCTGCCGGCCGGGCTGGCGTCCGTCGAGCTGGATCCGCGCCACCGCCTGACCGAGAGCGCGGTCGGCGCGCTGGATCCGGCCGACGATCCCCTGGTCGACAACCGCACGCCCAAACGGTGGCGATTCCTGTACACCGGCTTCGGCGCGCTGCTGGATGTGACGAACCTGCAGGCGTCGCTGGCCGCGGCCGTGACGATGAAGCCCCAGCACGATCTGCGAAACTCCATCGACCTGCTGGCGACCCACACCCAGGCGACCGACGTCGGGGTCAGCGCCGCGTACGAACGGCACTTCGGGCGACAGGCCGACACCAACCGTCTGACCAGCGGCGCGGGCCTGGGACTGTCGGTCCAGCGCCCCAACGCGACCTTCGGGGTGGCGCCCGGCGAGACGCCGCAGCCCGGCTGGCGCGTCTCGGGCAGTCTGATGTACGAACACGACGATCGCGACTACCTGATCGATCCATGGCGCGCTTTGGGCATCGCGCTGGATGTCGGCTACACGCTGACTGCCCTGGAAAATGGCGAGCGGCTATCGCAGGTCCACGCCGGCGCGGAGTTCCTGCGCCTGCTCGAACTGGCGCCCGGCCACGTGCTGGGCATCGACATCAACGCCAACCTGACCGCTGGCGACATCCAAAAGCGGTCGCAGCTTTATCATCTGGGCGGCGCCCGCGGACTGCGTGGCTATGGCGTCGACGAGCTGCTGGGGCGGGCGCGGGCGGCGGCGCGGTTCGAGCTGCGCAACCGATACGTGTCGGACCTGGACTGGAACCTGGGCCACTTCACGGTGGTGCGTGCGCTGGGCGGCAACCTGTTCTTCGAGGCCGGCGCGGTGTCGTCCTGCGCCGACCTCTCCGTCAGCGGCAACGACGTCTTCTACGACGTTGGCTACAGCTTTCGCGTCTTGCACGATGCGTTCGGCGTGCATCAACAGCTGCTGACCATCGATCTGGCGGTCCCGCTGAATCGCCGCGATCGCGTTTGCCTGGGACAGCACAGTCTGGGCGCGCCCAGCGACGGTCAGGCCAGCCTGCGCCGTCCGCCCTTCGTGGTACTGATCTCGTTCCTGCCGAACTTCTGACCCCCGCGCCATGACCGCCCCCGCCACAAACCCCAGCGCAGACCTTGGCGAAGGGGCCGCGCGGAAGCACCTGGTGTGGATGCTGGTGTCGCTGGCTTATCTGGTCCTGGCGCCGTATTTCCCGCGCATCAACAACCCCAACGAGAACGTGCGCATCTGGATGACCCGCGCCATCGTCGAGGACCACTCCTTGGCGCTGGACCGCACCTCGGCCGTCTGGGGCTACGTCGACGACAAGGCCACCGACCAGGGGCATCTGTATTCCAGCAAGGCACCGGGAACGTCCCTGCTGGGTGTGCCGGTGCTGTGGGCGCAGACCAAGCTGTGGCACGCCTTCGGCTGGCCCTCCCCCAGCAAGCGCGCCACGACCTTTGGCCTGCGCTTCTTCAGTGTGGTCCCCTGCGTGATCGCGTTTCTGTTCGTTTTCGCGCGCTGGATCGAACGCCGCACCCGCTCGCCGGCGGCGCGCGATCTGCTGCTGGTGGCGGTGGGGCTGGGCACGATGATCTATCCCTACGGCATCCTGTTCGTCGGCCACGCCCAGGGTGCGCTGGCCGCGTTCGCTGCCTTCATGGCGCTGGGCTGGCACGATGGCCCCCGCGCGCCCCTGCGGCGCCACCTGATCCTCGCCGGCGCGCTGGCGGGCACGGCGGTGCTGTTCGAGTACCAGCTGCTGCTGGTCGCGCTGGTGCTGGCCGGATTGGCGCTGTGGCGCGCGCGCAGACACGCGGGCTGGTTCGCGCTGGGGGCGCTGCCTCCGGCGCTGGCGCTGGGCGCCTACCACATGGCTCTGTTCGGTCGTCCGTGGGCTTTCCCCTACGGTCATCTCGAGAACCAGACCTACGCCCACCTGCACCACGGCAGTGGCTTCTTCGGCCTGGGACCTCCGCAGCCGGCGGCCCTGAGCGCGTCGCTGTTCTCGGTCAGCTACGGCCTGTTCGTGTTCTCGCCCTTTCTGTTGCTGGGTCTGGCGGGCGCTGTCAAACAACTGAAGTCGCCGGCGCGCACGGACGCCCTCGCGATCCTTCTGTCCAGCGTGATGTTGCTGTTGTTTCTGGCGGGGATGACTCACTGGCGCGCCGGCTGGTGCGTGGGCCCGCGCTACATCGCCGGCTGCGCGCCGTTTCTGGCCGCCGGGCTGCTGATGAACGACCGGATGAACGACCGCCTGTTCGATCGCGGGCCTGCCGACGACAATCAGCGGGCCAACTTCGTGCTGCGCGTCCTGCTGGGCGGCTCGATCGTGGCGTCCGTTTTCATCAACGGGGTGTCGGCTGCGACCTACCCGCACTACCCCGAGGCCTTCGACAATCCCCTGTTCGATCTGGCGTTGCCGCTCTGGCGCGACGGCTACGTGCCGTCTGGGCTTGGACACGCGCTGGGATTGCCCCGCGGCTGGGCGCTGCTGCCGCCGGCGCTGCTGTGGATCGCGGCGCTGGTCCTGGCCATCGCCGGGCCGGCGCGCCGGCTGCGCGCGAAGATCGCCCAGGTGGGCGGGGCCGCGCTGATGGCCGCACTGCTGCTGACGTTGCTGTCCCGCTATGGCCGCGCGCCCGCCGCAGCGGAACAACACGCCACCTCGGTCGTACGCGCGCTGTGGGATCCGGCGCCGCGTCCTTGACGCGCGGACCGCTCAGCCAACCGACGACGCCGTGCGGACGCGACCGCCCGACGACGGCCCCGCTCCGCCGACATCCTTGGGCTTGTCCTCGGCGCGCGCACGGGTCGGCCGCGCGATGGTGGCGGTGGCCGTCCAGCTCATCTGGTTGTGCCAGCGCAGCTGCACATCCCGGTATCCCTCACCGACGAACCAGGATTCGACCTGCGCCTTCGGCAGGTAGAACGCCACCGGCGTGACCAGCTGATCGAAGACCACCGAGTGCACTTCGTCGAACGGAAAATCGTACATCGACGAGAAGTACTGCCCGTAGGGCAAGTGGCTGGGCCAGGTCCCGCCCGGCCCCGGCGCGTAGAACAGTTTGATGGCGCCCCAGATCGCCGCCGCCGGAATCGCGGAGAGCGCCTTCAGGGGGCCGTACGGCACCTTCGAAGTCAGAGCTTTGCGCACCGGATCGACCACGCGCGTGATCCATTCGTTGTTCTCCAGGCCGTAGACCCAGTAGACGATCCTTCCGCCATCGCGCACCACCGACGCCACGGCCGCCGCGCCGGCCGCCGGATCGGGCAGGTGGTGCAGCACGCCCACGGAGAATCCGATGTCGAACACCGGGCGTACGGGGGGATGCAGCAGATCCCCGATCACCACATGTGCGTTGGGAAGCTGCCGGGTGTTGCGAAACGCGACCAGCGCACTTTCGCCCAGATCAATCGAAACGATGGCCTTGGCGCCAAACCGCGCCACCAGATCCGTGTGGCGTCCCTTGCCGCAGCCGCCTTCGAACACGACCTTGCCCGCGAAGTCCTGGGGACCAAACGGTCCGACCCAGCCCAGGAACTGACGCTGGTAGTAATCGCGCAGCTCGGTCCAGCGGGTCCACTCTTCGGCGAAGCGGGCGGCGGTCTCGGTCTTCAGCGCATCGACATGGCCTCGCGTCAGCACCGGAACGCCGTCCGTGATCTCGAACGTGCACGTGCCCTGGGCGCAGGCCAGCTGCCCGGTGATGACGTGGGCGTCTTCCTCGTGCGCCACCGACGCCAGCACCAGGGCGGTTGCACAATTCGGGCAAGCCAGATACGACAAAACCTCGCGACGCATGGACGCACTCCTTTACAGGAACAAACCCCAGGAATCCAGGCGGTTGGGGGGAACCGTCGCAGGCCCGCGAACCGCTAGCGCCGCGCGGCCTTGCGCGGCCCCAGCCGCTCTTCCATGCGGTCCAGCTCCCCCTCGAACAGGTGCGACGTGAAAGGGAACAGCGTGACGTTGGCAGCGCCCGCCATCAAGGCGGGCTTCTCGATCTCGTCGGTGACGTTGGACGTCCCGGCAATCACGCGGCAACGCCGCGCGGCGCGGGACGACAGCGACGACAGCACGCGAATCGAATCGTAGGCGTGCACGTTGGCCAGGCCGAGATCCAGGAAGGTCAGCTCCGGTCGATAGCGTTCGGCCAGCGTCAACCCCATCGGCAGGCTGGTGGCCACCAGACCGCCCACATCGTGACGGTGGGATAGCCCGTCGGCCAGCTCGATGCGACCCATTCCGTTGCTCGCCACCAACAAGACAACGCCCCGGGTCGCTCGCTCGAACTGGCCGGGGTTGGTAGAAAACTCAGCAGCGTCCGCGGAGAGATCGGCCTCAACGGCCTTGAAGGGGGCCGCGGTGCCTCCGGGCTTGCGCTTCTTGCCGTCCTTGCCCTCCTTGCTTTCATCCGACGCAGGGCGTCCCGCACGCTGCACCAGCCGCTGGGCCTGCTCGACAGTGATTGATCCCGACACCAGCTGGACCAACAAGATCGTGTCCACCTCCAGCGCGTCGGCCAGCCGCACCAGGTACTCGGCGCGGTCGACATACATCTGGCCTTCCTTCCAACGAACCGCACGGGAATGTTCGAAGCCGAGAATATTGGCCAGGTCGCGCTCCCGCGTGTCGGCGCCACGCAGCTGTCTGAGCCGCTCCATGCAAAACTTCCACAATCCACCCGAAGGCGCATGACGTGGTGAATTCCTGGCCGATTTCATGGCAGCCGAGTTAATCCGACCAAATTCAGATTGCAATAATAGTTAAGGCACTTTACGTGCAATTTTCTTTGATGGTTTTCGGCTATGAAGCGCAAAAACGGCCCCCCTATCCTCGGGTTTCGTGAGGACCGTTTCGCGAACCGGAGACGCAAAAAAAGAGCGTCCCGATCGTCGGCCCCGAGGGCGTCGGGGACGTCCAAGACCCGCTGATATTTACAACGCCGGCCGCGGGAACGTATGTTCGACGCGGCAATGCATCCCCGCGTCTTCGTCATTCCTCGGTCCTCCCCCACTGGCCGCACGGCGGCACGCCTCCTGCGCGTGGCGTCTGCGTTGGGACTGGTGGTCCTGTGCACGTGCGCCAGTCACCCCAGTGTGCAGCGCGATCTGTCCAAGCTGCCGCCCGGCCAGGTCGGCTTCGACGATCTTTGTGGCCTTCAGGGTTACTTCGACGCGATCGCCGTCAAGACCGCCGCTGCCCCCGCCGAGGTCGACAGCGCCGCCATCGAACGCGCGTCGGAATTCGGAACGTCGCGCGGCGGACGCGCGCGCTTCGCTTTCGAGGACGACTTCCAGTTGACCACCCTGCGTCGCGTCCTGAATGAGAACTGGAAGACGCTGCCCCCCGAACTGGCGACCAGCCACCGCGTCGAGATCGAGGTGTCCTGGTCCGAACGAAGCGGCCTCAAGCGCGTCGTCACCGATTCGGAGCCGCACCTCTACGTGGACGGGAAGCTCTCTCCGCTGCCGAACCACGTTTGCCTGTCGGAGCTGCTGTTCGGTGAGCCCATCTACAAGCAGCGTCGCGACATGCTGGGCCTGGCCCCGCTGCCGACCGCCCACTCGCTGGCATTGGCGCCCGAGACTGACGCGGGAACGACCGACGCGGCTGCAACGTCCCCTGCCCTCCCATCATCCAAGACAGGCGCAGCCCCCAAGGCCGCAGCCAAGGAATAAGTTCCGCCGATGCCCGTTGACCACCGTTCCTTCGAAACCAAATGGCAGACCCGCTGGCGCGAGGCCGGCGTGCACCGCACCACCTTCGATCCGACGCGACCGAAGTACTACGCGCTGGACATGTTCCCCTATCCGTCGGGCGCCGGCCTGCACGTCGGACACTGCGAGGGCTACACCGCCACCGACGTGATCACGCGCTGGAAGCGCATGCAGGGTTTCAACGTGCTGCACCCGATGGGCTGGGATGCCTTCGGCTTGCCGGCCGAGAACTACGCCATCAAACACGGCGTCCACCCGCGGATCACCACCGAACAGGCCATCGGCAACTTTCGTCGCCAGATCGATTCGGTCGGGTTCGCGTACGACTGGGAACGCGAGATCAACACCACCGACCCTCAATACGTTCGGTGGACGCAGTGGATCTTCCTGCAGCTCTGGAAACGCGATCTGGCGTACGAGGGCGTCATTCCGATCAACTGGTGCCCGTCGTGCAAGACGGGGCTGGCCAATGAAGAGGTCAGCCAGGGGCGCTGTGAACGTTGCGGCACGGCGGTGGAACGCAAGGACATGCGCCAGTGGCTGCTGCGCATCACCCGCTACGCCGACCGCCTGCTCGAGGACCTGAGCGAGCTGGACTGGCCCGAATCGACAATGGCCATGCAGCGCAACTGGATCGGCCGCAGCGACGGCGCCGAGGTGGTGTTCGAAAGCGCCACGCCGGTGGCGGGCCGCCCGATCCGCGTCTTCACCACCCGACCGGACACGCTGTACGGCGCGACGTACATGGTGCTGTCGCCCGAGCATCCGCTGGTCGGCGAGCTGACCGCGCCCGAGCGGCGCGCCGAGGTGGAGGCTTACCAGAAGCAGGCCCGCTTCAAGAGCGACCTCGAGCGAACCGATCTGGCCAAAGACAAGACCGGCGTCGCGATCGGCGCGACGGCCAACAATCCCGTCACCGGCCGTGCAATCCCGATCTGGATCGCGGACTACGTGCTTTCGAACTACGGCACCGGCGCGATCATGGCGGTGCCGGCCCACGACGACCGCGACTTCGCGTTCGCCACCAAGTTCGGGATCCCCATCGTGCAGGTGGTCGCGCCGGCGGACGGCGCACCGATTCCCGCGGGCGCAGCGTTCACCGGCGAAGGCGTCGCCATCAACTCGGACACGTTGAATGGCCTGGCGACGCCGGCGGCCAAGGCGACCATGATCGCGGCCCTGGAAGCCAAAGGCACGGGCAAGGGCACGGTCAGCTATCGCCTGCGGGACTGGGTGTTCTCGCGGCAACGCTACTGGGGTGAGCCCCTGCCCATCATTCACTGTCCCACGCACGGCGCCGTCCCGGTGCCCGAAGCCGATCTGCCGGTCAGGCTGCCTGACGTCGAAAAATACGCGCCGACCGGGACCGGGGAGTCGCCGCTGGCGGCCATCGACGCCTTCGTCAACACCACCTGCCCGACCTGCGGCGCCGCCGCCAAGCGCGAGACCAACACCATGCCGCAATGGGCGGGCTCGTGCTGGTACTACCTGCGCTACCTGGACCCGAAGAACCCCGACCATCTGGTGGATCCCGCCATCGAGAAGCAGTGGATGCCGGTCGATCTTTACGTCGGGGGCGGGGAGCACGCCGTGTTGCACCTGCTGTACGCCCGCTTCTGGCACAAGGTGCTGTTCGACATCGGCGTGGTCACCACCCGCGAGCCGTTCAAGAAGCTGCGCCACCCGGGCACCGTGCTTGCGTATTCCTATGTGGACGCGGCCGGGCGCTACCACGAGCCGGGCGAGCTCGAATGGCGCGGCACCGAGCCCACACTGCGCGCCACCGGCGAGCCGCTGAAGCAGGCGGTCGAGAAGATGGCCAAGTCCAAGCTGAACGGCGTGAATCCGGATGACGTCGTCGCCGAGTACGGCGCGGACGTGATGCGACTTTACGAGCTGTTCATGGGCGAGTTCGAGCTGCCCAAGCCCTGGGATCCGCGCGCCATCGAAGGCTGCCACCGCTTCCTGAAGCGCGTGTTCCGGCTGGTCGAGGAGTTCGATCCGACCCGCGCGCCGGCGGGTGATCCTCACCTGGCGCTGCGCCACCGGACGATCAAGCGGGTGACCTTCGATCTCGACCGCATGCAGTTCAATACCGCCATCGCCGCGATGATGGAGTTCTTGAACCAGCTGACCTCGGGCGGCGCCACCCGCGAGGATCTGCAGACGCTGGTGCGGCTGATGGGCCCGTTCGCGCCGCACACCGGTGACGAAGCCTGGGAGCTGCTGGGCAACAAGGGCTTCTTGATCGAGACCGCGTGGCCTAGCTACGACAATGCGCTCACCGAGGACGCGACGCCGACCATGGCGGTGCAGGTCGACGGCAAGGTGCGTGGCACGGTGTCGCTGGCCCGCGACGCCAGCGAGGCCGACGCGCGCACCGCCGCCATGGCGGTGGCCAACGTGACCAAGTACCTGGAGGGCCGCGCCGTCGCCAAGTTCATCTACAAGCCCGGCCGCATCCTGGGCTTCGTGACCAAACCCGCGTAGGCGGAATCCACGACAAATCTGGAGCCGGTGGACGGGATTGAACCGTCGACCTACGGTTTACGAAACCGTTGCTCTACCACTGAGCTACACCGGCGACCTTCTGGGAGGCGAATGTATGCCGCGTCGGCGGGTACCAAGTCAAGGAGTCGATGCGACAGGCGAGCAGCACGCGCCGACGGCGACATCCCGAGCGTCCGCTACGCCGCCGCCTTTCGCTTCGCCTTTGGCCTGTTCTCGTTCGGGGCTCTGCCGCCCGCCGACCGCCAGCCGTGGCCATCGGCGATCAGGGTCAAAAGCATGGTGTTCAGTGACACCCCCTCGGCGGTGGCCATCTGCGAGATTCGCTCGTGCAGTGTCTTTGGGAGTCGAAGACGAAGCTGGCCCGAGTAATCCGGCGACGCGTCCTCGGGGGGAAGCACCCTCCGATCCTCGCGAAGCACCTCCAGCATCAAAGCCGCCGCGTTCTTCGCCTCCTTGGTGGCCTCTCCTTCAGTTTTCCCGTGCGCCACGCAACCCGGACCGAGCGCGGGCACACGCGCAACGAAGACGCCGTCGTCGTCGCTCCACTCGGTCACGATTCGATATCGAAACGGTTCCTGCATCACTGCACCTCCAACTGGTTTTCCTCGAAGAGACGCAGCACTTGCCGGACCTGGTAGGGCTTGGCGTTCGCCCCCTCGGATTGCAGATTCACCATCGGCAGTTCGAGCCGCGTGGCGTGCGTGAACACATGGTGCGATCCCTTCTGCCGTCGGAGAACGTATCCGGCCGCCTCCACCAATCTGCGAAGGTCCCTGAATCGGACGTTCGCCCGGCTCCGCCTCGCCTGTTCCAGTATCTCGGCCCCCGTGCGTCCCATCGGGACTATGGTACCGAATACGGGACCGGACGCCAAAGGGCTATACGGGGTGGATCAGGGAACCAGGACTCCGAGCGAAACGCGTTCAGCGCGCGCCGACCCTCATCTGGCATACCTCGAGGTAGCGCGCGGCAGGCCAGTTCACGGGCGTCGGAAAGTCCGGCGGCAGGCCCCCCAGCTCTAGGATTGCACCCGCGCGTCGGGCCAGCGTCAGCCCGGCTTCGATGTGCTTGGTGACGCTGGGCCCGCGGTGCGTGTTCGATGAAACCCACAAATGCCCGCCCTCGTCGGGCAGCAGCGCGCACGCGGCGGCGACGAGCTCGGGGTAGTCGCGCTTCTGCGCCCAGGAGGCCGCCCGCGCGCCCGAGACGGTCGGGGGATCCAGGATGATCACGTCGTACTCGGCGCCGCGGGTCTTCTCGTTCTCCAGGAAGCGAAAGACGTCGGACGTCTCCCAGCGGAAGCGCGCGTCCGTGGGATCCAGGCCCGACAAGCGAAAGTTCTCGCGCGCCCACGCCAGCGGGCCCGCCGCGAGATCCACGCTGGTCACGGACGCCGCGCCCGCGCGCGCCGCCGCCAGCGACAGCGCGCCCGTGTACGCGAACGTGTTCAGCACGCGACGCTCGCGCACGAAGCGGTGCAAACCCGCGCGGTGCTCGCGCATGTCCGAGAACAGCCCCACGTTGATGGCGCCGCGCAGGTGAACCTCGTAGGGGATCCCCAGCTCGCGCACCACCAGCTTCTCGGGAGGCTCTTCGCCGATCACCTGATCCTTGGCGCGCTCCGGACTCGCGCCCTGCGCTTTCAGGCGAACCTTCAGCACCGCGCCCCGCAAAGGGAATCCGGCCTCGGCCAAGACCGCCATCGTGGCCTCGGCCAGCAGCCGCGCGTGGCCCAGCAAACCCCGCGACAGCGCAGTGACCACGGCGAACGGGCCATAGATGTCGGCGGACAGCCCCGACAGCCCGTCGCCCTCGCCATTGACCAACCGGTATGCGGACGCGCCGTCGACCAGACCCAGCGTGCGCCGCAACGCCAGCGCCCGTGATGCCTCGCCGCGAAAGAAGGCGGCGTCCAGCGCGCGCAGGCGGGCCGTCGCGCTCTCGCCGGCGCGCCACACGCGCACCACCTCATTCTCGGGATCGGCCACGCCCAGGGCCAGCGTCTCGTTCTTGGCGTTCAGCAGCCGCACGGGTCGCCCCGGCTCGACGCTGGCGCCGGCGGCCAGATCCGACAGCGGCAATTGCGGGGGGGCTGCGCGCAGGTGATCCACCCCCAGATCGGTGACGGCAATTCCATGAAGCGACGACATGGCGCGAACTATGCGCCCCCCGCGTCGGAAATACGACGCCGACGCCAAGATGGCCGCGCTCAGGCCGGGGGGATCTCTGCCGTCGCCTCCTCGCGCGCCGATTCACGTGCGCCGACCAGGACCGGCCCCTGCGCCAGGGCGTCGCGCATCCGCTCCACGTCCAGCTCGCCTTCCCAGCGAGCCACCGCCAGCGTGGCCACCCCGTTGCCGATCAGGTTGGTGATCGCCCGCGCCTCGGACATGAAGCGGTCCACGCCCAGCAGCAGCGCCAGCCCGGCGACCGGCAGCTTGCCCGTAGCCGACAGGGTCGCGGCCAGGGTCACGAAGCCGCCCCCGGTCACCGCGGCCGCCCCCTTCGACGTCAGCAGCAGGATCGCCAGCAGCCCCAGCTCGTCGCCGAGCGGCAGGTGAATGTCCAGCGCCTGCGCGATGAACAGCGTCGCCAGCGTCAGGTAGATGGACGTCCCGTCCAGGTTGAACGAGTACCCGGTCGGGACCACCAGCCCCACCACGCCCTTGGGACAACCCAGCCACTGCAGCTTGACCATCAACCGCGGCAGCGCTGACTCCGACGAGGACGTGCCCAGCACCACCAAGATTTCCTCGCGGATGAACTTCAGGAACGGCACGATCCTGAAGCCCACCCAGCGCGCCACCAAACCCAGTGCGACCAGCACGAACAACAGACTGGTCACGTAGAACGTGGCGATCAGCTTGGCCAGCGATGCGATTGAACCGACGCCGAACTTGCCTACCGTGAAGGCCATCGCGCCCATCGCCCCCAGCGGGGCCAGCCGCATCACGATGCCCACGATGCGAAAGAACACCTGGCCCACCTCGTCGATCAACGCCTTGACCGTCGCGGCGCCCGGGCCCAGCGACGACACCCCCAGCCCCACCAGCACCGACACCAGCAGGATCTGCAGGATGTCACCGCCGGTGAAGGCTTCGCCCACCGTCGGAGGAATCACGCCCAGCAAGAAGTCGACGACGCCCAGGTGCTTGCCCGCCGTGGCGTAGGTATCCACCGCATGGGGGTCCAAGGTCAGGGCGTTGGCGTGAATCCCGGCCCCCGGTGCCACCAGGTGACCGACGCCCAGCCCGATCAGCAGCGCGACCGTCGTCAGGACCTCGAAGTAGATCAGGGCCTTCAGCCCCACGCGCCCGACTTTCCGCAGGTTGGACATGCCAGCGATGCCGCCCACCACCGTCGAGAACACGATGGGCGCGATCATCAGCTTGATCAGCCGCACGAACCCGTCCCCCAGCGGCTTCAAGGCCACGCCCCAGTCCGGGCGCACCACACCGATCAACACGCCGATGGCCACCCCCACCAGCACCTGGAGATACAGGCTTCGCGACACCGCCGGAATCCGCACCGCCCCGACGATACAGGTTCGGGCCGGCGTTTTCTCCTGCCGGCGGAGACCCGCCCGTGGCGGCCTACGCGACCTGCGCGGCGCCGGTCGAGATCTCGTGGGCCAGGGCGACGATCTCCTCGTCCATGATGCCCTTCTTGCGATCGGCCAGCGCCGAGAACTTCACGTACAGGGCATCCAGTTGGGCCTTGTTCAAGGAGAGCCCCAGCTCATCGCAGCGCGAGGACAACGCATGGCGACCGCTGTGCTTGCCCAGCACCAGGCGGCCCTCGGGCACGCCCACCGACTTCGGATCGATGATCTCGTAGGTGGTGCGTTCCTTCAGGTAACCGTCCTGATGAATCCCCGCTTCGTGCGCGAAGGCGTTGCGTCCCACGATGGCCTTGTTGGGCTGCGGGCCGAAGCTGATGATCGACGACAGCAGCTGGCTGCACGGAAACAGATGCTCGGTGTGGATCCCCGTGGCATAGGGCAGGCGGTCCTGGCGGGTCTTCAACGCCATCACCACCTCTTCCAGGGAACAGTTCCCGGCGCGTTCGCCGATGCCGTTGATGGTGCATTCAATCTGCCGCGCCCCGGCCTGGATGGCGGCCAGCGAATTGGCGACCGACAGCCCCAGATCGTCGTGACAGTGCACGCTGACGACGCCCCGATCACCGATCGCTTCGACCACCCGTCGAATCAAGGCGGCAAACTCGTCGGGCACCGAATAGCCGACGGTGTCGGGAATGTTGACGGTGCTGGCGCCGGCATCGATGACCGCGCGCGAAACCTCGACCAGATAATCGGGATCAGTGCGCGCGCCGTCCTCGGCCGAGAACTCGACGTCGGCGACATACTTGCGCGCCAACCGGATACCGGCGACCGCCGCGTCCAGCACTTCCTGCCGGGACTTCTTCAGCTTGTACTTCAGGTGGATGTCGCTGGTCGCCAGGAACGTGTGAATGCGCGGAGCGGTCTTGGCCTGATCCAGCGCGGCGGCAGCACGTTCGATGTCGAGCGGCATGGAACGCGCCAGCGCCGCCACGGACACCTTCACCTCGCGGCTGACCGTGCGGACCGCCTCGAAGTCGCCCTCGGACGCGATCGGGAACCCCGCCTCCAGCACGTCGACGCCCAGCTCCTGAAGCTTGTGGGCCAGGCGAACCTTCTCGGCCACCGTCATGCTGCAACCAGGCGCCTGCTCGCCGTCGCGCAGGGTGGTGTCGAAGATGAAAACACGATTGGAAGACATGCTGAAAGTCTGCGTGGCGCCTGGAGATTCAGCAAATTTATAATTGTAGATGAACCCATTAGCGGGCCTTATGATGGCGACCGCATGGAACTCTACGCGCTGCAGGTGTTTTCGCGGATCGTCGCCGAGCAAAGCTTCTCCCGCGCGGCGGAGGCCTTGCTGCGCACGCAGCCAGCCATCTCGCTGACCCTACAGCGCCTGGAGGCCGAGCTGGGGGGACCGTTGATCGACCGATCCTTTCGCACCGCCAAGAAGCTGGTGCTGACGGACGCGGGGCGGGTGGTGCTCGATTACGCCAAGCGCTTCGACAACCTGCGTGACGAGATGGCCACCGCGCTCACCGAGCTGCGTGACAACTCGGCCGGGCGGTTGACCATCGGGGCCAACGAATCGTCGACCCTGTACCTGCTGCCCCACATCGAGCGCTACCGTCGGCTGTACCCCAAGATCAAGATTCAGGTGCGGCGCAGCCAGTCCAGCAAGATCCCGGCTGAGCTCCTGGACGGAGGCCTGGAGCTGGGCGTCGCCAGCTATGACCCGGGCGACGAACGCCTGCTGTCGCGTATCCTGTACGCGGACTCGCTGGCGTTCATCGTGTCGCCAAAGCACCGCTTCGCGCACCGGAAGACGGTGTCGATCACCGACCTGGGGAACGAAACCTTCATCGCCCACAATGTCGTCTCGCCCTATCGAGAGAACGTGGTGCGCGAGTTCCGCCGCCACAAGGTCCCGCTGAACATGGATGTCGAGGTGCCGACCCTGGAGGCCATCCGGAAGCTGGTCCAGAGCAACGAGGGCGTCGCGTTCCTGCCCCGTATGGTTGTGCGGCAGGAGCTGGATCGGAAGCTGCTGTGGGAGGTGAAGGTGAAGGAATTTCACATCGAACGGCCGATTCGCCTGCTGATCCCGCGCGACCGGACCTTGTCGCACGCGGCGCAGGCCTTCCTGGACGTGGTCGCCAAGGGCTGAGGCTGATCCGCCCCTGACGTTCCAGCCCCGCAACATTCGACGGCCGCGCACGTCTCCCCGCTTTTCGGAAGGCCGCGGGACATTTCGCGCGTACAATACAAGCCCGGTGCCGAAAGGTTCGCCATCCCTGGTCACTGAAGCCGCGTCGTGGGTCGAGAAGCGATTCGCGCGGCTCCGCCGATCGGGCACCCCGGACGGGGTCGACTACCCCCAAGGGGATCGCCGCAACGGCATCCAGCTGCGCCGCTTCGCTGGCCCGCGGGCGTACCGCGATCAGCTTTCGCGATTGCGCATCGCCCACCTGACCGATCTCCACGTCGGCCGCATCACGCCACTGGCCGTGCAGCGAGCCGCCGTCCAGATGGCCAACGCCGAGAAGCCAGACCTGGTGGTGCTGACGGGAGACTTCGTCTGTCACAGCCAGCTCTACCTGGACGAGCTGGCCGAGGTGGTGGCCGGCTTCAAGGCCCCCACCATCGCGGTGCTCGGCAACCACGACTACTGGTCCGGTGCGGACGAGGTCGCGGCAACGCTTCGGCGGGCCGGGGTCCAGGTGCTGCGGAATCAAAACACGGTGGTCGAGGTGGCCCACCAGCGGCTGCAGGTGGTCGGGTTGGACGATTCGTACACCGGGCACGCCCGGATGGACGAGGCGGTGAAGGGGATGCGCACGGATCTGCCCACGCTGGCCTTGTCCCACATCGCCGAGGAGGCCGATGGCCTGTGGCGGCGGGGGATCCCCCTGGTGCTGGCGGGCCACACGCACGGCGGTCAGGTGACTCTGGCGGGCCTGCACGAGCTGGCGCTGGGGAAGATCGGGGGGCACCGCTACGTGCACGGCCTGTACGGGTCGCGGGGGAACGGCCACCCGCGTCCGCAGGCGTCTGCCCACAGCAAGAGCCATCCCCGGGCCGTCGAGGGCGCAGTTTACGTGGGGGCCGGCATCGGCGCGGCGGTCATCCCGCTGCGCATTGGCGAACGCGGAAAGCGCGAGGTCACCATCTTCGAGCTGGGCGCCGAACAGGGAAGCTTCGTCGAGCACCACGCCGAGCAGGAACCGATGCCGGGGCGAAAGCCGTCGCAGGCTTTGATGGCCAAGCGCGCCGCCAAGGTGGTGCGCAAGCGGTTGCGCCGCGAGAGCAGCGGTCGCTAAGTCCCGCGGGTACACGTCGTCACCGACGGGCGGTCCGCCGCTTCGAGCTCCCCCAGGCGACGGCCGGTTTCCGGGTCGCGGGCGGCGCGCCGGTGGGGTAGGAAATTGTGGTCGATCCGGACCGTGCCACCCCCTATGCTCCCGCGGTCGGGTAGGCGGGGGTCAGGTGCGCGATGTAGTCCCCTGTCTTCCCTTTTTCCAAAAACCAAGCTATAGGTCGCGCAAAGCTCGGGGTAGTCCCGGGCCAAAGAAATTAGGAGATTGTCACATGAATAAGAGAGTTTCCCTTCCTGGTACCATCCTGTCGCTCGGATTTCTCTCCGTGGCGATCTATTCCGCGGGCTGCAGCAGTGACTCCTCGGGCGGCGCCGGCGGCGCGGCCGGCGGCAAGGGCGGATCGACGGCGGCCGGCGGCAAGGGCGGCTCGACCGGCGTCGGCGGCGGCGGCAAGGGCGGCTCGACCGCGGTCGGCGGCGCAGCCGGTGGCGCCAGCGGTGGCGCGGCGGGCGGCGCGAACGGCGGCGCGGCAGGCGGTGCCAACGGCGGCGCGGCTGGCGGAGCCAACGGTGGCGCGGCCGGCGGGGCCAAGGGCGGCGCCGCGGGCGGTGCCAACGGCGGCGCGGCCGGCGGGGCCAAGGGCGGCGCTGGCGGTGCCAACGGTGGCGCGGCCGGCGGCAAGGCCGGCGCGGCGGGCGGCTCCAACGGTGGCGCGGCAGGCGGCGCGGGCGGATCTACCCTGGCCGCCACGCTGTGCCCGAGCACGGGCGGCATGTACACGGCGACCTCGACGGCGAAGATGAGCCCGTCCGAGTTTTGCGACCTCTTCCTGATGACCTGCGGAAGCGCCGTGGCGGGACACACGACCAAGGCCGAATGCATGTCGACCTACGGGAGCACCCAGAACATGACCGTTGCTTCCGGCAGCTCCAACGGCACCATCGGGGCCTGCGAGTCGTACCACCTCTGCAATGCCGTGAGCGCACCGGCCGGTCACTGTCCGCACGCCGCGGGCACCGCGATCTGCGTGGCACCCACCCCGTAGCGAGCAGAAATTCAGGCGGCGGCACTGCCGCTGATTCAAAAGGCCGGGCGAATGCGCCCGGCCTTTTTTTTCGTCCTTTGGATCCTCGCGCGGTTGGTCCAATGGCCCGGGCCCGCCCCCTTCGAGTCGCGCTATTGAAGGACCGGAGCGCCGTTCGGCGTGACCCCGGAAGGTCCGGGCTCCACCCTGAGGCTCGGTTTTTCGGGGACGGAAAGCGACGGGACCGGAGGAACGGGAGACAGCGGCGGTGGGGACAAGGGAGACAGCGGCGCGACGCCTCGGCCCGGCGCCGGGGGCTGCCATGCGCTCGCCCCGGCTCCGACCAATGAGTTCTCTGGTGGTGGTTGTTGCTCGTCGGAGGCGCGTGGGGTCTGGTCGCGTCGTCTGCCATTTTGCAAGGCGGCCCTTCGCTTTCCTTCGTCGGCGCGTGCCGGAGACCAAGAATCCGTGGGTTCGGCCGCTGGCGCATCGTCGACCGCGCCCGAGGCGCGCTCGGAATTGTCCGCCGCAGGGGGACCGCCCGATCCCGCATCCGGAGCTGTCAGCTGCCCATTCCTGACGGACGCCGCTGCCTGGTTCGGCCCGGCCGAACCTCGGTCGGGGTGGTCGAGCTCGCTCGATGGCGGGTCCTGGGCGGGCGGCGGGCGCACCGCGGCCGTCGTGTCCGGGGACGCTGGCGGATCGGCGTCGCCCGAGCCCTGCCATACCAAGGCGCCGACCCCGGCGACCACGGCCACGCCGCCGATCACGGCCAGCACCATGCGCGGCGACGGCCGCGCGCGCACCAGCTTCAGCAGGTCGTCCGGGAAAGCTCCCGAAACGTACGACGAACCGGTCACGGTGAAGGGAGTGCGCTGGCGAACCACCGGCACCGCGCGCGTGGCGCCGCTACCTGTGCCCCGTTGACCTCGGCCTTCTCCGCGGTGGTCCCCGCGCGCCTCCCGAGCGCCGCTCACGCGCCGCTTCCCTTCTTCACGCGCTTCACGCGGGCGTTCCCCGCTGGGTCTGCCCAAGCGGTCGTTGGCGGTCGCGCGGTCATCGCCAGCTTTCACTGCCTCTGGACCGCGATCCAAGGTCTTGGTCTCGGCCAAGCCCGTCGCTGCCAGACCGGCGTGGAGACGGGCGGTGCCGCCTCGGTTTTGACCGTCCGACAGTCGCAGCGTCGGGGGCACTTCGCGTGGAGCCGGCGCGAAGAGCTCGGCCATCAGCGCGGCCAGGGGCGCGCCGTCGGGGGTGTAGCCCGGGGCGGACAGCACCGCCGACAGCGCCTCGGCGGTGGAGGGAAACCGGGCATTCGCCTGGGCGGCCAGCATGCGCCGCACGATGGCCTCGACCCGAGCATCCACGCCCGCCTCGCTGGGCAAGGGTGGAACGTCCGCGTTGTTCACCTTGGCGATGATCTCGCGCGCGTCGGTGCCGTCGAACAGCCGCCGCCCGGCCAGCCCCTCCCACAGCGTGACCCCCAGCGCGAACTGATCGGTACGATGGTCGAGCGGTTCGTTGCGCAGTTGCTCGGGCGACGCATAGGCCAGCTTGCCGCGAATCAGTCCCGATTGCGTGCCAAAGCTCTGCGCCATCGCCTTGGCGATACCGAAGTCCGACAGCTTCACCTCGCCGCCCATCCCGATCAGGATGTTGTGGGGCGAGACATCGCGGTGCACCAGCCCCAGCGGGCGATGGGACTCGTGATCCCGTCGTTCGTGCACGTGGCGCAGTCCTTTCAGGACCTCGCCGGCGATATGAAGCATGACGGACGTTGGAAGGCGCCGTCCCTGACGGTGGGCGTCCTGCCCCACCCGCCGCAAGTCGTAGCCGTCGACGCGCTCCATGGCGATGTAATAGCGACCACCGCTGGCATCTTCGGGATCTGCGAGTTTGTCGAAGTCGAACACGCTGACCAGGTTGGCGTGTTGAAGCTGCGCCGCCACCCGCGCCTCGTTGACGAACAACCGCTCCAGCTCGGAATCGCCCCGGAAGGATTCCAGGACGAACTTCAGGGCCAATGACTTCACGAAGCCCTCGGGGCCCTCGACCCGCGCCGACCACACCTCGGCCATTCCTCCGCGAGCAATCGGCTCGCCCAGGACGTATTTGCCGATGCGCTGGCCCGGACGCACGGGCTGATCAGCGTTCAAGAGGCCACCCAAGTCAAGTGGCGCGTGGCGCGACTCGCGTTGACACCCTGTAAAGCGGCCTTCATGCTGACCCCATGCTCCTTCGGAGAGCGCCCGGAATTGTTGCGGCCGTTTGGTTGCTGCCGCTGACCATCCTTGCGCCCGTGGCCCACGACACCACGGCGATGGTCTGCCGCATGACGGGCGCCGTGAGCTGGGCTCCCTGTGAAGCCGCCCCAGACCCGGAGGCTCCCGCGCCCGAACAAGACGGGCTGGCGGACGCATCGTGCTGCGACTTCATCACCATCGCGCATCCCCGCGCCCCCCTCGAGACGGCTCCGGACGTTCCTCGCCCGACTTTCGCGGGCCACGCGCTCCGATCGCTTCGGCCGACCAGCCGGTTGCCGACGCGCCCGACCAGCCTGAACGCGCCCGCGATACCAGGACTGGGACCCCCGATACGGCAGCGCACGCAGACGTTCCTGATCTGAGGCGGCGCGCCCGCCCCGACCACACCACCGTTCCGGGCGGCGTGTCAGCCCCCACGGGGGGCGCATGGACGCCGTCCGCGAACGAACGCCTGTCCTTCTCTGTCCGTCCCCAAGGAGTCGTCCATGATCCCCGCAGTCCCAATCCTCAGGCATCGTCATCTTACGCCCGCCTTGGTCTTGCTCGCCGGCTGCGGCAGCGTCCAAGCCCAGCGCGGGCACGACCAGGTGGCCACCTTGGTCGCCGACCGTACCGGTGGCGCGCGCACGCGCTGGCAGGCGGGGCCCCCGCCTGACGCCCAGATCGCGGAATGGGTGCGATCGCTGCTGGCGCAAGGGCTGACCCGTGAACGCGCCATCGAGATCGCGCTGGTCAACAACCCGGCCTTGCAGGAAACCTACGAACACCTGGGCGTATCGCAGGCCGACATGGTGCAAGCCGGGCTGCTGCGCAACCCCACCTTCGGACTGGACCTGGGCTTCGGACGCAATTCCCTGGCCGAGCTTCGCGGTTCGGTGGTGCAAGATTTTCTGGATCTGATCGTGCTCGGACGGCGCAAGGAAATCGCGCGCGAGCAGTTCGTGGCAGACACCCTGCGGGTCGCGCATCAGGCGCTGGAGACAGCCGCGACGGTCAGCCGCGCCTTCGTCGATGTTCAGATGCAAGAGGCGGTCGTCGCGCAGCGCCGCATCCTGCTGGACACCCAAGGGGCGGGCGCCGCGCTGATGGAGCGCCGCCACGCCGCCGGCAATGCCACCGATCTGGAACGCGCCGAGGAGGACGCGACCCTGGCCGAGGCCCGACTGGAGCTGGGCAAAGACGAGCTGGAGCTGGTCGAGCGGCGCGAACGGCTGAATCAACTGCTGGGGTTGTCGGGCGCCGCCAGCGCGTGGACCGTACGCGAGCCGCTGGCCGAACCCACGGTCGCGGAGCCCGCGCTCGCCGAGCTGGAAAACGCCGCCCTGAAGCAGCGTCTGGACGTGGCCGCCGCGACCAGTCAGGCCCTGCTGCTGGCCAAGGCCACGGCGCTGGCGCGCAGCACGCGCGCGATCGGACGCCTGGATATCGGCGTCGACGCGCACCAGGATCCCGACGGACCGCGCGTCTTCGGCCCCAACCTGGTGATCGAGCTGCCTTTGTTCGATCAGCGGCAGGCCACGATCGCCCGGCTGATCGCCAGCCAGCGCGAGGCCGAGCGGCACCGCGAGCGCGTCGTCGGGGAGGTCCGCGCCGAGGTGCGCGTGGCCCACGCCCGCACGGCCGCCGCGCGGGACGTGGTCATGCACTATCACAACACACTGTTGCCCCTGCGGAGGAACGTGGTCGAGCTTTCCCAGCAGGCCTTCAACGGCATGCTGCTGGGCGCACCCCGGCTCCTGGAGGTCAAGCGGGCGGAGCTCGAGGCCCATCGCGGCTACCTGGCCGCGCTGGGCGGCTACTGGTCCGCGCGCGCCGAGCTGGAACGCGCCACGGCCAGTCGACTGGGTGGTCGCGCGGGCGTCCCGCTGGCGACGACCGCGATCGACGGCAAGGCAGGTGGCCAATGAAGCGCTCGCGTCGGACACCGTCGGACGTCACTCGCCGCGATCTGTTCACCACCGGGGCGGCCAGCCTGGCCGGCGGTGCCTTGCTGCTCCGCGGGCGGGATGCCGATGCAGCCGCGCCGCCGCACGGGCGGGCGCTGCCCCCGGGGCAACCCCAGCGTGACTATCTGCCGGTGGTCGTGCCCGGCGGCACCAAGCTACCATTCAAGATCGTCGACGGCGTGAAGGTGTTTCACCTGGTGGCCGAAGAGGTCGACCACGAATTTCTCCCCGGCCTGAAGGCGCTGTGCTGGGGCTACAACGGCAGCGTCCACGGTCCGGTGATCGAGGCCGTCGAGCACGATCGCGTGCGCATCTACGTCACCAATCGGCTGGCAGCGCCCACCACCGTGCACTGGCATGGCTTGCTGGTGCCGCACGGAATGGATGGCGTGGGGGGACTGACCCAAAAGGCGATCGCCCCGGGCGAGACCTTCAAGTACGAGTTCACGCTGCGCCAGTCGGGCACGCTGATGTACCACTCGCACCATGACGAGATGACCCAGATGGCGCTGGGCATGACGGGCCTGTTCATCATTCACCCGCGCCGCCCGCGCGCGCGCGTCGAGCGCGACTACGCGATCCTGCTCCACGAATGGCGCATCGATCCGGGGGCGCGCCGGCCCGACCCCAACGAGATGACCGACTTCAATCTGTTGACCATGAACGCGCGGGCCTTCCCGGGCACGGAACCCTTGCTGGCGCACACCGGTGAACGCGTGCGCCTGCGCATCGGCAACTTGAGCGCGATGGATCACCACCCGATTCACCTGCACGGCCATCGGTTCTTCATCACCGACACCGATGGAGGCGAGATCCCCGCGTCGGCCCGCTGGCCCGAGACCACCGTGCTGGTGCCGACCGGCAGCACCCGCACCATCGAATTCGTCGCCGACGTGCCCGGCGACTGGGCCCTGCATTGTCACATGACCCATCACCTGATGAACCAGATGGGGCACGGCACCCCCAACATGATCGGGGTCGACGCCTCGGGCATCGACGAGCGGGTGCGCAAGACCTTGCCGGGCTACATGACGATGGGTCAGGCCGGCATGGGGGACATGGCCGACATGGAGATGCCCATTCCCAAGAACAGCGTCGCGATGCGCAGCAGCCGGGGTCGCCACGACTTCATCACGATGGGCGGCATGTTCACCGTGTTGAAGACCCGCGACCCGGGAACCAAGGCCACCGACGAAGACGGAGGCGACGGCTGGTACGATCCCCCCGCCGGCAGCACCGCGACCACCGCCGACGATGCTGACCTAGCACGCGACGGCATCGTCGTTGTTCGACCGCCCGCGCCCCCGCGCTAGCGCAGAGGCCGATGTTACGATGCCGGCCCATGGCATCTGCTTTCTTTTGGCGCGGACCGGCGCGGTGGGCTCGCATGGTGATGGCGGTGGGGCTCGCCCTCGGCCCGCTTGGGGGTGCCCACGCAGCGGGATCATCCACGCATCCGCGCGTCGCCGTGCTGGATTTTCAAGGCACGGGGGCCACCAAGGACACCGAATCGCTGGGCGTTGGATTGCAATCCATGCTGACCACCGACCTGGCCCAGGTATCGGGGATCGCGCTGGTCGAGCGGGCGCGGTTGCGTGACGTGCAGAAGGAACTGAAGCTCTCGCGTTCGGCCCTGGCCGATCCTGGGACCGCGGCGCGGCTGGGCAAGCTGGCCGGCGCGTCGCACCTGATCACCGGTTCGCACACCGAGCTGAACAAGAAGATGCGCCTCGATGCCCGGCTGGTGGAGGTGGCCACCGGCAAGGTGGTGCTGGCGTCCAGCGCCGAGGGGGACATCGACGCCTTCTTCGAGCTGGAGAAGACGCTGGTGGGCAAGCTGATCGACGCCATCGGCGTGAAGCTGTCCGCGAAGGAACGGGGTGCGGTGGCGCGCATCCACACCACCGACCTGGAAGCCTTCCGGCAGTTCAGCTCGGGCGTTCAGCTGTTCGATCAAGAGAAGTACGACGATGCGCTGGTGGCGTTGCGGGCGGCCTTGAAGAAGGACGACGACTTCAAGCTGGCGCGGACGACCTTGGACACCTACGAACGCCTGGCGGCCGAGCTGCGCGCCCGGGCCACGGACATCGACGCCGTCGAGAAGGCCTCGGAGCGGGAGGAAAACCAGGGTCGCCAGTCGGAGCAACGCAAGGTACTGGACCGGCTGTTCGAGCTGGCCCGCGCCACCGGCGGCGACCGCTTTCGACGCGCAGCCGCCACGTACATGCTGGCCTGCGAACACTCGAGGCAAGTCTACGGCGCGTCGCTGTATGGACTGGAGGATTCCTTCGCCGAGAAGCGTACGGTGGACGCGCTGGCGCAGCGGTACTATCCGGATGCCCTGGCCCTGTTTCCGCGACTCCCGCTGGTGGTGCACTGCCTGTCCGACAATGGCGGGCCGGCACCCAGAAGCCTCGCCAAGTTCGAATCGGAGTTCGACGAGATTGCCAAGCGCCTGGACATGTCGTCGGGCTGGAACGTCAAATACACGCTCCGCACGGAGATCATGGCCGCAAACCTTCATCTGGACCGCCGCGGCGAGGCCGACCTGACCGACAAGGTCTACGACCTGATGTCGAAGCTGAAGCTCACGAACGACTGGCGGATGGAGATGCTGGAAAGGCGCGCGGCGTTGCGCACGGCCCTGTTCGACTTCGACGACACCGTGCGCTTGCTGAAGCAGGCCGCCGACATCGCGGAGAACGACGCCCAGTTTGGTGGAGGCACCAAGGCCGACCGCCTTCGAAAATACGCCGAGCGAATCGAGGAGATCTCGGTGATGTCCGAGGCCCTCAAGCGGCTGGGCAACAAGCCGCTCGCGCGGGAATACGCCGCACTGAGGCTGGCCATGTGGTCCAACGACATCAAGAACATCGCCAAGACTCTGGAACCTCCCGACCTCCTGGCCAGGCTGGCGGCGTTGAGAAGGATCCGGATTGACGATTGGGTGCTGGTCGGTCGCACGCCGGTGTGGCTGACCGACGGCGCAGCGGTCACCGGCGCGCGCGCACAGGGCATTGCCACCGACGAGGTCCGATACTACGGCGAAAGGCGTCCCGTCGAGACGGTTCTGGTCTTCGAGGGTGTTCCCCGCAAGGATCTCAAGGCGTCGTTCGAGCTCGGGTTCGGCCTTCCGGCGGACTTCGTCCCCGACGGGATGGAGCGCCGCGAGCAGCCGAATGCCGCGCATGCGAGCGTGATCTTCTTGTTCGGGGCCAAGTGCATCGCCTGCGACCGCACACCCGATCTCACGACGGGCAAGTGGAAATTCGAAAAGCGACGGATGGAAGCCTGGGGCCTGGATATCAGCCCCAGCGAGGTGCGGCTGGTGCAAGTGTCGCTGGCCAGGTCGGGGGGCGGTGGGAACGCCCCGCGGCTGGCGCTGACGGCCAAGGGAGCGCAGCCGGCCGCACTGACGGAGGCCAACCTTCCCGTGGCGATCCAGCTTCAGGGGACGCAGCTGACGGCCACCATCCAGGGCAAGACGTACACATTCTCGGTTCCGCCCGAGCGGGCGGCCGGCTTCTACGGCGTGCTGGTGCGCGGTTCGGGCTTCGCAGCGATCCGGAAGGTGCAAGTGGGCCCCGGCGCAGACGGGCGTTGATCGACGCGCCTCAGCCGCCGAGCGTGTGTCGGCTGACCACGCCCGTCACGCTGTCGTTGCCGGCGGTCACGTAAACCTCGCCGGCTGTGTGGACCAGCACCCACCGTGCGTTGCGATCGGTGACCGCCTCCAGCGCGGCCAGAAACTTCGAATCGAGCGCGTACACCTCGATCGCTTCGGCGCGGTGAATCGCCTTGCCACGCGCCGCCTCGCGAGGCAGCTGCGCCGGATCGTTGTGGGTGAAGATCACCACCCGCGGCACGGCCTTGCTGGCCTTGTGCAATCGCTCGGCCGAGGGAGTCCCCACCTCGATCCAGGTCCGCAGGTTCCCTTGCGCGTCGCGGATCCACAGGGCGGGCTCGTCGGTGTTCGACAGTCCCTTGGAAAACGCGATGCCCTCTTCGTAGCAGAGGCAATAGGCAATCACCCGCGTCAGCAGATACGGCATGCTCTCGGACGGGTGCTGCGCCACGCGCAGATCCAGCGATTCGTAGACGCCCCGGTCCACGTCGGAGAGATCGATCTGGATGTGATACAGCGTCGCGCCGAGAGCCATGGGCGGAAGAGTGTAGTCGCTCCGACCGATGATCTTCCGGACAGACTCGATCCGACCAACATAGCCCACAGGGACCCCAAACAGCGGCAATGGGGACGCACAGGCCCAGAAATAGAGCCACGATTGGTCATGTTCGCGGGTTTTGCGGGTGCAATCTGCTCGGGCATTGCGTCAATTACCGGTATTTCTTCGTCTGCGGGGCACCTGTTGGCAAAACTGGGCTCGACAGACCCGAACTTTGGATTTAACGTTCTGGCTCGTTTCTTCAACCAGGAGGTTCTTGTCGTGACGCCACCCCGTTCATCCACCGCCCGCCGCCCGCAACCTGCCACCAAGCCCGTCGCTGCGCCTGTCGCCGCGTCTGGCACGAAGGTGGCCAAGGTCTCGCCGGTCGCTGCCGTCGCGCCGACCGGGGCCGAGAAGCTGATCCGCTGCCTGGAGCGTGAGGGCGTCGAGTATGTCTTCGGACTGTCGGGCGGTGCCGCGATGCCGATCTTCGACGCGCTGGTCGATTCGAAGATCAAGTTGATCCTGGTTCGCCACGAGCAGGGCGCCACCCACATGGCCGACGGCTACGCCCGCGCCACCGGCAAGCCCGGCGTCGTGCTGGTGACCTCGGGCCCCGGCGCGACCAACACCGTCACCGGCCTGCTGACGGCGCTGATGGACTCGGTGCCGATGATCGTGCTCACGGGGCAGACCATCTCGCCGATGCTGGGCAAGGACGCCTTCCAGGAAGCCGACGTCACCGGCATCACCTACCCGGTGGTGAAGCATTCCTACCTGGTCAAGGACGCCAACGACATCCCGCGCATCGCGCGCGAGGCGTTTCATCTCGCCAACACCGGTCGGCCCGGTCCGGTGTTGATCGATCTGCCCAAGGACATCACCTCGGGGCCCTGCACCGCCCCCTTCGTCGATACCGTCGACTTGCCGGGCTACAACCCGCCGGGCAAGGGTGACCCGACGCTGCTGAAGAAGGCGGCCGCGTTGTTGAGCCGGGCCAAGAAGCCCGTGCTGTACGTCGGCCACGGCGCCGTCATCTCGGGCGCTGGTCCGGCCATCATGCGGCTGGCCGAGAAGCTTCAGGCGCCGATCGTCAACACCCTGCTGGGCAAGGGCGCCTGCCCCGAGGACCACGAGCTGCACCAGGGCATGCTGGGGATGCACGGCACCGCCTACGCCAACAAGACCGTGATGAACACCGACTGCATCATGGCCATCGGCGCGCGCTGGGACGATCGCATCACCGGCAAGCTGTCCGAGTTCTGCGTGGGCGCCAGCAAGATCCACATCGACGTCGATGTGGCCGAGTTCAACAAGATTGTCCGCCCCGACGTGTCCATCGCGGCCGACGCCCGCCTGGCCATCGAGGATCTGATCCCACTCGTCACCCCGTGCGACAGCGGGGCCTGGCTGGAGGAGATCGACGGCTGGCGCAAGCAGTACCCGCTGAAGTACGCCAAGCAGGGGGGCCTGCGGGCGCAGCTGGTGCTCGACCGTCTGGACAAGCTGGGCGGACGCGACTGCATCCTGACCACCGACGTCGGTCAGCATCAGATGTGGGCGGCCCAGTTCTGCCGCACCACCAAGAATCGCCACTGGCTGTCTTCCGGCGGTGCCGGCACCATGGGCTACGGCTTCCCGGCCGCCATCGGCGCCCAGTTCGCCCAGCCAAAGAAGAAAGTATGGTGCATCGTCGGCGACGGCGGCTTCCAGATGACCTTGGCCGAGCTGGCCACCGCGGCCATCCACAAGCTGCCGGTGAAGATCTTGATCATCAACAACTCTTACCTGGGGATGGTGCGCCAGTGGCAAGAGCTGTTCTTCGACAACCGCCTGTCGGGCGTCGATCTGGTCGGCAACCCTGACTTCGTCAAGCTGGCCGGCGCCTACGGCATCAAGGCCTGGCACGTACGTCGTCCCGCCGAGGTCGATCGCGTGCTGAAGGCCGCGATGGACTACAACGAAGGACCGTGCCTGGTCGAAGCCGAGGTCATGAAGGAGGACAACGTCTTCCCGATGATCCCGGCGGGCGCCGCGCTGAAAGACATGATCATCGATCGCCCGAAGCACAAAATGGAAAAGCCCACAGGATCTACCTAGTCATGACAGCTACAGCCATCAATCTGTCCTCGTCCCCCATTCGCCCCCTGCCCTCCACCAGCATGCACACCGTCTCGATCCTGGTGCGGAACAAGCCCGGGGTCCTGGTGCGCATCGCGCTGGTGTTCTCCCGGCGCGGGTACAACATCGACAGCCTGGTCGTCAGCCCCGACGTGGCGGACGGCGGATTCTCGCGGATGACCATCACCTGCAGCGGTGATCCCGAGACGCTGGAACAGATCGTCAAGCAGTGCACCAAGCTGATCGACGTCGTTCACGCCATCGATCACACCGGCCGGGCGGTCATCGAGACCGAGATCGCGCTGGTCAAGATCCACTGCCCGCTCGACACGCGGACGGAGATCCTGCAGATCGCCGAGCAGTACAACGCCAAGGTCGTCGACTACGGCACCGACTCGCTGATCGTCCGCATCTACGGGGCCAGCGACAAGCTGGACGCGTTCACCTATCTGATGCGGCAGTTCAAGATCGTCGAGCTGGTGCGCTCGGGCAAGATCTTGATGGCCCGCGCGCTCGAAACCACGTAGCCCGGTTCCGGCGCCCGCCGGCCGGGACCTTCATCTCCGACGATCGCGTAGCCAGTCCGAGCACCGGGAGGTCCAGCTTTGCTGGACCGGCCCCGCCGTCAAGCAATTCCGTGGGGGTCTCGCAGGGGGCCGTCCGCGGCCCCTTGCGGGTCTTGGGGGTCTCGCAGGGGGCCGTCCGCGGCCCCTTGCGGGTCTTGGGGGTCTCGCAGGGGGCCGTCGGTTGGCCCCTTGCGCCCGTCAGCGGTAGAGGTTGAACGTTTCCAGGTGCAGCAGCGACCGGCGGGCGACGCGCAGGCGGACGTACTGGGCGCGGGTGGTCGGGAAGTCGGCCTTCCAGGTCGAGAAGGTCTCGAGCTTGCGGGTGACCTCGCGCCAGGTCACGCGGTCGTCGCTGACCTCGAACACCAGCGGAACCGCGCGATCCGGACAGCAGTCGCCGCGGTTCTTGACCGACAGCCGGCGGAACGCCTTGCGCGAACCCAGATCGAACTCCACCCAGGGGCTCTCTTCTTCCAGCGTATGGAAGAAGATATTGGTCACGGCGTCCGCGCAGTAGTGGTCCTTGGGCCGGCAGATCTCCAGCGTGGTGCTGGTCCGCCACGGTTGGTCCTTGGTCAAGCTGGGCTTCAGGTCCAGCGACAGGGCCACCTTCACGCCGACGACGATCACGATCAACGTCGCGAACGACAGCACCATACGACGGACGAAGAGGGCGCGCAGGCGCTGCGCTGACAGCGTCAACCGCGTCAACATCGCGGTGGACAGCGCCTTCAGATCGGCCAGGCCCTGTTCCTGTTCGGAGCGCTCCCGGCGTCCCCAGCTTTCGCCGGACACGGTCAAGACGGTGCGCAGGCGTTCGCGGACGGCCGCGTCGGGGACCAGGTCATTCAAGACCCCGTCGGGTAGGCGATCGAAGGCCTCCACGATGTCGGCGGGGGCCGGGTCCGGCGTTCCCGCCGAGAGCGCCCAGAAGGTCCCGTTGCGCAGGATCCCGATCAGGGCCGGCAGCAAGGCGTTCGCGCGCTGCGGATCGGCGGAGGCCATCGTCTCGGCGGCCAGCTGCCGCACCGCCAGCGCCTGCCGCAGATCGGCGCGCTGCCGTTCGGAAAGCGTCGGCAGCCGGTCGAGCGCCCGCAGACGGGTCGCCTCGGCGCTGCCCCAGACGCCGCCGTGGATCTTCCGGACCAGCGTCACCGGGGACAACACGACCGCGCGCACCAGCCCGCGCTTGCGCGATCGCGGCACGGGTTGTTTGTCCTCGTGTTCATCCTGGGTGAGGTCGCGTGCAGCTTGGGTCATCGGGCTCCTAGCAGGGTGCGGGCGGCGTCCGTGCCGGCCCCGTTGGCGTCGCGCCGGAACAGATAGATCCCCATCTCGGACGCGACCAAGCCATAACGATGACGATCGAAGGCCGACTTCAGGGTCCCCGGAGTGTACAGGGCCCCGGCCCGCACCAGCAGGAAGTCCGCATCGCCGTGAGCGAAGCGAAGGTCGTAGGCGTTCACGCGGGCCGCCACGTGCGGCATCTCGGACTCGGACGCGGCGACGCTGGCGTCCTTGGGGATCATCGCCACGAGCTTCTGCAGCGCCGCGTAGCGCTTTTCCTCGTCGGGCGTCATCTTGAACTCGACCTTGCCGAAGCCGCCCACGAAGGTGTTGTGCTGGAAGATCGCGCCGAAGGCGTAGCTATGAAAGAACATTGTGACCGCCATGGCCCCCAGGGCCGCGTTCCGGCGGATCGCCCCGTCCCGCGGCGCGCGCGACAGGACCCGCAACATCAGGATGGCGCCACCCAGCAAGTACGGCGCCCCGTGCAGCGTGTAGTGGAACGCGATTGACACCGTCGGAGGGTAACCGGTCGTCAGCAGCGTGAAGAAGAAGCCCGGAATGCCCAGCAGAGCCAGCGCTGGCCGCCGCAACGGTAAGAACACCAGCGGCACCATGATGTGAAGGAAGTAATTGGCCTTCACCTCGGTCAGCAATGTCTTCAGGAAAAAGGACGGGTTGATCAACACCGTCTGCACCACCGAGCCGTAGCCCGGATGCCCGGGCGCCTGCAGCTCCTTGTAGATCTCCTGGAACCAGCCCTTGAACAGCAAGGGCATGATGATGAACTTGATGATGATGAACCAAACGATCGAAACCACCGCCAGCACCGTGCCCAGCCTCGGCCGCGCCCCGGTGACGATCAAGAACAGGCCCAGCACCGCGATGCCGACCGCCACATCCTCGCGGTGCGCGTAGAGGACGAACACGAAGACCGCCACCCAACCATTGCGACGGGTGGCAATCGCCCAGAACAGGCAGAAGCACCAGAATGGCAGCGGCATCAGCTCGTGGAAGTCGTAGAAGTTCGGACCATGCACGGGCGCGTACAGCAAGTACAGCAACGCGAAGGTCGCGGCAGCCCAGCGCGGAATCTGCGTCCTGCCGAACAGGTACATGGGAATCGCCGCCGCACCCACGATGACCGCCTGATACACCAGCAGGATCTCCGGCCCCGGCTTCAGCGCGAACAGGGGCAGCCAGGCGAAGAACATGGCGAAGATGGCGTGGTTGCCGATGAAGTGGCCACCGTCGACGCCAAAGAAGACCGGACAGCGCCAGGGCTGGCCGTGCATGGCATTGAAGGCCCAGTTGACGTGAATGCCCAGATCGAAGCCCGAGGTCCCGAACCGGCGGTGGTGCAGCAGCGTGTACTTGCTGAAGTAGACCGCATAGAAGATCGCCCCGGCGATCACTGCCAGCAGGGGCAAGTGGCGCCGAAGCCTCCCCGGCCACGCCAGTCGATGCAGCCGCCAGGGCCAGGCCAGCCCGGACAGGCAGCCTCGCAGGGACCATTCGACCGTCAGGCCGAACACCGCCAGCAAGCACAGGTAAACCAGCGTCTGCTGGGACGCGAAGGTATAGGCCAGCAAGGTCGGCACGATGCCGAGCGGGATCAGCGGGCGCAAGGTGATCGCCAGCCGCTCGAGCCCCTCCAGGGCGTCCACACGAGCGGTCCCCTTTCCGCCGGTCGAGAGCAGATAGACGCCGCCCAGCGCGATGCCCAGAAACGCTCCGGCCGCGACCGCCACGAACACCAGCAAACGCTGGTCATCGGCCAGCGCGTTGGCGCGCAGGAACGCCTCCAGCATCGGCAAGGACATCGTGGCCGTCTGGATGAACAGGCCAACGCTCCCGCCGATCAGCGCCAGCGCCGCCGCCACCCGCAGCAATCGGCCCGGGATCAACTGCGATGGAGCCCTGATCGCGTCGAACCGGATGGCGTCGTCCGAAACCGCCAGGTCTCGCATCACGCGATCACGCGACGTCTCCGCGTGCCCGCGGAGCACCGACGAAGACCCTGGCGCCAGACGAAGCGTGTCCCACGACCGGCGCAATATATCCTCGCCCCGGTCCCCGCACCACCCTCATCGCGAGCCCCCGCGCGTGGGAAAACAGTCCAGATCCTTCGACATGTCGCGCCCATTGAAATCCGCGACGATCTTCATGTCGTCCATCCAGAGATCGTGCAGACGAGAGAACCGCAGCCGCCCGGACCAGGCCGTGTAGAAGTTCAGGTTGACCTCGGCCCCGCCGTAGGTGTTCCGGAACGCGCGGATGCGGTTGCCCAGCCATTCGTAGTCGGCGTTGTAGATCAGGAAGTGCTTGACCGAGGTATCGTTCACGTTGGCGGGGCCGCAGGTGTAGGCGGTCCCCAGACGCGTGCGCAGGCGTTCGAACACGGCATGGCTCATCCGCACCGGTTGCTTGTCGGCCAGCAGATCCCGGGCCGCGTCGTCGCTGTTGGATTCGTCGGTGTCATGCACGACGTGCCAGGCCTTCACCGATTGAGAGACGATGTTGGCCACGAAACCGCCGCACACCAGCACCACCACGACGGGCGCCCACCGCGGGCTGCGAACACGAAGAAAATCCCAGGCCACGGCAATGCCGCGCGCAAAGCACAGGCCCACGAAGGGCGCGATCATCAGGTACTGCCGGACGATCAACAGGTGGTTGCGGGCGAAGACGACCGTGAACGTCCCGATGAAACTGAACCAGGTCAGGGTCATTCGCGTCTTCCGGCGCAGCAGGTCGGCAAGGCCCACCAACCCGAACAGCGAGAAGAACACGGCGATCGCCGGGAACGGCGAGGGAAACGCCGCGAAGTACCACAGGAACATGCGCAGCGAATGTTCCAGGTTGCCCACGTAGTGGGGGTTGTTGGTGGGCGTGGTGTTGTAGTCGGTGCTGCCGCTCCGGATGACGTTCAGGAAGCGCAAGGGGTCAAGGTAGAACTCGGGGCTGAGCGCGAAGCTGAACAGAAAAAACACGGTCGCTCCCAGCGCCATGCGGGACAGCCGCGCCCGCCAGCCTGCCAACCCGGGAATCACCCACGGCGTGACCAGGATCGGCATCACCGCGAACAGGCCCGTCAGCTTGCACGCGAACACGGCGCCGGCTGCCGCCGCGGCGCCGCAATACCAGCGTACGGCCGAGGCCGGACTGCGCGCGTGCCAGGCACCGCAGAACAGGAACAGCTCGAGCGCGCTGAACTGGGCCAACGGCGTGTCGATCGCGATCCAGCGCGCGTGATAGCCCAGCTCCCAGGACAGCGCCATGAAGGCCGCCCCCGCCAGGGCGGCGCCCGTGCGCCGGGGCCAGCAGCGGAGCGTGGCCAGGTACACCCACAGCGCCGACAGCGACGTCACCGACAGGAAGACGCAGCGAACCCGCATCACGTAGTCGGCGGTGTTCAAGAGGCTGGTGGCGGCGGCCTTGAACGCCACCACCGCGGGCAGCGCCACCACGTCGACGGAGACGGGTTGGGTACGCAGATCGTGCAGCATTCCCAGGATGTTCCGCCACTGGTCGGCCAGCACCACCGGAAACCCGAGGGTGAAATACGGCCCGCCGTAACTCAACGGTTCGGGCAGCAAGGACAGTCGGTTGACGCAGCCCTGGACCCCGGCGACGTGATACCACTCGTCCCAGTGACCGCCGAAGTTCAGGCCGGCCAGGCCGATCCCGATGAACGTGCCCATCAGTCCCACCACCAGCGCGGCTGCGGCAAGGGGCTTTGTGAAAAAGCGGACCGCGGCCAGGATCCCGCGGGAAAGGACCGCCTGAACGCGGTGGGCGACGGCGGAGAGCCTGCTGGGCGGCCGGAACATCGGGCGCTTCTTATCGCAGGTTTCGGCGCACCGGCAAAGGGTGAACGGTCACGTTTCCGCGATCGCCAGCGGCCCTACCGGAGCGTGCACGAGAGGGTCAGGCTGACGTTGCCGCTGGCCGGGCCCGCCGCCATCGTGCAGGTCGCCTCGTCGCAGACCTGAAACAGCGTCGGGGTCCCCGGACTGGCGCAGGCGGATGCCTGCGGTGACAGTCGATAGCAGGGAGCGTTGCCGACGAGCGCGTCGCACTCCGGCAACAGGGAGGTCGTGACCAGACCGGTGGACGAGGACACGCTGGCACGTTTGACCTGGCACTGGTGGCCCTGCCCGTGGTCGGCATCGTTCACCCACGCGATGTTGCCGGGCACGCAGGACGCGGCCAGCTTGGTGTGAAGCCGATCCGCGATCCCCACCAGCGCGGGCTGCAAGGTCGCGGCGCAGATCGGATAGAACGTCCCGTTGGCACCGAAGGTGTCCACCCACTGGTGGATGCGCACCGCGGGATCGCCGTATTCGATGTCGCCGGAGGCGGTTGTCACGGTGCACGAGTGTTCGATGTTCGGGTCAATCTCGCCCATGGCCGCCGCGTTGGCTTGTGGAACGACCCGGTAGGGCTCCACCGGACCGGCAATCGCAGCGACCAGGATGTCGTCGGGATTGTCCTTGAACGTTCTGACGTGCTCACTGAACTCTTTAACCGTGGGCCACAGGTGGCCTTGCGTGGGATCTGGGTTGCCGTTCGTATCGAAAACGAACGGATCGGTCTTCCCCATGTCTTCGGCCGAAACACAGTTGTTCAGCGTGATCCCACCGGCGGGGGGGGCGTCGTGCGGAGGCGGCACCCCGTCGCAGAGATGACCGAACTCATTGCAGCGATACGACCACAGAGCGCCCAGGCCGCTGGGATCGGTGACCGAATTGACGGCGGGATTCAACAGCAGCGACTGGCTGCTGACCGAGCAGTCGTCCTCGTTGGTCAACATCACGATGCCCAGCAGCGCATCCTTGCGCAGGAATCCGCCGTTCTGGGGGTGCTCGGCCTTCGACATCGCGGCGTAGGTCAGCGCGTAATAGGTCGATTCGAACTGGCTCTCGAAACCGCAACCGGTGTCGCCCAGCAGCGCGATGCACCTGAAGGCGTCGCGAACGTCGCCGTCGAAGTTGGCGCCCGAGACTCCGTCGCCCGTCTCCAGGAAGGTGGCGCCCGCGTGCAGCATGTTGCAGGTGCCGTTGCCGGCCCCGCCGGGTCCCTGCTGGAAGTAGCCCTGGTCATCGCCCGGGTGCGATCCGGATCCGCATTGATTGACGTTGCCCCACGCGCCCCCTCCGAACGACGACGAGATGACGGCGACGTGCAGATCGGGAAGGCCCTGCCCGCTGGGATCCTTGAGGGCATCGATGAAGCCGCCCAGTTGCGCCCCCAGCTTCGCCTGCAAGGGCGCCATCGATTGCGAGGTGTCCACCATGAACAGAAGATCCAGCTTCGGCTTCAGGGTCTGATTGATGGTGCGGGTGAACGTGCCTGCTCCGGCTGCGCCGCCAGGGCCGCCGGCGCCCCCGGCTCCAGCGAAACCACCGGCCCCGGCGCGTCCTCCAGGGCCTCCGAGGGAGCCGGCCGTACCGCCGCCGGCCGGGCCGATGCCAGCCGTGCCGCTGCCTGCCGTGCCTGGAACGCCTGCGTTCCCGCCCATGCCGCCCGCGGCGCCGACGCCAGCGTTGCCACCCACGCCACCCAGACCGCCGCTGTCCCCACCCACCCCGCCGCCGATGCCTGCCACAGAGCCGCCCCTCCCGCCGCCGGCCGGTGCATCCAGCTGGCCATCCAGCCCGCCGTCCGGGTTGCTGGTGTGGCTTTGCCCACCGCAACCCAAAGCCGCCAGCAAGACCATGCCAATGCCTCGCCCCAGGACGCCGACACACTTCATGGCCAGCAACGATATCAGATGGCCTGCGCGAGGCGCGCGATCGCCATCACTGCGAAGTGCAGGGTACGCCCGCCGAGAGAGTCACCCCGCGGGCGAATGCGCACCCCGGGATCCGCAAATATCGACCGTTTGGTCTATCCCAGATTGTGGAAAACCCGCTGCACGTCCTCGTCCTGTTCCAGCGCATCGACCAGCTCCATGACCTCAGTGGCCTGGGCTTCGTCCAAAGTCGTCAGATTTTGTGCGACGTACTCGGATTCGGCCGACTGCACGACCAGCCCCCGAGCCTCGATCGCGGCCTGCAACCTGCCGAAGTCGGCGAACGCGCACCGCATGATCGTCTGCGGCTCGCCCTTGTCGTTGGTCCCCTCGCCCATCTCTTCCAGGCCGTGGTCGATCAGGTCCAGCTCCAGTTCCTCCGGATCTTTGCCAGCCAGGGCCTCGGGCGCGAAGCGAAACACGCCCATGCGCTTGAACTGGAACGCGACGCTGCCCTCGGCGCCCATGTTGCCGCCGTAGGTCTTGAAGGCGTTGCGCACGTTGGCCACCGTGCGGGTGACATTGTTGGTCGCGGTCTCGACCAGGACGGCGACGCCGTGGGGTGCATAACCTTCGTAGTTGACGATGTCGTAGTTCTCGGCGCCCTGACCGGACGCCTTCTTGACGGCGTTCTCGATCCGGTCCTTGGGCATGTTGGCCGCGCGCGCGTTCTGCAGCACGCGGCGGAGCGTCGAATTCGAGTCCGGGCTGGGACCGCCGGCTTTCACCGCGATGGCAATGTCCTTGCCAATGCGCGTGAAGGTCTTGGCCATGCGGTCCCACCGCTTGAACATGGTGGCTTTGCGTGTTTCCCAGATTCTTCCCACGATGCGGGATCCTTACCAAACCAGCGGGGGGAGACGCCACGCCTGGTTTTCTGAGGTTATCGCTACAGCACGAACTGAGACAGATCCTCGTCCTTCATCACGCCGTCCAGGCGCTCGCGCACGTAAGCCGCGGTGATCGGGATCGTCACGGTGCCCAGCCCCGGCGCCTCGAACGCCAGCTCGTCCAGCACGCGTTCCATGATGGTGTGCAGGCGGCGCGCGCCGATGTTCTCCATGCGGGCGTTGACCAGCGCGGCCACGCGCGCGATCTCGGCGACCGCATCCGGGCGAATATCCAGCGTCACGCCCTCCGTCGCCAGCAGCGCCGTGTATTGCTTGGTCAACGCGTTCTCGGGCTCGGTGAGGATGCGCACCAGATCGTCGTCGGACAGAGATTCCAGCTCGACACGAATCGGGAACCGCCCCTGCAACTCGGGGATCAGATCCTTGGGCTTCGAGACATGGAACGCGCCCGCCGCGATGAACAGCACGTGATCGGTCTTCAACGCGCCGTACTTGGTCGATACCGTCGATCCCTCGACGATCGGCAGCAGGTCGCGCTGCACGCCCTCGCGCGAGACGTCCGGGCCGCCGTGTCCTCCTTCGCGCCCCGCGACCTTGTCGATCTCGTCGATGAAAATGATGCCGGACTGCTCGGCCCGGCGCATCGCCTCCTTGGTCAGCTTGTCGACGTCGATCAGCTTGGCGGCCTCTTCCTCGATCAACGCCTCCAGCGCCTCGGGCACCGTCAGCTTGCGCCGCTTGGTCTTGCGCCCCCCCATCTGGGGCAACATGTCCTTCAGGTTCAGCACCATCTCTTCCATGCCGGTCCCCGAGAACACATCGATCACCGACTGCCCGCCGCCCTCGGCGGTATCGATCTCGACGGTCCGATCGTTCAGCTTGCCGTCGCGCAATAGCTTGCGCAGGCTCTCGCGCGTGGCGCCGCTGGCGTCGCCCCCGGGAACCGACAGCGCCCCGCCCACGTCGGGCGTGGCGCCGATCGGCGGCATCGGAATCGCGCCGGCCGGTGTCGCTGGCGTCCCCGTACGCGGCGTCGCCTTCAACGTGGACGGCATCAGTACGTCCAGCAAGCGGTCCTCGGCGTGCTCGCGCGCCCGCGGCAGGACGCGCTCGCGCTCCTCCTCGCGCAGCATCTGGATGGCGGTCTCGGCCAGATCGCGCACCATCGAATCCACGTCGCGCCCCACGTAGCCCACCTCGGTGAACTTCGAAGCCTCGACCTTCACGAACGGCGCGCCGGCCAGCTTGGCAAGGCGCCGCGCGATCTCGGTCTTGCCGACGCCGGTGGGGCCGATCAGCATGATGTTCTTGGGCACGATCTCGTCGCGCATGGGGAGCGGGACGTTCTGCCGCCGCCAGCGATTTCGCAACGCCACAGCCACGGCGCGCTTGGCGGCGCGCTGACCGACGATGTAGCGATCCAGTTCCTCGACGATGGCCTTGGGGGTCAGCGCGTCCAGCTTGATCCGGGACGCAACGGGGGGCGCGGACGACATCAAAGCTCCTCGATGACCAGGTTGGTGTTGGTATAGATGCAAATCTCGCCGGCGATGTTCAGCGCGCGTTCGACGATGGCGCGCGCCGGCAGCTCGGTGGCGCCCAGCAAAGCGCGCGCGGCGGCCAGGGCGTAGGGGCCGCCCGAGCCGATCGAGGCGGCCTCGCCGTCGGGCTCGATCACGTCGCCGGTCCCGGACAGCAGCAAGATGCGTTCCTTGTCGGCCACCAGCAGCAGCGCCTCCAGACGGCGCAGCACGCGGTCGGTGCGCCAGTCCTTGGCCAGCTCGACGGCGGCGCGCAACAGGTTGCCGTTGGTGTTCTTCAGCTTGGCTTCGAACTTCTCGAACAGCGTGATGCCGTCGGCGGCCGAGCCGGCGAAGCCCGCCAGCACCTTGTTGTCGTGCAGGCGGCGCACCTTGCGCGCTGTCCCCTTCACGACAGTGTTGCCCATCGTGACCTGGCCGTCCGAGCCGATCACGACAGAGTCTCCGCGGCGGACAGCCAGCACGGTGGTCGAGCGAATGCGAGGTTTCGTCATGGGTCCGCCACTTCCTAGCACAGGCTTCACGCGCGCGAGCGCGGATGGGCCTTGTCGTAGACGGCCATCAGGTGGTCGATGTTGACGTGAGCGTACCGCTGGGTGGTTTGCAAGCTGGCGTGACCCAGCATCTCCTGAATCGAGCGCAGGTCGGCGCCCTCCCCCAGCAGGTGGGTCGCGAAGCTGTGGCGAAGCGCGTGGGGCGACACCGGACGGACGCCGGTGGCGACCTCGCGACGGGCCAGCAGCCGACGCACCGTACGCGGATCCAGCCGGCGTCCGCGCGGCGTGAGGAACAAGGCCGGCGTGGGCCCTTTCTTGGCGGCGGTCAGCCAGGCGGCCCGGCGAAGCAGGTAGGCCGACAGTGCTTCGGTCGCCTTGCGTCCGATCGGCACGATGCGGTCTTTGCGGCCCTTGCCCTGGCGCACCTTCACCTCGGCTTCGGAGTCCGACGACGAGATGTCTTCCAGATCCAGGTTGCACGCCTCGGATACGCGCAGACCGGCGCCGTAGATGATCTCGAACAGCGCTTCGTCGCGTTCCTGCGCCGCCGCCGTGGCCGGATCGTCGGACGTCGGCACGCCATCCAGCAACCGGCCCATGTCTTCCTTGCCCAGGAACGCGGGCAGACGCTTGGTGCGCTTGGGCGCGCGCAGGGCGCCGACGGGGCTGGCGGCCACCAGGCGCCGACGGAGCAGCAGCTTGAAGAACGCGCGCAGCGACGACAGCTTGCGTCCGATGGTCACCGCGTCGTTGCGACCGTGCAGGGATGCCAGGTACGACCGGCAGACGATGGTGTCCAGGTCGCCCAGCTTCGGCGCGCGGCCCAGCAGGCGTTCCGCGAACGCCGCCAGCTCCTCCACGTCGTGAAGGTATGCCCGCAGTGTGTGCTCGGAGGCCCGCTTCTCCGAGCGGAGGTGGTCCCGGAATGTGCCTATCGCGTCCTCCATCGTTGAAGGATCGTAGCCCACCCCGGCGGATCCGGCGATTTTGGCTAGAGCCGCACGCGCAGGACCACCCCCTCAATCAGGGAGATGCCCATGGCGCACCGCGCCCAGAAGCCCCCGCCACCAGACGCCGTCGTAGGCAATGACGAAACAGACCGCTGACATAAGCGCGCTCAGCAAGCAGACGCCAACCGCGCTGCGCAGCGCGATGCCGACCGCCGGCTTGGACCGTGGGACCCAGGAAATCGAACAAGGCACCCGCCGCGGATCCCATGTCAGCCGTGAAGGGATGTTAACGGAAGAAGCGGCGGCGTCGCGAAGAGAGGCTCGTTACCTTCGTCCTTCCCAGCCAGGGCGGTTACGATGGAAACGGCTTTTCGAACTGGTCTCCGCTTGTCTTATGGTCGACCCAGGCTGGCGGACGACGGTGCTCCCGAAAAAGCACCAAGGAACGACGGTCGGATCACATCTCTTCGCTTCAAACAGGAATGACATCGATGAGTATTTTGCGGGTTCGAACGGGGGCGGTCTTGACGATGCTTGGTCTGGTTGCTGGCTGCAGCGGCGGCGGCACGCCGGGGACGGGTGGTAAATCGGCAAGCGCCGGCGGCGCGAACGGATTGGCCGGCGCGAACGGTGCCGGGGGCACGCAGGGCGCCGCCGGTGGCAATGGCGGAGCGGGCGGCGCCATCGCGACGGGCGGTACCGCGGCAGGCGGCGCCGCGGGTGGCAGCGCGGGCGCGGCCGGCAGCACCGTCGGCGTGGGCGGCACCACCGTCGGGAGCGCGGGAGGCAAAGGCGGCAGCCCTCTCGCTGGCGCGGGCGGCAGCGTGGTTGGTGCGGGCGGCTCCCTCGGTGGCAAGGGCGAAAGCAACGCCAGCGGTGCGGGCGGCACCCCGAGCGGCGCGGGTGGCGTTGGTACCCGCGACAAGAAGGTCGGGATCGTCATCGTCTCACAGTCCGCGATCGTCCTCCATCCGGCGCCGGCCGGCGCCAGCGTCGCGTCGGGTGCACAGGCCAGCTTCAGCGTCTCGGCAGGGACCACCGACGATTGCCCTACCACCACCTCCGGGGATTGCCAGGCGGTCGAGTGCGCTCCGATGGCGAACCCTACGTCGTCGACCGCCACGCAGTATCAGGCCGGTGACGTCTCCATCACGGGACTGCTGCAGTCTCCGCTCGTGCTCACCTACGGCATAAACGGTCTGAAATCGTACATGAGTACCCCGACCATGAGCTACCTGTGGACCGCGTCGCGGCTCGCCACGGTCACGGTGACCGGCTCCGCCAACGTCCCCGCGTTTACGTTGGGATTGACGGCGCCCACCCCGGTGACCCTCACCGCGCCGCTGGGCACCCCGGGGACGACCGGCACCACGTACACCATCTCGAAGGCGGGACCGTTGAACGTGGCCTGGACCGGCGGCGTGGAAGGCAGCGTCACGGTCGACCTGATCAGCGGGACCACGCAGACGGGCCGGGCCCAGATCCAGATCCACTGTTCCGTCGACGCATCCAAGGGGATGGTCACGGTGCCGGCGACGTTCATGACGAAGCTCGGTGCCAGCGGCTTCTTCACGGCCGGCGTCACCAGCATCGCCGACAAGAACGTCGGCGACTGGCTGATGTATTTCCAGGCATCCACGTTGATGGATAGCGACAGCGCCACCTTCACAAATTAGCCGCGATACAACCGCGCGTTCGAACTTCGGTTGCCGAGTTCGCCTGAAGGTGGCATGCACACGCCATGGCAACCGCTTTGGTGACCGGGGCGAATCGCGGAATCGGACTGGCACTGTGCCTCTTGCTCAAGCAGCGCGGTTACGACGTGATCGGCGCTTGCCGACATACCAGCGCCGCGCTCGACGAGCTGGGCGCGCGGGTCATCGACGGCGTCGACGTGACATCGGACGACAGCGTCGCGCACCTGGCGCGTTCGCTGGCCGGTACGCCGCTGAACCTGGTGATCCTGAACGCCGGGATCCTGCGCGAAAGCGGCCTCGCCAATCTGGATCTGGCAGAAGTGCGTGAACAGATTGAGGTCAACGCCGTCGGTCCCCTGCGGGTGGCGCACGCGCTGGCGCCGAACCTGGCCGAGGGCGCGAAGCTGGCGCTGATCACCAGCCGGATGGGATCGATGGGCGACAACGGCTCGGGCGGCTACTACGGCTACCGGATGTCGAAGGCCGCGCTGAACGCAGCCGGTGTCTCGCTGTCGGTGGACCTGCGCCCGCGCGGCATCGCCGTCGCCATCCTGCACCCGGGCTTCGTGCGCACCGAGATGACGGGAGGTACGGGCAACGTCGACGCGGCGGACGCCGCCAAGCTGCTGCTGGCCCGCATCGACGCGCTGACCGTCAAGACCACCGGCCAGTTCCTCCACGCCAACGGCGAAACCCTTCCCTGGTAGGGCGCGCCGCAGGCCGCGCTGTCGATGCCCGAGGCGGAACAGAAGGCGCACTTCGGCCTCGAAGGCGAACGATCAGGGGTCTTCGTCGGCACCCGCCAACTGCTTCGTCCGTTCTCGAGTCAGCCACGTCTTGATCGCCTCGGGTGAAGCCGCCGGGTCCTTGGCGCGCGCGAAGCGCACCCATTCGTCGCGGTACTGGATCCACGCGCGTTCGGCCTTCTTGATATCGGCCTTGGTCACGGTTCCCAGGTCGTCGGCGCCAGCCTTCATGACGTCGGCATAGGCTGCGTTGAGCGCTTTGTCGGCGGCTTGATAGTTTCCGGCCGTTGCCGCGGGCAGCTTCTTGGCCTCGAGCATGTCCATCAGCGAGACGAAGCCGTCTTCGAGCCGCTCCTCTTCTTCGACCTCGAGCATGGCGCGCGCTGTCCCCGAGAGATCCACCTCACCCTCTGATCTCGCACGAAAGAACGCGTCGGCCGTTGTCCGCAGGCGCGCGAAGGCCTGGCGCTCGGCCGGCGTCCAGGCATCGAGCCGTGCCTTCCAGCGCCGCTGTCGCTTCACCTGTTTGAAGCGCTGATCGTGGGCCGCACAGGCCCCCATCATGAAGCCGCTCGTGATGTCATCACAAAGGTCGAAGGTCACCCGGCCACTCCGCTGGCGCTCGAGCTTCTCCAGGTGCGCGAGACGCCCCTCCACCTCGGCGGGCGCGCCGTCGACCTCGCAAGCCAGCCTGACCGCAAGCTCGGGGTTGCGCTTCACCCCCGCACCGGTCGCGTAGATCATCATCAGGATGGCCGTACCTCCGAAGATCGTTTCTTCGCGGGAGTCGATCTGAGCGTATGCACAGAGGCGGGCCTTGGCGGGATCGGCGCGTCCCGTGATGCCGTAGTAAAGGTCCTCCGCGTCGCAACCCTTGAGCGCTGCCTTCTGCGCCTCGCTCGGTCGGTCCTCAGCGGGAAACGGGACCTTCTGAACCCGAGCGCATCGCGGATCCGGGTTGGCAGGGTCTGCCTGCGCGGACTCGGTCGCAAGCAGAACGATCAATGGCAAGACGCGCGTCACCTTGAAAGCCACGCTGGGACCATATCAGGTCAATTCGGCCGGGACCCGATGGGCGCAAGCCGCGCCTTGCGAGCGACCGCTGTGCTGTTATGAAGCTACCCCTCACCGATGACCCCCTCCAAGCTGCCGCCCCGACGCGTCGTCGAGCTCGACATCGTCGCGCTCGATCCGCAAGGGTGCGGCATGGCACGCGTCGACGAACTGGACGTGCGGGTGCCGTTCACGCTGCCAGGCGAGCGCGTGCGCGCGACCCTCTGGCGCACGGAGCCGGCGCCTGGCGATGCCGATCTCCTGGAGGTCCTGGTGGCCGCCCCCGAGCGCGTCGCTCCGCGCTGTCCGCTGTTCGGTCTTTGTGGGGGTTGCCAGCTTCAGCACCTGTCGTACGAACGTCAGCTGGACTGGAAGACCCAGGTCGTGCGCGATCTGGTCGCTGCCCACGCCCTGCCCGTCGACGTCGCCCCGTGCATCGGCTCGCCCCGCGCGTTCGGCTATCGCTCGAAGATCACGCCGCACCACGATCACCCGCGCGCCGATCGCCCGCTGACCATCGGGTTTCTCAAGATCAACCGCCGGCACGACGTCGTCGACGTGGTCGCCTGTCCGCTGGCCACCGACGGGATCAATGCGCGCCTGCCCTCGTTTCGCGCCGAGATCGCCGAGGCCGCCACCCGGCGCAAGCGCGGCGCCAGCTTCCTGATTCGCGAGGCGACCTCGGGCGTCACCACCGATCCCGACGCGCGCGTCACCGAGACCGTCGGCCCGCTGAGCCTGGAGTTCTTTGCCCGCGAATTCTTCCAGAACAACCCGTTTCTCCTGCCCCGCCTGGTCGACTTCGTGATCGATGCAGCCGCCGTGACCGGCGCCCGCAGCCTGGTCGACACGTACTCGGGCAGCGGCCTGTTCGCGCTGGCGGGCGCCGCGCGCTTCGTCGACGTCGTCGGCGTCGACGTCAGCGCGGGCGCGATCGTGGCCGCGCGCCAGAACGCCACCCGCAATCACCTCGCCAACGTCCGCTTCGTCGCCGCCGATTCGGTCCGGATTTTCGCGGAGCTGACCGTCCCCGGTGCCGACGCGGCCGTGATCGTCGATCCGCCCCGCAAGGGGTGCGACGACGCGTTTCTGACCCAGCTCATCGCATTCGCCCCGCGCACCATCGTCTACGTCTCGTGCAATCCAGAAACGCAGGTGCGCGATCTGGCGCGCCTCATAGGCGCCGGATACCGCATCCGCGCGATGCAATCGTTCGACATGTTTCCGCAGACCCGCCACGTCGAATCCGTGGCGGTGCTGGACCGCGCCTGAGCGTCGCGCAATTTCGCGGCGACCGCCTACCCTTCGCCTATCCTACCGGTGTGAACCGCGCCATCGCCGTCATCTATTCGCACCCCTACCCCAGCCGCTCGCGCGCGGGCCGCGCCTTGCTGGAGGCCCTGCGCGATCTGCCGTCGGTCGACGTGCGGCCCCTCTATTCGTTGTATCCGGACTTCGACATCGACGTCGCCGCCGAGCAACAGGCGCTGCTGGCCGCCGACCTGATCGTCTGGCAAGGGCCGTTCTACTGGTATGGCGTGCCCGCGTTGATGAACCTTTGGTTCGAGAAGGTGCTGACGCACGGCTGGGCCTACGGCGACGAGGGCCGCGCGTTGTGTGGCAAGACCGTCTTGTGGGCGACCACCACCGGCGGACCGGCGTCGTCGTATCAGCCGGGCGCGATGCACGGGCATCCCATCGAAGCGTTCGTTCCGGCCATCTCTCAGACCGCGCGCTTCTGCGGCATGCGCTGGGTGGACCCGCTGATCGTGCAAGGCGCCCACCGCATGACCAAGGATCGGCTGCGGGACGCGGTCCGGACCTATCGCGAGCGGGTGGAAGGGCTGGCGGCAGGCCTGAGCCCGGGGAAAGGTCTGTCATGAGCGGACATGGACTGCTGTTCGAGGCGATGGTGTACCTGGCGGCCACCGTGATCTTCGTGCCGCTGGCCAGCCGCTTCCGGCTGGGCTCGGTGCTGGGTTATCTGATCGCCGGCTGCGCCATCGGCCCGTGGGGCCTGCGCCTGGTGCAGGACGTCGCCGCGATCATGCACTTCGCCGAGTTCGGCGTGGTGCTGATGCTGTTCCTGATCGGCCTCGAGCTGGATCCCAAGCGGCTGTGGAGCATGCGGCAGGCGGTGTTCCGCGGCGGCGCGCTGCAGATGGGCGTGACGGGTGCGGTGCTGGCGTTGGGAGGCATGGTCGCCGGGTTGCCCTGGCAAGCGGCGCTGGTGGCGGGGCTGGCGCTGGCCCTGTCGTCGACGGCGATTGCCGTGCAGACCATGCGCGAGCGCGGGGTGCTGGCGGCACCGATCGGGACGAGCGCGTTCGCGGTGCTGCTGTTTCAAGACATAGCGGCGATTCCGTTGATTGCGCTGGTGCCGCTCTTGGCCATGGGGCCCAAGGCTGCCGGCGAATCCGGCGGCTTGCTGGGCGTGTTGAAGATCGTCGGCGCGATCGGGGCGGTGGTGGTCCTGGGTCGCTACCTGACGCGGCCGCTGCTTCGCATCGTCGCCAAGACGGGGCTGCGCGAGGTGTTCACCGGCTTCGCCTTGCTGCTGGTCATCGGCATCGCGCTGATCATGTCGGCCGCCGGCATCTCGATGGCACTGGGCGCTTTCCTGGCCGGCATCCTGCTGGCGGGCTCCGAGTACCGGCACGCGCTGGAGACCGACATCGAACCGTTCAAGGGCCTGCTGATGGGCCTGTTCTTCATCGCGGTCGGCATGTCGATCGACTTCGGCCTGGTGGCCAGCCGCCCGCTGCTGATCCTCCTGCTGGTGGTGGGGTTCACGCTGCTGAAGGGGGGAACACTGCGCTTGATCGCGCGGCCGCTGGCCATTCCGAAAGGCCAGGACTGGCTGTTCGCGTGCCTGCTGGCCCAGGGTGGCGAGTTTGCCTTCGTCGTGTTCGGCGTGGCGGGCCAGGCCCACCTGCTGCCCGGCCAGTGGGACGCCATCCTGACCCTGGTGGTGGCGCTGTCGATGGCGGTGACCCCGCTGGCGCTGGTGGTGCACGATCGGCTGGCCGCGCGCGCCGCCAAGGAAGCCCGCCCCGCCGACGACATCCAGCACCAGGGCGCGCCGATCATCATCGCCGGCTTCGGCCGCTTCGGTCAGATCGTGGGCCGCCTGCTGTTCGCATCCGGGCAGCGCGCCACCGTGCTGGATCACGACGTCGATCAGATCGAACTCCTGCGCAAGTTCGACTTCCGCGTGTTCTACGGCGACGCCACCCGACTGGATCTGCTGCACGCCGCGGGCGCGGCCGAGGCGCGATTGCTGGTGGTCGCGGTGGACAGCACCGAGGCCAGCCTGAAGCTGGTGGACCTGGCCCGCCAGCACTTCCCGAACCTGGCCATCGTCGCGCGGGCGCGCAACATCAGCCACTGGGTCGCGCTGCGCAACCGCGGCGTCGAGTTGATCGAACGCGAAACCTTCGAATCAGCGCTGCGCATCGGCCGGCGGGCCCTGGAACGCCTGGGGATTGCCCCCTACGAAGCCCGCGAGCGGGCCGACACATTTCGCCGACACAACCTGGCGCAGCTCGACGAGTTGCTGCCCATCTTCGGCGACGAGGCCAAGCGGCTGTCGGCGGCGCGCGCCGGCCGCGCCCAGCTGGAGAAGCAGTTCGCCAAGGAGAATGCGGCGCTGGACCGGCGTACGGGCACCTGGACTCCCGAAGCCGAAGAGGAGCAGGACCAGGATCGCGTCCCGGCCGCCAGCGTCTGATCCGTGCGCGGGCCCGGCGCGGCGACGCGACGGCCGACCCGCGGCACCTGATCGCACCCGATGCGGCACCTTGCCGCAGTCGGCATCGAGGGCCCGACCAGTGCCACGGAAATACCTGGCTCGAATCGCGCGCTTCGTTGGCTGGGCGGTGGCACTTGCCATGCAACGAAGGCGCAGGCTCCAGCGAAAGGTGGTGACATGGGCAATCCCCGAAGACTCGAATTCGGCCCACACGGCCTCCAAACGGAAGAAGCGAAACCTCCAATCGTGCGCCGGATCGCCGTCGCCGACGACACGCCCCAGGACCTGGAGGTGCTCCAGGAGATCTTGCGCGGGCCGAACATCGAGATCTTTCCGGCCACTGGAAGCGGAGACTTGTTGCGGGTTCTCGGGAAACACAGGCCCTTGGACCTTGTCGTCACGGACATCGACATGCCCGGGCTCGAGGGTCTGAGCGTCGTGAGCCTGGCGCGAGCGGAAGGAATGGACACGCCCGTCCTTTTCGTGACCGGCGCCCTGACCCGTTCCGGGCTGGAGACAAGAGCGGCTCGGATCAGCAACAGCCGGCTCCTGCACAAACCGATCGACGCCTCGGCCCTGCGCCTCGCCGCGCTCGAGATGATCGGAGATCCATCGTTGAAATGGGCATAGCGCCTGACGGGCCGGCAGATGACGTCCCTAGACTCGCGGTATTGCAGTGGGAAGCAGCAGGCCGCGAGCGGCAAAGCCGGTCATGTGGTCCAACCCGTCCAGGTACTTTTCGCGCATCCCCGGCACCGCCCGCAGGTGCCACAGGGCGTCCGCGTTGGTCCAGGCGCCGTTGCGCGCCGTCCGCACGCTCCACATCGCCACCACGTCGTCGACGCCGTGAAACCCGGGGTCGATCGCGCGGGCCAGCTGGCACAGGTAGCCGTCCTTCACCTGCTTCTCGGTCGCCGCCAGCAGGTCATTCACCTGCTCGTAGTCGGCGTGGCTGATGGGATCGCCACCCGACATGCCCAGCGCCGCGAAGGTCTCGACCAGCGCCACCGGGAGGTCGCGATTGATGTGCGCATTCATGCCGGCCAGCGCGAACTGGATGGGCGCGATGGTCGCGCGCGCGCGGGCCTCGAACAGAGGGACCCACGCGTGCGGAACAGAAGCAGCGCCCGCGTCGAACGCCTGCAAGGCCGCGAAGTACAGGTTCGCGAACGCCACGTCCAGCGTGGTGATGAACAGCGCGTTCCGGTACCGGTTCTGACTGGCGGCTGCCAGCACTCCTTCGGTCACCGCCAGGTACAACCGATTGAAGCAGGAGATGCCGTCGCGCGGGTCCAACACCCGATCGATGTCGCGCATCACGACCAGCACGTCATCGGGGCGGGACACCGGCGTCTGCGTCAGGATCGGCCCGAGGGTGCTCACGAGAACAACCGGGTCAGAAAGTCGGGGTGCAGGCCCAGCTTCAGGAAGCCGGCCATGCCGAACACCACGCCCAGCCCCCCCAGTCCGACGCCGAACCACAGCAGCGTGCGCTGCCGGGTGAGCGCGGTGATCCCTAGCAACGCGATGGCGACCGACATCAGCGCTTCGGCCAGATCGAACTGGTCGTCGTGGACGTTCAGCGCATCGTAGTCCTGCTGAAACCCCTTGGCCTTGGCCATGATTTCGCCCTTCTCGGTCTCGTAGACCTTCACGCGCCCCGCGTAATCGGCGATCTTCTTCTCCATCCGGCTGCGCGCGTCGGCCGACAGCTCAGGGCGCAGGTCGCGTTCCAGCGTCAGCTGGTCCAGCACCGATTCGGCCAGGTTCAACTTCATCCCCTTGGCCTGGTACAGGTTCCATTCGTCGACCGCGCTGGCCTGGTCCTGCGCCATCGCCTGCACGATGTTGCCATCCTTGACGTTGCAGAGGGCCATGAACGTCGCGAGGATGGCCACCATCAGCGCGATGATGGAATTCATGCGGTCGCCCCCGCCCTTCTCGACGGCTTGGCTGGCGACCTCGGCTAGCTCGCTCATATTGCGATACTAACCCAGCGGGCACAGCGGCTTCGCCCCAGAGGGAGACCGCATGACGACGGGCTTCACTGAGAAGAACGAATCCGAGAGATCGCGTCGTCCCAGGGCGTTCCCGTCGGACCTTCCCTATCAAGGTCGTCGAGCCGTCGGTCCAGTTCTTCCCGCTGGGCCGGTGTAAGCAGCGAGGCACTTGCCGAGGCATCCAGACTGTCCCATAGACGTTCGATCAGATCCAGACGTTCCTCGGTCGTCAGCCGATCGATGTCGATGGCGGGAAGCAACATTGATTCAGTATCCCACGCCGGCAGGTCAGGCGCCGATCGCGGGCGGCAAGTCTTCGATCGAAGAAATTACCTTCCATGCCTTGGCAAAGTCCTGCGCCGCCGTGAAGTCATTGCGAACGATCACGCAGTCCAGACCGGCCGATACGGCCGATTGCAGACCGCGTGAGGAATCTTCAATTGCCAACGCCTGATGCGGGTCTGCTCCAAACCGACGGAGCGCCGCCAGATAGGGCGCCGGATGCGGCTTCGCGTGGGCACAGTCCTCGATGGTGATAACGAAGTCGAAGAAGGCGAGCAGGTGACGGTCGCGGTGAATGACGTCCAGGTCCTCTCGACGAGCTGTTGTTACGACGGCCATCCGGTATAGCCCGCGTAGCCGCTGAAGGACGTCGACAATGCCGGGCATGTCGATCTCCTTTTCCTGTAGGAACGTCTGATAGAGCTCGTCGCGCCGCTTCTTTGCGAGCGCAACAGCGGTGTCAGGAACGTCGGCCTGTCTAGCGAGATCCCAGCACGAACGTCCTTCAGCCATGAACTCGAGATATGTCTGCTGGCTCAGGCCGACGCCAAGGCCGTGGAGGCATTCCTGGGTGGCGGCAAAGTACCAGCGCTCCGTATCGACGAGAACCCCATCGTGATCCCACAGCAAGAACTCGCGCATCCGCTCGTCCCCCCAAAGACAGGAATCTAGGAACCTACGCCGCGCCGCTCTCCGGCGTCTCGGCGTCGATAGTGTAGTCGCAGCCTTCCTGGATGCAGCGGATGCGCGTGCCCGACTTGGTGATCTTCTTGACCACGAACGGGGCCGCGCACTTGGGGCACGCCTCCGGGATCGGGCGATCCCACGAGACGAAGTCGCACTGGGTCTTCGACCAGTTCGAGCAGCCGTAGAACGGCTTGCCCTTGCGCGAACGCTTCTCGGTCACGTAGCCGCCGCACCCCGGCTTGGGACACGCCACGCCCAGCGAGATGGGCGCGGTGGTCTTGCAATCCGGGTACTTCGAGCACGCCTGGAACTCGCCGAAGCGCCCCCGCCGGATGATCATCCCCGAGCCACAGGTCGGGCACAGCATATCGGTCGGACGGGTCGTGTCCACGATCTGCAACGTGCCGTCGGCCCGCCGCAAGAACTCCTTGGTGTTGCGGCACTCGGGGTAACCGGTGCAGGCCAGGAAGTGACCGTTGCGGCCCCACTTGATGACCATGGGCTTGCCGCATTTCTCGCAGACCTCGCTGGTCGGCTCCTCTTCCTTCTTCAGATCGCGCATCTCGATCTTGGCTTTCTCCAAGTCGAGCTTGAACGGCTCGTAGAACCGGTGCAGCAGCTTCACCCAGTCGGCGGTGCCCTCTTCCACCTGGTCCAGCTGCTCTTCCATCTGCGCCGTGAAGTCGCTGCTGACGATCTCCGGGAAGCTCTTCACCAACAGCGAGTTGACCATGCCGCCCAGCTCGGTCGGGTGCAGCCGGCTCTCCTTCTTCTCGACGTAGCCGCGGTCCTGCACGGTCGACAGAATCGCCGCGTAGGTCGAGGGACGGCCGATGCCCTTTTCTTCCAGCTCCTTCACCAGCGTCGCTTCCGAGAAGCGCGGCGGCGGCTGCGTGAAGTGCTGCTCGGGCTTCACCTCCAGCAACGTCAGCGTCTCGCCCTGGGTCAGCTCGGGCAGCGCGCTGCCCTCGTCCTCGTTGGCGGCGCCGTCCTCGACCGTCTCGGCGTACACCTCCAGGAAGCCCGCGAACTTCATGACCTGGCCCGACGCGCGCAGGCCCACCCGGCCGGCCTCGATGTCGATGCTGGTCTGATCGAACACGGCCGGCACCATCTGGCAGGCGACGAAGCGGTTCCAGATCAGCGTGTACAGCTTCAGCAGGTCCTCGGACTCGCGCTCGTCGCGCCCGCCGCCCTTGATGGCCCACAGACGCCGGACGGTCTCGGGGTCGTACTTCATCGCCGTCGGGCGAATCGCTTCGTGCGCGTCCTGCGCCTGCTTCTTCGACTTGTAGACGATCGGCTGCGGCGGCAGCGACGCGGGGCCGTACTTCTCGCCGATCAACGCGCGGACCTCGGCCAGCGCGTCGTCCGAGATGCGGGTCGAGTCGGTACGCATGTACGTGATGAGACCGACCGGACCTTCGTCGCCCATCTCGACGCCTTCGTACAGGCGCTGCGCCAGACCCATGGTTCGCTTGGGCGAATAGCGCAGCTTGCTGGACGCTTCCTGTTGCAGCTTCGACGTGATGAAGGGCGGAGGCGGGTTCTTGCGGCGTTCCTTGCGATCGATCGACGCCACGCGCGGGGACGCGTTCTTCAGCGCCTCCTCCACCTCGCGCGCCTTGCCCTCGTTCGACAGGTCGACCTTGGCGCCATCCAGGCGCACCACCTTGGCCGTGAAGGGCGGCGGGTTGCCGCCCTGCAGGTTGGCCTCGACGGTCCAGTACTCCTCGGGGATGAACGCGGTGATCTCCTGCTCGCGCTCGACCACCAGGCGCACCGCCACCGACTGCACGCGGCCCGCCGACAGGCCGCGCTTCACCTTCATCCACAGCACCGGGCTGATCTGGTAGCCGACCAGGCGATCCAGAATGCGGCGCGCCTGCTGCGATTCGAACTTGTGGATGTTGAGATCCATCGGGCCCGCGATCGACTCGGTGATCGCCTTCTTGGTGATCTCGTTGAACAGCACGCGCTGGATGTTGCTGTTGGACGGCCGGACCTCCTCCGCCAGGTGCCAGGCGATGGCCTCTCCCTCGCGATCGGGGTCGGGCGCCAGCAAGACCCGCGACGCGATCTTGGCGGCCGCGGTGATGTCGTCCAGCACCTTCTTCTTACCTTCGATCACCACGTACTCGGGCCTGAAGTCGTTCTCGAGGTCGATCCCCATCTTCTTCTTGGGGAGATCCTTCACGTGGCCCACGGATGCCTTCACCGTGTAGCCGGCGCCCAGGTACTTCTTGATCGTCTTGGCCTTGGCAGGCGACTCGACGATGACCAGGATGCCGCCGGCGCCCCGCACCTTCTTGGCCGGCCCCTTTTCCGCTTCGTCTCCGCCGTCGTCGTCGTCTTCTTCGTCCTCGTCGTCATCGACCGCCAGTCTCGCCAGGGCCTTGGCCAGCGATGGTTTCGGGATGGCGGGATTGGCCGCAGGGGCCGCCTTTCGCTTCTTGGCGGCCGGCTTCTTGCCCGCCGCTTTCTTGGCCTTGGGAGACACGTCGTTGGCGGGTGCGGCCCCGGCCACCGCGCCCTCGACCGGTTCGGTCGCCGTGGTCTTGGGCGCCGCCTTCTTCTTTGCGTTCGTGCCGTCGGCGGTCGGCTTCTTCGCCGCCGCACCCGCTGCTGCCTTCTTAGTTGCCACGGGGTACCTCGAACCTTCCACCGGGAAGTCGCCTTACCCGGCCCTTGAGTTCAGCTTCCGTCAGCACGCCCAGTACCTCGCCAAGGGGGCGCTGAAGCTTTAGCGCGAGCCCCTCGGCGGAGGCCGTCCCCCCCAGCCCCACCAGGGCCTGGTTGAGGTCCAGAAACGCAACCGAATCGTCGTCGGCGACCGCAGCGCCACACGAAACCGGCCGTTCGCCGGCCAGCGCCGCCTGCACACCGGCGGCGTCATTCACCTCGGTGGCCAGCCCGGCAGCAAGCAGATGATCGGTGCCGGCGCTGCCCGGAAGGGCCAGCAGGCGACGACCGAGTTCCCAGCCCAGCCGCGCGGTGATCAGCGCGCCCGAGCCCAGGCGGCATTCACCGACCAGGATCGCGTCCGCCAGCGCCGCCACCAAGCGGTTGCGGGCGGGAAATTGCCCGGGACGCGGCTGCACGCCGGGCCCGTACTCCGAAAGCAGCCCGCCGCCGCCGGTCAGGATCTGGTCGAACAGGGCCGCATGGCGATCGGGATAGACGACGTCGATCCCACAGCCCAGAACCGCGAAGGTCGGGCCCCCGGCGGCCAGCGCGCCCCGGTGACCAGCAGCGTCGATGCCCAGCGCACCGCCCGAAAGAATTGCGCACCCCGATCGCGCCAGCGCCTCTGCCAGGGAGGCGATGCGCTTGCAGGAGGCTTGGCTGGTGGACCGCGAGCCCACGATCGCCAGCAGAGGGTCGGCCCCGCCCGGCAGCCGGCCGCGGACCCACAAACCACGCGGCGGACGCTTCAAATCATGAAGACGGCGAGGGAAATCCGGCGTGCCGGCCGGCACCAAGCAGGCTGTGGAAGCAGGCCCGCGCAGCGGCGAAAGTTCGCGCATCATGTCTTCCATTGTCGTGCGCGGAACCGCCGAGTTGTGAAGGAAGAGGCCGGGCATGGGAGCCGGTGGAGATAACCCCAGCCGCCCCCGGGGTCAAGGACGGGTCTGAAAACCCCTAAAGTCTTGAGTAGTTGTAGGAACGGCGGGAAGCCCTCGCGTTGCCGGAGGCGGTTCGACATGGCACACTGCCCTTCCCCCGATGCTGCCTTACCGCCCCTCACGACTGGCTGCACTGAAATCCCTTTTCGCGCTGAGCGCCGTCCTCTTGACGGGGCTGGCCGCCTGCGATCCGAACCCTCCCCGTCACGTCGGGGGGTCGGGAGGAACGACCGGCTCGGGTGGCCAGACCGCCTCGGGCGGAATGACGGGCTCGGGAGGGGAGACGAGCTCGGGCGGCGTCACGGGTTCGGGCGGGGTGGCGGACGGAACCGGCGGCATGCTGGGCAGTGGCGGCGGCGAAGGCGACGGAACGGGCGGCCTGTCCAGTTCAGGCGGCGCGACGTCGTCAGGCGGCGCGGAAGGTGGAGCGATGGGCACGGCGGGGGCCGCCGGCAAAAGCGTGGGCTCGGGCGGCGCCGCCGGCGGCAACAGCGGCGGCGGGGGTGGTCCCAGCGGCCCGAACCTGATCACCAACGGCGACTTCTCGATGGGCGAGACGTCCTGGAAGGTCGATGTCGCCAGCGTCGCCCATTCGATTGTCGACGGCCGCGAGTGTCTGATGGTCTCGGGCGGCGCGGTCAGCTTCTTTCTCGGATGGCCGGCCGCGGTCGAGAACGCCTTGACCCTGAAGGGCGGCACGGCCTACACGCTGTCCTATCGCGCCTCCAGCACCGGTCCGTTGAGCGTGAAGGTCGAAAGCAAGGTGGGCAAGGCCGTCACCCCGTTCACCGACGATCTGCCGCTCGTCACCGATATGGTGGGAACTTCATTGCAGACGTTCATGCACACGTTCACGCCGACCGCTGACGACACCCAGGCCGGCGTCGCCTTCAAGGTCACGCCGGGCACGATGACGTCTCAGATGACGACGGTCTGCTTCGACGACGTGGTCCTGGCGAAGCAGTAGTCGTCTCGCTCGCGCTGGCTGGCGAGCGCTTACCGAACGAAGACGCGGCGAGCGCCGGGGGCCTGCTGGTGGCCGAGGGCGATCGATACGTAGGACTCGCTTGGATCTTCCTCGTCGGCAGCGACCGTGTCCTGGATGGGCTCGGTCGCCAGCGCCCCGAGGTCCCAACCGGTCAGCGCGGTCTCCAGGGACAGCCCCGCGCCCATGCAATCGGCCACGGTGTCGACGAACTCGGCTTCGTCCTCCTCCATGACGTCCGTCGTCCAGGCTGCGGCGAGCGAGCGGCCCGCGAAGGCCGGATCGACCGCCAGCCGCGCGCGCACCCGCGCGAAATCTCGGCTCAGATGCTCGGCTGCTGCGCCGTCTTGCTCTTGCGCGGCGTTGGGATCGCCGGCCTTGGCGGGCGGCGCCTTGCCGGCCTTCCCTTCCTTGTGCGTGCTAGCGCCGTGATTGCTAGCGCCGTGCTGGCTAGCGCCGTGATTGCTGGCGCCGTTGCCAGCGCCCAGGTCGCCCATCCGTCCCGTTTCCAACCAAGCCCCACCCACATCCATCGCGTTGCCCCTGTTGCCCATCGCGAACCCCCTTTTTCTAGAGGCCATCGTACGCCTCTAAAAAACCAGAGTGGGTAAAAAAATTGCAGCCAACGCGTTTCGGAGAAAGCGCGCGCCTCGCTTGCGCCCGATGAAAACCGTGGCAGTCGCGTTGCCGCGCGCCCCGCGCGCGGTCAGTACCCGCGGCGAAGCTCGGCGGTGTCGCCGACGTGAAGCTCGCGGTTTCCGCGGGAAATCCAGCCCACCGTGGTGGCCTCGCCCACGTCCACCGCCAGGATCTCGGCGACCGCGTATTCGGGAAACCTGGAATCACGGGTGTCCCAATCTTCCAGGACACCCTTCAGACCATCGCCCTGGCGCAACACCAGGAAGCGGTTGCCGACCTCGACACCGTGGCGATGGCCGCGGTTCAACACCACGTACGTCTCGCTGCCCAGCAAGAAGTTCGGATCCATCGACGCGGCGATCTGCGCGGTCAGCTGTGCGGCGTTCGGCTTGGCGGCGATCGGGCGACGCTGTTGCATCAGCGGGCCCACGCGGTAACCCCGTTCCACGGGACCTGCCAGATTCACCAGGTGCCCACTGGTAATGGCGTGATCGGTCGCCCGATCGATCACGACCTCGCCGAACACGTGCACCAGGTAGCCCAGCACCGCCTTCGAGCCGGGCTCTTGCACGGGGTGTTCACGATCGACCTGATAGACGGAGTAGCGCGCCTCGGTCTTGGGCACCCGCCCCGGCGGGAACTCGACATAGGCGTGATCCCCGGTGGCCAGCATGATCTTCTCCTCGACCGAGCCATTGATGGTGCCCGCCGCCTTCAGCGCGCCTTCGTCGACGAAGCCCAGCTGGCGCAGCTCGGGGTTGGCAGCCCGGCGGCGCACGGGGGAGCGCAACGACGCGCGCGCGACCGTCGGCTGGGGAACGGGGTCGTCCGCATCGTCTTCGTCCATCGGCGTGCCCGCATTGGGCGCGATCTTCGCGGATTCGCCGTCGCGCAGCCGCACCACCTGGCCGGGAAAGATCCAGTGCGGGTTCAGGATCTGGGGATTCAACGCCCACAGCTTCGGCCAGTCGGCGGGGTCGCGAAAGAACGCCTGCGACACGGTCCACAGCGTGTCGCCCGGGCGGATCCGGTACGTGTGACGGGCCGGGCCGCTGCCCGAGTCAGTGATGGGCGGCGCCAGCAAGGTGGTCTCGGGCGGCGGCTTGCGGGTACTTTCCTCGAAGGCCTTCTCGGCGCGTTCGGCGGCCTTGTCGGCGGGCTTTTCCACCGCAGGTTTGTCGTTCGCCTTGTCGGGGGTCGCGGCGGGCGGAGGGGCGGCCACGCTGGCGCGGGGAGCGGCAAGCCAGGACGCGCCCAGCAACAAGGCGGACCTGCACCAGGGGGAAGCCAACCGGCGTCTGGTCACGGCCTCTCCTTGCCGGAACGGAGCTGCGGGAGCGGCGTCAGCGTCGCGGGAACCAGGGCCGGCACGGGGGAGCCCGCCGGCAGGGGGACGACCGTTCCCAGTGTCGGAGCCGCACTCACGCGCGACGGCCTCGTCGGGGTCGGCTCCTCGTCGGGGTGGGCCAGCCGGAAGCTGGCCAGCCGGGCGGCATCGTGCTTGGGAAAGGCACGCGTCAGCGATTCGAGCACGCCGGTCCCGGCCGGCGTTTGGCCGGTGGCCAGCAGCGTGAACCCCAGCTTCAGCATGGCGTCTGGCACCTTGTTGCCGTGGGGATAGCGCTCGATCACACGGCGGAACTCGGGCTCGGCGGCACGGTAGTCGCGCCCGTCGTAGAAACACTCGCCGATCCAGTACTGGGCATTGTCGGCATAAGCATGGCGAGGGTTCTCCTCGAGGAAGCGGCGAAACCCAGCCAGCGCGGCCTGCTGATTCCCGGCGCGCAGCGACTCCAGGGCCTCGCGATAAAGCCGCAGCACCGACACGTTCTCGGAGGACCCCGCGCGCAGGCGCGCTTCCTTGACTGGCTCCGGCGCCGACAGGCGAAGCTGTGGTCGCCGCGCCCCCGACGACGACAGGCGCGGGTTGCGGGCGCCGCGCATCTTGTCCGTGCGCAGGGCCTCCCCTTCGTATTCCACGACCTGCTCGGCCACCAAACTGGACTCGAGATCGTCGGTGCCGGTGTCCTCGGGAGACACGGCGCTGGCGGTCGCGGCAGCGGAGCCGGCGGCGATGCCGTCGCCGCGCAGGACGCGCGCGGGGAGCACGGCGGGCGCGCGCTGTTCGGAGGCGATCCGCCGGCTGTCCAGGTGGTCTTCAAGAACGAAGATGCGGTTCTCGAGCTCTTCGATGCGCTGCAGATACCCGGCATTCTTGGCGCGCAAGGCGACCATGGCCCGCTCGGTCTCGGCCGCCCCGGGCCCCGTCTTCGCGGCGGTTGCGCAGGCCGAGGCCCCGGAAAGGGCCAGGAGCACCATGGCTGCGCCCCAGCCTCGCCACGGATTGGCGAACCCCCGCCCACCAAGATGGCGCCTGCTCTCCGTCATGCCGCGCGTGCCGCTCATACCGAACCCGCGCGGACGTCTTCGACGCCGCGCCGGAATCCCGATCGTAGGGTCGCCGATCGGAATGGTCAAAAAACCCGCTTCAGGGACGGAGCCGTCTGGTCATCAGGACGTCGTCGACCGATTCCCCGTCGATCCGAAACTTGTCGACCAAGGTAGCCACGCGCTGAAAGCCGCAGCGCTGATACAGGCGCTCCGCCGCGACGTTGCCCCCGAGGACACTGAGGTCGATCCATTCCAGCTCGGTCTGGTGGACCGCCCACGCGATGGCGTGCTCCACCAGAGCCCGACCCAGGCCGCGCCGGCGGTGATCGCGGTGCACGCCCATGCCCAGCAAGCTCCGATGGGCCGTGCTCGGCTCGGGGAGCGCGCGCAGATCGACGTGCCCGGCGGGAGCGCCGTGTTCGTCGAACGCGACCCACGCCCGTCGCCATCCCGGCGCACCCAGGGGGGCGACGATGCCCATACGAAACAGCTCTTCCTTCTCGGACGCGCGCCAGGGCGTGTGCCGCGAATAGGGATGGAACAAGGGGAGTCCGTTCTTCCCGTTGTCCTTCAGCTGATCTTCCAGGTACGCGAAAAAAGCATCCAGGTCGGCGACCTGAAGGGCTCGAATGGAGGGCGGGGGCTCCGTGGTCTGCATTTGCGGTGCGGCCCTTGGACAAAGCTGGCGTCAGCGGACGCGAAGCGCGGCGATGGCCTGGCGGTAGTCGGCGGCGTGGAACACGGCCGAGCCGGCGACCAGGACGTTGGCGCCCGCGTCGACGACGATGCGCGCCGTGTCGGGGGCGATGCCCCCGTCGACCTCGATGTCGAGGTTCAGCTTGCGTCGGGTGGCTTCCGCGCGCAGCGCGCGGATCTTGGGGACCACCGCCTCGATGAATTGCTGCCCTCCGAAGCCGGGGTTGACCGACATGATCAAGACCTGGGTGAGGTCGGGCAGGATCACATCCAGCGCCGAGAGCGGCGAGTGCGGGTTGAGGGCCACGCCCGCGCGCTTGCCCAGCGACCGAATGTGCTGGACCGTGCGATGCAAATGCGGGGTCGCCTCGGCGTGAACCGTCAGCAGATCCGCGCCCGCCTCGGCGAACGCCTCCAGATAACGTTCCGGCTCGACGATCATCAGGTGAACGTCCAGCGGCAACTTGGTCACAGAGCGCACTGCCGCCACCACCAGCGGGCCTATGGTGATGTTGGGGACGAAGCGACCGTCCATGATGTCGACGTGAATGGCGTCTGCGCCTGCGGCCTCGGCGGCCCTGATCTCGTCGCCCAGGCGCGAAAAGTCGGCGGCAAGAATCGACGGGGCAATACGGATCGGGGCAACGCGGATCGGATCGTTGGCGGGCACGGTGACTGAATAGTACGACGCTTTCGGGTCGGGTCGATGGCGTCGACCTTCAGCCCACCGAGGCCGTCGCTTTCAGGGTTCCTGAAAGATGGCCAGACGGCGGGTGTTGGCCACGCCACCGATCTGGGTGAATTCGCCGCCGACCACCAGGCGCGCCTTGCCCGTGGCGGGATCCAGGAAGTGCTTGATGGCCCACATGCCGAAGAACCCCTGGCCGCCGTCGGTGCTGTCCAGCGTTGGCAGCCAGCAGTTGATCACCTGGTCCTCCAGCCCCGAACAGGCGAGCCCGGCGTGGGCGGCATCCACCTCCAGCGCGCCCGTCTCCGCGTCGAGCGCCGCCAGCTTGTACGGATCGGGTTGGTTGAACAGGCCGTCATGGAAACCGAAGTACACGTTGCCGCCCATGGCGTGAATCGCCTGGACGTCGCCGCCCGCACGGGGACCACGCCACAACACGCGTCCATTGTTCGCACCCGCCACGCCGTAGGCTTGCACCCGGTTGCCCGTGCCACCAACCCCGGCGAACAGGCGATTGGTCGCCTCGTCGATGTCCAGCGACACGACGGGCTGCGCGCCCGACGAGAACGTCCCGGGCTGCCACACCCCCGACGTGCTGAGGGCGACCAGGCTGCCTGAGTGGCCCTGCACCGTGGTAAAGGCCCCCCCCGCGTACACGCGATCGGCGGTGGCCAGCAGCACGCTGACCGGCCCCCCTTCGACGCCGTCGACAAAGGCGTCGGAATCCAGATCGCCGGTGCCGACCTTCAGGGCCACCAAGCCCGCGTGATTGTCCGAGGGCGCGTTGACCCGCGTGAAGTTCCCGCCCACCACCAGCCGCGTGACCGCCGGTTCGACGGTGTGATCGGTGACGACGGCCAGCGCGAACACCCCGGTGGCCACCTCGGGATCCAGCTTGCCAGCCAGGTGGGCGGTGAAGCGCCGATTCACGACGCCGGTCACCAGATCCACGGCGGCCAGGCGCTTCTTCAAGCCCATGCGCGAGAACGTGCCCCCGACGAACAACGATGTCCCGTCGGTGGCCAGCGCCCGCACGGTTCCGTTGGGCGCCTCGGGCTCGGGCGAAAACCCCGGCTTCAGATGGCCGTCGAAATCGAAGGCCGCCAGGTTGTTGCGGGTGACGCCCCCTTCGGTGACCCGGAAATTTCCGCCGACGTAGATGGTATCGCCGTGCACCAGGACCGCGCGAACGCCCGTGCCGCTGAACGTGGCGTGCCCGGGCGCCGGTGTCAGCGGAAAGGGGACGGTGGTCGCGCCAGCGCTGCGCGCGGTGAAGGCAAGCCCCATCGCGCACGTCATCAACAACAGACTCCGGCGGGCGTTCATGGCGTGCTCTCCTGATCCTGATTGTCACCCCAGCAAGAGATGGAGCCGCCTGTGGTGATGCCGCAGGTGTGACGGTAGCCGGCGGAGATTTCGGTGAAGCGCGTGGACGGCGGTGAGGCCTGGCCGGCGGAATTGTCGCCCCAGCAGACCACCGAGCCGGTCGAGCGCAGGGCACAGCTATGCTGGCCCCCGGCCGTCACCTGCGCGAAGGTGCCGCTGGGAGGCGTCGCTTGCCGGAACTTGTTGGCGCCCCAGCACGCCACCGTTCCGGTGGTCCGCAGCGCGCACGCGTGATCCAGGCCAGACGCCACCTGCGTGTAATTGCCCCGCGGCGCGCGGGTCTGGCCGTCGCCGTTGTCGCCCCAGCACCGCAGCGTCCCGTCGCTGTGTATGCCGCAGGTGTGGGCGTAGCCGCTGGCGATCTGGATGAACGCCTCGTCGGGCGGCGCGGTCTGTCCGGCTTCGCCCTCCCCCCAGCACAGCACGCTCAGATCGTCGCGCAGGCCGCAGACACCGTCGGCGCCTGCCGTGATGCTCATGAAGGTTTCGGCGGGGGGCATCCCCTGTCCGGCCCAACCATCGCCCCAGCAGACAACCGTCTTGTCGAGACGCAGGGCGCAGGTGAAATCCACGCCCGCGCTGACCTGCAGCACCGGCACGGTGGGGGACGTGGATTGCCCGCGATCATTGGCGCCCCAGCAACGCGCCGGGCTTTGGCCGGTGCGCTGGCAGTTGTGATAGTTGCCGGCCGACAGCTGGGGCAACGCGCGACAGTCGGTCGGGCTGCCGGAGGTCCCCGCGTTGCAGGCGCAGACGAACTTGCCCGGCGTGTTCTTGCACGTCGTGGTGGCCGGACATCCCCCCTGGTTGACCGCGCATTCATCGATGTCGAGGCAGGCGGTGTCCCCCGTTCCGGTGTAGCCGGCCGGGCACGCGCCGCAACGCCGGCCCGCGGGATCATTGGTGCAGGTGACCAGGGGATCGCACCCGCCGTTGTTCATCGCGCAGATGTCCTGATCCACCTCGCAGTATGGCCCCCCCCTCAGCGCCGGACAGATGCAGGTGGTTTGCCCTGCGCCGGCGTTCTTGCAAACACCGTCGTGAAGGCACGGGTTCGGCACACACGGATCGGGCGGAGGCGGCACCTCCGGCAGGCTGGCATCGGGGACCACCACGACGTCGGCGCTGTCACGGGAGCCGTCGGTGGGCAAGAGCGCATCCATCATCGCCGGCGACCCGACGTCGCCGGCATCGGCGCCCGCGTCGGGAACGACGACCGGCGTGATGGGGGGCTGCAACGCAAGGTTGTCCCCGCACGACAGGCCCAGCGACGCGAACGCCGCCGACACAACAGCCGAGGCAACCAGAGACCACGGGCGAAAACATCTCATCAAGACATCCTCCGGATGCGGGCAGACCCACCCAAACGTGCAGCCCCTGAAGGGAAGAGCATCCTAGAGAGGGAACGTGCCGGATTACAACTGGCAAACTGCGACCGGCGGCAGAAATCTCTTCAGTCACCCTCGGCGAGCGCGACCCCCTCGCCCATGGCGCCCCGCGGCGCGTCTCCGGTGCGAATCAGATCCAGCAGCTCGTCGGTGCCCAGCGCGGCGGCGACGTCGGTGTCCTCCAGCACACCCGCCGCCAGCGCCCGCTTGGCGGCGTGCAGCCCCAGCACCGCCTCCTCGATCGTGTCGCGGGCCACCAGCCGGATCGCCGTCACTGGCTTCCGTTGCCCGATGCGGTGGGCGCGCGCGGTGGCCTGATCCTCGACGGCGGGGTTCCACCAGGGATCCAGGTGAATCACCGTGTCGGCGGCGGTCAGGTTCAGGCCGAAGCCGCCCGCCTTCAGCGAGATCAGGAACACGTCGGCCGCCCCGGCCTGGAACGCCGCGATCCGCTGGGCGCGCGTCTCGGCGGGCGTGGTGCCGTCCAGCACCAGCACGCGAAATCCGTGCTGCCGCAGCCGGGGCGTCAGCAGCTCCAGGAAGCTGCGGAACTGACTGAACACCAGCGCCTTGTGCCCTCCCTCACGCAGCTCGCCCAGCAGGTCCACCAGGTAGCCGGCCTTGGCCGAGCCCGCCCGGGTGTTCGGGTAGACCAGCCGCGGGTGACAGCACAGCTGCCGCAGGCGCGTCAGCGCGGCCAGCAGGACGAAGCGTATGCTGCTGGCGTCGCGATCCGGATCCTTCTTGGCGGCGGCCAGATCCTGGATGGTCGACCGCCGCAGCTGTTCGTAAAGGTCGTGTTCTTCCGGTGACAGCCGCACGCTGCGCACCACCGTGGTCCGCGCGGGCAACTCCGGCGCCACGTCGGCCTTGGTTCGCCGCAACACGAACGGCCGCAGCAACGCCGTCAGCGCCTTGCGGCGCGTGTCGTCGCCGAACTTCTCGATGGGCACGGCATAGCGCGCCCGGAACTGCCCCCAGCTTCCCAGCAGCCCGGGCGAGATCACGCGAAACAGGCTCCACAGCTCGCCGATGTGGTTCTCGATGGGCGTGCCGGTCAGCCCCAATCGCCAGCGGGTATCGAGGCTGCGCAGCGCCTTGGCGCGTTCGGTGGCGGCGTTCTTCACCGCCTGTGCCTCGTCGAGCACCAGCGTCCCGAACGCCACGCCCGCCAGCGCCTCGACGTCGCTGGTGGCCAGGGTGTAGCTGGTGATGACGACGTCACCGGGACCCAAGGCGCGCAGGCCGGCCGCGCGGTCGGGACCGCGGTACAGTCGAACGGAAAGCTCGGGCGTGAAGCGTGCCGCTTCGTCCACCCAGTTGGCGACCACCGACGTCGGCGCCACCACCAGCGCGGGGCCCTGGGCGGCGCGGTGCGCGAGGATGGCCAGGGTCTGGATGGTCTTCCCCAGCCCCATCTCGTCGGCCAGCACCGCGCCGGCACCCCAGTGGGAAAGCCGCGCCATCCAGGCGACGCCCGCCCTTTGATACGGCCGCAGCGCGGTCTCCAGCGCGGACGGCAGCGAGAGGGGCGCGGTCTCGCCCTCGCGCATCTTGCGACGGATGGCTTGAAACGCGGCGCTGGCCAGCACCTGCGCTTCGTCCTCCACCAGCCCCATCAACGGATCGCTGCCGACGGCGGACACGTGAAGGGTGCCGTGCAGGTCGACCAGCGACGCCTCGGCGCGCGCCAGCGCCTCGCGCAAGGTCTCCTCGATGCGGGCGAAGCCGCGCGCGCCCACCGCGACATAGCGCCGGCCGTCGCGGATGGCCGCCAGCAGATCGGCAAGCGGGACGGTCTCGCCCGCGACCTTCGCGCCCCCCTCGACGAAGAACCAGTCCTTCTTGTCGCCGACCTTCATCTGCAGGTCGCGCCGACCGACGCTGCCCAGCGCCAGCAGCCGTTGATCGTCGGCCCATTCGACGATCACCTCATCGACGAGATCCTTCAGCGCGGAGATCAGGTCCAGCGCGGGATCGCCTTCGCCCACCCGCCACGACCACGGCTCGATCTCTTGCCCGCCGTTCAGGCTCAACCGCGCCGCCAGCGCGTGCCCCGACTGGCGTTCCTTCTGATGATCGCGGCGCACGCCGTGCCGGTCACGCCCCTGCCCTTCCAGCACCAGCACCGGCCCTTCGCCGGGCGCGAAGATCGGGCCCAGCTTCACCGGCCGCACGCACAACCGGATCTGCACCGCCCCGGATGCCAGCAGCTCCAGCCGTGCGACCAGGCGATCGGTGGCGGCGGCGATCGACTGGGTCCAGGCCGACGGCAGCGCAATGTCGACGAGTTCTTGCAGGGGCTCCAGGCGGGCCGCCAGCGCGTCGTGGGCCTCGGGCGGAAACCGCGCGGGGGCCAGCGCCAGCGCGTGCACCAGCGCGGCCGCCTGCGGCTCCACCTCCGCCAGCAACACCTGGGGCGCGGCGCCGATCGGTCGATGCAGGTGGATCACGAACTTGTCCTCGCGCAGCGCCGCCGCGACCTCGGACGCCGAAAGCGCGAGACCCAGCAACTGAAACTGCGGGGCCAGGCTGCCGTCAGGATGATTGGCGAAACCCAGATGCAACCGGCCGTGGCGGATGTCCAGCCGCGTGCCTTCGCGCTCGCCGGCCAGGTGCACGCCGGGATGATCCGTCAGCGCGCGCAGCACGCCAAAGCACTGCGCGGCCGTCAGCGGTCCGCCCCAGGTGTTCGAATGGCGCGCGAAGCGATCGTCGTACGCCAGATAAGCGCGGCGATCGGCGGCGGTCAGGTGCGGGCGCTCGGGCACCTGATACCAGTTCAGCGTGGCCCCCTTGGTGAACCCGCCGCCGCGGGTGCGCTTCTGCAGCAGCGGCTCGATGTTCAGCGCGCCGCTGGTCAGCTGCACGACCCGGAACGCCAGGCGCTCGGCACCCGGCTCGGCCGGCGCGCTTGCGGCCTTGCTGGTTGCGGCCGGCGCGCCTCCCGCCAGGCGAGCCAGGCTTTCGTCCAGGGTGCCGAGAGCGTATTGCCAGGCGGGCACGCGCAGCAGATCCGATAGGACCTCGTGCTCGCCGGCGGCACCGGGATCGCGGACGAAATCGATCAGGGCCGTCAGCGCGCGTTCTTGCTGCGCCAGCGACGGCGCCCCCATCATGGCCCGCTCGCCCGCGTACAGGCCCCAGCGCGGAGCCCCGTCGTTCCAGCCCATCAACAGCAAAGCCGTGTCCACCGCCAGGACGCCCTCCCGTTCCTCGACCGCGATCAGCGGCCTTTCCAGGTAGCGAAGCAGGGGGACCGGCGCCTGCCCCACCCGCACGGCGACGGGTTCGTACAGCCCGGGAGGCAGCGGCGCCACCTCTCGGACGGCGATGACCTCGCTCAGCCACAGGCGCAGGCGAGCCAGAAACGCCGCCAGCGCTTCGTCGTCGGGCTCGACCGCCTCGGTCTCGCGCCAGGCTTGGGTCGCCCGCGCCCGCGCGGTCAGCGTCGCGACCCGGTGCAGGTAGACCCGCGCCCAGTCGGCGCCGTCGTCGTGGCTGCGCCGCGACGGCCCGGCCGCCCGCTCTAGCAACAGCTGCCGGTAGGTCAGCTCCTCGCCATGCCGGCCGAACAAGAACGTGCCGGCCTGACCGGTCTGCCCGATGATCACGTCATCCAGGCGCCCGCTCACGTGGAACTCGTCGGCCCATGCGCGCAGGTCGTCCGGATGCTCGGGCGGAACGGGAATGGTCGGTTCGGGGTGGGTCAAGACGCGACGATGGTAGCCCGTCGGCGCCCTCCCAAGCGGGCGCCGAGCCTCCCCTGAGCCGATTCTCAGAGCCGCGTCGCGACGAGATCGATCGCGATTCCCATTTTCTCTCTAGGTCTTCTTGGCCAGCAGCCCCGCCGACCACTTGTCCAGCTTCAGGCTGTCGGCGTGAAAACGACGGATGCCGTCGGACAGCTTGTTGACGGCCATCGCGTCCTCGTTGTGCATGAAGCGAAACGCCTTCTCGTCGAGGACGACCTGCGTCTCGTCGCTGGCCTTGGCCTTCTCGACCGACAGGCGCCGCGGGACTTCCCCCTCCTTCTTCTGCATGTCCTCGAGGAATTCGGGGCCGATGGTCAGCAGATCGCAGCCCGCCAGCAACAGGACCTGTTCGGTCTTGCGGAAGCTGGCCCCCATCACCTGGGTCTTGTGATCGAACTTCTTGTAGTAGTTGTAGATCTTGACCACCGACGCCACCCCCGGGTCTTCCTCGGGCGCGATGTCCTTCACGCCGCGGTCTTTCAGGTAGTAGTCGTAGATGCGCCCGACGAACGGCGAGATCAGCGTCGCCTTGGCCTGCGCCGACGCCACCGCCTGCGCGAACGAGAACAGCAAGGTCATGTTGCAGCGAATGCCCTCCTTCTCGAGCCGCTCGGCCGCGCAAATGCCCTCCCAGGTCGATCCGAGCTTGATCAGCACGCGCTCGCGATCGACGCCGGCCTTCTTGTAAAGGTCGATGAAGGTGCGGGCCTTGGCCAGGCTGCCCTCGACGTCGAATGACAGGCTCGCGTCCACCTCGGTCGACACGCGCCCCGGGATGATCTTCAAGATCTCGCAGCCGAAGTTCACCGCCAGCTTGTCGCGAAAGGCGGCCGTCCGGCCCGCGCCGTCGGTCGAGGCGGAGCCCGCGTGCTTGACCGCGTCCTCGACCAGCGCCGCGTATTGTGGCTGCTGCGCGACCTTCAACAGCAGCGAAGGGTTGGTGGTCGCGTCTTGCGGCTTGTGGCGCGCGATGGCCTCGATGTCACCCGTGTCGGCGACAACGACGGTGTGCTGCTTGAGTGACTCCAAAAGCGTCATGATGGCTCTCCTTCGTCTACGTGGGGGCGTTCGGTTCTCCCCACTCATAGCAGTATGGACGGCGGGCTGCCGTCGTCACCGGTGACCGAACGCCGTTCCGAATCCGTGACAGGGCTGTCGCGGCGATGGCGAAGAATTCGCCCAAGGAAAAGAGGTGCGCCTGGTACAGGATTTGATCCCTCTCCTGCGATGACCCCCAGCTCGATCATTGTTCCCTGTGTCTGGTTGAACGATCAAGCGGAGCCCGCGGCCGCTTTCTATCAGCGGACGTTCGCGGGAAGTCAGGTCACTGCTATTTCGCACTATCCAGAAAGCGCCGACAACCCCGGCGGACTGCCCCGCGGAAGTATCCTGACCGTCGAGGTGGCGATCGGGGACCTGCGACTGACGTTGTTGAACGGGGGCCCCCAGTTCTCGCCCAACACCACCATCTCGTTCTTCGTGCACGTCGGAACCACTGCGGAGGCCGAGCGCCTGTTCGCCATCCTGCGCGAGGGCGGGGAGTCGCTGATGGAGCTGGGCACGTATCCGTGGAGTCAACGCTATGGCTGGGTCAGGGACCGCTTCGGCGTGTCCTGGCAAGTGATCACCGGCGAGCGCGCTCCCGGGGCCGCGATGATCGTCCCCTGTCTGATGTTCTCGGGTCCTCAGAGCGGACGCGCCGAAGCCGCCATGGGCCAGTACACGCGCATCTTTCCCGATAGTCGCATCGACGCGGTGGAACGCTACACCGCCGGGGAAGGTCCCGAGGGCGGCGTGAAGCACGGTCGGTTCACGCTCGGCGACCAGGAGATGATCGCGATGGACAGCCATGTGTCCCACGACATGACGTTCAACGAGGGGCTGTCGCTGCAGGTGATCTGCAAGGACCAGAATCAGATCGACCGCACCTGGGCCGCGTTGGGCGACGGTGGACAGCCGGGCCCCTGCGGTTGGTTGAAGGATCGCTTTGGATTGTCGTGGCAACTGGTGCCCAAAGAGATCGGGCAATGGATGAGCAGCAACGACGTCCAGGCCCGCGATCGCGCGTTCGCGGCGATGATGAAGATGACCAAGCCCGACGTCGCGACGCTGACCCGCGCGTTCGCCGGAGGCTAGTCCTCACCCGGTTGCGCGCCGCCTCAGGTGCTGGCATGCCTTGACCATCGGGCTCGCGTGCACGTCGCGGAACACCGCCTCGGCGGCGCCGAGCTCGAAGTCCGCCGCGACGACGTCACCGGTCTCGAGCAGCAGCGCTGCCAGCCGCAACCGCACGTGCGCGGCGCGAACCGGGGCGCTGGCGTCGAAGCAGCCCTGGATGGCCTGACGAAGCAGGATCTCGGCGCGCGGCGCGTTCCCTTCGGCCCACGCGAGCTCGGCTTGGGCGCGGGCCGTCTCCGCGGCGCTGGCCGGCGACTGGCTTTCGGGGGGCAACGCCGCCAGCGCCGCGACGGCCGCCATGGCACGGTCCAGCTGACCATTCATGGCGGCAATGCGGGCCAGCACCGCCAGCAAGATGCGGCGGCGCTGGCCGTCGGTCCATCCCGGATGCGCCAGCGCGTTGTCGAGCTGCTTCAGGGCGACGTCGACGTGACCGCGGGCGGCCAGCAGTTCGGCCAGGCCCGGCTGCGGATTCCAGCCCAGGCGGTAGGCATCGCGGAAAGCGGTTTCCGCGGCGTCCAGATCGCCGCGCGACAGGCGAATCTCGCCGAGGACGCGACACGCGTCGCCCTCGCAGTAGGGGCCAGCTAGCGAGAGCTGGTTACGGGCCTGGCTGACCTCCTGCTCGGCGCTGGCCAGATCGCCCCGCGCCGCCAGCACTTCCCCGCGGTGCAACCGACAGAGCGCCGGAAATGCGTAGGCCGGGTACCGCTCGCACCAGCGCGAGAACTCGTCGGTCCATTGACCGGCGCGGTGGTGATCGCCGAGGTGCAGGTACACCCAGATCACCGAGCACAGAACGATGCCGCTGACCCAGGGACCGACCTTGCCCGCCAGCGCGGCCACGCCCGCCTCATCGTGCAGCGACAGACCTTCCTTGATCGCGCCTTGGGCGATCAGCACGTGCCCCAGATACACGTACCCGAGACACCGCACGTCCGGATCACCCACGCGCTTGGCGACTTCCAGGGCGGCCCGGGCCTGCGCCGCACAGTCATCGAGCCGCCCTTCGAACAGGGCGAAACGGGCCGAAAGCCAGTCCGCCATACCGTGCGACTTGCACTCCGATAGTTCCGTCAGATGCGCACGCGCGCGGCCGTGCCAGCCCTTGGCGATCGCCAGCTCGCCCATCTCGATCTTCACGTTGGTCAGCAGCAGCGCCACCCGCGCGGCGCCCTCCGGATCGTGGTGCTCCTCGAACGCGACCACCGCCCGTTCGAACGGCACCACTGCGTCCTGCAACTGCGCCGCGCAGATCGCCGCCTGCCCCCACGCCTCCCAGTCCTCTGCGGCCAGCGTGGCCGGGTCGGCGGCCGCGAAGGCGGCCAGCGCGCGATCCCAGTGCCCCGCCACGACCAGGGCGCGACCGTCAGAGGCAGCGGCGGGCGACGCGGCCGGCGGCGTGGTCCCGCCACTCCACCGGTAGCCGCGGCGGGCGAAGGTCTGCACGGCGTCGGGCAAGCCGCCATCGCGCAAGACGCCGCGCAACAGGCTGACCGCGCGCTGCAGAGAGCCGTCGGTCACCGTCACATCCTTCCACAGGGTACTGAGCAACTCGTCCTTGGAAACCACCCGGTCGCGGTGCTGGATCAGGTACACCAGCAGGTCGAAGACCAGCGGTTGCAGGGGCTGTTCTTGCCCGTCGCGCTTCAACGCGCGTGCCGTGACATCGAGCTCGAAATCACCGAAACGGAATCCCATCGGTCGCCTGGGCCTTACCTACCGAACTATCGGGCGGGCAACAACGATAAGGAACTGGTCAGGTTTCGAAAAGGACTTTCGCGCCGAAATTTCCGATTGTGAGCGGGCGTCGCGGACGCGGCGTGAAACCAAGACCCGTCACAAAAAGGAAGACCAACATGCACACGTACGTCATCACCCGTCCCAATGGTTGGGCCAACGCCAACGAATTGAAGCAGGCCGCTGCGGTCTCCGCGCGCATCGGTAACGAGGAGATGCCCGACAAGGTCCGCTGGATCAGAAGCTACGTGACGAAGCACGAGGGCGGTCGGCTGGGCACGGTCTGCGTCTACCAGGCGACGGATCCGGAGGCCGTCCGCGAGCACGCGCGCCGGGTCGGCATGCCCTGCGACACCATCACCCCGGTCGGCGACACCGTGATCGTCCGCCCCGATCCCACCAACACCTAGCTGCGGCGTGAGGACTGGCCCGCAGCGGGAGCGTCGCGAAGCTCCCGCTCGGGCCGACGCCTCGGAGGCTCGGGCTAGCCCAAAAACAACTTGTACGCCGGGTTGGCGCTCTCATCGGAATAGGGATAGCCCAGCGTCGCCAGGAACCGACCCAGCGCCGCCTTCTCGCCCGGCGGCACCTGCAGCCCCACCAGCACCCGCCCATAGTCGGCGCCCTGATTGCGATAGTGAAACAACGAGATGTTCCAGTCGGGCGACATGCTGGCCAGGAACCGCATCAACGCCCCGGGCCGCTCGGGAAATTCGAAGCGATACAGGTGCTCGTGCGCGGCCAGCGGCGATCGCCCGCCCACCATGTGCCGCAGGTGCAGCTTGGCCAGCTCGTCGTCGGTGAGATCCAGCGTGGGAAACCCTGCCTTGGAAAAGGTGTGGGTCAGGCGCGCGGCATCGCCCTCGCGCGTGACCTGCATGCCGACGAAGACATGGGCCACCGCACGATCGGCGATGCGATAGTTGAACTCGGTGACGTTGCGATCGCCCACCAGCGTGCACAGCCGTTTGAAGCTGCCGCGCGCCTCGGGAATGGTCACCGCGAAGACCGCCTCTCGCTTCTCGCCCACCTCGGCGCGTTCGGCGACGAAGCGCAGGCGATCGAAGTTCATGTTGGCGCCGCAGGTGATGGCCACGATGGACTTGCCCGCCAGCGAGGCGCGCGCCGCCAGCACCTTGGCGCCCGCCACGCCCAGCGCGCCGGCCGGCTCGAGGATCGACCGCGTCTCTTCGAACACGTCCTTGATGGCGGCACAAAGCGCGTCGGTGTCGACCGTGATCATATCGTCCACGTAGCGGCGGCACAGGCGAAACGTCTCCTTGCCCACCCGACGAACGGCGGTGCCGTCCGCGAACAGCCCCACCTCACGCAGGTCGATCCGCCGCCCGGCGACCAGGGAACGCGCCATCGCGTTCGAATCGCTGGCTTGCACCCCGATGATCTGAACCTCGGGGCGCAGGGCTTTGATGTACGCGGCCACCCCCGAGATCAACCCTCCGCCCCCGACGGCGACCAGCACCGCGTGCAGCGGGCCATGCTCCTGGAGGTGGTGCTGGCGCAGGATCTCCATGCCGACGGTCCCCTGCCCGGCGATGACGTCCGGATCGTCGAAGGGATGAACGAAGGTCAGCCCTTTTTGCTTCTGCAGCGTCACCGCCTGAGCCTGCGCATCCGAGTACGAATCTCCGTGAAGCACGATCTCGGCGCCCAACGCGCGCACTGCGTTGATCTTCACCGCCGGGGTCGTGACCGGCATGACGATCAGCGCGCGGCATCCGAGGCGTCGGGCCGCCAACGCCACGCCCTGCGCATGGTTGCCGGCGCTGGCGGCGATCACGCCGCGGGCGCGGGCCGCGGGCGTCAGATTGATCATCTTGTTGTAGGCGCCACGCAACTTGAAGCTGAACACCGGCTGCAGATCTTCGCGCTTCAGCAGCAGCTTCGTGCCCAACCGCGCCGACAGCCGCGGGGCGGCCTCCAGCGGCGATTCGATGGCGACGTCATAGACACGGGCGTTCAGGATGCGACGGAGATAGTCGTTGGCGGGCACGGCGGGGATGCTTCTACCGCCTCGGGGCGGGTGGTGTCTTCAAGCCGTTCACCCGCGGCGGCGCAGGCGGGCCGCGAAGAAGGCGTCAGCGTCGTCGCGGTCGGGCCACAGGCGCACGAATTTCTCCTCGGAGGACAGGCGAGCCCAGGGCACGCTCCCGCCCGCGGAGGAAGGCGCCTCGAGCTGGAAGTCGGAGTGCGTCTCCAGGAATGCGGACAGCACGGTCTCGCCCTCGATGCGATCGAAGGTGCAGACCGCGTAGACCAGCAAGCCCCCCGGCGCCACCACCGGGGCGACCACGTCCAGCATGCGGCGCCCGGTCGCGGCCAGCAGCGCCAGATCGGCCTCGGTCCGGCGCAGCAGCGTCTCGGGATGGCGGCGCAGGACCCCCAGCCCCGAGCACGGCGCGTCCAGCAGCACGCGCGTGTACGGCGGCGTGTCGGCCGGAAAATCCTTGGTCAGATCGAAAGCGCGCGCGGTCACGCCGCGCACGCGCAGGCGGGTCCACTGTTCCTCGGCCTGGCGCAGCTTGGCGGCCGAGAGATCCAGCGCGTCGATGGTGGCTTCGTTGTCCGCCAGCGCGGCCAGGTGCGCGGTCTTGCCGCCCAGGCCCGCGCACGCGTCCAGGATGCGTTCGCCCGGACGGGCCCCGCACAGCTCCGCCACCACCTGCGCGCCCACGTCCTCGATGGTGAAGACCCCTTTGGTGAAGGCCTCGGTGCGCGTGGGTGCATCGAGGCCGCGCACCAGCAGCGCGTCCGGCGCCACCTCCGACGACCGAAACGTCAGGTCCTGACGCTCGCTGGCCAACGCCTGTTCCAGCGCCGCGCGCGAATCGCACGCCAGCCGGTTGGCCCGCAGGGAAAGCGGCGCCGGTTCACACGAAGCCGCACCGACCGCCGTCGCGCGCTCTGCCCCCAATTCGCGCACCGATAGGCGGGCCAGCCAGTCGGGGAAGCCACAACCCAGCATCAGGAAGCCCAGGGGATCGGCCGCCGCGTCCGGCAGCGGCGGCTCGCGCCGCTCGGCAATGCGACGAAGCAGGGCGTTGGCCAGCCCCGCCAGACGCTGCCCGTGCGCGCGCTTCATGGCCTCGACCGTGTCGTTGACGGCGGCGTAGGTGGGAATGCGATCCAGGAACAGGATCTGGTAGGCGCCCAGCCGAAGGCCCGTCCGCACGTCGACGGGCAGTGAGGCCAACCCCCGATCCGCAACGGCGTCCAGCGCACGATCCAGGCGGACGCGGCGGCGCAGGACCCCGTAGACCAACTCGGTCGCCAGCCCGCGATCTTGCGGTGACAGCGCGGTCGCGCGGTCCAGCGCCGCCGCCAAGGCGCGGTTGGCGAACGCGCCGTCCTGCTCGACCCGGGCCAGCACCTGGCGCGCCAGGTCGCGACCATTGGTCGGGGGTGGCAGCGAGCGCCCGCCGCGCTGTCGAGACGACCGTTCAGGCAAAGCGCGCACCTACGCCGATCGCGCGCCCGGCGGCCACTGCCGCTGCCGGCAAGCGCTTGCGCCCCGGCAGCTGGATCTCGGCGAAGGTCAGGGGCCTGTCTGCACACGCCACCGACAGTCCGCGGGCATCGATCGCCACCACCGTGCCGGGAGCCGCCCCCCTGCCGACGGCGCCCTCCGAAAGGCGCGGCCCGAACAGCTTGACCACCTGCCCGTCCAGCAACGCCGTGGCGCCCGGCCACGGGTCGACACCACGCGCGCGCGCCGATACCGCCCGCGCGGGCGCCGCGAAGGACAGCCGCCCATCTTCCTTGCGCAGGATCGGCGCCAGCGTCGCGGCCGCATCCTCCTGCCGTGCGAGCGCGATCGAACCGTCGCTGATCGCCGGCAGGGTCGCCGCGAACAGCTCCGCGCCCAGCACCGACAGACGCTTGCCCAAGGTATCCGTCGTATCGTCGTCGGTGATCGGCGTGCTCCGTTGTGCGGCAATCGGGCCGGTGTCGAGCCCCGCCTCCATGCGCATGATCGTCACCCCCGTCTGGTGATCCCCGTTGATGATCGACCACTGAATGGGCGCCGCGCCCCGCAGCCGCGGCAGCAGCGACGCATGCACATTGAAGGGCCCGCGTGCGGGCAGGTCCAGGATGGCCTGGGGCAGGATGCGCCCGTAGGCGACCACCACGAACAGGTCCGCCCCGAACGAGCGCAAGCTGGCCTCGAACTCGGACGTGCGAATCTTCTCGGGTTGAAGCACCGGCGGCGCCGCCGACAGCCCGCGTGCGGCGCGCTTTACCGCGGGCTCGGCCAGGTCTTGCCCCCTGCCCGCTGGACGATCGGGTTGCGTCACCACCGCAACCAGCTCGCAGTCCTCGGCCACCCGCAACAGCGATGGCACCGCGAACTCCGGTGATCCGAAGAAAATCGTGCGCAGCCGCGGCATCGGAAATTCGCTTTACGCCGACGCCCCCGCGGCGTCCGCGGCCTGGGCCGGAAGATGCGCGCGGTACTGGGCTCGCAACCGATCGTCGACCAGCAGGCGCACCGCCTCGTTGACGACGGCGCGAATCTCCGTCAATTGCTCGGCCAGGTCGGTGGCGACCACTGGGTTCAGCGCTGGTGTCGCCAGCCGGTTCAACAGGGTCTCACCGGCGCGGCGGATCACGTCGCCGTCGGTCTCGCGCGGCACGCCCAGGATCTGGAAATAGTCGCCGTCCTCGACCAGAGCGTAGCGCGCTTGCACGATCGCGCGATCGATCGCTTCGTCGCGTTCGCCGTCGGCGCGCGGCTCGACCGGGGCTCGCGTCGCCACCGACGCCGCCGGGAAGGGCGACCCGCCACCGGGACCGGTCTGCAACAGCTCGCGGGTCTTCTGGCTGCTCTCGTCGGCAAGCTCGCTCAGCGCCTCTGCGGCGGCCTCGTCCGTCCGCACCAGCGGCGTCGTCTCCGCCGGCTCCGCGACCGAGGCCTGGCTGGCTCGGCTGGCCTGGCGCAAGCCTCCGACCGCGCGTACGACATCCAGCAGCTCGGCCTCCAGATCGGCATCGATGTCGGCATCGATGGTCTCCGTCAAACGATCGAACGTCGAAGGCGGCCGCTGGGGCCGTGGTCTCCCCGAGGCTCGTGTGGCCGCCTCCGCATCGCTGCGCATGGCATCCGCCAAGGCGGCGCGCGGCACCTCGCGCGTCAGCACCGAGCCCTCCGTCGACTCCGGCGCCGGCATCAGAGGCTTCAGGGCCGGCGACTTGCCGGAGCGTGCGGCGGTGTCGGAGCTCGGCTCGACCACCCGGCCGCTCTCGCTGACGTGCGGTCCAGAGCCGCCCTCTTCCTGCGGCCGCGCGGCGGCTTCCGCCATCGCCACGCGGGCCTGCGCGATCAGATCATCGGCGGCGATCGGACGCACGAAGAACCCGTCGGCCAGCGGCCGCAGCGCTTCCTCTTCATCGGCGTCACCCACCAGCAGGATGGGCACGCGCCCCCGCGGCACCGCCCGTACCTTCGCCAGCGCGGTGGCCGGCTCGGCGCTGATCACCTGCGGCGCCAGCACGATGACCTCGGGACGGGTCGCGGTGATCCAGCCCGACAAGCTCTCGCCCGGTTCGACCGCGACCGCCTCGATCCCCGCCGACACGGCCGCCCGACGGATGCGATCCGCTTCGTAGGGGCCGGTGACGATCAACAACTTCACGGACCGGCAATCTACCAAATGCCGGAGCGCGCCGTGCATCCCATCCGCGTCAGGGTTTGGCTTTGGCGCAGCTCTTCGCGATGGTGGCCGCCTGGGCCTTGGCCTCGGGCTTCACACCCGGCAGCGCCGCGAAGCGCTCGAATTCCTTCTTGGCCTCGGCGCAGTTCCCCTGGGCGACCAGGGCCTTGCCCAGTTCGTACAGCGCCAGCGCGTTCTTGGAATCATTGGCGACAGCCGCGCGACACTCGGCCACCGCCCGCGTGGTGTCCTGCTTTTCGATGAGGGCGTGGCACAGATCGGCGCCGAAGGCCGCGTTCTTGGGCTCGAGCTTCCGGGCACGCTCGGCCGCCTCGACCGCGCGATCGATGTGTTTGCGCCGCAACTCGACGCGGCCCAGGCGATTCCAGGCCAGCGCGGCCTCGGGCTTCAGCTTCACCGCCTTGTCCAGCGAATCAGCCGCGGCGTCGTAGTCCTTCTGATCCGATTGGATCATGCCCAGGTTGGTCCACACCAGCGGATCCTTGGGCGCCAGGCGCGCCGCCTCCCGGACCGCGGCCAGCGCGCCGGGCACATCGCCTTGCTTGCGCAGCGCCACGCCCAGGTTCATGCGATAGGCAGGGTCCGTCGGCTTCTGGCGCACGGCCTCACGGTACGCGGCCACCGCCTCGGCCTGCTTTCCTTCGGCGTCGCGCGCGACCCCCAGGTTGAACGCGGCTTCGGGGTAGGACGGGCGGGCCTTCAGCGCCGCCTCGAACGCGCGGGCGGCGTCGGCCGCGTTGCCCTTGGCCTGCAGCAGCGAGCCCAGGTTGTTGTGGGCCTCGGCGAAGTCGGTTTTCAGCGCAATGGCCTTGCGGTAGGCAGCCTCGGCGCCGGCGGCGTCCCCTTTTTTCTCCAGCGCCACGCCGCGCAGATAGGCCGGCCGCGCGTCGGCCGGATCGGCCTTGGCCGCCGCGTCGAACGCCTTCAATGCCCCGGCCGTGTCGCCCTGCTTGAAGAGCTCGGTGCCTTTTTCCAGCAACTCGGCGGCGGGGCCGGGCTTGCCGGCACCGGGAGAGGGAGGGCCCAGCAAGGTCAACAGAAGAAGGAGGGGGCGCATCAACATGTCGGGCGCCTAGTCTCTCACATCTGCGGCAAAGCGGCGCGCAGGGCCTCACGCAGCTCGTCCATGCGGGCCGGATCGGTCACCTTGGCCCCCGACTTGTCCCGCAGATAGAACGTGTCGACCACGCGATTGGCCTCGGTCGCGATCTTCGACCGATGAATGTCCAGGCCCGCCCCGAACAGCGTGCGCGAGATGGAATACAGCACCCCCGGGCGATCGGCGGTGATCAGCTCGATGACGGTGAAGTCGCGGCTGCCCTGGTTGTCGATCTTGATCTCGGTGGGCACCTCCGGCACCTTCCAGGCCGCCAGCGAATCGGCCTTGGCGCGTGTCGCGACCAGCGTCTCGACCTTCACCGTACCGGCGATGACCGCCTCGAGATCCTCGCGTACTTTTTTCCAGCGCGCCTCGTCCGTGACCGGGCGGCCGTAGCCGTCACGCACCAGGAAGATGTCCAGCGCTTCGGCCGGCCCGTCGGCCGTCGCCTCCTTCGAGTAAATGGCGGCGTCCATGACATCGATGCGGTTGGCGTGGAGCACCCCGGCCACCTCGGCCAGCAAGCCGGGCGCGTCGACGGCAGCCAGCACCATCTCGGTGGCGTCCGCGCGCTTCTGCTGCGTCACCTGCACGATCGACGCAGTCCCGGCCGTGCGGCGCGCGAGCATCAGCTTCATGTGCCCCGCGATCCGAGCCGATTCGTTTTCAGCAAAGTACCGATCGGGGAACCCTCGCAGCAACGCGGCCGGGACCGGAAGGTCAGGCAGCTCCTCGCGCAGCAGCTGCTCGGCGCGACCCTGCCGGCGCTTGACGGTCTCCTTGCGCTCGGCGCCCAGCAAGTCGCCGCCGCGGCGCAACGCCGTCCGCGCCCGCTGGAAGAGCTCCCGCAACAGCGTCTCCTTCCAGCTGGTCAAGTTGTCGGGGGCGACCGAGCTCAGATCGCAGAAGGTCAGCAAGTAAAGCTCGCGCAGGTTCTCCTCGTCCTCGCAGGTGCGCGCGAAATCGGTGATCATCTCCAGATCCTCCAGGTCGCGGCGCTGCGACATCTGGCCCATCACCAGGTGCTGGCGCACCAGGAATTCCGCGCGGGTGACGTCCTCTTCGTCCATCCCCAGGCGGCGCCCGATCTTGACCATCAGATCGGCGCCGATATCGCTGTGGGGCTTGCCCCAGGGCTTTCCCACGTCGTGCAGCAAGGTGCCCATGAACAGCGACACCGGGTGCGTGACCGCGCGGATGGTCTCGGTCAGCACCGGGAATTCGTCGGCCAGATCGCCGCGCGCGATGGCATGCATGCGGGCCATCGCATACAGCGCGTGCTGGTCGACGGTGTACACGTGATAGATGTCGTGCTGCACGCGGCCGGTCGATGGCTCCCACTCCGGCATCAGCGCGGACAGCAGGCCCAGGTCGTGCATTTCTTCCAGGCGCGTCGGGCGCGAGCGATCGCTGATGTCGCTGACCACCTCGATGAACAGCTTGCCCGACCGGGGATCGTCGCGCAGCAGGTCGCCGTGCGTCGCGCAGATCTCCGAGATTTGCTCGCCGGTGCGCGTCGCCAGCCCGACCTCCAGCTCGGTGGCCGCCAGGAAGATGCGCAGCATCTCGGAGGGCTGCGCGAAGAACACACCATCGTCCTTAGTCTCCAGCGCCCCGTCGCGCAGCACGAAGCTGGGGTCATCGCTGTCCGCCCCGTGCAAGCGCACCGGCTCGGTCACGCGCTGGTAGTCGTCCTTCAGGGCGGCCCGCCGCAGCAGGCGCTCGGTCTCGCGACGAATCAACTTGGCGTGGGCGTGCAGCTGATGCATCAGCGCCTCGACGGCGGGATGCACGGCCGGCCGAATGTCGCCCTCGGCCACCTTGACCTTGGGACACAGGATGGGCGCGATGGCTTCCTGCAAGGGGAAGCGCAGCTGATCCTGCCGGCGGCCGGCGGCGGCGTGCATGGCGATACGAGTGCGCAGCAACCATTCGCGCGCGGCGCCGAAGGCCCCCGCCAGCCGCTCCGTCATCACCCCCAGATCGACCAGGCGCCGCGGATCCGACGTGCCGAACCGCGCCACCGCCGCCCAGCGGCCGACGCACAGATCGCGCATGCCGCCCGGGCCATTCTTCAGATCGGGCTCCAGTAAGAAGATCGTGTCGCCGAAGCGGCTGTGGCGAGATTTCTGCTCGGCGCGGAGCCGGGCCACGAAATCCTCGGCCGCGGTGGCCGCCACGCGACCGCGGAAATCCGCCAGGAATTTCTCGGCGAGCGCCTGATCGCCGATCAGCACGCGGGCGTCCAGGAGCGCGGTCGCGGCCGCCAGATCCGCCGCGGGTAAGGACAGCGCCTGGTGATACGACCGCACGGCGTGGCCCGCGTCCACCTTGGCATCCCACAGCGGGTGCAACATCGCCTCGGCCAGCTTGACGATCTCCGGTCCGGGCGTCCGCTCGCACAGCACCAGCAGGTCCAGATCGGAGTAGGGCGCAAGCTCCCGGCGGCCAAAGCCGCCCGTCGCGAAGATGGCCACCGGCACCGGGCACTGTGCAAGCAATGGCCCGGCCAGCGCCCTCACGATCTCGTCCACGGCGTCGGACAGATGCGCAGCGCTCGTCACTCCGTCCTGTCCATCTTGAATGGCCTTGCCGGCCCGGGCGCGGGCGGTGGCGAATTGTTTCGCGATGGCGCTGTGTGTCTGTGGCACGGCCCGCAGTATAGGCATCTTTGGGTCTGGACCAGAACGAAGTGATCAGGTCCAGGAGGTTGACGTTGGTGCGTCGGTCGGGCACCGTATCGGGCATGGCTGAGATTGAGCTGGCACCCCTTTCACATCGCCTCGACGAGGACGAGGTGAAGCAACTGACGAAACGCCTGAAGGACCTGGGCGTCACCGATTTCGATCGGGGCGACGACCATTCGAATCACACCATTGCGGCGCGGCTGTCCGAGGACGCGTTGACCGAATTCCTCGACCGTCTGGACGCCCACGACGTGGGCGCCGAGATCTACCTGCCGGTCGAGTTCGATGGCCGCGTGAACGTGGGCGAGTACCGGGTGGCCTCGACCCAGGCGCTGGCCGACGTGCTGGAAGAGATGAAGGAAGAGCTGGGCGTCGACGAAGAGGACGAGGACGAGGAAGAAGAGGACGAGGACGAGGAAGAAGCGTTGGAGGACGAGGACGAGGGCACCGTCATCGAAGCCCAGCTTCGTCACATCTGGCAGCTGGTCGCCGACGGCGCCGCGGAATCCCTGGACAAGGGCCTACCGCTTCACCTGCAGGTCTGACCGCCCCGCCGCCGGGGGCCGGCTTTTTGGCTATTTGCCCAGCTTGGCGGTGTCGACGACGCGGACCCCCGCCGGCGGGGTCCAGCGGAACGTGGCGTCGGGCAGGTGCCCGTTTATCTTGATGTCGCTGAACAGCAGGTCGTTGGTGTTGCCCTGTCCGTCGATGATCATGGTCTCCCGCACGAAGTAAGTCTCGGGATCCACCACGAACAACATCGACTTCACCTGGGCTTGCGCCTGCTTCGGCACCAGCGCCAGCACGTAGTCGCGCGGCCCACCCACCACCGGATCCTTGGCGAAGGTGATGTCGAACTCGGTCGCCAGCTTGCCCTTGCCGGTCAGGAACGCCAGCGCGGCCGGCAGCTGTGACGCCTTCAGGTCCTGCTTGAACGCCTGCTTGTCTTCCGGTTCGTAGAGCCACAGCAGATCGCCGTCCGACAGGTACATCTTCGGCTCGGGGGTCTTGTAGTTCCACCGCATTCGCCCGGGCTTCTTCAACAGCACCTCGCCCGTCGACGGCGTGCGCCGCTTGAAGGCGGTGTTGGTCAGCGTCTGGTTGAAGTTGGCGCGAAAATCCGCCGCGCCGTCGTACTTCTTCTGAACCCGATCGACCACCGCGGTCAGGTCCAGCCGGGCCGTCGGGGACACCGCGGGCGCCGGCGCCACCGTCGGGGCCCCGGCCGGCTTGGGCGACGCCGTCGGCTCGGCGCCGACGGCAAACAGGGACAACAGCGACGACAGCAGCAGGGACATGGAGGCGGTCATTCTATCGGTTGGACGGTGGACGGCCGCAAGGATTCACTTCCCGCCGCCGGTCAGCCCGCCTGCAGCAAGTATTCGCCCGGCGGCGCCAGAATGTCGCGCGGCTTCGCGCCGTTGGCGGGGCCCACGATGCCGTCTCGCTCCATTTGCTCGACCAGGCGTGCCGAGCGGTTGTACCCGATCTGCAGACGCCGCTGGATGTACGAGACCGACGCTTGGCGTGTCTCGCACACGATCGCCACCGCTTGATCGTACAGATCGTCGTGGAAGTCGTTGGTGGGTCCCCCGCCCTCCTCGGCGTCCTCCTCGCGCGGCTTCAGGATGTCCATGTCGTAGACCGGCTTGCCCTGAACCTTCAGGTGGTCGACCACGCGATGCACTTCGTCGTCGCTGAGGAAAGCGCCGTGCACCCGCCGCAGCTTCAGCCCGCGATCCGAGAACAGCATGTCGCCGTTGCCCAGCAGCGTGTCGGCGCCGGCCTGATCCAGGATGGTGCGCGAATCGATCCGCGACGCGACCTGCAGCGCGATCCGGCTGGGGAAGTTGGCCTTGATCAACCCAGTGATCACGTCCACCGACGGGCGCTGGGTGGCCAGGATCAGGTGCAGGCCGGCAGCGCGCGCCTTCTGCGCGATGCGAGCCACCGACGTCTCGACGTCCTTGGGCGCGACCATCATCAGGTCGGCGAACTCGTCGATCACGATGACGATGTAGGGCAGCTTCTTGGCCGGCACGGAGCCATCCACCCCGCTGGCGGACTCCCGCGCTGCCTGTACCGCGGCGGCCTGGCCGGAGACCTCCTCGGGATCCAGCGGATCTTGAACCACACCGTCGACCACGCCGTCCGTCGCGTCGTCGGCGACCTCCAGTTCCTGCTCGGTGCCGTCGGCCGCGGTGATCATCACCTTCAGCTTCTTCTGCGGCTGCGCCACCACCTTGGCGGCGTCGGCGTCCAGGCGGGCGTTGTAGCTGGTGATGTCGCGAACGCCCATCTTGGCCAGCAGCTCGTAACGACGTTCCATCTCGTCCACCGCCCAGCGCAGCGCCAGGTTGGCCTTCTTGGGATCGGTGACGACCGGCAGCAGCAGGTGCGGAATGCCCTCGTAGATCGACAGCTCCAGCATCTTGGGGTCGACCATGATGAAGCGGACTTCCTCGGGAGACGCGTTGTACAGCAAGCTGACGATCATGCTGTTGATGGCGACCGACTTGCCCGAGCCGGTCGTTCCCGCCACCAGCAGGTGCGGCATCTTGGCCAGGTTCACGCTGACCGGAGCGCCCTTGATGTCCTTGCCCAGCGCGACCTGCAACTTCGACGAGGCCTTGGAGAAGCAGTCGTCCTCCAGAATCTCACGGAGGTACACCATCTCGCGGGTGGCATTCGGCACCTCGACGCCGACCACGGCCTTGCCGGGAATGGGGGCCACGATGCGGACCGCCTGGGCCTCCAGCGCCATCGCCAGATCCTTTTCCAGGTTGGCGATCTTGCCGGTGCGCGTGCCCGGCGCGGGCGCGAACTCGAACATGGTCACCACCGGACCCATGTGGATTTCCTTCACCTTGCCGCGCACGCCGTAGTTGGCCATGGCCTGCTCCAGGCGCTCGGCCATCTCGTACAGGCCCTGCTTGTCGGTCTCGTTGCCCTGGGGTGGCAGGTACTCCAGCAGCCCGGTCGCCGGGAGCTGATACGCGCCGTCCTTCAACCGAATGAAGCTGGGACCGTCGGAGGCGGACGCCCCCGCGGGCTTGCGCTCGGCGTCTTCGCGGGCTTGCTCGCGCTCGCGCAGCCGCGTTCGCCAGGCCGGCTCGACGATGATCGGACCGGGCGCCGCATCGCCACCGACCGCCGCGGCTGCCACGGGCACGGCGGACTCTTCGATGACGTACGGTGCCGCTTCTTCCTCGGCCTCCAGCACAGCGGTGCCGTCCGCTTCGGCCTCGGGCGTGTCGTCGCTGGCGTTCGCCCGCTGATAGTCGGTCGGCACGAAGCGCTCGACCGCGGCCACCTCGGCGACGATCGCGGCGATCGCCGCGCGAGGATCCTCGATCTCGTCGGAGTACCCCTGCGCACGACCCACCCGCACACCATCTGTATCACCACTGTCGATGCGCGAAGGCACGCCCGCGTCGTCGGGCGCGTCGCCCGCGGAGGGAGCCGCCGCCAACAACGCGCGATTCTGCCGATCGCGGACGCGCTCTCGCTCGGTGGGTTCGGCCAGGCGGTCGGCGTCGTCCTGCTCCGCCTCGCCCAGCAGGGGTCGTTCGCGCTCGGGGAACATCGCCACCGCCAGACGCCCCAGCGCCCGCATGCCGAACCAGGCGCCCAGGCCCATCTTGTGCGCAGCCCAACCCAGGACGGCGCCCACTTCCGACAGACGAACCTCGCTGACCAGCATCAAAGTCACGAACAGCAACGCGGTCGCGGCCAGCGCGGCGCCGATCGGACCGATGAAGCCGGCCGTCAGCTCTCCCAGCCATTCGCCCATCAGCCCGCCCGGCCCCCGCAGCAGGTGGTTGCGCCCAGCGAACGGGAGGTGCAGCAGGACGGTCACCGACCCCAGCAGCAGCAGCGTGCCCAGGACCTCGGAGACGCCGTCGACCAGCGATCGTCCCCGAAACGAACGCCAGGAGAGGCCCAGCAAGCCGAAGATGAACAGATACGAGGACATGCCCAGCAGGGCATACAGGCCCATCGCCGCGGCGGCGCCGCCCGGTCCCATCATCTGCCCGTCGCCCAGATGCATCGACAGGAGCGACAGGCAGGCGAACAAAGCGAAGGCCAGCAGGGATATCCCCAAGATCTCGTGCCGCCGACCCGAGCGTCCGCGGCCCTGCGACTCAGAATGTCCTTTGGCTGCCATTGAAAATCCTCTTTTGAACCTGGTTTCGGGAATGCTTGCGGGCCGTAGCGCGAAGAGGCCAGTGTTGAAATATCCTACATAGGCTACCTTTACCGATATCGACGTCAACTTTTGTGCGAGACGTCCTGTCGCCGATGGCTACCAACATGGCTATATTCTTGGCCATGTATAAGGCTATTAATGTCGCCGACTTGAAGAACCGGTTGAGCGAGCACCTGGAATCCGTGGAGGGCGGTCAGGAGCTGATCATCTGCCGGCGCAACGTCCCGATCGCGCGGCTGACTGCCATGCCCTTGCGCCGAAACTGTACCCGGCTGGGCTTCGACGCCGGGAGGCTTCAGCTTCTGGGTGACGTCACGGGGCCCGCGGTGCCGACCAGTGACTGGAACGCGCTTCGGGACGACCACGAGCTGCTGAAATAGGGAGCCATGAAACTCCTGCTGGATACCTGCGCCGTGCTGTTCATCGCACAGCATCCTGATCGGCTCTCGGGCGCGGCCAGGGAGCTGGTGGTTGATCCACAACACCTGGTCTTCACGTCGGTGGTGACGCTGGGGGAGCTGGCGTGTCTGGTCGAGCGAAAGCGCGTCGCCCTGCCCGCCCACTGGAAGACGTGGTTTCGCGGCGCCGTCGAACGCAACGGCTGGAACCTGCTGGCGTTGACCGCTGACATCATGGAAGAGGCTTACTCGTTGCCAGATGACCCGCATCGCGATCCGGTGGATCGCATCCTGATTGCGACGGCTCGCCTGGAGGACATGACCATCGTGACGACGGACCGTCTGATCCTCGAATACCCGCATGTGCGCTCGCAGGCCTGACGGCGTGGCGAAACAAGCGACGCCCACGACTGGCCGAATGGGCGCGCCAGAGTAGTATGCCGCCCGTGTCAATCCTGCTGTCCGCCCGCGACCTGTCCTATTCCTTCGGAGCGCGGACGCTTTTCGAGGGTGTGAACTTCACGTTATCCGAGGGCGATCGCGTCGGGTTGATCGGTCCCAACGGCGCGGGAAAGTCGACGTTGCTGGGCATCCTGGCCGGGAAACTGTCGCCGGACAAAGGGGGGATCTCCCGGCGCGGCAGCCTGCGCATCGCGCACCTGGCGCAGATCCCCGACCTGGCCGACGGCACGGTGCGCGAGGCCGTGCATAGCGGTCTCCCGGCGGCGGACGCCAGCGGCTGGGAAGGCGATGCCCGCGTCGACGAGTGGCTGAGCCGCCTGAACCTGGAGGCCGACGCGCCGGTCGCCCGCCTGTCGGGGGGATGGCGCAAGAAGGTCGCGCTGGCGCGGGCGCTGGTGGCCGAGCCCGAGGTGCTGCTGCTGGACGAGCCGACCAACCACCTGGACGTCGACAGCATCCTGTGGCTGGAGAAGTTGCTGGCCAACGCGCGCTTCGCCACGGTGACCGTCACCCACGATCGGTTGTTCTTGCAGCGGGTTGCCAACCGCATCCTGGAGCTGGACAAGCGCAACGCGGGCGGCCTGCTGGACGTCGCAGGCGACTACGCCACCTATGTCGAGCGCAAGGCCGACGCCATGGCCGCGCAAGAGCGGCGCGAGACCACCCTGCGCAACACCTTGCGCCGCGAGACCGAATGGCTGCGGCGCGGACCGGCGGCGCGAACCACCAAGCAGCAAGCCCGCATCCAGCGCGCCGGCGAGCTGGGCGACGAGGTGGCGGCATTGGGGCAACGCAACCAGACCCGGGGCGTGGACCTGGATTTTCAGGCCAGCGGCGCCCGCCCACGCCGGTTGATCGAAGGAAAAGGGATCAGCAAGAGCTACGGCGACCGCCAGGTCTTCGCCACGCGCGACGTGCTGATCGCGCCCGGGACGCGGCTGGGACTCCTGGGCCCGAACGGCTGCGGCAAGTCGACTTTGCTGCGCGTGCTGACCGGCGAAGAGGTCCCCAGCACCGGTGAGGTCTTTCACGCCGACAAGCTGCAGATCGCGTACTTCGATCAGAACCGCGCGTCGCTGGATCCCGAGCAGACCGTCGCGGATGCGGTCTGTCCGGATGGCGACTTCGTGAATTTTCGCGGGTCGCGCGTGCATCGTCACGGGTACCTGGATCGCTTCCTGTTTCGCTCCGAGCAGATGTCGCAGGCGGTGGGCAAGCTGTCGGGCGGCGAGCAGAGCCGCCTGGTGGTGGCGCGGCTGATGTTGCAGCCCGCCAACGTGCTGGTGCTGGACGAACCCACCAACGATCTGGATCTGGCGACGCTGGACGTGCTGGAGGACGCGCTCAGCAGCTTCGACGGCGCGGTGTTGCTGGTGACGCACGATCGGTATTTCCTGGATCAGGTGACCACGCAGATTCTGGCGTTTCACACCCGGCCGGGCGAGGAAGGACAGCTGACGTCGCTGGCGGGGCTGGCCCAGTGGGAGGCGTGGCACGTCACGCAGGCGCAGGCGTCGCAACGTTCGGCGCGCGCGTCCGAAGCGACCGGCGCGGCGGCCAAGCCGCGCAAACTGTCGTTCAAGGATCAGCGCGACTGGGAGACCATCGAAGCGCGCATCGAAGAGGCCGAAGGCCGCCTGAAGGCGATGGCGGCCGAATGCGAGCAACCCGCCGTCGCAACCAACGCCAATCGCTTGCTGGAGCTGCAGGCCCAGATGACGGCGCTGCGCCCCGAGATCGAGTCTTTGTACGCGCGCTGGTCAGAGCTAGAAACGCGGCGCGCCGGCTAACGCGCCCGGAACGTCAACCCGCCATGACCGCCGTCCCGACGGACGTACCCGCCGTGCCCACCCCCCATCTGAAGGGTCTGCTGACCCTGGCGTGGCCGGTCGTGATCTCGCGCGCCAGCCAGGTGGTGGTCGGGGTCTGCGATGCCCTGATGGTGGCCCATCTGGGCGACGCGTCCCTGGCCGCCACCACCACCGGTGCACTGGATGTGTTTGCGCTGTTGATCCTCCCGATGGGCGTCGCGTTCATCGTGTCCAGCTTCGCGTCGCAGCTGTTCGGCAAGAACGACCTCCGCGGCGCACGCCGCTATGGCTACTACGGATTGGCGCTGGCGGTGGGTGCGCAGGTCTTCTGCGTAGGCGCGAGCTTCGTCACCGGACCGATCCTGGACTTGCTGCCGTATACGCCCGAGGTTCGCGACCTGGTCGGCGTTTACGTGCGGATCCGTTTTCTGTCGGGCGGGGCTGCGGTCGGCATCGAAGCCCTGGGGAACTATTACGGCGGCATCGGTAACACTCGATTGCCCATGCAGGCCAACGTCGTCGCGATGGTGCTGAACGTCGTCGGCTGCTTCCTGCTGATCGACGGTCGTTTCGGTGCCCCGGCGATGGGCGTGAGCGGCTCGGCGCTGGCGGGCTCGCTGGCCACGACCGTGGCGTTTCTCGGGTTGCTGGCGCGATTCCTGTTGGACGGACGCAAGGCCGCCCTCTCGGGTCCGCTCGGGCTTTCACTGCGCGAGTTCGGGCGCATGCTGCGCTTCGGACTGCCCTCGGGATTGAACTGGTTCTTCGAGTTCATGGCGTTCCTGTTCTTCGTGAACGTGGTGGTGGCGGGCCTGGGCACCACCGAGCTGGCGGCCATGATGACGGTGTTCCAGGTGAACTCGGTGGCGTTCATGCCGGCGTTCGGGCTGGCCAGCGCGGGAGCGATCCTGGTGGGCCAAGCCATCGGCGCGGGACACAAGGACGCCGTCCCGCGCATCGTCCGGCTGACCTTCCTGACCTCCGCCGTGTGGCAGGCGGTGGTCGGGCTGACCTACGTCAGCATGCCCGGCTTGGTGCTGGCGGCCTTCGCCCGCGCGGGCGACGCGGGCGCGCCCCTGCGCGCGGCAGGCACGCCGCTGCTGATGCTGTCGGCCGCGTGGCTGCTGTTCGACGCGGGCGCGACCACGATCGCGGAGGCCCTGCGCGCCGCGGGTGACACGGCCTACACCTTGTGGGCCCGCCTGGTGATCGCGTGGGTGGTGTTCGTGCCCGGCTCCTATCTGTCGGTGCGCAAGTGGGGCTGGAGCGAGCGGGGGGCGGTGTCGTGGATGGTGGTGTATCTGGCGCTGCTGGCGGTGGTGATGCTGGTGCGGTTCCGGCGCGGTGCATGGCGCCGGATCGACCTGACGCACACAGAACCGATCGCCTGAACGGGGCTCGCCCCTGCCACGGGACGGAACGCGACAGCGCTGTCAGGTCGGCGACGCTTTCCGTCCGTGCGAAGCCCGTGAATGAAGATGGGGCGGTCGCCCGTGACCGTGACAGCGCGGCACATGGATTGCTGACTTTGGCCTGCCATGAAGCCAGCCATGCCTCCGCCCCAGCCAACGCTCCCCGGACATGGCCCTCGCATCGGATCGCCTCCCCGGATCTCCTGGCTTCTGCTCCTGGGCGCCTTGACTGTGGCGGGCGTGGGTTGCGGTACGACGCAGGTCTTCGCGGACGATCCGACCGCGCGCATCTGGGCCAACGGGCAGCTGGTCGGACGCGGGCACGCGCAGATCCAGCGGACGGGATTTCCCGAGACCACCGCGATCCGGGTGGAGACCGAGGACGGTCGAAAGGAGACCACCACCGTCAAACGCAGTGTTACAGGTCTGACAGTTCTGGGTGCGCTGTTCACCTATGGGACCTGCCTGATCTTCTGCTGGCAGTACCCGGAGACCGTGTGGGCCGCGCTGCCTGCAGGGCCAAGATCAGCGGCACCCGTGGGGGAAGTCAGCGCGCGGGACCCGTGGCTCGACCCCGATCCCGGATGGCGCGCTGCCCCTGCGGCGCCGACCGCGACGTCGGAGCTCCCTCCGGGCACCGCGGCAACGCCGTCCGCGGGCTCGACAGCGCCACCCCCTCCGCCCCGCCTCGCGAGGCCGGCCGGCACCAGGTGGTGATCGCGCGAGAATTTGTCGTTGGGCTGTTAGATTGCGGGCCGGAGTGATGCCTTGGACCAGATGACGCGAGAACAGATGGTCGCCGAGTTCGGCGGGCCCGGCGTGGAAAACCCGATGATCGTGGATCTGATCACCACCGATCCCACGTCAGGCGACGTGGTGCTGGTGATGATCGAACGCCGCGCCTGGGGCGGACACCCCCAGCAATTCAAGCAGATCGAAGAGAAGATCAACCGCTACCTGGCCTATGTGCTGGACGGGTTCCTGGTTCAACATCACCCGCAATACCAGGGCAAGCCGGTGCGCCTCCGACTGGATTGCGCGGAGGCGCCCCACGGCGAATCGCTGACCTTCGTGAACGCCGCCACCCACGCCATTCGCGGCGAGGGCCTGGACTTCGTGGTGAACGTCGTCCGGGCGGCGGTGCCGTCGCCTAGCCGGTGAAGTACAGGTAGCCGCCCACCACGACGGCCAGGACCACAACGCTGGTGGCCACCTCGGGCCAGCCCCAGCTCCCCTTCGAATCGGACTTGTAGCTCGCCGAACGGGTGGCGAACGTCAGATTTTCCAGCGACGCATAGTCGGGTGCCGGGGTCGCGTAGCTCACGCCGATCATGACCAGCGCCGACACCAAGGTGATGAGAATGCTGAAGTACTGGAAGTTGATGTTGTTGACGACCCAGAAGAACGAACCCGGATCGTAGCCGTTCGGCTTGATGCCCAGGGTAATGGGCGTGTCGACCAGCATGCGGAACAAGCCGATCGCGAAGCCAACCACCATGGCCCAGAAGCAGCCCGCCGAGTTCAGCCGCTTCCAGAACACTCCGAAAAAGAAGACCACGGCGATCGGCGGCGCCAGGTAGCCCTGAACAGACTGCAGATAGTTGTAGAGGCCGTGGGCGCCCTTGACCACCGGGATCCAGGCCATGGCGATCAGCACCAGAACGATGGTGGCGTTGCGGCCCATGCGGACCAGCTCGGACTGGCTCGCCTTGGGGCGACTCTTTTGATAGATGTCGACGGTGAACAGCGTCGAGCAGGCGTTGAACACGCCCGCCAGCGAGCCCATCAGGGCGGACAGCAAGCCGGCTACCACGATGCCGCGCAAGCCGGGCGGCAGCAGGTGGCGGACCAGCAGCGGGAACGCCGCCTGAGAGTGCGCCGTCGCGTGGCCCGTCACCGGGTCGTACACATTGGCGAGGGCGGGCACCTTGCCACTCTTGGCGAGGGCGAAGCAGATCAGCCCCGGGATGATGAAGAGGTAAACCGGGAACAGCTTGAGCACCGCCGCGAAGATGGCGCCCCGACGGCCTTCCTTCTCGTTCGGAGCTCCGAGCACGCGCTGGACGATGTACTGATCCGTGCACCAGTACCAAAGACCGATGACGGGCGCGCAGATGGCCATGCCCAGCCACGGGAATTGGTCGTTGAAGTACCAGGCCTGCCGGGTCAGCGCCCCGGCGGCGTTGCGTTCCATGAGCGGTGCCCAGGTGCTCTCGACGCCGGCCGGCGTCAGCGGCTTCCAGAGGTTGAACATCTCGGCGCCACAGATGTCCTTCAGGTTCTGCCAACCGCCCAGCGTATGGAGACCGTAGAAGGTCAGCAGGGCCGACCCACCGATCAAGATCGTCACCTGAATCGCGTCGTTGTAGGCCACGGCCCGCATGCCGCCGAGCGCGGTGTAAGCGCCCGTCAGCAGGATGACAATCACCGAGCCAATCCAGAAGCTGTCGATGACGTGGCCGCCCAGGTTGAGCTGGACCTCGGGCATCAACGCCGCGAAGACCACGCCGCCGGCGAAGATGCCGACCGCGATCTTGGAAACCACGAAGGTGACCAGCGAAACGATCGACAGGACGTAGCGCGAGCGCTCTGAGAAGCGCTTCTCGAGGAACTCCGGCATCGTGTAGATAAGCGAGCGCGCATAAAACGGAACGAAGATCCAGGCCAGTACCAGCAAGCACCAGGCGTGGAACTCGTAGTGGGCCAGTGCGATGCCGTCACGCGCTCCGGAGCCGGCCAGGCCGACGATGTGCTCGGAGCCAATGTTGGACGCGAAGATCGACGCGCCGATGATCCACCAACTGAGATTGCGCCCGGCGAGGAAGTAGTCGGCCGCTTCATCCTTGCCCGACCTGACCACCCACCAGACCACGCCGCCAAGAATGCAGAAGTACGTGGCAATTGCGATCCAATCCAACGTGCTTAACGTGCTGCCCATGGGCCGGCTCCTGTGTGTCGCGTGGAACTTCGGGAGGGCTCCTGCCTCACGTGCGGGCCTAAAAAAGGAGCCGAGACTGCGGGTTATTGGGGGTCGACCTGCCAGAAAAGCAGGGGGCGATTTGTACCGCATCCCCCAGCTGTGCTGTCAAGGACAGGCACTGTACCCGGCCCTCGCCCAATTTGTAAAGACAACTTCCAAATAGACGGACGCGGGGGGCCGGGGCGGCCCCCCGCGCTCATTAGAAGTAGTAGACCTGCCACTGCAGGTTGATCTGGTTGACCTTGCGGGCAGCGCCGGTCGTGTCGACGCTGGTGAAGAACAGCTTGAGGTTCGAGTTGTGTCCGTAGGGCCAGAACGCGACGCCGCCCGAGATGCGGGTCTCGGTCGCGGGCATGCCGGCCGTGCCCTTCAGGTGTTCCACACGAACGATCGGGGTCAGGTGGAGGTCGGAGATGAGGTAACCCGCTTCGCCCATGATCGCCGTCTGACTGGGCAACGCGACGAAACCACCGCCGTTCCAATGGGCGACGTTGAGCTGCGCGGTGACCACCCCCGGCCCCACCGGAAGGTCGGCAAAGATATCGCCGGCGAAGTATTTGTAGTTGTCCTGGAGATCGCCGGACAGGCCGACCGACAGCACCTTCTTCGTTCCTAGATAGGTTCCGCCGTAGAAAAAGCCGGTCTCCGCGTCGAGGAGGTTCACCTGCAAGCGGCCCGCGACCCTGAACATGTTCTTCCCGGCCACCTCTGTGGCGGTCTGATTCTTGCGAAGGCCCTGAAACAGACCGAGGCGGTACTCGACCTTGTTGGCGATCAAGCCGCGCAGCTGAACGCCCAGGTCACGCCCGACCGGCGACGTGGTGGTGCCGAAGACGCCGTCGTGCCGGAACGAAAATCGGAAGTAGTCCCAGCCCAGCAGCGTGCCCGCGCCCTGAACGGCGTTGTGCGCCAGCGGCGGCAGCATGTAGCCGGCATCGACCTTCACCATGTCGCCCATCACCTTGGCGGTGGCGAACGCATCCTGGATGTTCATGCCAGGGGTGACCTTGCTGGTGGTGGTCGTCATCATCATCGTCGCTGGGTCCGTCGTGGTGACGGTGTTCGCGATGAACAGGTTGGCGAACTCGGTATCCACGAAGTAGTCGACGACGCCGAACAGGTTGCCGCCAAACAGCAGGCGGGCCCGACGCAGGAACAGGTTGCTCGTATAGCCGCTCAGGGCCGCAGCGCCGCTGTTCGCCATCTGGAATTGCGGCTGCAGCAGCAGGCCGAACTTGATCGAGCTGCCATTCGAAGCGTCCACCTTCAGAGGCGGGGTGCCCTTGGCGGCAGGCGGTGGCGGAGGCAAGGCCTCGGGGGGCGGGACCGCGGAAGGCGGTGGAACCTCGGAAGGCGCGTCGCCCTGCGCGCCTGCCTGGCCAAACGCGCTGGAGGAGGAACCTGCTGCGAGGACGAACAGAGCCGCTGGTGCGAGTCGGAGGAAACGAAGCATGTGTCTACCCTCTCTTGTCTGCGCTGCTGGTGACCGGCCTGACGCCGGCGATGGTGCACCGGCTTGCAGCCGGCCGTTCGTCGAAAGACAGGACCCCATTTCCGAAACAACAGGGCAATCACGGGTGAAAAACGCCGAAGCATCCAGCGCGGGGTCCTGGCTGGATCCCGCGCGGGCAAGAGAGTGCCTTTGTCGCCCCTTCTGTGCAAGTCCCCGCCCCTCTCCTCACGACCAGACGCCCGTTCACGCGGAAGTTACACGCCCTGGATATCCGTGAAACCTGGCGTGCCCTAGAGTCTTCGGCGATGACTCAGCACGAGAAGGCCCCTTCATGAGCGGCTTGGGAGGTCTCAACAAGTCCCCCGAGGGCGTGGTCCTGGGCCTGGTGCAGTTGCAGTTGCCCAACATCCAGGAGCCCGGCGAGCTGAAATTGCAAGCGCGGCGGATCGCGCTGCTGGTCGAGAAGGCGCGCCGTAACCAGCCCGGCATGGACCTGGTGGTGTTCCCCGAGTACGCCTTGCACGGTCTGTCGATGAGCATCGATCCCGATCTGATGTGCAAGCTGGACGGCCCCGAGGTGGCTCTGTTCCGCGACGCCTGTCGTGCCCAGGAAATCTGGGGCTGCTTCTCGATCATGGAGTTCAACCCGGCGGGGAATCCGTTCAACACCGGCATCATCATCGACGACAAGGGCAACCTGAAGCTGACCTACCGCAAGCTGCACCCCTGGGTCCCCGTCGAGCCGTGGGAGCCGGGCGATCTGGGCATTCCTGTATGCGACGGCCCGCGTGGTTCGAAGTTGGCGCTGATCATCTGCCACGACGGCATGTTTCCCGAAATGGCGCGCGAGTGCGCCTACAAGGGCGCCGAGATCATCCTGCGCACGGCCGGTTACACCGCCCCGATTCGCAACGCCTGGCACATCACCAATCAGGCCAACGCGTTCTGCAACCTGGCCGTCACCGCATCGGTGTGCCTGGCTGGATCGGACGGCGTGTTCGATTCGATGGGCGAAGGCATGATCGTGAACTTCGACGGCACCATGCTGGCCAGCGGCGGCAGTCGCCCCGACGAGATCATCACCGCCGAGGTGCGTCCCGATCTGGTGCGCGAGGCGCGCCGGCACTGGGGCGTCGAGAACAACATCTATCAGCTGGGCCACCGCGGTTACGTCGCGGTCAAGGGCGGAGCCACCGACTGTCCCTACACGTACATGCACGATCTGGCCGCGGGAAAGTACCACGTGCCCTGGGAAGACCAGGTGGTTCAGGTCGACGGCACGTCGTGCGGCTTCCCCGCGCCGACGCGCTCGTACCGCGCCAAGTCCTGATCCACGAAGGACGCCGGCGACGCCGCCGCGGGCGCCGGTGGTTGCAAGCGACGGATCAGCCGGGCTGGATTACCACCCATCATCACGCAGTCGGGGACGTTCCTGGTCACCAGGCTGCCCGCGATGATCACCACGTTGTCGCCGATGGTCAGGTTGGGTATCACGCCGCTCTTGATGCCGAAGAAACCGTTCTTGCCGACCTTGACGGACCCACCCAGGGTCACGCCCGCCGCCACCTGGGTGTAGTCGCCCAGCACGCAATCGTGATCGACGCTGGACAAGGAGTTCACGATGCACGCGAAGCCCACCTGCGCGCGCGAGCCAATCTGAGCACCCGGGCAGATCACCGCCGCCGCGCCCAGCCGAGCGTCGCGGGCGACAAACACGTTGGGCGCCACGCAGGCTGGCATTCGCGCCCCCAAGGTCCGCAGCTTCTCCGCCACGCGCGCGCGGTCGCGGTTGGTGCCCAGGCCCAGATAGAATTCGGCGCCGGGGTTGTCGGCCACGGCACGACTCAGCCGCTCATCTTCAGTGGCGGGCGTGGTGGTCAGAAACTCGGGCGTTTCCTCCAGGAGCGAGGCGATGACCCGCGCGTGTCCTCCCGCGCCGATGACGAATGCCCTAGGCATGCGTGACGGCCTTGAGGGTCACGAAGGTGGCCATCACATCGGGCGCCCCCGCCTGGTCGGACGAGAAGCCATGGAACGGCTGCCGCAGCAACGCGACGCAGGCCGGTTCTGGCTTCGCTCGCTCACGAGCTGCTTTGGGAAACGACATGCACGTACCTGGCACGAGGGTCCCTCGGCAGGAAAAGCCCTTTGCTTGATGGGCGGAACCCTCCCACCCGGCCGGCGATGTCAGGCGTCCCATGGCCTACTCGTCGGAGTCAACGCGTCCCGAGCCCCAGGTCCGCCGGTAACGGAAGCCATCGCGATCGCGGCGCTGCGCGAAGCCCATCTCCTCGGCGATCTCGTCCAGGTCTGGCCGCCGCGCGAAATCCCGCAGCACGGGTCCCACGTCTTGGGGACAAGCCGCGGCGACCTTCTCGAACAGGGCCGCCGGCTCCGCGCCCGCGCGCCGGGCGGCGTCGTACAGCAGTCCCATCGGGGGAATCGAAGCCGTGACGTCCTTCGCGCGTCGCCAGGTCAGCGCCAGGGCCCACAGACCCAGCTCGGCGTGGGTCGCGTCGCTGTCACGCACCGTCCGCGTCGCCATGCGCTCGGCGAAGGCCACGAAGGTGGCGGTGTACGCCGGGCCCAACGTATCGGCCGCCTGCGTACGAACAGCGTCGTCGCCTGCCAGCAGTCGATGCAGGTACGTCGCAAGCTGCGCATCGCGCCCCGACGGGATGGGCGCGTCGACGTAGCCTCGGTTGCTGGCCGCCAGGAACGGCAACAGTTCGTCGGCGGCCTCGCTGGGCAAGACCGACGACGCCAGCCGCCACGGTGGATCCATTCGGTACGGCCCGGCCTGGAACAAGCACAGGCGATGGCCGTCCGGATCAAGCAGCACCGACTCTTTCCACAGCCAAGGCTTCGTCGTCGGCGTCTCGGCGAAGACGTAGCCCGCCGCCGTCAACTCGGCGGCGCTCCGCTCGAGATCGTCACACTCGAAGTACACCACCACCGCGTTCCCTTGCGGCTGCCCCGCCTCCAGCGCCAATGTCCCATCGCCGTCGGGCATGGCAAGCCGCGCATGCCGCAAAGCCCCTTCCGGCAAATGCTCCAGGACCACCGGGATCAGACCCAACCCGCGATAGAACGTCAACGAACGCTCGACGTCCACGCAATGAATCAGCACATGAGAAAGCCGCACCCGCCGGACTCTATCGCGCCGGAAGACCGGGCGCGCGGGAAGGGAGCGTCCGCCGGCGGAAGATCGACGACGATCGGCGATGAGCCGCGCGGACGCGCGGGCGCGATTCACGCGGCCGCGCAGGCTTCTTGGGAGCGGCTCTTCTCGACTGCCCGGGCGTTGGCTATAGCTCGTGCGACCTCTTCTCCGTCGATGGTCTCACGCTCCACCAGCTTCTCGGTCAGCTCAACCAAGGCGCCGCGGAGCTCCCGCAAGATTGCCAGAGCTCGCTCGTTCTGAGCGGTGAGGATGGCCTCGGCCTCGGCCACAGCCCGGGTGGGGTCAGGCTTGATGTTGAGCGCGGTCAGCGCGTCCAGGCTGAACAACGTGCCCGTATCCCCGAGGCCCAGGGTCGCGGCCATGGAAAGCGCCAGTCGGGACGCCTCCTTCAGATCGCTGGCCGCGCCGCTGGACGCATCGTTGTACGTGATGAGCTCGGCGGCACGGCCACCGAGAAGCATCTGAATCCGACTTTGCAGCTCCGACTTCAGGTGCAATTGCTTGTCCTCGGTCTGGGTGACCAGGGTGACGCCCAGCGCCCCCCCGCGCGACAAGATGGTGACCTTCTCGACGCGGCCCACGTTCATGACCTGAGCCACGATCGCGTGCCCGGCTTCGTGCACCGCCACGCGCTCTCGCTCGGCTTCGGTCAGAGCCGAGGCAGAGCCGTTGACTTCACCCATGCGGCAGACTTCGACCGCCTCGATGAAGTTGGCCATGGGAACATCCTGCTGCCCGTGACGGGCGGAGAGCAAGGCAGCGTGGTTGACGACATACGCGATTGCGGCTGGTGTCAACCCGGTGGTGAGACGCGCCAGCTGGGAGTAGTCCGGCGCGCCACCGGTCTTGACGTCCTTCGCGAACAGGCGAAACAGGGCCTCTCGATCGCCGACATCGGGCAGGGTCAGCTCGATCTTGCGGTCGAAGCGACCTTCGCGGACCAGGGCCGGATCCACGGCATCGGGGAAGTTGGTCGCGCCGATCACGATCACCCCGCTCGAGGCGTTGAAACCATCCAGCTCGGTCAGGATCTGGTTGATGATGCGGTTCCCTTCCGCTTCCGACGTGCCGCCGGTTTCGGTGTTGGTACGCCGGCCGATCCCATCCATCTCGTCGATGAAGATGATGCACGGAGCGTGCTTGCGGGCTTGGCGGAAGAGCGACTTCACGCGCATGGCCCCCAGCCCGACGAACATGGCCGTGAAGTCACCGCCGGTGGCGGGAATGAAGTTCACCTTGCACTCACCGGCCAGCGCCTTGGCCAGTCGCGTCTTTCCCGTGCCGGGAGGGCCGGACAGCAGAACCCCCTTCGGCGGTCGGGCTCCCAGCGCGGTGAAGCCCTTGGGGTCCTTGAGGTAGGACTTGATGTCCATGAGCGCAGACTTGGCTTCCGCGGCGCCAATGACATCGGCGAAGGTGACCGCCGACTCGTTCTTCGAAAACTTGAAGCCGTTGCCCCGGTAGGCGCGGGCGCCCTGAAGGCCCACGGCCGAGACGAGGCCAAGCGTCAAGAGCAACCCCAGATCCATGTGCCGGCCGCTGGCGTTCCGGACATCCTCTCCCACGACGGCCAGCGGAAAGGCGGCCGGCTGCGTTTTTTCGTAGGAGGTCAGGACCAGACCGGCCAGCTTTCCCGCGCTGTCGCCAACGAAGTACTTCGTACCGACCTGTGTGGATACGAAGATGCCCGTCGGAGCCAGCGCCAGCCCGGCCACGTTGCTCTTTTGCATGTCCAGAAGCAGGACCGACACGTCTCGCTCGGTGGCCGTCCACAGGCCTGGGTCGGTGCGCATCTGTTGCAGCATCGCGTTCAGCGTCGGAGGTTGGCTGGCGAGGGACGAACGCCGACTCGCGATGACCGCACCGGCCACGGTCAGGAGCAAGGCACCGACAAGGAGGTAGCGCCACTGCTTCTTGGGTATCAATTTGTTCATCGAAAAAAAACTCCGCGGGAATGTTGAGGGACGCAAAAGTGCTGCAAGAGCGCGGTGCTAGACATCGGCAGGGTCCCGGCCGACCTGAGGGCCCGGTCGTTCAGGAGCTCCGACGAGCCGTCGGGGTCGGGTCCGGCGTGGATAGGACCAGAACGAACCCCCGCGTGCCATCGACGCGGATACGCTGGCCGGTCTGGATGCGCTCCATGGCGTGCTCCACGCTGACGACCGCGGGGATTCCGTACTCGCGTGCGACCACGGCGCCGTGGGTCATGAGACCGCCCACCTCGGTCACGACGGCAGCGGCGTGCACGAACAGCGGTGTCCACCCCGGATCGGTGAAGGCCGCTACCAAGATCTCGCCCGCCCGAAGCACCTCGCGGTCCGGCTCGCGCACGACGCGGGCGATGCCCTCGACCACGCCGTTGGAGGCCGCCGTGCCTGCCAGCGCTCCCTCGGGCAGGTCGTGGCGATCGGAGGACAGCGCCGGGGTGTCCCCGTCGCTCGACATGGCGATGGGCGGCCGGCGCGGCTGATCCGCCCGAAACGCTTCGTCACGTGTGGCCAGCGCGTGGCGCATCTCGCGCGACGGATCGTCGAGCAAGGCCACCAGCTCGTCGAAGCCCAGATGCCACACGTGGGTGGCCTCGAGCAGCTGTCGGCGCTGCACCAGCGTCTGGGCGGCGGCCACCACTTCCCGGCGCGCGGCACCCAGCAGGCGGACCAGCGCGTACTTGGGATGCTCGCGAAGCCCCATGCCGGCGCGCGCCACGCGACAGAGGCGGCCGATCCACCAGCGTCGAACGAAGCCGAGCGGACCCCGTCGGGCCGCGCCGACCAATCGCCGGGCCGCCTCTTCGCCTTCTGCCACCTGCGCTTCGTACTTTCGCCGGTGCACGCCCGGGTCGCCACCGGACAGACCACCCGCGATGGCGCGGAACAACAGCGACGGTTCGTCACGCCAGCGCGGTCGCGCGACGTCGATCTCGCCGGCGCCGCGATCCCCGTACCGGTCGAGGAAGCGCTCCAACGAGTGCCCGAACTCCGCGCCGCCGGGCACACCGGACAACTTCGCCTGGACCACACCCCAGGCAGGCTCCCGCAGCAAGGCTGCCAGCGGCGGATGCTCTCGCACCAGATCCGTCAGATCCCCGACCGCCAGATCCATTTCAGTGGTCACGTTGCCGGGAAGCCCACGAAGCAGGCGATCCACTTCGTCACGAACGCCGTCTGCCCACGTGCTCTTCGCCGCGCGTGCCAGCAGTCGATGGGCCAGGACGCCGCTCAACAGCAACGACAGACTCCCACGCACCTGGGAAAAGAAAGCGTTGAACTCGACCGTGACCCGGCGGATCCGGCCGGACAGCGACGGGTTGCCAAGGATGCGCGCCTGAGCGTCCTTGGTGATGCCCTCGAACAGATTGTGGGCCTCCCGGGCGGCCGCCTCGGGATCGACCGCGAACAACAAGGCCGGCACGCGCGCGGCCACGGGCCCCAGAATCCGCAAGGCGGCCCGCACCACCGGCCCCGGAGATCCGCCGGAGATGAAGTCGGGACGGGCGGTCAACGCCTCGGTCATCCGCGCGAGCTCCTGGTAGAGGTGAGCGAGGCCACTCAAGATCACCCGGCGGGCGCGGGGAAGGCGCAGCGCGGGCGTGGCGTCGATGTAGAGGCGACTGCCGGCGTCGAGCATGCTCGAGCTCAGCGTCGCCGTCTCGTCGAGCCCGGGTGCGTGCCCCTTGCCCGCCGGGAAGAAGTACTTCCACACCTCGCGCGCCAATCTGGGCATCGCATCCGTCATCATCTGAAAGTGCCCGAAGCTCAGGTAAACCCGCAGCCCCCCGTCGTCCGCGTCAGGCGCGCGGGGAATGGGAAACAGCGAGGTGATGGGCCGCGTCTGGACGATGGAGAACTTGCCGCCCGCCAGGCACCACTCGATGTCCTGCGGCGCGCCGCCGTACAGGGTCTCGACGCGCGCGCCGATGTCCGCCAGCGCCAGCACTTGCTCGTCGTCGAGGGTCCGCGCCCGACGCAGGGCCTCGGGCAGCGTCTCCTGGCAGGTTCCTCCCCCTGGCACCGAACGGATGGCCAGGGCCTTGTCGCCCGCGACCGCCAGCAAGATCGCCCGGCGTTTGCGATCCACGCGATAGCGGTCGGGGCTGATCAGTCCGCTGACCAGCGCTTCGCCCAGGCCGAATCCAGCGTCGATCGAGATGACGCCTCGGTGCCCGCTGATCGGGTCGGCGGTGAACAGGATCCCCGACACCTCGGGATTCACCAGCTGTTGCACCACCACGCTCAACCGGACCGTCCGGTGACCGAAGTGGCTGCGCGCCCGGTACAGCACGGCGCGGTCGGTGAAAAGCGAGATCCAGCAGCGCCGGACGGCGTCCAGCAACGCGGACTGGCCCACGATGTTCAAGTAGGTGTCCTGCTGGCCGGCGAAGCTGGCGCCGGGGAGGTCTTCCGCCGTGGCACTGGAACGCACCGCCATCGGGCGATCGATGCCAAGCACAGTCCCGGCGTCGATCACCGCCCGCGCGACCGCGGGAGGAACTGGAATCGACCCGAGCGCATCCCGCATCGCCTGGGCCGCCAGCCGAGCCGCGGCGACATCAGTGCCATCCAGTCGTTCCAGCGCTGCGAAGAGGCGGTCGGCATCCGGCAAGGCGCCGACGAATTGGTCGAAGGCCTTGGTGGTCACGCAGTACCCGGGCGGCACCGGAATTCCCGTGCGGGTCAGCGCGCCCAGGTTCGCCCCCTTGCCACCCACCCGAGGAAGATCGCCCGGCGTGATGTCGGCGAAGACAACGGTGAATTCGTCCGCCGCGGGTGGCGACGTTGCAGCTTCCGTCATGGGCCTGCTCCCCTTCCCTTCTTTTGGACCTCAACCACGAAGTGCGCCAGGAGGAAACAAGTCCGCGTGCTACCGCCATCACGCAAAGCTGGATCTGTAGAGGGATTCGCGGGCATCCTTCGAAGCCGGGGCGTCCGGTCTTGACCGCAGGCGAGGTCGAGCGCGCACTTCGCCGACTCTGGCTGGGCGACGAGCTGTTTCGTCGCGCATGGCCGGCGCATTCGCTACTCGCGCCATGACCGAATGGGGGCGCCGGCGCCTTCCTGTCTCGCCTGACGGCCAAGCTGGCCGTCGCTGGCGTGCCGAGCATGGTGGTCGGTTCATTCGCCAGCTCATTCCACGGCGTACCGCGACAGGGTCCGACGCCGAAGCGCACGCACGAACGCGAGCGAAGCCACGACCAGCGCGGGAACGGCACCGCCGCCTCCCGCCACGTTGCAGCCGCCAGCGTCGCCAGCGTCGCCTGCGCCGGTGATCACGAGGGAGGGTGGCGCGCCCGAGGCCGAGAGCTGGGTCACCGTCGCGCAGACCGGTTGGCTATCGAGGCGCGGACGCCCGATGTCGCCGTCGCCGGAGGCCGAGATGGTCAGACAATACTCGCGCGTCGGATCGAGCTCGGGCTGCCAGAGACCGAGCGGCAGCGGGTGGTCGCCGCTCGGCGCCAACCCTGCGAACGGTGCATCGCCGACGTAGTTGAACGTCTGCGCACTGCCGCCGGTCTTCGGGGCCAGATGGAACGTATGCAGCACCGATGCCGGCTCAGTGTTCGGGATCGTAGCGGCGTCATAGTCCACGGTCAGGAAGCCGTGGTACTCGGCCCACACACAGTTCCCCGAGCTGATGTCCGACACGGGGTAGCGGACTCGCCAGAGCTGCAGGCGGCGCGCGATCGGCGCGACACCTTCGACCTTGTCGTAGCCGGCGGCGGTTGTGAAGCGCGTGACCTCGACGGTTTTGCCCTGGTATGTCGCCGTCAGCACATGCTCCGCGCTCGGAGCGAGCAGCCCGTTGGCGGTCGCAGGACGGACCTGCCAGAACGACAGCGCTCGGTTGAACCCCTCGGCGCCCGCGCCGAGAGCGAAGGGCGCGGCAAGCGGCACGTCCTGCCCCGCGGCCTGCAAGGCGAGACCGCTGGGCTGGCCCTGCCAGAGCACGACGATCGACGTCGCGGTCGAAACGCCGGTCGCGCCCGCTCGCGGCAGCCCGATCGGTACGTACGGCGGCGGGCCACCGCACGCTTGTGCCGCCGAGGGCGCCATCGCAGCGATCAGTGCGGCGGTGCACCCAACCACCATCCAACGCCGGCCGACGTGCCTGTGCATCACTCGATTGTAGTCGGCCCTGACGAGAGCGTCGTTCGCCAAGCGTGGCATCATGGCGGAACATGATGCGCCAGCTGCAAAAGGACGCCACCCACCGCCGTATCCTCCGCTCTGCCGCAAGGCGACTTCGGCAGCGCGGCCTGCGCGAAACGACGGTGGGCGGCGTGATGGCCGACGCCCATCTGACGGTGGGTGGCTTCTATGCCCACTTTCGCTCGAAGAGCGCGCTGGTCGCCGAGGCGTTCGTCCAGGCGAGCGAGGAGATGAAGTCCGCTCTGCTGTCGAAGCTCGACGCCCCCTCCCCGGAGGGGTGGCTCCTGGCCGTCGTCCGCGGGTATGTCACCTCGAAGCATCGCGACGCCAAGCCTCCCCTCTGCGCGTTGCCCGTCACGGTGTCCGAGGCAGCGCGAGCGGGTCGCGGCGAGCGCCGTGCTTACGCCGAGGCGTGCGACCGCTTTCTCTCTGAGATCGAGGAACGTACCACCGCGTTGACGGGCGACCGCCCAGCCGCACGGGAACGCGCGCTGGGGTTGCTCATCGTCTTGGTGGGCGGCGTGGCTCTGTCCCGCGCCACGCGCGGCTTGCCGCTCTCCGACGAGATTCTCGAGGCGGCCCGCTCGCTCGGCGAGCGCCTGAGTCGTCCTTGACGTTGGTATGATGCCCGTAATATGAACAACGCCATGTCGTCGACATGGCGCGTAGTCATCACCGGTATCGGCGTCGTTACCCCCCTGGGGCACGACATCGACAGCGTGTTCTCGGCCCTGCTGGCCGGTCGCAGTGGTGTGGGACCGCTCACCGCGTTCGACGCCAGCAGCTTTCGCTGCCGAGTGGCCGCCGAAGTCCGCGACTGGGATCCAAGCGGACTCCTCGACAAGCGAAAGCGCAAGGAGTTGGATCGCTTTGCGGAGTTCGCGCTGGTGGCCGCGTTGCGCGCGGCCACCGATGCGGGCCTCACCTTGACCGACGCCGAGCGGGACCGGGCGGGCTGCTACTTGGGCGTCGGGCTGGGTGGGCTCGGCACCCTCGAACGCACCAAGACCTTGTTGCTCGAGCGCGGCCCGGGGCGCGTCAGCCCCTACACCGTGCCGGCCATGATCTCCAACCTGGCAGCGGGTCAGGTGACCATCGCCCTCGGGCTCCGCGGGCCCAGCTTCTCGGTGACCAGCGCCTGTGCGACAGGGGTGCATTCCATTGGGGAGGCGGCCGAGCGCATCCGAACCGGCCGCAGCGACGTGATGATCGCGGGCGGCGCCGAGGCGTGCATCACGCCGGTCGGCGTTGCAGGGTTCGAGGCGATGCTGTCGCTGTCCCGCCGCAACGACGCACCGACGCGCGCCAGTCGTCCGTTTGATCGCGGGCGCGACGGTTTCGTCATGGCGGAAGGCGCCACGGTCCTGGTGCTGGAGCACGAGGACCGCGCGCGCCGGCGTGGCGCCCGAATCTATGCGGAGGTCAGTGGCTACGGCTCGACCAGCGATGCCTACCACATCACCCATCCCGCTCCCGCCGCCGAGGGGGCACAGCGGGCCATGCGGGCGGCGCTGGCCGATGCCGGTGTCGCGGCGACGGACGTCGGATACTTGAATGCGCACGCCACGTCCACGGCGGCTGGGGACGTCGAGGAAGCGCGCGCCATCGCCGCGGTCTTCGGCGCACACGCCACTGGGACCGGGGGATTGTGGGTAAGTTCGACGAAATCGATGACCGGTCACCTCCTGGGCGCCGCCGGAGCGCTCGAGTCGGCCGTCGCGGCGCTGGTCGTGGCGACCGGACGGATTCCTCCCACCATCAACCTCGACGATCCCGATCCGGAGATCGGGCTGGACTGCGTTCCGCACACCGCGCGGGAGCGTCCGACGCGCCACGCGCTGAACAACGCCTTCGGGTTCGGCGGCACCAACGCCACGCTGCTTGTCTCGCGCTACTCGTAGGCGGGTGCCTTCGCAAAGGGGACTGGAAGAGGCGAGCCCACGCGGCCCGGATGACGAACAGGCGTCGCCCACGAAAAAAAACCGAGCCGCGTGTCGATCCGCCCCCCTTTGGCTCGTCGGCAAGTAGGAGCCGGCAGGGCCGCTTCATAACCAAGGAAACAAGGAGGTCGAAAATGTCTGCATCAGTGCTCTACATGTCGATGTCACTCGACGGGTACATCGCGGGTCCGAACGACGAACCGAGCAACCCGGGCGGCGACGGCTTCGACCGCCTGCATGAGTGGATCACCACTCCGGACGGGGAGTTCGGCCGGCCGGCCGGGCCGGCGGGGGAGGTGTTCGACGAGATGGACGCGTATGGTGCGGTCCTGGCGGGACGGCGTACCGTGGAGCAGGTCGATCACTGGGGCGGTGATCGTCACGGTGTCCGGATCTTCGTGCCCAGTCACCGGCCGCCCGGTCCGTCGGTCGCGAACTATCCGTTGGTCACGTATGTGACCGATGGGATCGCCAGCGCGATGGCACAGGCCAAGGCCGCTGCCGGGGACCGGAACGTGGTGGTGCATGGCGCGCACACGGCGCAACGGGCGCTGGAGGCCGGTGTGCTGGACGAGATGCAAATTCACCAGATCCCGGTGCTGTTCGGTCATGGCCGTCGGCTCTTCGAGGTGTTGCCGTCGCGCCTCGAGCTGGAGATCGTTCGGGTGATCGACACGCCGAAGGCCACGCACATCCGCTACCGCGTCCGTCACTGAGTCGGGCGCCCATCGACGCTCAGAGGCTGACGTCCGACGTCTTCTTCGGCTGCACCGTCACCGAAAGCGAGCGGCCCTGCACGCGAACCGTGTACTCGCCCGGCAGGACGCTGACCGGCTCACCTCCGACCAGGCCGTCCGCGACCACCTTCTTCTGTGCGTCGACGATCTCGAACCGGGCCTTCACCGCCAGCGAGAACGCATCGTTCAGGCTGGCCGCGCTCTTCGCGTCGAAGTACGCGCCGCCGCCCGCGCTGGACCACTGCCGGAACATGGCCGCCGTCTTCCGGTCGTCCACCGCAAAGCCCACGATGTTGATGCGCACGTCGATTCCGCGCTTCATCAGGTGCTGGATGGTGCGGGCAGGGTCGCCGCCACAGGTCTCTTCGCCGTCCGTGACCAGGATGACCAGGCGTTCGCCGCTGACGCTGCTCAGATCGTCGGCGACCTTCTCCAGCGAGGCGGCGATCGGGGTCTTGGCTTTGCTCTTGGCCGTCAAGGCGTCGACCTTCTTGGCAACGGCGGCCGGGTCCAGCGGGTGCGCGGGGATGTCGAGCTCGGTCTCACAAGAATTGGGCCGGCGTCCGAAGACGCGCAGAGCGAACGGGGTTCCTGCCGGGATGACCTTCGAGGTCAGATTCTTCAGGGTGCTCTTGGCGATGTCGATGCGTCGCTTGGACCCGAGGTGCTGCAGCATGCTGCCTGAGGCATCCAGAATGATCTCCACCGCGCCCCCGGCCCTCGGCACGCCCTGGGCCGCGTTCACGCGGACCAAGCCCGGCTCTTCCTTGGTCGGAGTGACGCGTAGATCGTCGCGGGCCAACGTCGCGTGTGTCTGACCGGTGTGATACCTCAGCTCGTACGCGCCCGCGACGAGGGGAGCGCGCAGCGGCGTGGGGCTTTGATGATTGACCGCCGAGCTGTTTGCCCATCGATCTTCCGTCGAGCCTTTCGGAGAGACCGTGATGTAGTCGTAGTCGTTCCCCGGGCCCGTCCAGCTCACGCTGAAGTAAGTGCCCGCGGTCGCAGTGCCGGGCCCCTTGATGGTCGCCGTCGTGCCCGTGACGGTCACGGGCGCGCGGGCCAGGGTGGTATGCGACTGCGCGGTGACATAGCGGAACTCGTAGGCACCCGGGACGTCGGGAACGGTGACGCGGGCCGGGTTGTCCCCCACGGGAACCGAAAGATCCGTCGGGGTGTGTTCTGGCGCGCCGGCCTTCACGACGTAGATGCGATCGGACCCGTTGTTGGGGCCTGTCCACTTCACGTTGACGGCGGATCCGGCGATCGCGCTCGCGGGCCCCGTGATGGTCGCGGTCGCGCCCGTGACGGTCAGGGGCGCGCGGGCCAGGCTGATATGCGACTGCGCGGTGACATAGCGGAGCTCGTAGGCACCGGGGGCGTCGGGAACGGTGACGGGGACCGGGTTCGGCCCCACGGGGACCGAAACATCCGTCTGGGTGTGTTCTGGCGCGCCGGCGTTCACGACGTAGATACGATCGGACCCGTTGTTGGGGCCAGTCCACTTCACGTTGACGGAGGATCCGGCGATCGCGCTCGCGGGCGCCTCGAGGCGGGCAGTGACGGGCAACACCGTGACCTTTCTGCGCGCCAGCACGGTCCTGGGATCGGACGAGAAGTAGCGCACTTCATACGTGCCCGGCTCGTCCGGAACCACGATCGTGACGGCGTTTCCGGTGGCGTATGTCGACTGGGGCGTATCGGGTGATGGCCGGTCCGGCGCGCTGGCGGGCGCGATGCCGATCCGGTCCCATTGGCCCCCGGGCCCGGTCCAAGTGATCTTGATTGCCGAGCCCGCCGGCACGCTGGCCGGCGCGTCCAGCGTCGCCGGGGCGGCAGCCCACGCGCGGGCCGTCACGCCCAGCGCCAGAAGAACGGCGGTCATCCGCAGCAGGGCGTTCGTCAACATGTCTTCCTCCTTGGGTGGGGGCGCAGGGCAGTCATCCCGCAATTCGCCGTGAAGGAGAAGACGACGGCCGGAACATCACTAGTGACGGAATGTCATCAATCAGACGTCGCGAACCGATGGGGGAGTGAGTTCAATGCCAAGTCCACTCCGGACGTTCCCCGCCCCCTTCGGCCCGGGACCTTGGCTGGCTCGGGCGTGGTCGTTCTCGACAAGGCGGAGTAGTCTGGCCCCAGGAGGCCGTGATGGGCGTTTTCCTGGCGGGTCTCATGCTGCCCGAAGTGCAGAACCATTCGCTCACGGTGCTGGGTGATGCGCTTGCCGACGCGGCAATTCCGCACGCGATCGTGCCGTTCGGCGGCTGGCGCGACATCGAACCGGTGCTCGCGCAGGTGCTCGCGCAGGTGCTCGCGCACCGGGGGAGCGATTCCGTCTTCGGGATCTCCGTCCAGAACACAGAGGCCGCGCTGGCCTCGATCACGCTCGCCCGCGTCTTGCGCCGCCGCGGCTTCCAAGGGCGAATTGTCTGCGGCGGTCACTTCGCAACCTTGAACGCCACCGAGATCTTGAACGAGGTCCCCGAGGTGGACGTCGTCGTTCGCCTGGCGGGTGAGGAGGCCCTCGCCAGGTTGGGCCGCGGTTCCTGCTCAGCGGCGGAGCTGGCCCAGCTGCCCGGGGTGGTGTTCCGCGACGGAGAGGGCGCGCCCCGGTTCGGCGCACCCGGGCGCGCTGTCCGCCCCGTGCCACTCGCGCGGCGCCGCGCAGGTCTGCCGACCCACCTCGGGTTCTCGGCGGTCGACCTGGTCAGCAGCACGGGGTGCGAGGCGAACTGCAGCTACTGCTGCATCGCCGCCACGACCCGGCTCACCGCGCGCGAGGCCGCGCGCGACGTCGCGCGCCCAGGCGCTCCGTCGATCGTCGGCGTCGTCCCGGGGCGCGCCGACCGGCTGGTCGACGAAATCGCGGGTCTTTTCCATGGCGCCGGCGCACGGGTGTTCACGGTGATGGACGACAACCTGCTTCCCCAAGCCGCGGACGACGCGGAGGAGCTGCTGGCCGCTGTCGCGCGCGGTTTGCGGGCGAACGGGGTCGGGCGCATCGCGCTTTCCCTGCAGCTCCGCGCCGACGTGGTGACGCCCGCCGTCGCTGACGCGCTGGTGGCCGTGGGTGTCGTGCGCGCCTACGTGGGGATTGACGGCTTCTCGCGGCCGCAGCTGGCGCGGCTGGGGAGGAGCGCGCCCGCCAGCGCGGGCGCACGCGCCATCGCGTTGCTGACCGAGCGGGGCGTGTTCGCGGTCTGCAATTCGCTGCTGGTCGGTCCGACCATTCCGCTCGAATCGATTCGAGCCGAGCTTGTCGCCATGCGCGCGCTTCGCGGGGCGCCGCTGCACCTGCTGCCAATCGACGTGCGGGCAGGGACGACGTATCACGCCCGCGCCGCGCGCCGCGGGTTGCTCGAGGGGGGCTTCCTTTGGCGGCGCTACCGGTTCGAGGATCCCCGTACCGCCGTTCTCGCCGCGATCATCACCGGCTTTCCGACCCGCCTCGAGCAGCATTCCGTGCCGCTCGCGCTCTACGACCTGGCCTACAACCTGGGAATCGCGAACCGCCTGCTTCCTGGCGTGGACGTGGCCCGCGAAGCGGAAACCTACACTCGCGTGAGCGACGCATGGAACGCTGACCAACTGCGGATTCTGGAAGGCGCGCTGTCGGTCGCCGCCGGAGGTAATCTCGACGCCGCTCGTGGATTCGTCGCTGCCGAGCAGCCGCGCGTTCTTCGCATCGACCGGGCGCTCCTCGAGGAAACCCGGGATGCGCTGGTCAGCGTCGAACGAGCCGTGCGCGCCTTCGGGAATCGTGAGGCCCGGGTGCACCTGCGCGGCCAGTTGTTGTCCGCCGTCGCCTTCTCGATGGCGCTTGCGGGGTGCAGCCAACCGCCCAGCGGGCCGCCCGGGGACAAGGACGCGGGGGTGGACGTGAGCGCCCCAACTGACGCGCGCTCCTTCGTGGCCGATTTGGGGCCGCGCGCGGGCTCCCCCGATGCCCTCCGCGACGTCGCGACGTGCTCGCTTGGGACCTTGCCCGTGGATGCGGGATTTTATTTCGACCCGGTGCCTTGCTTCGGCAGTTGCAGCTCTGGCGCGAGGGTGAACGCGCGCTTCGACGAGCTCGGGCAGATCGTCTCGATTGAAGGCGTGGACGGAGGCGCATTGTCCGCCGACATCGTCGCCTGCATCGAGTCCACCTTCAGCGGCTACTGTTACCCCAGCCTCGCCGGAACGACCCAGGTCCTCACCGGCCACTGCTGGATCGCGTGACGACGATGGAACGGCGCGATCGTCGTCGATCGCGGGCGAGTGCCGCCATCGCGTCAGTGTGGGTGAAGGGAGAGGTGGCGGCCCGCGGGCGCGATAGCGATGGAACGTCGGGACGCTCTGAAGGGCGACATCGGTCCGAGGCCAATGTCCGAGTGCGAGCACTCTGTCCACTCCGTTCCCCGCCCCTGCGGCCGAGACGTTCACGCGCCGATTCGTCCGCGGGCGGCGTCCTTATACGTCCGCCAATCAAGCGCGGATCTCTGAATTCGTCATGCCCCGGCGCGCGAGAGTGGAGGTCACATTCTCGTCGAGGCCCAGCGCGAACCGAAAACCGTCTCGCCAGCTGCGCCACTTGGGCCGCCACTCCGTGGCCGCGCGCAGTTTCGCGCTGGAGGAGCCTCGACCTTCCGTCATCCAGCGCACCACGACCTCACCCGCGGCCAGCCGCGCGACCCACACCGGAAGATGGAGCGGTGGTTTGGCGCCGAGCACGTTGGCCAGATAAGGCAGCCACGTGGCGACGGTCGCCGGCTCTTCATCGGTCACGTTGTACACCCCGGTGAGGCCGCCCTCCAGGGCCATTGCGGTCGCGGAGGCGACGTCGTCGAGATGGATCCACGACCAGACGCCGCCTCCGTCGCCAATGATCGGCATCCGCCGCTTGCGAACCAGCTGCGTGAGCTCGTCGGAGGAGCCGGGACCGTAGAGATTTCCGTAGCGCAAGACCAACCCCTCGACCGGCGCGTCGAACACGATCTTCTCGAGATACTGAATCGCCGCCATCGTTTCGACCTGTGCCTTCACCGGCTCGGGATCCAGGGGATCGTCCTCTGTCTTGACCGGCCCGCCGGTGCGGGCGTTGTTCCAACCCGTATAGCTTTGGGCGACGAAGCGTCGGACGCCGGCGGCGCGCGCGGCGGCGAGCAAGTGCGCGGTCCCGCGCGTGCGTAACTCGTTGGTGCGCGCGAACCAGCGGTCGAATTGGCGCAGGTTCGCTCCCCCCGCCAATGCCGTCATCTGGTGAATGATCGCGTCAGGCGCGGCGCGCGCCACGGCTTCGCCGACTGCCGCTCCATCGAGTCCATCGACGACCACCGGGGTGGCGCCCAGTCCCCGCAAGAGTTCGAGTTTGTCCGCGCTTCGCGTCGCTGCCGTGACGTGATGCCCGCGTCTCGCGAGCTCCGGGATCAGTCGCCGACCGATTGCTCCTGCTGCCCCTGCGACGAAGATTCTCATGATTCTTCTCCTTGCTCGAGCTCCGGTTTCGCCCCCTAGAAATGGTGGTGCCGGACGTGAAACTGACAATGGGGGCCAAGCGCGGAAGGCCGAGGTCGACACCGGGATCGAGATCCGAGACCTGCGCATCTTCGCTGGCGAACCCGACACGCTGCCACAGTCCTGATTCTTCGAGCACGGCGTGCCGGGCATTGGCGCCCCGCCGACGCCACCGCTACCGCTGTTTTTGCCACCAGCGCCGGCCGTGCCACCGCCGTCGCTGCTGGCGCCTCTGTGGCACCGCGTCTGCTCACAGCACTGCGTGCCGCCCGCAACCGCGTCGCAAGAAAGGTAGACGATGTTCACCTACGATGATCGAAGCGGACGTGTACTGCGTGAAATCCGGCGCCCTCCTATCGGAGCCGCCGTGGCGGCGCCCTTCTTCGTTTCTTGTTCTACGTCGTTCTGGCCCGCGTGAAGTCCCGGGTGACACCAATTGTCGAAAAGCCTGCTCCTTCCTGAGCAGCTCACAGTCATCCGCCGCCAGATCAAACGCCCCGATTTCGCTCCGCGAGAGCGGAAAAGTTGACGGATAGAAGGTCTGTCGGTATTCGACGCACGGATACTTCGGCGCTCATCCTCTCTCCCCTCGAGACAAGAGCCGGTCTCTCCGCGCATCACGCGCCGACAGGCCCCATCGGATCAGTAGACTTCCCACGCCCACGGGGCGCCCGAGGTACTGGCGTCGCCTGAACCATCCATTCACAAAGGAGCCATTCGCATGATCCTGGCCTTGTCGAAACATTCAATGGTACGCACGATCGTCCTTGGCATTCTGCCAGCCGTGGGATTTGTCGCATGTGGTGAAGAGCCCGGCGATCCCTCTTCTGATGACACGTCGTCGATTACTGAGGCGTTGGTCTCGGGGATGACCAACGTTACCAATGGGCAGACGCCAAACTCGACGTTCCAATCCGAAACGGCCGCCGTCGCTATTGGCGGTGGCGAGGCCATTGCTTACAACACCGACGACTCCGCGCACGGGCAGGTGTCTGATCACTATTGTCAGAACTATGCGGGGCAGGCGCTCACCTACCGGGTCACTTCGACGGGTGGGTGGCAGACGATCCGGATTCCGACCGGCGCTGGGATTTCCATGCTGAACGGGGACCCGGCCCTCGCCGCCCGAAACGATCCCAACAACTTTCGCGTGTACCTCTCCTCGTTGGCGGTGTCCACCACTCAGTGGAACACGCTTCCGAAGCGCGCTGATGGTTGCATTTCTCTCACGACTCGAAGCGACGTCGCCGTGGTCGACCGCGCGTGCGTGACGGCGGTGGATGTTCCCCGCTCCGGGGCGGCCGCTTCCGTCGTCTGGTTGTCATGCATGCCGGCGGCGGCCGGCGACGCCTTCGATGGCGGAAACCTATTCTTCAATTCCGCTTCCGGGATGCTGTATGCCGCCTACTGGAATTTTGCGCGAGGCACAGTCGATGTCTTTCGCCGCGGCAACGCCTTCACCAAGATTGCGCAACCCTTCACTGGTAAGACGATCAAAGGCCACCCCATCTTCGTTCGCAACTCGGGTGCTCCCGTGCTCATCGCCCCGGATTCGGCGGGGACCTTCTGGTACTCGTCTTTTGTCGAGAGCAGCCTTTCCTGGACAGCCCCTGTGCAGGTCGCGACCGGGTTCAAGTGGCAGGACACCGTTCAGCTTCGCAACGGCAAGACCTTCCGCCAGATCGGCTATGCCGCTGATTGGATGAATGGCGGGGCGTTCACCCCGTATCTGCTGTTCATGTACCAGAAGCCCCGCTCCGCCGCCGGCTTCACGCAACTCCAGGGCGTGATCTGCGGGACCGCTCCGACGTTTAGCTGCTCGCCCGTGGCGTCCTTCGCGACTCCGGCGAATGAAAATGCGATCCTGCCAGCGATGGCTGTGTCGCACTCGTCCAATAGAGGAGGTCCCGTCATCACGCCGTACCTCTCCTATTGGACCGATGCGGGCTCCGCGAGCGGCACCCTGGCTCTTCGCATGGCCTTGATAGATGTGGGCACCATGACCTTGGTCACGAAGGTCACGACCGGCACGCAGACCCCTTGTGTCGTCGAGAACTATTGGGGCGACTACGACCAGATGATCGTGCAGGAGGAAGGGCTCTCTACCGCCAAGCTGATCCGCCCGGGCACCGACTCGACGGGAGCCGCCTGCAACGCGAACGGCGATCCTCAACACGTTTCAATGCTGTCGGTCTCGCCCTAGTCCCTGGATCCGTAATTCCTTGAAAAGGTCTCCGTGCGCCTTCTGCGTACGGAGACCAAACCGACGCACTTTCTCGAGGAGTCGAAGCGATACTTGTACTGCCACCACGAAACCTCGTGTTTGTAGGCGGGACAGGGATTGAACCTGCGACCCGGGCCGTGTAAAGACCCCGCTCTACCACTGAGCTACCCGCCTTTGGGGACAGCGAAGGTACCACGAGTCGCGAAGCGGCGGCAGACCGCTCACAGCGTGGACTGCGGGTCCACGTCGACGACCATCCGCACGTCGCCGGCCAGCTTGACCCCCACCGCCGCGCGCGCCGCCGCGGTCAGCGCCGTCCGCTCGGTCGACGCCAGCCAGACCTGGAAACGCGAGCGCCCGCGCACCCGCGCGATCGGGGCCTCGGCTGGCCCGCGGACCTGCACGCGGTTGCCCACGACGCGCGTGATCTCCTGCGCCACGGCGCTGGCGGCGGCCCGCGCGCTGCTCTCGTCGCCGCCATCGATGCGCAGCGCGATCATGCGCGAGAACGGCGGGTAGCCGACCTGACGGCGTTCCAGCAGCTCGCCGCGCACGAAGCCCTCGTAGTCGTGGGTCCGGACCGCCACGATGGCGGCGTGCTCGGGCGTGTAGGTTTGAACGATCACACGCCCCGGGTGAGCACCCCGTCCGGCCCGACCCGCCACCTGTTCGATCAGCTGGAACACGCGCTCGGCCGCGCGAAAGTCAGGCAGGTTCATGGCCTGGTCGGGCGCCAGGACGCCGACCAAGGTGACGCCGCCGAAGTCATGACCCTTGGTCACCATCTGCGTGCCCACCAAGATGTCGATCTCGCCGGCGTTCATCGCCCGCAGAATCTCTTCCAGCCCGGTGCGTCCTTCGGTGTGGCCGCCCGCGGTGTCGCGATCCAGTCGCGCGACGCGCGCGCCCGGAAACCGCTCGCGCACCAGGGCCTCTACCCGTTCGGTTCCCATGCCCAGCCTTTCCAGGCGCGGCATGCGGCACGACGGACACACCTTGGGCACCGGATCGGCCGCGCCGCAGTAGTGACAAACCAGGCGATCACGCCCGCGGTGATAGGTCATCGACACCGCGCAATGCACGCAGCGAATCACCTGCCCGCAGGCGCGGCACAGCACCACCGTCGAGAAGCCGCGCCGATTCAAGAAGAGGATCGTCTGTTGTCCCACCGCCAGGTTGGCAGCCACCGCCTCGGCCAGCGGTGCCGAGAACAGACCGTCGGCGCCGGGCGGGTGGCGGCGCAGATCGACGATCTCCACCGGCGGCAGCGGCCGCGGCGTCGCACGCTCGGGCAGCGACAGGCGCGTGAAGCGGTGGAGTTCGACGTTGCGCGCGCTTTCGAGCGATGGCGTGGCGGAGCCCAGCACCACCACGGCCTTGGCGGCTTGCGCCCGCACGATCGCCAGATCGCGGCCGTTGTAGCGCACGCCTTCTTCCTGCTTGAAGGATCCGTCGTGCTCTTCGTCGACCACCACGATGCCCAGCGCCTTGACCGGCGCGAACACGGCTGACCGCGCGCCCAGCGCAATCCCGACCTCGCCCGCGCGCAAGCGGCGCCAGGCGGCCAGGCGTTCGCGCGGCGGCAGCGCGCTGTGCAACACCGCCACGTCGTCGCCAAAGCGAGCGCGAAAACGCGCCGCCAGCTGCGGCGTCAGCGCGATCTCGGGGACCAGCACCAGGGCGCCCCGCCCGGCCGCGCGCGCCTCGGCAATCACGCGCAGGTAGACCTCGGTCTTGCCCGAGCCCGTCACACCGTGCAGAAGAAATGTGGTGGGGCCGGCGCCCAGCGCGGCCAGAATTGCCGCCACGGCGTCGGCCTGCGCGGGCGTGAGGACCGGCGGCGCTTGCGCCGGGCTGGTCGCGCGCGCGACCGTCGGGCGCGGACGCGATTCCAGGTGCGCCCAGCCGGCGGCGGCCAGCGCGCGGGCATGGGTCCGCTCCGTGGGCGACAGCGCCGCCAGCGCCAACCCGCCGGGCGCTTGCTGAATCTTCTCCAGGACCACGCGGCGAGCCTGGGCGCGCGACGTCAACGGGGCTCTCCCCGGGCTCGGCGGCGCGGCAACCACGAAGGGCACGGTCGGGGCCGGGCGGCGGTCGCGCACCTCGTCGCCGACCTCGATCAGGCCGGCAGCTTCCAACCGCGCCAGCTGCAGCCGCGCCGCCCCGACCCGCCGGGTGAGCAGACGCAACAGCATGGTGCCGCCGGCATCGGCCAGGGCGCGCAACGTTGGATGGACGTCGGCCGGAGTCACCCCTCCGAGCGCGAGTTGATTTTGGTCCTCGCCGCGCGCGGCGCGCGCGCCGGCGTCCGTGAGCCGCGCCTGGCGAACGGCGTCGGCGCGCTCGCCCTGCGGCAGAGCCGCGCGCAAGAATTCGCCGAGGGGGGCTAGATAATAGTCGGCCGCCCACCGGCACAGGCCCAGCACCTCCTCGTCGAACAGCGGCTCGCCGCCGACGACGGCCTCGATGTCCAGCACCTGCGCGCCATCCGGCAAGGCAGCGCCTGGACCCAACACGTATCCCGTGGCGGTTCGCCCCTTGAACCGCACCACCACCTGCGTGCCAGGGGTCAGGCGCTTGCCCGGTCGGGGATCGCGGTAGGTGAACGTGCCGGTGACGGGCAGCGCCACCGCCACCTCGATCAGCTGTGGGTCCGAGAGCCCGGCTTCGACCTGGGTCGGCGGCTCCGTCACTTGCCCGTGCGCAACTCGGCCAGCAAGCGTTCGGCGCCGACCTGCACTTCGCTGCCGATGTCCGCGCGCCGGAGCGCGTGGTACAGCACCGCCAGGACGTAACCCGCGCGATCGCCCGCGTCGAAACGACGGCCGGCGATCTCGACGCCGCACAGGCCGCGATCGGCACACAGCGTGGCCAGACCGTCGGTCAGCTGGATCTCGTCGCCGCGCCCCGGCGGCGTGCGCTCGAGAATGCCGAAGATCTCCGGCGGCAGCACGTAGCGCCCGATGATGGCCAGCCGCGACGGCGCCGTGCCGGGCGCCGGCTTCTCGATCAGCTTCGACAAGCGATACATCGGCTTGAGGCCACTGCGATCGCGCGCGTCGCCGTCGGCGATGCGTTCGCCGGCGACGATGCCGTACATATGCTCCTGCCCGACCGGGACCTCCTGCAGGCCGACCACGCCCTTCCCTTCGCGATCGTAGACCGACAACAGCTGCGATAGCCCCGGCGGGTCGCCTACCATCAGATCATCGCCCAGCAGCACGGCGAAGGGTTCGTCTCCCACGGCGGCGCGGGCGCACAGCACCGCGTGACCCAGTCCGCGCGCCTCACCCTGGCGAACCGACACGAACTTGGCCATGGTCGTCAACTTGCGAAGGGAGGCTAACTCGGCCTTCCGTCCCTTCCGCTCCAGCAGCGCTTCCAGCTCGGGCGCACGATCGAAGTGGTCCTCGATGGCTCCTTTGCCGCGCGCGGTGACGAAGATGATCTCCTCGATACCGCTGGCGATGCACTCTTCGACATTCAGCTGCACCGTCGGAATGTCGACGATGGGAAGCATCTCTTTGGGAAGCGCCTTGGTCGCGGGCAGGAAGCGGGTTCCCAGGCCGGCCACCGGCATGACAGCTTTTCGTACGCGAGGGTAATTTGCCACGGCGAAGATTGTACGGCTCCGGCGCCCGCGGGGAAACCCGTCCTTACTTTTGTCGAATCGTCGCGGGCCCTCAGCGGGTCAGGCCACGCAGCCCGGCGGCCACGCCCACCACATGCGCCATCACGGCCGGCTGCGCCCGCATCAGCTGAAGGGTGGCGCGGGCCAGGCGGGCCCGCCGGGTCACCAGCAACAGCCCCGCGGTCAACAACCGATAGTCACGCAACATCGCGCGCCGACGGCGATCGAACCGCCACAGCCATTCGTCGTCGGGCTCGGCCAGCGCGCGCGGCAGAAAACCGGCCAGTAATTCCGCGGAGAGCAGCGCCTGCGCGATGCCTCCGCCCGTGACGGGATCGATGAAGCCAGCGGCGTCACCCAGCAGGACGGCGCCCGGGGCCACGCCCGCCCGCGCCCGGCAGGCCAGCGGAGACCTCCCGCGCGGCGGCGACATCAGGGTGGCGCCATCCAGGCGCTCCATCAGCGTCGGGTGCTTCGCGGCCAGGGTCATCAGCGGCCCCTCGTCGGGTTCGACTGTCGAGGCGTGCGGCCCGACCGGGCCCACCTGTCGGTGATCCGCCTGGGTGCTCAGCGCCGCGATCAGGACCTCTCCCGCCGGCAGGGGCGTGAGATACAGCTCGTGGCCGGCGCCCACGAACACCTCGATGAAGTGCGCGGGCGACCTGTCAGCCGGCAGGCGAAAGTGGACGCGCGCGCCCCACCGCGGATGGCGGGGCGGGGGCGCGTCCAAGCCCAGGGCCGCACGGACCCGCGAGCGGAAGCCATCCGCGCCGATGATCAGGCGGCCAGCGATGGCCTGGCCGTCGACCACCACCCCCACCGCGCGGCCCGCCCGGCGCGCGACACCCTCGACCGCGGCCCCCTCGAACACGCGCACGTTCGGCGTCGCGCGCGCCGCGCGCAGCAAGACATCATCCAGCACGAAGCGCCGCTGCCCCAACCCATGGGCTGCCGCGGCCCCCGCCGCGACCGTGCCGCGCGGGTGCGGAAACGGCGCCTCGGCCACCATGCCGAAGCCGTGGTAGCGCACACCGTGCAGGGGACAGCCTCCCACCGCGGCGGTCAGGCCCAGACGTTCCAGCACGCCCACGCCCGACGGCATCACCCCTTCACCGCAAGGCTTCTCGCGCGGAAACCGCCCGGCTTCGAACAGCGCCACCGAGAACCCGGCGCGCCCCGCGAAGATAGCCAGCGCGGCGCCGGCCGGGCCACCGCCGGCAATCAAAAGATCGGTCGTCACGAAAGGGTCCGGGGGATGCCGCGGGGCAAGAGACGGGGAAAGAAGCGTGGCTTTTCGGCCATCGCCGCGCGGTAGGCCGGATCGCCCAGCAGGATGCCGTCTTCCAGCGCCAACCGACGGCGCAGCACCAACCCGTGCAGGACCGCGCCCACCAGCGCGGTCACGTACGCGCCGTGCACCAGCGGCAACACCAACAACTCGACGAAGACCGCCACGTAGTTCGGGTGGCGGATGAAACGAAAAGGGCCGTGGTTGACCACGCCCATCCCGATCGAGTTGACGACGTTGACGTTCCAGTGCCCGGCCAGGGTTCGGATCACCCACAGGCGCAAGGCATTGGCCAGCACGAGCAACACCAGCGCCGCCACGGCCAGGGGCACCACCAGCGGTCGCCGCGCGACCAGGACCTCGACGGCGGCGGCCAGCAAGACACCGGTGTGAAGCGCGACCATCCAGCGAAAGCCCGGCTCGGGCGCGCGGGCGAACCCCTTGTCCGCCAGCGACCGTTGATGGCGCCGCGAAAGACGCATCTCGAACAGGCGCGCCAGGCCGACCGCGGCCAGCAGCGCGATGAACAAGATCTGGTCGAGCGTCAGGTCCATTCCAGCAGCAATAGCTCCGTGGTCAACCCGGGGCCGAACGCCGCCATCACCCCGCGCGTGCCGGGCGACGGACGGGCCATGGTCATCCAGCGCTCCAGCACGAACAACACCGACGCACTGGACTGATTTCCGTATTCGCGCAGCACATCCCACGAGGGCTGGGTCAACGCGCGCGGCAGGCCCAACGCTTCCTCGGCCGCGCCCAAGATCTTGGGACCGCCCGGGTGCAAGACGAAGGCTGCCAGCGACGCGACGTCGACGCCAGCGCGGGTCGCCAGCTGCGCAACCAGCGGCCGCAGATCCTCGCGGACAAAGGCCGGGACGTGCTTGGACAGCACCGCGTGAAAACCATCTTCGTGAAGATCGAAACCCAGCGCGTCGGTGCTGGCCGCGCGGGTGTGGCAGATCGTGTCCAGGATGCGCACGCGCGCCAGCGCGCCGGTCGCCTCGGACGCGCGTGCCTCGGGCGTGGCGTCTCCGGCCACCAGCACCGCTGCCGCACCGTCGCCGAAGAGCGCCGAGGCCACCAGATTGTCGACGGTCACATCGCGCCGCTGCAGACTGAGACTAGGCAGCTCGACCGCGATCACCAGCGCACGACGGTGCGGATTCGCGCGCACCAGATCGTACGCGCGGGCCAGCGAGGCCGCGCCGCCCACACAGCCGAGCTCGGTGAAGGGAACGCGCAGCACGTCCCGTCGGGTCTGAAGCGCATCCATCAGGTACGCATCCAAAGACGGGATCATGACGCCGGTGCACGACACGGTGACCAGCACGTCGACGTCGTGGGGCTGGAGCCGGGCGCGGCGCAGGCACGCGCGTGCTACCCGTTCGCCCAGGTCGCGCGCGTGCTTGGCGTAGATCCGCATGGTCTCGGTCAGCGTCCGGCTCTGGCTTATCTCATCGAGGGAGAAGACGCTGTGGCGGGTGGCGATCTCCGTGCGTTCGAAGAACGTCATCGCGGCGTCCAGGCGGCGGCCCTCCAGGGCGAACAGCGGGCGAAACGCGGCCCTGATCTGGTCCTGCGTGGCAGAGAACGCGGGGACAGCCGTGGCCACGCTGCTGATCACCGGCACCTGCGCACGTCTCCCACCGTCGGAACCTGCCACGCAATCCCCGGGCGCTCAAATCGAATCTCGCGGGACGGCCCGCGCGCGTGGCGAATGCGCTACCGGGTAGCCAGCCAGACGAACGCCGCCAGCTCCGTGAGCGCGGTGCCCGTCACCAGGGCCACCGCGCGAAAGGCCAGGCTCTCCCAGGCGCGCGCTTCGCCCCACGCGCCCACGCCCAGGCGGTGGAACTGCCACGCGGCGATCGGAAACATCAGCGACGCCGCCAGGGCCGCCAGCGGTGGCATCGCGAGCAAAGACAGCGCGGGGAGCGCCCCGTAGATGGCGACCAGGCAGGCGCGATAAAGGGCGGCCGCGCCCCGTCCCCCCAACCGGACCACCAGGGTGCGCTTGCCGGTGGCGGCGTCACCGACGGCATCCGGGAACTCGACGGCCAGCAACATGCAGAATTGCAGGCCGAACAAGGGCGCGATGGCGCACCACAAGGGCGCGGCACCATGCAGGCCGCCGGCCTGCACCACGAAACCGACCACCGGCACCAGGCCCGTCACGACCACCGCGGTGGTGAGTTCTCCCAGCCCGCGCGAGTGCAGACGCAGGGGCGGCGCGCTGTAGGCCCACGCCAGCGCCAGCGCCCCGGTCAAGGCGACGGCGGCCCATCCGCCGCCCGCCCCCCCTCGCTTGGCCACCACGCCGATCAGCACGACCGCCAGCAGCAGCAGCACGCGGGCGGCATGCCAGGCGACCACCGGTGACAGCGCCGCGGTGGCGAGCACGCGGCTGCCTCCGGACCAGCGGGTGGGCGTCGCGTTTGCCTGATCGGCGGCGACATCGAAGAAGTCGTTCGCGTAGTGGGTCATCAGCTGAATGCAGGTCACGGCCGCCTGTCCCAGCACGAAGCCGCGCAAGAAAAACGGCGCGCCGCCCGCCACGGCGACCGCCGCGCCGAGGCCATGGAGCAAAAAGCCGCCGATCAGAAACTGCGGCCGCCCGAGACGCACGAACGCCAGCACCGAGGACGCCACGGCGCTATGCCCCCTGCCCGTCGCGCGAGGGTGAGGTCGGCACGCGCGTGGGTTCCCGCTGGGCGGGGCGGGCAGAAGGCGCCTGCACAGGAAACGCCGTCGCGCCCCATACCGCGCGGAGCGCCTCCGCCACCCGTTCAAACAACCCCGGCGGTATCGCAGCGCCGACGGGAACGTCGTTCAACGCACGGATCAGCGCGGCGTCGCGGTGCAACGGCACGCCCGCTCTGAGCGCCGCCGCGACAATCTCGGCCGCCAGCGGACCCTCGCCTTTCACGACGACCACCGGCGTTCCCTCCGACGCGCGTTCGTAGCGGACTGCGACCGCGGCGGGAGGCAGGTCCTCCGCGACGACGAACGCCGCCGTCCGCACGTCATCGGTACCGTTCGATTCTCGGTAATGACGGCGCCGCTCGGCCTTGTGTCGGGGATCGCCTTCATCCTCCTTCTGGTCTCGCTTCACCTCGTCGCGGGTCATCATCAGGGCTCGTTGGTGTCGCAGGCGTGCCAGCCATGCGTCCAACACACCCAGCGCGATCAGGACCAACGCCCCATGCGACCCCAGGCGCGCCGTCCAGGCGCCCAGCACCACCAAGACGGTCCCGGGGGCGACGCCCGCCAACCGCGGCAATGCCGACACCAGCGGCTTCAGGCTGGCGACGACGACGGCGAGCACCAGCGCCATCTTCAGAGCGCCCAGCCCTGCGTCCCCCAGGGTCCGCGCGCTGAACAACCGGTGCCACCCCTGGGCGGGTGACAGCCGCCCCAGATCCAGCGCAACCGCGCGCCACGCGAACAAACCCCGCGTTTGAACGGCGCTGGCTGCGACCGCCACCAGCAACACGACGACCAGCGGTGCCAGCGATAGCGCCCCGAGGGCGTCGAAGGCGGCGCGCGCGACAACACCCAGAGGCAGCGTTCCGCCCAAGGGCGTCGCAAACGTGGTCCTGAAAAGGGAGACCAGGCGCGTGACCGCCGGGGCCACCCCCACCGCCGCCAGGACCAACAATGCGACGAAGGCCAAGGCACGCGACAGCTCGAGGCTCAGGGCCACCCGCCCCTCTTGTCGCGCCTGCCGCAAGCGCCGCGGCGTCGGCTTCTCGGTTGCTTCAGAGCCCGCGTGTGCCCGTGCCAAGGTTCACCGCCCTCCCGTCGGGGGGTTGCCGGCAGTCTACGGCAAAGCCGGGCTAGATTCCGAGCCCGACCTTCAGGGACCAGGTGTCCAGATTCACGGACTGGAGGTTCCGCTGCGCGAAAAACAAGTTGGCGGGGTGCAGGTAACCAATCGCGATGCTGCCATAGGCGCGTTTGGCGAAGTACAGCTCGACGCCAGCGTCCACGCCGACCTGCCAGTAGGCGGTCGGCAGGTTCGAATCGGTCTGGCGGCGGCGCATGTATCCGGCGCCCGCCAGCGTCTCGACGAACGGCGTGTAGCGCCCGGGAATCTGGAACCCGACCGACGCCGATTCGGCGATGAAGTAGTCGCCGGTGCGGTTGAACTGACCACTCTCCCAACCGAACTGCGTCGACAAGCCCACCCGCAAGTACGACGACATCGGATAGGTGTCGATCGAAAGACTCTCGAACGATTCCGACGTCGGCGACGTCATCACACCATCCGCGGTGACGGCCATGATGCGTGAGAAGGGAAAGCGACGATACGCCAGCTTCAGGCGCGGCACGTAAGGCCACGGACCGGCCGCGTGCGACTCCGGCGCGGCCACCGGCGGGGCCGCGACGGCCTTCACGTCCGCAGCGCCGCCCGCGGGCGCAGTCGGGCCTGGGGACCTGGGTGCGGACAATTTTCGGTCGCCGAGTTCCTTGGCTGCGCCCGCCTTCATCTCGGCGGGTTTCGCAGCGGCAGGTTCGTCGGGGCCGGCCTTCGTGCCAGCGGGCTTCGCGGCGGCTCGCGGGTCAGACACGCCGCTTCCGGCGAGGGGCGCTGGTGCGGCGCCGGGCGTGGTCACCTTGTCTGGCACGGTCTTTTCGGCCGGGCCGGCCCTGCCTGGCGCCTCCGAGGGTGGCGCTGGAACCACGCGCGGGGGAGGCGCGGGCGCAAGCCCTTCCCGGGACAGCTTCGGATCGTCGAACTGTTCCGCCTCTGCAGCGTGGCTCGGTGGTGCGCCAGTCACGATCACACCGGCGACTCCCGTCGCCAGCGCGAAGACGCGAAAAGCCATGCCTCGATGAACCCGATGCGGCACGCCTCCTTCTTCGACAGGTGGCCCGCCGCCCTGAAGGAGCGCGGCCCCCGCAAGTCAGGAGCCCTGTCGCGCCAGCCGGCGGAAGGCCAGCGATCAGCGGGCGCGCCAGATTCCGAAGGCGTGCTCCAGAAGGCCGGTCCATGCGGAAAACCCGGCCACGAATGCCGCGTCCACGGCGCCGATGCCCACCAGCGCCACGCCCAGTCCCAGCAGCGCCTTGGCCGGCATCGCGGCCAGCGCCAGCGGAAATTGCGGCGCTGCGCGGCCGACTGCGCCCAGCGCGGCGTCCGCCAGCCCCATCGCGACCACCACCGGCGCGGCCAGACCGACGGCGCTCTCCAGCAACCGGCCGACCGATGCCGTCACCAGGGCCGCCGCCGAGCGCACGGCCATCGCATTCCAGTTCGCCAGCCCGACCGGCACCGCCTCGTAGCTGCGACCGAGCGCCGTCGCGAACAAGCGTAGGCCGCCCAGTTCCAGAAAAACGACGATGGCCAGGAACAGATACAGATCGCCCATCGGGCTGGCGCGCTCTTCGGACAGCGGGGCCAGCACCTCGGACAGGTTGGCACCGCGCACCACGTCCACCAGGCGCCCCGCCGCCTCGGCCGCGCGAAACACCGTCGCCGCGCACAGCCCGACCGTAAGCCCCACCAACAGCTCCCGCCCCACCAACAGCAGGCCCCCCACGGGCCCCGTCTGCGCCAGCACTCCCGCCGCCACCGGCAGCAAGATCGGCAGACACAGGACCGACAGCAGCAGTCCCAGCGCCACGCGCAGCTCGCTGGCCAGCCGCGGCCCCCCCAGCGCTGGCACCAGCCACGCCAGTGGCAACGTGCGCGCCGCGCCCAGACCCAGCGCAGCCGCCAGCGGCTGCCACGCGTCGGTCATCATCCAGGACACCATCAACGATGGCCCTCAGCGAATGGCGGGAAACGCGAGAAACAGCGCGTGCGTGAACCGCACCAGCTGCGCGCCCAGGACCGGCCCCAATGCCAGCAGCGTCAGCGCCACGGCCAGCAATTTCGGAACGAACGCCAGCGTTTGCTCCTGAATCTGCGTCGCGGCCTGCATCACCCCCACCAGGAACCCGACCAGAACGCTGGCCAGCAGGGGTGGTCCCGATACCAGCAAGGCCAGCAACAGACCCTCGCGCACGGCGCGAAACACCAGTTCCGACGCGGTTCCGGTCATGACGTCACAGGTAACTCTCCACCAGGCCGCGCGCGATCAGGTGCCAGCCGTCCGCCAGCACGAACAGCAGCAACTTGAAGGGCAACGATACGGTCGTCGGGGACAGCATGTTCATGCCCAGCGCCAGCAGCAGGTTGGATATGACCAGATCCAGCACCAGGAACGGAATGAACAACAGGAAACCGATCTCGAACGCGCGACGCAGCTCCGAGGTCACGAACGCCGGCACGATCACCAGCAGATCTCGGTCGGTGATGCCCACCCGCTCCTCGACCGTGCGCATGCGCAGCGCCAGCCCATGAAAAGACGCCCGATCGCGCGGATCGGCGTGTTTCAGCAAGAAATCGCGCAAGGGCTCCTTGGCCCGGGCGCTCGCCGCCTGAAGCGCCGCCACCGTTTCTGGGCTGGCCAGATCGGCGCCCGCGCCCATGGACAGCACGGGCTTCGCGGCGACGTACATGCGTTCGCCGGTCGGGGCCATCACATACACCGTCAGGATCAGCGCCAGCCCGGTCAGGATTTGGGACGGTGGAACTTGGGGTGTGCCGATGGCGCTGCGCAAGATCGACAGCACCACGCTCACCTTCACGAAGCACGTCGTCATCAACAAGGCGAACGGAATCAGGGACAGCGCCGCCATCACCAGGATCGTCATCAGCGGACGCGACGCCGATCCATCGCCCGCGCGCGCCGCCTGTGCCCAGCTGGGGGCGCACCAAACGCTCGCCAGCGCCGCCGCAAAAACCAGGCGCTTCACGGTTGGCCGGGCCCCGCGCCCCGTCTCAGCACGCGCGCCAGCGTGTCTGCGAACCTGGCCGGCGCCGAGGGAAGGTCAGGCAGCGACGCTTTCACCTCGGCGGCGCCCAGTTCGGCCAGCATGGTCATCGGACCATCGCCGACGCCAATCAGAAAGCAGCGCCCGGCCGCCTCGACCACATACAGCGCACGTCGCGGTTCAAGCGGGCAGCGGGCCACCACCGTGATGGGTCCGTTCGGTCGCCCCACCCCGCGACGGCTGAGGAGCTTCAGCGCCAGGTAGGCGATCAGGCACACCACGCCCAGCGACACCAATGAAATCGCCAGCGATCCCCCGAACCCCGGAAGCGCACCCGAGCCGTCCATCCCGGCGGTTATCCGCCAACCGACCGGGGAGAGTCAAACGTGCGGACTAGCGGTATCGGTCCGCCGGCATCATTCGTCGTCGTAGAACAGCGACTCGCGACCCTGCAGAAACCGGTCGATCGCTTCGGCGTCCTTCGGCGACATATCGATGAATCGAACGCCCATCCCCGGCGAGCTGTCGGTGCGCAGCAGCGACGTATTCTCACGAATCCATCGCACTTCCGTCTCGCACTCGATCGGGGCACTTCCCCCGGGTAGCGTGAACTTCAGATGAATCCGCTCTCCGACGCGCTTGATCTTCTGGGTCGCGATGAACAAGCCACCGGTACTGATGTTTTGGGTCAGCCCGGTATAGAAATTCGTGTCGCTCTCCAGGTCGACCACCACTTCAACATCGTGGCGTTCGGCTTTTCGCTGGTGAGTGTCGGCAGGCGGCGTCGCTGCGGCAAGACCTGAGCTCATGGAGACTCCCTCGCCGGCGACCAATCCATCGACCGACCCACCCGGGTCGACCGAAACGAGTCACCGGTCTGAGGATTTCTCTCGGACGAACTGCCCAAGAACTGAAGGGCTCCCGTTGGCCTTCCCGCGCGGCTATTTCCTTCCGCAGGTCCGACCTTGGGCGACGCCTGGGTTCGGGCTGGCCGAACGCAGAAAGCCCGCCGATACCGGGGGCCGCCTGAACGAAAAAGGGCGGGCCGGTGACCCGGTCCGCCCTGACTCGCGCGATAAATCCTACGTTCCGGAGGCGCCTTGACGCCCGCCGACTACTCCTCGGATTTGGCCTTCTTCTTGGCGGCCGGCTTGGCCGCCGTCTTCTCGCCACCCTTGGCGGATTCGGCCTTGGCCGGAGCCTTCTTGCTCTCCTTGGCCTTGACGGCCTCGGAGGACTTGGCCTTGGCGGCCCCCTTCTTCTCCGAAGCGCCCTTGCCGCCCTTCTCGTCGGTCGCGGGCTCCTTCTTGGAAGGACCCTCGCTCGACACCAGCTCCAGGAGCGACATGTGGGCGGCGTCGCCGTGGCGCTGACCAATCTTGACGATCCGGGTGTAGCCCCCGCGACGGTCCATGAAACGGGGCGCGATGTCATCGAACAACTTGGTGACGGCCGTCCGATCGCGCACGATGCGGCGGGCCATCCGGATCGCGTGAACCACCCGAGCGGATTCGTCCGTCGTGCGGCGATCGGCCTTCTTGGCCAGGATGTCGCCCACCCGGCGCGCCCACGTGATGGTGCGCTCGGTCAGCCGGCGCGTTTCCTTCGCCTTGGCATCGGTGGTCTGAATCCGTTCGTTGGTCAGAAGTGCCGCGACCAGGTTGGAAAACAGCGCCTTGCGATGCGCTGCCGGCCTCGAAAGGTGAACTCCCGCTCTACGATGTCTCATAACGTCCGTCTCTTTCTAATTCGTTCCAAACTTTTACGACCCAACCAACCGATCCCCTGATTCCGCGGATCGGAGGCGGGCTCAGCCCGCCGGAGACACCACCCGCCAAGCAAATCCGGGCTGTACTCAATCCGGATCCGGGGGGTCTCATAGGGGGGCTTGCCCCCCTATGCCTTCTCTACGCCTTCTTGGGCGGACCGTCGCCCGGCCACCCATCCAGCTTCATCCCCAGCGAAAGGCCCATCTCGGAGAGGATCTCCTTGATCTCCTTCAGCGACTTGCGGCCAAAGTTCTTGGTCTTCAGCATCTCGGACTCGGTCTTCTGTACCAGCTCGCCGATGAAGCGGATGTTGGCATTCTGAAGGCAGTTGGCCGAACGCACCGACAACTCCAGCTCGTCGACCGACTTCCACAGGTTCTCGTTCAGCTTGGCCTGCTCCTCGGACACCGGAACCTCGTGGGCGGGCTCGGAGCCTTCCTCGAAGTTGATGAAGATCGAGAGCTGGTCCTTCAGAATCTTGGCGGCAAACGCCACCGCATCCTCGGGACGGACCGCGCCATTGGTCCAAACTTCCAGCGACAGGCGATCGAAGTCGGTCTGCTGACCGACGCGGGCGTTGGTCACCTGGAAGTTCACCTTCCGGATCGGGGAAAACAGCGAGTCGATCGGCACCACGCCCACCGGGGTGGTGGCGACCTTGTTGCGGTCGGCCTGGACGTACCCACGGCCGGTCCCCACGTACAACTCCATCCGAAGCTTCGCGCCCTTGGAGCAGGTGCAGATCAGGTGGTCGGGATTCAGGACCTCGATCCCATCGGTGACCATGATGTCGCCGGCGGTGACCTTGCCTTCGCCGTCCTTCTCCAGACGCAGCACCCGCGACTTCGCGTCCACCGACTTCAACAGAACCTCTTTCAGGTTCAGGACGATGTCGGTCACGTCCTCGACCACGTTCGGGATCGAGGTGAACTCGTGCATCGCGCCTTCGATCTTCAGCGCGGTGACCGCCGAGCCCTGCAGCGACGACAACAAGATGCGGCGCAGGCCGTTGCCCAGCGTCGTGCCGAAGCCTCGCTCCAACGGCTCGCAGGTGAACCGCCCGTACGTCGGCGTCAGCGAGTCCGGGTCGACCTCCAGCTTCCGAGGACGAATCAGATCGCGCCAGTTGCGAGAAACAAACGAATTCTGCGAGCCCTGACTTGACGTGGTCATTGCAGCGGTAGCCATTCAGCTCTCCTCATACTTTCCCAGTGACTGCGAACGAATCTCGAGCGACCTAGCGGCCGCCTCAGCGTGAATACAACTCGACGATGAGCTGCTCGCGAATCGGCAGCGTCAGGTCTTCGCGGGCGGGCAGCGACGTCAGGCGCGCCTTGAAGCCTTCCTTGTCGAGCTCGATCCAACGCGGAACCCCACGTCGATCGACCGCGCCCAAGCTCTCCAGAATGCGCGTCACCTTCTTGGACGTGTCCTTCACCTCGACGGCGTCGTTGGCCTTGCACAGGAACGACGGGATGTTCACCTTCTGGCCGTTGACCCGGAAGTGGCCGTGGCGGACCAGCTGGCGCGCCTCCGCGTGATCCGACGCGAAGCCCATCCGGTAAACCACGTTGTCCAGGCGGCGCTCGAGGAGCTGAAGCAGGTTCTCGCCCGCCACGCCCTTCATGCGAATGGCCTTGTAGTAGTAGCCGCGAAATTGACGCTCAGCGAGACCGTAGATCCGCTTGACCTTCTGCTTCTCACGCAGCTGCGCGCCGTAGTTCGAGACTTTGCGGCGGCGGGCCTGACCGTGCTGACCGGGCGCATAGGCGCGCCGCTCGTATCCGCACTTGTCCGTGTAGCAGCGGTCCCCCTTCAGGAACAGCTTCATATCTTCGCGCCGACAAAGGCGGCACACCGGTCCGGAGTAATTGGCCATCTCGCTTCAAATTCCTTTCAAGATCGACAAAATCAGCTGCGAATCAGACGCGGCGGCGCTTCGGCGGGCGGCAACCGTTGTGCGGAATCGGGGTGAGATCGCGGATGAGCGCGATCTTGAAGCCCGCCGCGGCCAGCGCGCGCAGGGCGGACTCGCGACCCGAACCGGGGCCCCGAACGAAGACCGATAGCGAACGCATCCCGTGCTCCATAGCCTTGTGACCGGCGTCCTCCGCCGCCAGCTGAGCGGCGAACGGCGTCGACTTGCGCGAGCCCTTGAAGCCCTTGACGCCCGACGATGACCACGACACCACGTTCCCCGACACGTCCGTGATGGTGACGATCGTGTTGTTGAACGACGCCGTGATGTGGGCGATGCCGCTCTGGATGTTCTTCTTGACCTTCTTGGCCTTGGACTTGGGCTTATTTTCCTGAGGACTCGACATGGATGTCTCCGAGCGACCGCCTAAACGGCGGTCTCCTTACGTTTGATGGCCTGACCCTTACGCGGACCTTTGCGGGTTCGGGCGTTGGTGTGCGTCCGCTGACCGCGGGCCGGGAGGCCCTTGCGGTGACGCAACCCCCGGTAGCATCCCAGGTCCATCAGGCGCTTGATGCTCAGACCCACCTCGCGGCGAAGATCGCCTTCCACCTTCAGACCCTTGGTCTCGATGGCTTCGCGGATGCGCCGGGCTTCGTTGTCGTCGAGATCGTCGGTTCGCTTGTCCAGCGAGACGTCGGCCGAGGTGAGAATCTGGCGCGACAGAACGCGGCCGATTCCATAGAGGTAAGTGAGAGCGATCTCCATGCGCTTGTTGCGCGGAAGATCAACGCCGGCGATACGTGCCATCAGGTAAATCCTTTCCCTTTCCTGGTCCCGAAAACGCTCTTAACCCTGCCGCTGTTTATGGCGGGCATTCTCGCAAATGACGCGCAAGACGCCCTTCCGGCGGATGACCTTGCACTTCTCGCAAACTTTTTTTACCGACGCTCTGACCTTCATTGTCTCGCTCCAGCTCTTTCCAAAGTCATCGCAACTTTTCCGACGCCTGCGCGCGAAATCATTTTTTCGCTATATTTCAGGGCAAAGAGAGCACAAACGGTCCATTTTCCGTTATCGCGACGGAGTGCTCAAAATGGGCCGAGAAGCTACCATCTTTGGTTACAGCCGTCCAGCCATCTTCTTCAGTGAACACCTCGGCCCCGCCCGCGTTGATCATGGGCTCGATGGCCACCACCAGGCCGGCCGACAGCCGGAGCCCGCGGCCCGCAGGCCCATAGTTCGGGACGTGCGGCTCTTCGTGCATCTTGCGGCCGATGCCATGCCCGACGAACTGGCGCACCACCGAAAAGCCCAGCGGCTCGACGTGGGACTGCACCGCGTGGCCGATGTCCCCCAGCCGCTGCCCGGGGACGCACAGGGCGATGGCCCGCTGCAAAGACTCGCGCGTCGCATCCATCAACCTCTGGGCCTCGGGGGAGACTCGACCCACCGGCAGTGTGCGGGCGGAATCCCCGCACCAGCCGTCCTTGAACGCCCCGAAGTCGATCGACAGGAGGTCGCCCTCCTTCAGGATCACGTCTTGCCGAGGAATTCCGTGCACCACCACCTCGTTCACCGAGGTACACAGGACGGCAGGATAGCCGTGATATCCGAGAAAGGCCGACTCGGCCTTCAACTGCTTCAACCGCCGGGCCGCAATCTCGTTCAACTCCCAGGTGCTGATCCCCGGCTTGACGGCGGCCTCCAGGGTGTCGAGCACGTCGGCGACCACGAGGTTCGCCTCGCGCAGCTTCGCGATCTGGGCCGGCGTCTTGAGCTGGATGGCCATCGTCAATGACTTCCGAAAATGGCCAGGTCAGACCGCTCGACGTCCCCACCGCGCACCACGACCACCTACGACGATGAGGGAACAGCGCCGGTCACCCGGGTCCCGCGCCCTCGAATACGCGGTCCTTTCGGACCGGTGAAGCCCTCGTAGTTGCGGGTGATCAGGTGCGACTCGATCTGTTGAACGGTGTCCAGCGCCACGCCCACCACGATCATCAGCCCCGTGCCGCCGAAGTAGAAGGGGACCTTCAGCTTCTCGTGGAGCAACGACGGCAGCACGCAGATGGTCGCGATGTAACACGCACCGCCAAAAGTGATGCGGGTCAGGACCTTGTCGATGTAAGCGGCAGTGGCCTTGCCGGGCCGAATTCCCGGGATGAAGCCGCCGTACTTCTTCATGTTGTCCGCCACGTCCACCGGGTTGAACGTCACCGCCGTGTAGAAGTAGCAGAAGAAGAAGATAAGGCCGATGTAGAGGACGTTGTAGCGCCAGTCGCCGGGGTGCAGCGCCTCGGACAGACGGTTCATCCAGGGGGCCTGAACGAAAGAAGCGATCTGCTGAGGAAACATCAGGATCGACGAGGCGAAGATCGGGGGGATGACGCCGGCCGTGTTCACCTTGAGGGGCAGGTGGGTGGTCTGGCCGCCAAACATCTTGCGGCCCACCAGGCGTTTGGCGTATTGGACCGGAATCTTCCGCTGGCCCCGTTCGAAGAAGATGATGGCCGCCACCACCATCACGATCACCAGACCAATGATGGCCAGGTCGAAGGCCGTGATGTCGCCGGTGCGGGCTTTCGAGAACATCCGGGTCGCAGCGTCGGGCATATCCGTGACGATGCCCGCGAAGATGATCAGCGAGATCCCGTTGCCGATGCCGCGCTCGGTGATCTGCTCACCCAACCACATGATGAAGGCGGTGCCCGTGGTCAGCGAGATCATGGTCATGAGCCGGAAGCCCATGCCGGGATCGATGACGACCTGCCCGAACTGCGCGTAGGCCCGGTTATTGGACTCCAGCCAGCGGGCAATGAAGAACGACTGGATCAGCGACAGCACCACACACCCGTAGCGGGTGTACTGGTTCAGTCGCCGCTGCCCCATCTGCCCCTCCTTCTGGATCTGCTCCAGCTTGGGGACCACGACGGTCAGCAATTGCAAGATGATGGACGCGCTGATGTAGGGCATGATGCCCAGCGCAAAGATCGACATCTGCTCGAGCGCACCGCCCGAGAACATGTTGAACAGGCCCAAGAAACTTCCGGATCCCTGGTTGACGATCTTGGCCATGATCGCCCGATTGACACCGGGCGTGGTCACGAACGCCCCGATCCGGTAAACCGCCAGCAGCGTGATCGTGTAGAGAATCCGCTTGCGCAGCTCCGGGATCTTCCCGATGTTCCCGAATCCGGAGGCCATGGTCAGTCCGCCACGATCTCGGCGACGCCGCCCGCCTTCTCGATCTTTTCCTTCGCGGTGGCGGAGAACTTCGATGCCCGCACCGTGATCTTCTTGGTCAGCTCGCCGTCGCCCAGAATCTTCACAGCGCGCTCGCTGCGCGGAACCATGCCGGCATTCTGAAGCGCTGCCAGATCGACAGTGCCGTCCGAAAAGCGGCTGTCCAGGGCCCCCACGTTCACCGCGAACACTTCGACCCGGAAGGGATTCTTGAAGCCCTTCTTCGGGAAGCGGCGCTGCATGGGCATCTGCCCACCTTCGAAGCCAAACCGGGCACCGTGGTGTCCCGTGCGGGCCTTCTGACCCTTGACGCCCTTACCCGACTGTTCGCCGGTTCCGGAGCCTGGTCCGCGACCGATACGCTTCCGATTTCTCGTCGCGCCCTTCGGTCCCTTCAGAGTGTGCAGCGTGGTTCCCATCGTCGTTCTCGCTATTGGTGTGGAAAGAGTTATCTCGTCGGCAATGCCAGCCGCGAAACTAGTTCGCGACTTCTACCCGAACGAGGTGCGAAACCGCGCGAATCATTCCGCGGACGGAAAGGTTGTCCGGCAGAACCGAGCTGTGCCACATCTTCCTCAGGCCGAGCGCGCGGATCGTGCGTTTTTGAGGCTCGGGGCGGTTGATGCCGCTCCGGACTAGGGTGACTTTCAGTTTCTTGCTCATGGAAATCCTACTCCTTGCTAGGCCCGGATCTCTTCCAGGGTCTTGCCGCGCGCCTTCGCGAAGTCTTCGGCGCTACGCAGCTGCTCGAGCGCATCGACGGTGGCGCGAATCACGTTGTGGGGATTCGACGTCCCGATGCACTTGGTCAGGATGTCCTGAACCCCGGCCACCTCCAGCAGCGGTCGAACCGCACCGCCGGCGATGACGCCGGTACCGGCGCTGGCCGGGCGCAACAGCACCGAGCCCGAACCGAAGTGCCCCTGCACCTCGTGGGGAATCGTGCCGCCCACCAGGGGAATCCGGAACAGGTTCTTCTTGGCCTGCTCGGTGCCCTTGCGGATGGCCTCCGGAACCTCGTTGGCCTTGCCGAGGCCCGCGCCGACATAGCCGCGCTGATCTCCTACGACGACCAGGGCCGAGAACGAGAACCGCCGGCCACCCTTCACGACCTTGGCGACGCGGTTGATGAAGACCACGTTGTCGACAAGCTCGCCAATATCTTCAAAGTTGATTGCCATTCGATTTTCTTGTCCCTTGTCTCGTCCGTCGTCTTGCCTAGAACTTCAGCCCAGCTTCGCGGGCCCCTTCGGCCAACGCCGAAACACGGCCGTGATATTTGTAACCCGCGCGGTCGAAGACCACCTTGTCGATGCCCTTCTCCAGGCACTTCTTGGCGATGGCCGCGCCGACTTGCTTGGCGCGATCCTTCTTCGGTGCCTTGAGGTCGCGCATCGTCTCTTCGATGTCGGTCGCGGACACGAGCGTCTTCTGCTCCATGTCGTTGATGACCTGCGCATAGATGTGGCGCGTGCTGCGAAACACCGCAAGCCGCGGGCGCTCGCTGGTGCCGCTGATGCGCTTGCGCAGCGAGCGGTGTCGTTTCTTCCGGCTGTCTGTCTTGCTCTGCATGATTTTGCTCTCCGAAGTGGACTTCCGCGTCGGCGGCTAGCCGCCGCTGGTGGCGCCGGCCTTACCGACCTTACGTGCGATGACTTCCTCGACGTACTTCACGCCCTTGCCCTTGTAGGGCTCTGGCGGCCGCAGTTCGCGGAACTTCGCGGCGGTCTGCCCCAGCAGGTCGCGATCGGCGCCGCTCAGGATCAAGCGGTTCTTGTCGACCTTGGCGGCCACGCCCTTCGGCAGCTTGAAGACCACCGGGTGCGAGTACCCCAGGGCCATCGTGACGTTCTCCCCGGCCACTTCGGCGCGATAGCCGACGCCATTGATCTCGAGTTCGCGCACCCACCCGTCGGTGACGCCCTTGACCATGTTGGCCAGGTGGGCCCGAATCAGGCCGTGCTTGGAACGGTTTTCGCGCGAGTCATCGGCCCGCTCGACCGTCAGGGTAGAGCCTTCAATCTTCAGGCTGACGCCCGAGGGAAGGGCCTTGGCAAGTTCGCCCTTGGGACCCTTGACGCCGACGGTCCCGGCCTTCGGGGTGACGGTGACGCCCTTCGGCAGTACCAGTGGCTTACGTCCGATTCGAGACATTTACCAAACCTCGCAAAGAAGCTCGCCGCCGACGCCGGCCTTGCGGGCGGCGCGATCGGTCATGAGGCCGCGAGAGGTCGAGAGGATGGCGATGCCCAGGCCTGAACGCACCTTGGGAATCGCGTCCTTCGCGACGTAGCAACGCTGCCCCGGTCGGGAACGGCGCCGCATCTCGGTGATGGCGTTCTGCCGCGGCCCTGCCCAGCGCAGGCGAACCACCAGCTCCGGAAAGCTGTCGGTCTCCCGAACCTCGTAGCCGCTGATGAACCCTTCGTCTTTCAACAGGTCCGCGATACGGACCTTCAGCTTGGACGAGGGCGAAACCACTTCCGCGTGCCGCGCCAGGATGGCGTTTCGAATTCGCGCGAGGAAATCTGCAATCGGGTCAGTCATGTTTCTCCACCTACCAGCTCGATTTGATGACGCCCGGGATGTCGCCACGGAGGGCTAGATTCCGGAAGCAGATGCGACACATCTCGAACTTGCGCAAGAAGGCGCGCGAACGCCCGCACTGCTTGCAGCGATTTCGATGACGAACCCGCCACTTGGGGGGCTTACGGTGCATGTCGACGGTTTTTGCCATGATTTACGTCCTGAACGGCATTCCGAGGTGACGCAGCAGCGCGCGCCCCTGCTCGTCGGTGCGAGCGTTGGTGGTGAAGGTGATGTTCATGCCCTTGGGCTTATCCATCCGCTCGTAGTTGATTTCAGGGAAGATGATCTCTTCCTTGACGCCGAGCGTGTAGTTTCCGCGGCCGTCGAAGGCCTTCGGCGAGACGCCCTTGAAATCGCGAACCCGGGGGAGCGCGAAGTTCACCAGGCGATCCACGAATTCGTACATCTGGTCGCGACGCAGGGTCACCATGACGCCGATCTTTTGGCCGGCGCGCAGCTTGAAGACCGCGATGGACTTCTTGGCCTTGGTGACGACCGGCTTCTGACCGGTGATGGCCGTCAGATTCTCGACCGCGGTGTCCAGCAACTTGGGGTTGGTGACGGCTTCGCCGAGACCCATGTTGATGGTCACCTTGGACAGGCGGGGCACTTCCATCACGTTCTTGAAGCCGAACTCCTGCCGGAGCTTCGGACGAATCTCCCCGTCGTAGAGCTTGCGCAGCCGCGATGGGCCCCCGCGGTGAACGCGCGCTTCGGCGACTGGGTGGGTGGCGGATCCGCGGGACTTGCCACCCTTGGCTTTGGAGTCCGCGCGCGCAGCCTTCTTCTTGGCGGCTTCAGCCTCTTGCTCCGGCGTCAGCGACGGGCGCTTCTTGTCGGCTTTTTCGGTTTGCTCGGCCATTTCGTTCTTCCGTTCCTGTTACGACGTCTCGAACGCCGTGCTGCACTTCACGCACACGCGCCGTTTCTTCTGGTTGCCGTCGATCTCGTGCTTGGCCCGGCGGGCGGCGCCGCACTTGGCGCACCACAGGGACACGTTCGAGACGGGGAGTCCGGCCTCCTTCTCCACGATGCCGCCCCGAGGGCTACGCTGCGTGGGCTTGGTGTGCCGCTTGACCATGTTGATACGCTCGACCAACACGCGACCCTTCGCGGTCAGCAGGCGCATGACACGGCCCTTCTTCCCTTTCTCTTTGCCAGAGATGACGATGATCTGATCGCCCTTGCGAACGTGCATCACAGACATCACAGGACCTCCGGAGCCAGCGAGATGATCTTCATGAATTTCTTCGCTCGAAGTTCGCGAGCGACCGGCCCGAAGATACGGGTGCCAATCGGCTCGTTGTCCTTGTCGACCAGGACCGCGGAGTTCACGTCGAAGCGGATGTACGAGCCATCCTGACGGGAGACCTCCTTGCGCGTGCGAACGATGACCGCCTTGGCCACGTCGCCCTTCTTGACCTTGGCGTTCGGGATGGCTTCTTTGATCGAGACCACGATCACGTCGCCCAGGGAAGCGTACTTGCGGCGGGTGCCGCCCAGAACGCGAATGCACATCAGTTTCTTGGCGCCCGAGTTATCGGCTACGTCAAGCGTCGTCGTCGTCTGAACCATGTTCGTCCGTAAGCGTGGGTGCCGAAGCGCCTGCTCACGCCTCCTGGGGGCGCTCGATCAGTTTTTCCACGCGCCAGCGCTTTTCGCGGGAAAGGGGGCGTGCTTCGACGATCAGCACGCGGTCGCCCGTTTTGTACTCGTTCTTCTCATCGTGAGCCTTGTACTTCTTCCGGCTCGTCATGAACTTGCCGTACTTCGCGTGAGACAGCCGCCTCTCGACGGTGACGACGCGCGTCTTCTCCATCTTGTCGCTGGTCACGACCCCCACCAGTTCCCGGCGACGCGAGGTCGCGCGGCCACTGGTCTCCTCAGTCTTCTTGTCTGCGTCGGCCACGATTACTTCTCCTTGCTTCCGCGACCTGGGGTCGCCTTACCGGACTTACCAGCCGGCGCCACCTTCGGAGACTTCGAGCTGGCTTTGGCCTTGACCGGCGTCTCGGCCTTCGCCTGCGCGACCGGCTGGGTACCGCCGGCCGCCCGAGCCTTCTCGTTCAGCACCGTCTTCACGCGCGCGATGTCGCGGCGGGCGTGACGAATCAGCATCGTGTTCTCGAGCTGGTTGGTGACCGCCTTCATTCGGCTCTTGAAGAGGTCCTCTTGCAGCTTCTTGATCGTGCTCTGCAGCTCCGCGGGCTCGTTGCCGCGCAGGTCCTTGGCCGTCAGCGTGCTCATAGGATCTGCTCCCGAGCGACCACGCGGGTCTGGACCGCCAGCTTGTGCTCCGCCAGGTGAAAGGCCTGGCGCGCCAGCGTCTCGTCGACGCCTTCGAGCTCGTACATGACCCGACCGGGACGAACCACGGCGACCCATTCCTCCGGGTTGCCCTTTCCCTTACCCATTCGGGTTTCGGCCGGCTTCTTCGACAAGGGCTTGTCCGGGAAGATCCGGATGTACAGCTTCCCGCCGCGCTTCACATGACGGGAGATGGCGATACGAGCCGCCTCGATCTGACGCGAGGTCACGAAGCCACAGGACAGCGCCTGCAGCCCGTACTCTCCGAAGGCGACCGTGGTGGCGCCCTTGGAAAGACCACGCATCTTCCCCTTCATCTGCTTGCGCCATTTGACTTTCTTGGGAGCGAGCATCGTTCGATAGCCTTTCTACGCCAGCCTCTGACCGCGCTGAGGAAGAACCTCGCCGCGGAAGATCCAACACTTGACGCCGATCGCGCCGTAGGTCGTGTGCGCCTCGGTGAACCCGTACTCGATGTCGGCGCGCAGCGTATGCAACGGCACGCGACCCTCGTGGTACCACTCGTAGCGCGCCATCTCGGCTCCGCCCAGCCGACCCGAACACGCCAGGCGGATGCCCTTGGCGCCGAACTTCATGGCGGTCTGAACGGCCTTCTTCATCGCGCGGCGGAAGGCGACTCGACGCTCGAGCTGGGTGGCGACGTTCTCGGCCACCAGCTGCGCGTTGGTCTCGGCCTTGCGGACCTCCTGGATGTTCAGAAAGACCTCGCTGGTCGTCAGATCCTGAACTTCCTTCTTCAGGGTCTCGACACCGGCGCCACGCTTGCCGATGACGATGCCCGGGCGGGCGGTGAAGATGTTGATCTTGACCTTGTTGGCGGCGCGCTCGACCTCGACCGCAGAGACGCCTGCGTGGCCCAGCTTCTCCTTGACGAACTTCTTCAGGCGCACGTCCTCGTGCAGCCACTTCGCGAAGTCCTTCTCGGAATACCACTTCGAGCTCCACCCACGGACGACGCCGAGGCGAAAGCCTACCGGATGTGTCTTCTGTCCCATGTGTATTCGACCTTCTTCTTTACTCGGTCACGTCGACGACCACTGTCACGTGGGACGTCCGTTTGTTGATCCGGTTCGATCGCCCCATCGAACGGGGCATGAAGCGCTTCTGCGTCGGGCCGCAGTCGATGGCGACACTCTTCACCACCAGGGTGTCCGGGTCGGCCTTGTCATTCTCCGCCGCGTTCGCGATGGCAGAATCCAGGACCTTGACCAGCATGGCAGCGGCCTTGCGCTGCTGCATGCGGAGGATCGACTGAGCTTCGGCGACGGGACGGCCACGGATCATATCCGCGACAACCCTCACCTTGCGGGGAGATTCCCTGAAACCTCTCAAAACAGCGCGTGCCATAGTCTTTCGGGTCCTTTCGCTTCGCTATTCCTGCGCGGCCTTATTTCTTGGCCGGGGCCGACGCTGCGCCCGCTGCGGCTTTACGATCGCCCGAGTGGCCGTGGAACGTGCGCGTGGGCGAGAACTCGCCCAGCTTGTGGCCGACCATGTTCTCGTTCACGAACACCGGAACGAACTTGCGTCCGTTGTGCACGGCGAAGGTCAGGCCGACCATCTCGGGAATGATGGTCGATCGGCGCGACCAGGTCTTGAGAACCTTCTTCGACTTCAGCCGCTGCATGTCGACCACCTTCTTCATGAGGTGGGCATCCACGAACGGTCCCTTTTTGATTGAACGAGCCATGTTTCCCTCTTCTAGAACTTCTTGCCGCGCCGTTTGACGATCATGCGATCCGTGCGCTGGTTCTCACGGGTCTTCAGACCCTTGGAGAGCTGGCCCCACGGCGAACAAGGGTGGCGACCACCCGAAGAACGACCTTCGCCACCGCCCATGGGGTGATCGACCGGGTTCATGGTGACGCCGCGGTTGTGGGGACGCTTGCCCATCCAGCGGGTGCGCCCGGCCTTGCCGACATGGACGCTGCCGTGCTCGCCGTTGCCGACCTGGCCGATGGTGGCGCGACAATCCAGGTGAACGCGCCGAACCTCGCCCGAGGGAAGACGAACCTGACCCCAGTCGCCCTCTTTGGCCATCAACTGAGCGCCGACACCGGCCGACCGGCACATCTGGGCGCCACCGTTGATCTTGAGCTCGATGTTGTGGATGGTGGTGCCGAGCGGAACGAAGCGAATCGGCAGGTTATTGCCGGGCTTGATGTCCGCGTTGCGCGACGACGAGATCTTGTCGCCGACCTTCAGGCCATCCGGCGCCAGGATGTAGCGCTTCTCGCCGTCCTCGTAGTGGAGCAACGCCAGGCGCGCGGTGCGATTGGGATCGTATTCGATGCTGGCAACCAGGGCCGGCACGCCAATCTTGTTGCGCTTGAAGTCGACGATACGGAAGCGACGCTTGTGGCCGCCGCCGCGGAAGCGCGAGGTGATGCGCCCGTGGTTGTTGCGGCCACCCGAGTGGCTCAGCTTCTCGGTCAGCGCGCGGACCGGCTTGTTGCCCTGCGACAGCTCGGAGAAATCAGGCGAGACGCGACCGCGGCTGCCCGGCGTGGTTGGATTGTGTTGCCTGAGGCCCATGACTTACACCCCTTCGAAGAACTCGACGTTTTGGCCAGCGGCGAGCGTCACGATCGCCTTCTTCCAGTGCGACGTGCGACCGACGAACCGGCCCACGCGCTTCTCCTTGCCACGCACCACGGACGTGCGGACGTCAATGACATCCACGTTCCAGAGCTTCTGCACGGCGTGACGAATCTCGACCTTGTTCGCGTCGCGAGCGACCTCGAACAACAGCTGGGACTTGATGGTGGCGGGATCCAGCTCCGTGCCGGACTGGCCGCCGGTCTCTTTGAGACGCGTGCCCTTCTCGGTGAGCAACGGACGCTTGATGATGATTTCCGGTGAACGCATGGTTGCTCCTTAGGCCGCCTGCGCGGGAGTCGCCTGAATCCGGGCCTCGATGGCGCGGACCGCTCCCTCGGTGATGATCAGGCCGACATGGTCGAGAATGTCGTAGACGTTGAGTCCCTCGGGAGGCAGGAACTTCGACGAGGGAAGGTTCCGTGCCGACTTCGAGAGCTGAACGTTCTCCTTGCCGTCGACGAGCACGGCCGAATCAACGCCCAGAGCTTTCAGGATCCCGGCCAGTTGCTTGGTCTTGGGCACCTCGAAGGTCAGCTTGTCCAGAACCACGAGCTTCTTCTCCTGCGCCCGCAGCGACAGCGCGCAGGCCAGAGCCGCGCGACGGACCTTCTTGGGCACCGTGTACGAATAGTCGCGCGGGTGCGGTCCGAAGACCTTGCCGCCGCCGACAAAGTTCGGGGCGCGGCTGGAACCCTGACGGGCGCTACCGGTCCCCTTCTGCTTGTACGGCTTCTTGCCACCACCGCGCACGAACTCGCGCGTCTTGGTGGCGTGCGTCCCGGCGCGCTTCGCTGCCCGCTGGGCCTTGACGACCTCCCACAGCAGGTACTCCTTGACCTCCGTGGCAAACACGGCGTCGGCGAGCTCGATATTGCCCACCTTTTTGCCTTCGATATTCACGACGTCGATTTGCATGGCCTTCTCTTTTCAGAATTCCGTGTCGGACTCTTAGGTCTTGATCTCGACATCGACGCCCGCCGACAGGTCGAGCTTCATCAGCGCGTCCAGCGTCTGCTGCGTCGGATCCAGAATGTCGAGCAGACGCTTGTGCGTCCGGATCTCGAACTGCTCGCGTGACTTCTTGTCGACGTGAGGAGACCGAAGCACGGTGAACTTGTTGATCTTGGTCGGCAGCGGAACGGGACCAGCGATGTTCGCGCCGGTCCGCTTCGCCGTATCGACGATTTCGCCCGCCGACTGATCGAGCAGTCGGTGGTCGTAGGCCTTCAAACGGATTCTGATTTTTGGTGTCATTTGATAACTACTCGAGAATCTTGGTAACGACGCCGGCGCCGACGGTCCTGCCGCCTTCGCGAATGGCGAACCGCAATCCCTCTTCGCAAGCGATCGGCGTGATCAGCTCGATCTCAAGGTTCACGTTGTCTCCGGGCATCACCATCTCGGCGCCCTCGGGCAACGTCACCAGCCCCGTCACGTCCGTCGTCCGGAAGTAGAACTGCGGCCGGTATCCCTTGAAGAACGGCGTGTGTCGACCGCCCTCTTCTTTCTTCAGAATGTAGATCTCGCCGCGGAACTTCTTGTGCGGCGTGATGCTGCCCGGCTTGGCCAGCACCTGTCCGCGCTCGATGTCCTCGCGCTTCGTTCCGCGCAGCAGCGCCCCGACGTTGTCGCCCGCGCGACCCTCGTCCAGCAGCTTGCGGAACATTTCGATCCCCGTCACCGTCGTCTTGACCGTGTCCTTGTAGCCCACGATCTCGATTTCCTCGCCCACCTTCACGATGCCGCGCTCCACGCGCCCCGTGACCACCGTGCCACGACCCGAGATCGTGAACACGTCTTCCACCGGCATCAGGAACGGCTTGTCGATCTCGCGCTTCGGCTCCGCGATGAACGTGTCGCACGCGTCCAGCAGCTTCATGATCGACGGCTCGCCGATCTCCGACGGGTCGCCTTCCAGCGCCTTCAGCGCGCTGCCGCGCACGATCGGCGTCGTGTCGCCAGGGTACTGGTACTTCGACAGCAACTCGCGCAGCTCCAGCTCGACCAGGTCCAGCAGCTCGGCGTCTTCCTTGGCGATCATGTCCACCTTGTTCAGGTAGATCACGATGGCCGGAACGCCGACCTGGCGACCCAAAAGGATGTGCTCGCGGGTCTGCGGCATCGGGCCGTCCGGCGCCGACACCACCATGATCGCGCCGTCCATCTGGGCCGCGCCGGTGATCATGTTCTTGATGTAGTCCGCGTGGCCCGGGCAATCGACGTGAGCGTAGTGACGGTTGGCCGTCTCGTATTCCACGTGCGCGATCGCGATCGTGATGCCGCGTTCCCGCTCTTCAGGAGCCTTGTCGATCTGGTCGTAGGCCAAGAACTTCGCGAAGTTCTTCTTCGCCAACACCTTGGTGATCGCCGCCGTCAGAGTCGTCTTCCCGTGGTCGACGTGCCCGATGGTGCCGATGTTCA